>Ga0306920_100001339_pt1 | contig 30429 bp, 6 predicted proteins | sample flu12Cox44000170_FD_204666 | JGI IMG/M metagenome (GOLD analysis project Ga0306920, IMG submission 204666) | Lab enrichment of tropical soil microbial communities from Luquillo Experimental Forest, Puerto Rico - flux4day.12C.oxic.44.000.170 (v2)... | ecosystem: Environmental > Terrestrial >... | reverse complement strand
CCACAGCGAACAGGACGCCCAGCACGACCGCGGCAAGCGACACAGTTAATCGGGGCTCACCGAATGTGCCCGCATGCACGACCGCCACAATAACCAGCACAAGGAGCAGCAGATAAATAGCGAGGCTCTGCTGCGGGGAGGTGCCAATTCCGAAAATGCCCGGAGGGCACTCCAGCTTGCCTGTGCTTTCGAGAAAAACATGGAAGACGGCGACGCCAAAGCCGCCAACTGCCAATGGTAGCGCCAAGAGGTTCAAGACGTTCCGATGTCGAGATCCAGTCAAGACGCCGATCCCCAAGACACCGAGGACGCTCATGGCGAAAGTGCGCTGATAGAAGCAAAGAGGGCACGCCTTCAGGCCCATGCCCACGCTCAACCAGAGGCTCCCCAACGTCGCCAACAGAGCAACCAGAAGTGAGGGCCAAATCAGATTGCCGGGAGCCCTTGCTGAAGGGGTAAGGCCTAATCGTTGATCGGATTCGACTCCAACGGACATACAAACCTACACGGCAAGATTATTCTCTAGTTCCTGGTTCTGCACGAAACGGATCGTCAGCGATCCTCGATTTGATGGTAGCCGTACCAGGTGGAGGGTGTTAGGCAGGCGGGATGATATTCGATCTTGCGTCAATAACTTGGGATTATGAAGGTGAAGGCGTGATCCTTGCTACAGTTGCGGCTCATCGCATTGATTCAGCCTTGAGAATGTGCGGTAAACTGCGACCTGAAGAGTCCTGCCAATGCACACCGCTTCCACCACCCGGCGACTCAACCACCTCCATTTCCAGTGCCATCTGACGGAGTGACCAATGTCATTTTTTGTTCCCTTGACTAGTTTTTGAGAGGACCGTGTGTGGTAAGTCGAGGTCCTTCCTTTCCTTTGACTCTTCCCATTTTCTTGTTGCTCGCACGCCTCTTGGGGAGGACAATGCCGGGAAGCCCTTCCCCACAGGTGTACAATGCCCGACCGGCCTGACCATGCGGATCAGTTTGCGACCAGATTGCCCGGATCGCAAAGCCCGGAGCCGGAGACGGTCCCTCCTTCAGGTCCGAAGGACGCCGCGGCAGAGATTGCCACTGTTCCGCCCTCGCCAGATTCTCCAAAAAAGGGTGACATAATCCCGCGCCGGGACGATTCCCCAGGCAATAAAACTTCTTGCGAACGCGTCTGATCCGAGCCGGATAGCGCCTTTGGCACGAATCTTAGCCTCGGGTGCCTCCGACGAATTCCAGTCGCTGGCTTGCTCGGCCGTCGAGACCCTGGCCGATGACCTTCTTTTTGGGCCCAATAGTGGCCCAAATCCTTGTCCACAACTGCTCGGTTGTGGACAGGAGCGATCATCTGGCCGGTGTTATTCTTAGGCCGGTTCGGTGCCTCCAAAATTATTCCGCATGTTGGCCCGCCGGGGTCCCGTCACCTACACCGTTGAGAACCAACTGAATACTTCTAGCGCAGGTCGGGGCGAAGGGAGGCAAAACTATCCAATCAGCCCGGCCTGCTCGATGGCGATGCCAGGATTCTCCTGAGCCGCTGCACCGATCGGTGAGCAACATCGGTCCATTTCTCCGTCAGGGAATCATGGTCACCAGTCTCGAGTCTCGCCGGGACCACGGAAAGTCCACGGGGCCCCAGCGTCGTGCGTTTCCGTGTTTTTCCTTTTTTTGTTTTTCCGTGCTGGGAGAAGTAGCCTTCCGGGGCTGATGCAGGTGGGCTCACCGGAACTGGCGCTTCTTGCGCCTTCCCTTTTTTCTTTTCTGCGCCCTCAGCTTCTTTCTTGATTTTGGCGCTCGTGGCGGAGTTACAACACCCCTTTCGTTTATGCCAATTTTCCTTATTCCCTTTATTTGATTAGAGTTATGCAGTTTTGGGAGATTCTGGGAGCGTCCCTTTTTTGTTTTTGGGAGGTGAAGGCTTGGATGCACTAGCCTTCCGGGGCTGATGCAGGTCCTCGCCAGATCCAAGAAAGCGTTCACGCGTCCGGATTCCGTTCCCAGAAAAAAAACAAAAAAAGTGGTCTGGCGTGACCCCCACTGGGCCTGTTTTTCGGATTGTGGTTGAGCGCGGAGTCCGGTGACGGCGCGGAGGCCCTTGTTAACTTGCCGGGTCTTGGCTTCGGCCTCAGGCTGCCACTGCCTCTCGCCGTCCTGATATTCTGAAGAATTAACTGTTTCTTGTTGACAACGGTAGATCGTGCGTTACAATCACTTTCACGCGTAACTATGGTGTTATGCGCTTTGGCATTCCAGACACGGCCCGAAAGACTGGTTGTGGTGGCAACGGAGCTGCGACAAACTTCAGGGACGGCATTGAACCCTGCTCGCCCGTGAGCAGCTTTCCCTCCTTTTTCAGCAGTTTGATTCGCACGTCACTTTAGCCCGCTTACTCGTGCAGGAACTGCCCCACGGAAACACCCGGGTTCTGGCAATATGTCCGCCCCAGGGCATTTGCTGCGCCCCGACCCTTGGGAGACGGCCCATGAACATCTTGAAGCAAGGCGCTCAGAAGTTGACAAGACTCGCAAGAGCGAGCCCGTGCACTGGGCGGTCTTGAAGGTGGGGGGCCGGTTTGCCGGGCTGAGCATCGAGGAAGCCGCTGTGGCACTGGACATCTCGCGTGCAACGGCCTCACGACACTGGACTTACGCCCGCGCCTGGTTGCGCGACACTGTTTCCCCGGATAAAGCGCCTGCCGTGGCTGAGGCGCGCACGAGCAAAAAATCGCACTTCTGCATAGACAGTGTTTTGAGGAGGATGTTGTGGATACACAGCGACCCAGCGTGGAAGAGGTCTTTCTTCAAGCCGTCGAAAAGGATCCTGCCGATCGGCCGGCCTTTTTGGATAAGGCGTGCACCGACAGCAGGTTGCGCACGCGCGTGGAGGCGCTGTTGAAAGCCCACGACACCGCCGGCGACTTTTTGGACAGCCCGGCCGTCCGGGCAGCCCCCTCGGCCGGCACAAAAGATGACCGTGCGGGCGATAGCGGCTGTACTTGCGCTCATAAATCGCTCGAATTCCTCGCTCCCTGCAAGACGCCGGGCCGACTTGGTGTGCTGGCGCACTATGAGATCCTCGAAATCCTCGGCGGCGGCGGCATGGGGACCGTGCTGCAGGGCGTGGACGTGAAACTCAACCGGGTGGTCACTATCAAGGTGCTGGCGCCGCAGCTGGCGGCCAACGCCACGGCCTGTGGCGACACCGGCCTCGCTGTCCTGCAGCGGGTCGCTGCGGCCAATTCGGGAAATCAACCCGGACATCCCCGAACCACTGGTGGAGATCGTGAACACGCTGCTGGCCAAAAATCCAGACGCCCGCTTCCAGACCGCCGGCGGGTCGCCGAGCTGTTGAGCCGGTATCTGGCGCACCTGCAGCAGAATCCTCTTACGCCGTTCCAGGCCCAGGAACAACCTCAGCCGCCCCCTTCCCGAGTCCGATTGCAGGCCATCGTTCGCGGATTTTGACGCGAGCGAGGTGGATTTTTTCCCTATGAGGTAGGACTCATGGCACTTTCTAGTTTCGCCCCGTCGCGTTTGTGTCGATCACTTCGCAAGTGGTTCCGCAAGAGCGAGCCCGTGTACCGCTACCCGGTCCGGCTGGCCCGGCCCCGCCTGGAGCCGCTCGAGGATCGCGTGTTGCCATCCGCGATCACTGATTTACAGTCTTACATTCAAGGCCAGCTGGCATCGCACACGGCGAGCTTTGGTCCGCTGACCATCGGCGATGTCTCTTTGGGCGGCTTTTTGCAGATCGGCAGCCTGAGCCTGACTCTTGGCAGCGACGCCGCTTATAACTCGACAACCAAGTCGTGGAGCGGCACGATTGACCTTTCGACGACATCGGCGACACTTTTCCCGGGAAGTGACTTTAGCGCCTCGATCACGCCGAGCACGGGAAAAACAGCAGTGACGGGGACGTATACAATCGGCGGCGGTTATGCCCTGTCCAGCGCCACCATCGCAATTGCGATCGGCGAAGCGCTTGATGTCAATGCCAGCGGTGTTGCCCTGAGCTACGATCCCTCGTCTTCGGCTCAACAGACACTAGTGACGATTTCGAGCGCGACACTTAGTTCGCCAAATTTCAGCAGCCTGGGGACGACGACAGTTAGCAATTTGGTTATCCACCAGGACGGCTTTTCGCTGGGGAATGTGCAATGGTCCAGTACAAGCGCCGTGTCCGCCGGCAACGGCGCGCTGCAGTTCAACAGCGCGCCGATCACTGAGACCGACACCTCGGACGGGACGACCGCTACGATTTCTCTCCAGCACCTTGCCCAGTCGGTAGTGGTCTCCACCACCGGCGGCACCATCAGTTCCAGCAACTACACACTGGGTACCAACGCCGCGGGGAACACCACCATCACCTTTGCCAGCGGCCACATCCCGGCCGCCGGCACGGTGATCACTATCACCTACCAAACACCGGCCGTGACGGTCAGTCTGAGTAACTTCAATCTGCAATACGGCGGGACCGCAGCTACCTTCACTTATACCGAGAGTGGAGGCGCTCTCTCGGCCCCGGTAATTGTGAACGGTGGATCGGGATACTTCAATGGCGGCAACGGCTCTCTTTCGTTGGCTTTTACCGATGCTGCAGGCTCGGGTGCGGTTGGCACAGCTACAATCACCGACGGTGTCGTGACCTCCGTCTCGATAACCACGGCTGGAACGAACTACGATGCCAGCACGATCATCTCTGTGGCGGTGCCCACCATTACGCCGGCCACCTTCACCTATGCGCAGAGTGGAGGCGTCCTCTCTAGTCCAAAAATTGACAAAGGCGGGTCGGGATACTTCGATGGTGGCGATGGCACTCTGCCCCTGGTCTTTTCCGATGCCGCGGCAACTTCCCGTGCTACTGGTACCGCCACCATCAAGGGCGGCGTCGTGACGGCGGTGTCGATCACGAACGGCGGAACGGGCTACGATAACAACACCCAGATCGGGGTGGCCGCCTCAAGTTCGACTCCCTCCGTGAGCGGCACGGTTTCCTTCGCTGCCAACGGAGCGGCTCTCTTCCCCAATGTGTCTTTGCTGGACGTCTCCCTCGGCTCGCTGGCAGGCAGCTTCGATTTCAGCAACTCCCACGCGGGCGTCATGAACCTGCAAGTCAATAACCTGAATATCTCGTTGGGCGATGCGTTCACCATCAACCTGGGTCAGGTAACGTTGACCCCGGACAACCCGACCAACATGTTCACGGCCAGCAATGTGGTAGTGACGGCCAACCTGTTCTCCGGGCTGCCGCCCATCACGCTGCCGTCATTTACCCTCACCCAGACCGGCTTCAGCCTCAGTAATTTCACAATTCCGCACAGCGGAAGCAGCGGCACCATCACTATCGGCAACTTCATGTCGATTTCCAGTGTTTCCATCGCCGTGAGCGGCTTTTCGGTAGACACGGCCGCGGTGACGCCAACCCCTGTTGTCAGCGGCACGATTACCGCCACGCTCGGGGACATCACACTGTTTCCCGGTAACACGGCGGTGACGAGCACTCTGAGCAATTTCCAGGGAACCTACAATCTGACGAATGGGGAATTCAGCCTGACTTCTAAAAGCGGGTTTACTGACAGCTTGACCCTGTCGCTTTTCGGCGCGCTCACGCTTACAGCGCAGGACATCACGATCACCCCCGATCAGAACAAGCTGGTGACTATCGGAAGCGCCACGCTCAGTGTTGCGCCTCTGAATGATCTGACCGTGTCGGTGGCGGGCCTCGAGATCGACAGGACAGGGTTCACGATCGGTTCGGCAACGGCCAGCGTCGGCGACCTCACGCTGGGCAGCCACCTCCTGACCGTGACGGCGCCTAACGTCACGCTGACAGACATCGCCTACACTTTCGGCGGCCCCCAGAGTCCCGGCACGCTTAGCGGCACCGTCGCTTTGAGCGCCGCTGGAGCCAGTCTGGACCTCGGCACACCGAATCTCTCCCTCGGCCAGACAAATGCGACCTATAACCTGGCCAGTCGTCAGCTCTTGGTGACACTGGCGAATTTCGACCTGAACCTGGCAGGATTCGCCGATATCAGCGCTAACAACATCGAGCTGTCGTACATCCCCCAGATCAGTACGACGGAGACCGACACGGTTGCCAGCGGCGCCACCTCGATTACCCTCGGACAAGCCGCGATCCCGGACAGGGTGGCCGTGTCCACCGCCGCCACCGGCGCGGCGGCAAGCACGAATTCGACTACTGCTGTCACGCAAAGCGATGTTACGGCCGGTTCGGCGACGGTCACTCCGGCCGTCATGGAACCCTACATCGTCGTCGGCGCCAAGCTCGTGATCAATGCAGGCCAGCCGGACCAGGAGATTGTGACCGTTTCGACGGTGTCGACGACCACCCCAGCCACGTTCACGGCCACGTTCACGCAGCCGCACTCAGCCGGTTTTACCATCGGCCAGCCCGCGGTAACGCTCACGCCAGGGACTGACTACACGCTAACTCTCGACACCCACGGCAACGCCACCGGGATCCACTTCAATCTGAATTCTTCCGGACTGTTTTCCAGCGCAGGCATTCTGGCGGCCGGTGCCACGCTCAATATCGCCTACACCTATGACACGTCGCCCGAAATGTTGGTGGGGGCGACGGGCGTGAACGCTTTCATCGGAACCGGAACCGCACAGAACCCGCAGACTGGCGTGAGTGTGACAAACGGAACGCTGGCCCTGGCAACCTTTGACAACGCCGGCACGATCACTTATGCCTTCGACGTCAAGGGGACGGCCAGCATCCTGGGCTTGCCAGCCAATTCGATCAACATCGCGCCGAGCAACATCGAGATCCGCAAGGATACGGCCGGCACGTTGTCAACGTCGGTAACCTTTGCGACGGCTACCGGTACGAGCATGATTGACACCAATGGCGCTGTCACGGGCGTCACCGTTCCGAGTGGCCAGGGGGGCTTTGGTTATCAAACGCCACCCACGGTGACCCTCTCGGGCGGCGGCGGCACCGGGGCGACCGGGACGGCCATTCTTACCAATGGAGTGGTGACCGGCGTTAACATCACCAACGTCGGCAGTAACTACACCTCGGCGCCGACCGTCACCTTTAGCAGCCCGACGCCGCTTCCGCTCAACTTCCCCACTAGCCCCGAGACTGACATCCGGGCTCAAGGCCTCAGCATTTCCGTGGGCAATGCCGCAAACCCGTTTGCTTCGCTCACGGGCGACTTCAGTTTCTCCCAGTTCACGGCCACCGGCGGCGACACTTTCCTGGCCATCGAGGCGAACAACATAACAACCTCGGTGGCGGCCGGCAGCGTCAGTGTCACGGTCACTGGAGCAAACCTGGGGCTTCTCCTTGACACCACTTCGCCGAACAACTACGCCCTTGTGGTCGACGGTGGGACTGACAGCCTGACCGGCGTTCCTGGGCTAACCCTTACCAGCAGCGGACTGATCGTGCGTGAGCGCAATGGGACCTTCCCATCGACCCTGATGACGGACGTAGGCAACATCACCCCGCCTGTCCTTTCAACGGGTATCACCACCGACTTGACAAGCTTGTTGTCGGACACGACTCCAGGCAACATTACCGACGTCGAGGGAACAGCGATCCTGGCAATTGCCAATTTCGTCTCCATGACCGGCAATTTCGGCTTCCAGAAATTTTCGAATGGATCCTTCTTCGCATTCGGCGCCTCCGGGCTTAATATCGTCCTGGGCAACGACACCACCAACCTGACCCTGGCCAATGCCAGCCTTGGAGTGGTGGTCGCCCCCGGCACCACCAACAGCACAACCGAGATGCACACGCTCTCGACCAGCACCAGTTCTATTACCCTCGCCCACGCCGCCGTCCTGAACACAGTGGTTGTGACCGCAAGCCCCGGTGGCACCCTCAAGCCAATCACCGACTACACGCTTGGCACTGCCTCCAACGGCGACACCACGATCAACTTCGTTAACTCTCAGGCCGCCGGTACGACGATCAATGTTGCTTATAGCTATGTCGCCACTCCCACCACATATGCCCTGGAAGCAAAGGCCGATAGTGCGAGCTTGAACGGCGTGCCGGACCTGAGCCTGACTACCAACAATCTCGTTGTTCTGGTCAGGAATGGTCTGGATGTCACGACCGTTAGCAACATCCCAACCTCGGTTCAAGTCCCCGGAGGCCCCCCTGTCTCCCTGACCGATGCCTTCACCGATCTTGGGTCAGGCACGACCAACGTGACCGACATCAAGGGCGACCTTACTCTGAGCGTCGACGGCGCTGCCTCGCTCCAGGGTCACTTTGGCTTCCAGTCCTTCAAGGATCAATCTGGGGCCCAGGAGATTGCCATCGGGGCAACGGGTTTGACCGCGACGCTGGGACCCATGAATGGGCCCAACCTGACCGTGTTGAATGCGACCCTCGGACTGGTGATCCAACCCAGCACCACCACGACCTCGGCCCACAGCGTCTCGACAGGTTCGGCCGTCGTCACGCCCGCCGTCATGGAGCCCTACATCGTTGATGGCGCCAGCCTGGTAATCGACAAGGGCCTGGCCGGTCAGGAGACGGTGACCGTGTCCGCGGTGACCGCGACGACCTTCACGGCCACGTTCGCGAACGCTCACAACGCCAATTTCACGATTGAGGGAGGCGGTTATGCTCTGGAAGCAACGGCGACGAGCGCCAGCTTGAACAACATCCCCAACAATGACCTGCAGCTGAGCGTTAACAATTTGCTGGTGGAGGCGCGCAGTGGATTAGATCTGTCCTCGGCCAACGGTTTACCCGCTGTTCAGACCTCCGGCGGCCCCATCACTCTCGACTTTGGCGGCCTGGGTGCGGGGGCGAACAAATTCCTCAACGTTGAAGGAAACGTCAGCCTCACGGTTGCCAACTTCGTCACCTTGTCCGGCGCTTTCGGTTTCCAGACAACTACCGTTGGCTCAGACACCTACCTCGCCATGGGGATGAACGGCAACATCAATGTGACCGCGGGATCGGATTCCCTCAACCTCGCCAATGCCAGCATTGGGGTCCTGGTACATAAGCCCGCAACTGGAAGCACGACCTATGCGGTGCAAGCGAGCGAGGGCAGCGATCCCACAGCGACCACCTTCAACGGACCGGGCGGCCTCAGTCTGAGTGCCTCGAATCTGCTCCTTTTGGTGAATCGCGGCCTGGATGTGACCAGCTTGCCCGCCGGAGTGCCGACTGCTGTTTCTGTGCCGACGATCGCGACCGACGCAGGTTTACCGGACGCTGCCCCGACGATGTCGACCACTGCCGTCACCGCCGCCGATGTGACGGCGGGTTCGACGGTCATCACTCCCGCCGTCATGGAGCCCTATATCGTGCAAGGCGCCAGCCTGGTCATCGACGAGGGCACGGCCAGTCAGGAAACGGTGACAGTGTCCGCCGTGACAGCAACGACCTTTACCGCCACCTTTACGCAGTCGCATACGGCCGGCTTCTCGATCGGCAACAGTCTGACGTCCACGACGCTGAACACTGCCGTGACCGCCGCCGATGTTTCGGCCGGCTCTACCACCGTCACCCCTGCCGTCATGAAGCCGTACATTTTCGTCGGCGCCAACCTGATCATCAACGCGGGGCAGGCCGATCAGGAAATCGTCACCGTGTCGGCGGTGACGGCAACGACCTTCACTGCCACATTCGCCAACCAGCACAGCGCCGGCGCCACGATTGGCGACTATTCGGTTTCATTAACGCACGCTGCCCTAGAGGACACGGTCGTTGTGACGGCCACGAACGGCAGCACCACGACTACGCTCAACCTGAACACCGACTACACGCTGGGCACAAGCCCGACCGGCAACACCACGGTCAATCTGCTGGTTCAGCCTTTGGCCGCCGGCACAACAATCAGCGCGACATACACCTATATTCCCAGGCCGACACTTGTTACCGAGTCGGCCACACCGAACTTCCCCACCACCAATCTTCCCGCCACGACCACGATTTCCCTGTCCCACCTCGCTCTGACGGGTACAGTCGTTGTGACGGCGACGCCCAGCGGTGTCGGCACTGCGGTCCCACTGGCCCTCGGAACCGGCTACACCCTGGGAACCGATGCCAACGGAAACACGACGGTTACTTTCAACATCAATGCTTCAGGACAATTTGCCGGCGCGATGATTGCTGCCGCGGGCACCACCATCAGCACGACCTACGATTATCAATCATCGGACAACATCGCGCTTGATTTCAGCCATCTGCCGACGGGGACGACGAATGTCACCGAAATCGAGGGGCATGCATCCTTGAGCATTGCCGGTTTCGCCTCGCTCTCGGGTGACTTTGGCTTCGAGAAGTACACCCCTAATGGCACCACGACCTCAACCACCGCCGTCACGGCCGCCGGCTCGACGGTCATCAGCCCCGCCGTCATGGAGCCCTACATCGTTGACGGCGCCAGCCTGGTAATCGACAAGGGACTAGCCGATCAGGAAACCGTGACCGTCACTGCCGTGGACACGACGGCGAAGACTTTCACGGCCACGTTCGCCAAGACTCACAGCGCCAATTTCACCATTGACGCCACGTCCACCCTTCTCATCGCCGCCACCAACGTAAACGCCGTCCTCGGCACTGCGGACACGAACCTCACGATCACGGGCGCTTCCCTTGGGCTCATGATCCAGGGCGGCAATTATGCCTTTCAGGCCAACGCACCGACCGTTGCTTTGAACGTTACCGGTCTTTCCATCTCTGCGACCGATCTGGAGATCAAAGTCCGGCACGGCCTGGATGCCACCAGCGTGGACGGAACCGTGATCGATACAGCCAACAACGGAACTGTGACACTCGATTTCAGCGGCCTTCCGAGCGGGGATGTAACGGAGATTCAAGGCATGGCGACGGTCAACGTCGCCAACTTCGCATCCCTGACCGGCACGTACAGCTTCACGGAGGCGACCACGACCGATGCGGACAACAAGGGCACCACCACCAAGATCCTCGTGGGGGCCACAGGTGTCAACGCGTTCGTCGGCACGCCGGACGGCCCCAATGGTAATCTGGGTGTGCATATCACCAACGCCAATCTGGGCTTGGTGATTTACCGTGACAGCGAAGCGTCCGGTTCAACCTATGCCTTGCAGGCCTCTGCCTCCTCCATAATGCCTGTCGGCCTGCCGAATGATGTCTTCTTGAACGCTACCAATGTCAGCGCGGCGATCAATACGACCGGCGCTGCGGTGAACGAGACCATTCCCGGCACTACCCAGACGGTTTCCTTTGCCGATGGAACCAACGTCAAGAGCTTCGGCGGCACGCTCACCCTGACCATCGGCGGGTTCTCACTGATGGGAGATTTTTCCTTCACCAAGCTTACGGCCACTACGCCTACGACTGCGGCTACGTTCACGTACACCAACACGTCAGGCGTCCTCTCCGCCCCAGTCGTGGCCATGGGTGGGGCGGGATACCTCGGTGGTGGCAGCGGCACTTTGCCTTTGGTGTTTACCGATACTACTGGGTCAGGAGCTTCCGGTTACGCCACAATCACTAACGGGGTGGTGACGGGAGCCACCATCACCGCTGGCGGAACGGGTTACGATAACAACACGATTATCTCGGTCAATGCAAGCATTTCGAAACTGCTGGTTGGGGCGACGAATATCAACGCTCCGTCCATCACAGCGACCGCGGGCGGCAACTTCAGTATCTCCAACGGCACCTTGGGACTGGTGTTCTACACCGATACCTCGACGACCCCTGGCAAGAGCCTTGGTTACGCCTTGAGCGCGTCGGCGACGGCCATGGCGACTTCTGGCTCCGCACTATCAGCCAGCGCCACGCTGACCATTCTCCGCAACACCACCACCACGGCCGAGAACGACACCGTGACCGTCGGCGCCACCACGATACCGGTGGTCTTCACTCCGTCGCAAGTGGCGACGGTCTCGGGGAGCACGACGACGCCCTTCCAAAGCATCGTGGTCAACAATGCAAGTTTGAACATTGACAACGGCCTGATTGTCACGGCGAGTAGCGGCACGACCAGCACCCCAGCTCCGGGGGCGTCCAGCACCAGCCTCACGGGCGTCACGGTCAGAGTGCAGGATCCGAACAATACATCTAACGTTCTCTTCACGATTAGCGCCGGTTCGGCAGTCTACACCACCTTCAGCGGCGCCGTCACTGCCACCCAGGCCAACGGCTTGAATACCCGCCAGGACGGCCAGCCCTGGGGAATCGGCGACAAGGACTTGGAACTGACGAACGTCAGCTTCAGCATCGGCAGCTACGTCAGTTTCTCGGCGAACTCGATTGACTTGCAGCACTTCACGGCGAACAGCGTGGTCACGGACGCTTTCATTTTCAGCGGCGCCACCGTGGCACTGCTCAACAATGGACAGCCGATGGTGACCCTGACGGGCAGCCCGGCGTTTCACTACACTACCGGCAGCAGCACTCCGGCGAACAACGGCTTCATTCTCGATTCCTTCACCGACCCGGGCTTCACCTTCCTGGACCCGACTACAACGCTGGGACCCGTCACACTGGTGGACCCATCGGTCAGCCTCAGCAACTTCTCGTTTGAGCTGAGCGGGACGCTATCAGCGACGGTCACGACCTCGGCTGCAACGGCGACCGTTGGCACGGGCCCGGTCTCGGCGACGTTCAGCCAGCTCTCCGGCAGTTTCGATCTGAATCTTGGCTTCGACCTGAGTCACCTCACGAACCCGCCAACGGTCAACCTAGCCGGGTTCACGATCACGGCGCAGTCTTTCACCGCTAATCTGGGCAGCTACCTAACTCTGTCGGCCACGGGAACGCAAGCGAACCCGCTGACCATCAACCCCACCGCGGGAGCCAACCAGGATCTGATCAGCTTTGCCACCCTAAGTGCCACCTTGAACATCCCGGGTACTTCCGTGGACATCACAGGCAGCGCGAGCAATTTTGCCATCGAAGGCAACGGCACGTTTCTTGCCAAGACCGACTTCGGCGTGTCCATCACTCTGGGCCAGGACGGCAGCGGCAACGCCGACGCCGGCGGACTGGGCTGGCCGAGCTGGCTGCCTCTTCAGAGCGCGTCCGTGAGCCTGCAGTGGCCGCACTTCACCACCGACCCGAGCCATTTCACAATCGACCTGTCGGCGACGCTTCAGACCACGCTGGCCGGCTTGACCGTCTCCGGCACCATCAAGGACGTGGTCATCGATCCGACGCTGATTGCGGCGGGCCAGTTCCCCATCACCTCGATCGGCACCGTTGCCGTCGGCCTGTCCGGTAATCTCTTCGGCGGCAGCGTGAGCGGCACGCTGTTAGCCGGTGTCGTCCGCTATGACACGATGGGCAATGTCGTGGACGGGCTCGGCAACCTCATCGGGACCACGACCCCGGATCCAGACCAGAACTTCGCCAGTGCGTTCTATGCCGGGATCGAAGGAGGATTCAATCTTGCAGACATGGCCGGTTTCAATATTCGAATCGGGCTTTCCCAATTCGGACCGTTGCAAGTCTACCTCGAGGCCAACGTTCCAATCCCCCTGGGCGACACCGGGCTGTTTTTGAGCGATTTCCGTGGAGGCATTACTTTTGGGGCCACGTTCCCGGACATCCTGTCCAGTCCGCCGCAGGTGAGCGATGCCCTCAAATTGGGAGGTCCTGCCTTCAGCACGCCCGATACGCTGACCGCGGCACAATGGCAGGCACAGCTGGCCGCCCAGGTGGTACTGCAAATACATTCCGGCCAAACGGGAGGCTTCACTGTCCCGTCCGGACCGTACATCATCCAGGCGGGTTTGACCCTTTACGATGTCAACCCCAACGCGTTCCGCATCGACGGGGATGTCTTCTTCGATACCTCCGGCAAATTCCTGGTGATCGGCTCGGCCACTATCGGCAACAGCGAGTCCGTTGGGGTCAAGGTGTTTACCGACCTGAGTCCCCTGTTCCTGGGCGAGCAGAGCCTGAGCATCCTTTTCCTCGTGCAGATGCCGGCGCAGCCCAATGCCGAAAACCTGCCGCCTAGCGTACAGGTCTACGGCTTTGTTACCTTCTCCGATGTGAATAACGTGTTTCAGATTACGATCGGCGGCGAGGCCGATTTCAGCGTCCTCGGCGGCCTCACGGCCGAAGTCACCGGGACACTGACTTTGACCTTCACCTCCGACAGCTTCAACATCACCCTGTCGGGTGGCATGCTGACCATCCCGGAGATCCAGTCCTCGCCGATCGGCACTGCCGATGGCTCGCTTACCGTCCAGAACGCCAACGGGACCGTCGAAGTCTGGGGCGGGTTCCTGCTGACGGAGAATCTTACGGCCCTCAATTCGGAGGGCATCTACACCCAGGCGCAGGTCTTCGTCAAGCTGAACACCACCGATCAGACGCAGACGGTGACTCTCTCCAATGGCACTCTTTCTCTCGATCCGGAGTCGTTCAGCCTGTTCATCAACGGTACGGCCACTTTCCAGGTCGGCGGCAAAAATACGTTTGAGCTGGTCGGCACGCTGGCGCTTGATATTAACCCGACAAGCTTGACAATCTTCGTGAACGCGGCGCTCGACTTGGTGGGGCCTGACCCGACCAAGCCCATCATGACGTTCAACGCCAACGGGCTCATCTATGTCTCGTTGAGCAGCCACCTCGGATTTGCAGCCAAGATGGCCTTGACCGCAACCGGCAATCCCCCCGATGGGATTACCTTTGACCAACACTGGCTGCTGGTGATGAATACGACCTTAACCACGGTCACCTATGTCATTCCGGAACCGGTAGCGACCAACCCGCCCAGTCCGCCCGTGCCCATCGTGATGGGGCCGGATTACAGCTCCAGCGACCCGTTGGCGCCCCCCGTCAGTTACGAAACCCCCGGCACCGGCGCCAACACCGGCAAGCGGACGCTAGTGATCCCCGACGGCGCCCCCGCGACCGGGCTGACCGATTACAGGAACTGGATTCCGGCTAACGCCAACGATTACTTCAGTCTCCTGGGCCGTGGTAGCGTCACCGTCGCCAACGCTTTTACGATGTCGGGTAATTTGAACATTGATGCCCAAATTAGCAATTCCACTGTGACTTTTACCCTGGACGCCAATGCGACCTTGGACGTCGATCTCAACGGCAATCAGGTCTTTTCCTTCCAGGTCACCGGGGGTATTCAGTTCAAGGACGGCGGCATTGTAGCGGCCCTCGATCTGCAACGCACGGGAGGGGCCAACGCGCAGAGCGGCCTTGGTTTCGGGCTTAACGGTAACTTCCTCTTTGAATTGAATACGACCAACATGGCTCAGACGGTGAATGGAATCACTGTTCCACAGGACCCCAGTGGAAACAACCTCTTTGCCATGATCCAGGCCACCGGCGACCTGACGTTCCTCGGGAACGTAATCGATCTCCAAGGCACTTTCGATATCACCCTCACCGGCTCGAGCCTGACGGTGAGTATCCAGTCCACGGTGACCTTGCTCGGTGTCAGCTTCACCGCGGATGGATCGGCCGTCATTTATTACGACTCCAGTCCGGGGTTGGAGATGGATATCTTGTTGGGTCTGCCGAGTGGGGATGGCATTGCCCCGATCAGCGCGCTTGGCAACAACTTTATTGTTACCGGCGACTTCGAGCTCGAAGTGAACACCTGCTCGATTGCGCGGACAGACCCGACCACTGGCAACACCATCAATCCGGGATTCCAGGTCAACGTATCGAACGTCGGCGTTTACCTGTTCGGCTTCGATGCCACGGGCAGCTTTTCGTTCGGGTTCACCACCGCCGGCTTCAACTTCAACACCAGTCTGGACCTCAATTTCTTGAATATCGTGCACGTCGACATAACGGCCTACTACTACGGGCCGGACAACTTCAGCTTCAGCGGTTCCATAGGATTCAACTACGGGGACAGCTGGTTCGGCCTCGGCGCCAACCTCTCAATCACCGTAGACAACAACGGGTTTGCAGCCTCCATCGGCGGCTCGGTGACCATTATCGGTATAACCATCGGTGCCAGCGGCTCCCTCAACATCTCCAGCACCGACGTGTCGATCACCTTTTCTGTCAGTACCTTCCTTGGAAGTGTGAGTCATACCTTCGACTTCGGTGCGCCCGCGACGAGACCGCCCGTGGCGCCCTCTACGCCGCCGCCGCCGGCCCTGGCGGGATTCAGCAATACCAACACCGATAATCCCAATGGCGACTTGTTGTTGTACATCGGGACAGATGTCAACCTGCGGGTCAACAGTAACAACGTGGAGACTGGGGCGCAGACGGCGGAAAACTACACGCTCACCCGCGTGTCCGGCGATCCCAATAGCACCAGCGGCGAAACCATCATGGTTTCTGCCCTCGGTTTCAAGCAGCAATACGACAACGTGCAAGCGATTCTCGTCAACGATACCCAAACGGGGAACGACACGATCACCATCGACGATGGCATCCTGGTCCCCGTGTCCATTACCCTGGGCTCGGGGAATAACACGATCAAGACCGGGGGCGGCTCTGCAACCGTCGTTATCTCCGGCGACGGAAACAACACGGTCACCAGCGACACCACCGGGGCCGATACGGTCACGATCAATGGTAACGGCAACAACAAAATCACCACAGGAGGAAGCGCCGGCGGATCGACGACGAACGTCACTATCAAGGGCTCGGGAAATGATCAGGTCACGACCGGCGCCGGTCCGACCAACGTCTACGACTACGGCACGGGGGCCAACACGATTGCGGGTGGCTCCGGCGGCGGCAGCTACTACTATGGAGTGGACGGCACAGGTGCCGCCTACGCCAGCAAAGGCGCTTCAAGTCTTTCCACAACCTCTGGCAACTTCTCCGTCATCGCCAGCGGTTACTCAAGTTACCTGCTCTCCGATGCCAGCCTTGTCGCCGGAAGTTATACGCTCACTCTGAGCGGTGTTACTTCCGCCACATTGAACGCCAGCTCGACTCCCGGCGCAAATTCTTTTTCCCTTAATGGCTGGTCCGGCACCGCCACGCTTAATGGGCACGGCACGAATAACACCTTCAGCATCGTTCCGGGCACAGGTGTGAACGGCGTGAACTATGTGCTGAGTAACTCATCTTTGAGTGTCACCGGCGGAGTCACGCAAACGATTAATCTGAGCGACATTCAGACTGCCGACCTGACAGGCGCGGGCACTGGGTCGAACACGTATGATGTCTCGTCCTGGACCGGTAATGGCAACCTGACAGGAGCGGGCACCAGCAACACGCTTATTGCCACAAACGATGTCGTTAGCTTTACGCTCACGGATACTTTGTTCCAGCGCACCAACCATGGGGATTTGACCCTGTCGGGTATTCAGACGGCCAATCTTACCGGTGGCCCCAGCGACAACACCTTCAACGTCGGTCAGGTACCACTTACCGTGCCGGGCAACAACTGGAGCGGCACCGCCAACCTGGACGGCAAGGGCGGAAGCAACACCTTTAACATCTTTTTGAGCGGTGTCGGGACCGGCACTGTGAATATCGCCAACACCGGCTCGACAAACACGGACACGAATACCTTGAACGTGACGGGTTTCAAGACAATCCTGGTGAACTCGACCAATGTCAGCGTGGGAATTCAGCAGGTCAATTACGGCACGAGCGGCATCAACATCCTGAATGTTTTCGGCGGCAAGAGTGGGCTGACCTTCAATGTGCGAAGCACCAATGCCGATGTGCCTACCACCGTTCAGACCACCGGCAATGCCAATGTGATCAACGTCGGCAGCACGGCCGGTGTCTCGCCGTTCTCGGCCGGCGTCCTGGGAGGCATTCAGGGGCCGCTGACGCTCACCGGAGGCGGCCAGGATACCGCCACGATTGACGATGGCGCCGGCGTCGGCCAGACCGGTTTCTTGACCGGCACCACCATTACCGGAATGGGCATGGGCTCGCAGGGGATCACCTACAGCGGCCTGGTAAAACTCAACGTCAATATCGGTCCCCATGGCAACACGTTCAACATCCGCAGCACTAACACGCAAACGAACGTAACCGCATTGGCCGACAATATGGGTTCCAACACGATCAACGTCGGCAGCCAGGCCGGCGCGGTCCCGCCGGCTCCCGGCATCGTCGATCATATTCAGGGAGCGCTGACGGTCGCCGGCGGCGGTAATACCACGCTGATCGTGGACGACACCGGCAGCAGCGCAAGCAAGACCGGCCTACTGACCAAGACGGCGTTGACCGGACTGGCCATGGGTCCGCAAGGGATCACCTATAGCGGCCTGGCAGAACTGGATATTAATCTCGGTTCCGGCGGCAACACGTTCAATGTCCGTAGCACCTCGCCCAGCACAATGTTGCACGCGGGAGCGGGGGTCAACACCGTCAACATCGGCAGCCGCGCGCCCGCGGCCGCCGGCACGGTGAACGGCATTCTGGGTGCGCTCAACGTCGTTGGCAGCGGCGCCGACACCATGAATGTCGATGACACCGGCAGCACCGGGCCGAAGACTGGCGCCTTGAGCGCTACAACGCTGACGGGACTGGGGATGGGACCGGGAATCAGCTACTCCGGGCTCGCTAATCTGAATATCTCCCTGGGTTCCGGCGGCAACACCTTCCTGATCAGCAACACCGCCGTCGGCACGACCACGACGCTCTACAGCGGCATGGGCAGCGATAGAGTCGACGTGGCGAACACGTCCAGTCCATTGACGGTTAACACCCAGAAGGGCACCGACACGGTCAACGTGCAGGCTATCGGTACCGTGGCCAACATCAATGCCGGCGGCGGCAACGATACCATCAACGTTTCCTCCAACGCGCCGACAAACACGGGCAAGCTGTCGGGCATCGCTGCCGTGCTGAACCTCAATGGTGGTTCCGGCAGCACGACGGCCAATGTCAGCGACACCGGGAACAGCACCCCCAGCAACAGCACGCTTACCCCCACGACCTTGACATCGACTGCGTTCGGCACCGGCGGCAGCCTGAGTTATTCCTCGCTGGCCAAGCTGAATATTTTCATGGGCTCGGGCGGCAACATCTTCCTCATCACCAACACGGCGAGCAACACGACCACCATGGTCAACAGCGGCACGGGCGCTGATACGGTCGATGTGCAAGGGACTGGCGGCCCGACGACCGTCAATACCGGCGGGGGCTCGAACCTGAATGTCGTCAACGTGGGCAGCACGGCGCCGGCAACAGGCGGTATCGTGGACAACATCCAGGGAGCACTGATTGTCGTCGGCAACAGCGCCGACACCATGAATGTGGACGATACCGGCAGCACCACTGCCAAGATGGCTACGCTGACTGCCACAACCCTGACCGGCATGGGCATGGGTGCCAAGGGCATCACTTACAGCGGCCTGGCCAACCTGAATATCAACCTGGGTTCGGGAGGCAGCACCGGCAACTCCTTCTTCATCAATGTCGCTGACGGCACCAATCTGCCTGCTCTCACGAATATCACCGCCGCCCAGGGAGGCAAAGACACCCTGGTCGGCAACTGGGTGGCCGATTTCAACCGCACCCTCAACCTGCGTTACTTTGTCACGTCAACCATCGCCGTCGGCCATGACTTCAACGGCACGATGACGGACAAGAACCCCGGGTATATCCAGTCGATCAGCATCGGCGGATCCTTGACGGCCTCGGGCATACTCCTGGTGAGCAGCACTGCCGACCCGGCCAACCCGATAACTCCCACCGGCCTCCTGGGCGACATCGGCCTCATGACCGTCCACGGCTACATCGCCGGCCTGGTGCAGACTACCGGGAACATCACGACCCTGGACGTCGGCCCTCCCAACACACCCACCACCGGCGGTGTCAATGACGTGAAAGTGACAGGACAAATCCTCGTCGGCGGACAGCTGACGACCGCCAGCTTCGCCGGCGACGTCGCCGGCCTGATCCAGGAGACTCTGACGATCAACAGCCTCTACATCGGCGGCTCGTTGACCCCGACGGGTACCGTCTCGGCGGTCAACCTTGTGAATCCGGCCTTGGGTAATCTCAATTCGCTCATAATCGTAATCGACCTGGCCGGCACGCTGATCGTTTCGGGCACGCTCACGACGGCGAGGATCCACCGCGGTACGCCCGGGACGATCACGGCTGGACAGATCGGCACAATTTACGTTGATGCCGGTTACGGACCGGCGGTAGCCCAGATCAAGGAAAATGGCATCCAGCGGCTCATTGAAGCCAATGTGCCGTCCGCGCCGTTCCTCACGCCGACTCCGCCGCCGGCGCCGACGCCCGCCATGTCACCGGCAGGGATCACGTTCCAGTACTTCTACGAAGGTCTGTATAGCCCCACGGTAGAGGGGATTTCTTCAACGAATCTGGCCAACCCGCAACTCACGACGCGTGTCAGCAATGCCACTGGCAACACGCTTCCGGACCAGTTCGACTTCAGCCTAGTCACCTACAGCGACACAGCCAAGTTTAACCTGGCCCGACTCGATACCCCGCTCGATCCCAAGACGAAAAACCCGGAAGTTTCCGGGATTCGTAATGTCAACGTTGAAGGCGATATCCTAACCAGCATAACCGGGGCGACCTCGCCCTTCTTCAATCCCAATTCTTCTCCGGCGGGCGTCTACCTGCCCACGGACAACTTGGCGGGGGTCGAAGTCCGCGACTTCTTCCCACTCGCTTCCGTGAATGCCAAGACTATCCAGGCGGTGGCGTTCGGTTCGTCCGTGGCCACCAACGGTCAAATGGTGACGGGTCAGAACGATACCGGCTCGGCCGCACGCAACGTGTTGACGACCTCGACTCTGATCCTCAAGGCCGGTTCGCTCAACGTTAACGCCGGGGAGACTTTCCGCGTGCCGTTCGCTCATATGCTGCCCCCGTCCGTCAATTCGCCTGGCCGGAGCCTCCAATTCTTCATCGACACGAGCACGACCAATGGCGGCTTTGATAACAAAGACGTCGACTTCGTCGTCCAAGATGTCAGTACTGCCAACAGCAGCGGCACCGGGAACAACACTCAGCCCAGCAACGTGGCACGCGGGTCGGTGGTCGCCTTAGTCACGGCAGTCGAGACCTTCGGCGGAACGGGAAATTTGAAGAGCGAGGTCATGGAGAATATCTCCTTGCAAGGAGACGGCGGCTCACTGACGACCTTCCAGCCGGTCGGGAACACGTCGACCTTGCCCAAGAAGCCGTTTACCCCGTCGATTACCAGCACCGGCCCGCTGGGCGATGTGTCCGTCCTTGGGGCCATGCCCAGCATAACGGCCCCGAGGATCTTTGGATCGCTGGTCGCCAGCGGCCCGATTCCGGCCACGAGCATCATTCAAACAACTGGGATGAGCATCGATCCGATCACCGGCGCCTCGTCGGCAGTGCCCGCCGATTTGGGCCGAGTCTATGTGGCCACTTCCATCAAGGGATCGGTCGTCACAACTTCCGTCGTGCAAGCGAGCGGCACACTCGACGGCGAGATCATTAGCCGGGGCAACCTCATCAGTCTGGTTGAACCATCCGGTAACCTGACTGGACTGGTCGCCGCCCAGGGGAACATCGGCACATTCTTCACGCCTTCGGGCGGCACGGCTATGCGCCTGGGCGGCATCACCGTCGGCAACCCCGGCTCCGGCCGAACGTTCAGCGGCCAGGTGCTGACCCTGGGCAGCATTATCGGCGATGTCACCTTAAACGGCGGCATGGTGGGCGGCCGCATCGCCGCCCGGAACTCGATCCTCGGCAATGTGACGATCCTCGGAACGATCGACAGCAACAGCGCCATCGTTTCGGGCGGATCGATCGGCAGCAGCCTTTACGGCACGAAGCTGATGAATTCCGGCAACATTCTCAACATTCTTGGGATCGTGGCCGCGGTTGGCCCGATCAACGCCGGCACCATCGGCACGACCAACGTCCGGTTCTACCAGCAGAACGACGCGGCGGACGCCACCGTGATCGACAAGATCTTTACTCAGGGTGTAACACCCTTGAGTGCCGCCGATGTATTCGATCAGACGACCCTTGGCGATCTGCTCAATCTCAACCAGATGGGCATGAAGGCGGGACTCGCGCTCAATCTGAGCAAACTGACCGTCAACGGCGGCAACAAGGCCGGCAACCTGTTGCTTCCGTAGCCGGACCGGGAGGGTAGAATGGCATCTCTCCTGGAAGACCAGCCGCGCAACGCAACCGCGGTCGCACGTGAGCGGGTCGAGTTGTACGCGCTCCGCAAGGAGGATTTCCTCCACGCTCGCGCCGCCTTTGAGCCGATGCGCGACGAGCTCATGAAGGTGTTCGCTCAGCGTTTTCGTCGCTGAAGCCACTCCCGGTAACTCCGCGCAGGTCGATCCTCAAGCTGCGGCCAACCCCGGTCTTTGATTCCTCGGTGACCGTTCTGGTGCAAGTTCTGCCTGAAGATCGATTGGCAAATGGGACTGCCCTGTGGGTACGGAGTTCGCGATTGAAAAGCAGGTCGCTGGTGGAGACTCTGGCTGAAACTCTCTGGCCCGGGAACTTCCGTACCAGCGGGGGCAAATGAGAGGAAATGAGAGGAAATGAGAGTCCACAGGCAAAATTGACACAGTTTTTTATGTCAGTTTACGACAGTCCGCAGCTAGGGATTTGCTGTAAGATTTGAATCAAACGTGGTTTGCATATCAACTCATGTCACAAACGCCCAAAGCGCAACCGCGCAAAAGCGCAACCGGCTCCGCGCCTTTTCGTCGGCGGTTAGAATCCGGAAGGCAAACGGTATGTAAATCATTCCAACTCTTTCTCCTATGGCAAGTTCTGGCGAATTGGCAAGTCGGATCCAGTTAGCACCAAGGTGTTAGCCTACCTGATGGAAAATGGCTCATCATGAACCTTCGCGTCTCGGCACGAGCAGGTCGCCGGGCAGCCCCCCGCCCGCCGCGACAAAGGCCTTCACGCGCTCGGCTTTCAGTTTCCCGGCCGTTGGCAACAAACAGTGAAAGGGTCAAATTGGCAAGGGGTTACGTCAAAAACCGTTTATTGGGAACATCGGGACATTTGCGGGTAGCCCTCAACGGCCGCCACGACGGTATTGTTCCTATTTTCTCCGATCCCAAATCGGCAGTGGTGTGTCGGACTTGAGCGGGCTGGCGAACTAGGCTTCGGAGCATAGGTCGAGAACACCGAAGCGCGTAACCCGCCGTGGGTCACTGCGCATTCGGCCGGGGCACTTCGGCCGCGCGGCGCACCTGGGAACGGAGGCGCAGCGGCTCGGTGTCCCACAGCCGCAGGGTCGTGTCGCCCGAACTCGACACCAGCGTCTTGCCGTCGGGGCTGAAGGCCAGCGAGTAGACGTACTCGGAGTGTCCGGGCAGCCGGACCAGCTCCTCGCCGGTCGCGGCGTCCCACAGGCGCACCAGGCGGTCGCGACCCCCCGAGGCGATGCGCGACCCGTCGGGGTGGAAGATGGCGGTGAACACCTCGTTGGCGTGGCCGCTCAGAGTCAGGAGGCAGTCCCTTGATTCGACGTCCCACACGCGGATCAGGGAGTCGGTCCCGCCGGAGACCAGGCGGCGGCCGTCCGCGCTGAAGGCGACCGACAGGACCGCCCCCTCGTGGCCGCTGAGGGTGCCGACCAGGCGGTAGGTGTCGGCCTCCCACAGCCCGACCTGGTTCCCCTCGTAGGTGCCGGCGAGCAGCCGGCCGTCCGGACTGTAGGCCAGGGCCCGGCGGGGGGCGTCCACCCCGCGCACCATCCCGGCGTCCACCGCGGCCACCCGTTCACCCGTCGCGGCGTCGAGCACCTCGATGATCGCTCCGGGTCCCCGCACAGCGAGGTGGGCGCCGCCGGGGCGGTAAGCGATCGCCAATATCTCCTTTTCTGCGGTCCGGTAAGCCGTCAGATGGCGGCGGGTGGCGATGTCCCAGACGCGCAAGCCGTCCATGTTGTCGCCCATGGCGACCAGGCGCGTGCCGTCGGGGCTCAGGGCCAGGGCGCGCACGTAGCCGTGGTCCGGTCGCCCGTCGCCGTGCGGTAGGGGGTCCCCGACCGGCAGGCCGGTGGCGGCGTCCCAGAGGCGCACGTCCCCGTCCCAGGAGCCAGAGGCGATCAGGCGGCCGTCGGGCGTGTATGCCACCGGGTAGACGTAGAAGGTGTGGCCGCGCAGGACCGGCAGCGTGTCGTCCGGCCCCGTGTCCCACAGGCGCGTGACGCCGTCGTCCTGCCAGGACGCCAGCCGACGACCGTCCCGGCTGAAGGCCAGGCCGACGACGGTCCGGGTGTGCCCGTGCAGGACGGCCTCGTCCCGCCGGCCCTGCGCCCGCCACAGCCGGACGGTGCGGTCCTCGCCGGCCGACGCCACGCGCTGCCCGTCGGGACTGTAGGCCACCGCCCGCACCGTACCCTCGTGGCGCTCGTAGGGCGGCTCGGCCTCGCGGCGGGTGCCCACGTCCCACTGGTGCACGGAGCCGTCGGGCGAGCCCGTCAGCAGCCGCTCGCCGCGCGAGTGGAACGCGACGCCCATGACCCGGGGCATGTGGGTGCGCAGCTCGACGACCCGGCCGGTGTCGGTGTCCCACACGGACACCACGGGCGAGTCGGCCGTCACCGCCAGCCGCCGGCCGTCTTCGCTGAAGGCCATGGCGTTGAAAGTACCTTCCTTCCGGGCCAGGTAGGCGGTTTCCTGGCACGCAGACACGTCGCAAATGCTGATCGAATTGTTGGCCACGAGGACGGCAAGGCGCTTTCCATCCGGGCTAAAGTGCAAGCCGGTCGCGCCATGGTGGCCGGGCGGCAGCCGGAGAAGGCGTTCCCGGCCGGTTGACTCCAGAAAGCGAATCACTCCTCCGGGCCCATCAACAATTTCGGCGGCCAGCCAGGTCGTATCGTCCTCGGCGTGAACGACGAGTACTCCTCGCGGGATGACCTGCACGGGGGTCGAGGAAATCAGTCCCCCCTCCTCGTCTTTCATGACCAGGGCGTCCGGCGTGAGGGACGCGACGCGGAATCCCGAGCGACCCCGGCGCAACAGTTGGCCCGCCGGCAGGACGGCGGCGCTGTCGTCAAGCCGGGCGTGCAGGTGGCGCCACTCCCAGCCGCGGAACTCCTCCGGCGCCGCGTCGAGCTGGCGCGCCGCGTCGGTGACGTCGTGGTGGGACAGCGCCGCGGCGGCGGCGGCCAGGCGCGCCCGGTAGGTCTGATACAGCGCCCGCCGCTCGTTCTCGTTGGCCGCGCGGGCGTTCTGACCGGCGCGGATCGCGTACAGGACGGAAACCACCGTGCCCGCCGCCAGTGCCAGCCCGATACCCAGCACGGCGCCCACGAGCGCCTTGTGCCGGCGGGCGAATTTCCGCAGCTGGTACAGCGCCGACGGCGGCCGCGCCCGGATCGGCTCGTGGCTCAGGAAGTGGCGGATGTCGGCCGCCAGTTCGCCGGCCGAGGCGTAGCGCCGTGCGCGGTCCTTCGCCAGCGCCTTGGCCACGATCGTCTCCACATCGCCGCGCAGGCGCCCGTCGAGCGAACCGAGCCGCGACGGCTCTTGCTCGCGGATCACCCGGACTGCTTCCGGTAGCGGAAGCCCGTCCAGGCTGTAGGGCAGCCGGTGCGCCAGCAGCTCGTACAGGAGCACTCCCAGTGCGTACACGTCACCGCGCGGGTCGATGGCCGACGGGTCGCCGGACGCCTGTTCGGGGCTCATGTAATCGAGGGTGCCGAGCAGCTGCCCGGTTTCGGTGCGACCTCCGCCGGCCGTCGGGCCCAGGTCAGCGGCGCGGGCCACGCCGAAGTCAAGCACCCTGGGCTGTCCGGACGCCTCCATCAGGATGTTGGCCGGCTTGAGGTCGCGGTGGATGATGCCCCTCTCGTGGGCGTGCTGCACCGCGTCGCACACCCGCGCCACCAGCTCCAGCCGGCCGCCCGCGTCCAGGGCGTGCTCGCGCGCGTACTGATCGAGCGGCACGCCGGCGATCAGCTCCATGACGAAGTAGGGTTGGCCGCTCTCGGCGACGCCGGCGTCGTAAACCTGCGCGATGCCGGGGTGTCGCAGCCGGCCGAGGATCTCCGCCTCGCGCGCGAAGCGTTTGAGCAGGATGTCCGAGGTGAGTCCGGCCCGGACAACCTTGAGCGCGACGGTGCGGCGCGGGTTCTCCTGCTCCGCCTCGTAGACCGTGCCCATTCCCCCTTCGCCGAGCAGGCGCAACACGCGATAGCGGGTGATGGCCGGGAACTGGGGCGCGGGGGACACGAACGTCGGCGGGCGCGTGGCGTCCAGGGGACTGCGCAAGAACTCCTCGTCCGCCTGGGCCTTGCTATCCAGTTGCAAAAGCTTCTCCACGGCCGCACGCAGGTCCGCATCGCCCTGGCACTGCTCGTCCAGGAACGCCGCCCGCCCTGCCGGGTCCAGGTCGAGCGCCTGGTCGAATAACTCTTCAACGCGCTTGGAGGAGGGTGTCGCCATCGGGGTGTCTCGCGCGGGCGAGCCTGCGTCACCCAAGCCGTTCCAGCAGCCAGGCCCGGATGTAGCGCCACTTCCGGTCCAGGGTGCTCGCCGACAGGCCGAGGACTTCCGCCGTCTCATCCGTAGTCATCCCGCTGAAGTAGCGCAGCAGCACGACTTGCGACTTCAAGGGATCCTCGTTTTCCAGCTCTTCCAGGGCCTCGTGGACCGCCAGGACGTCCACGCTGGGCGGCTCGATGACGGCACAGGCCTCGTCCAGTTCCTGGCGCCGCCTCCCGCCGCCCCGCACCGGGCCGGCCTTGCGCCTCGCCTGCTCGACGAGGATGTCGCGCATGGCGCGGGCGGCGGCGAAGAAGAAGTGCCGCCGCGACTCCCAGGCGACGTCGGTCTTGTCGGTCAGGCGCAGGTAGACCTCGTGGACCAGGGCCGTCGGCTGGAGGGTCTGCCCGGGTGGCAACTGGGCCATGCGGGCGCGGGCCAACTGGTGCAACTGCTCGTACACGACGGCCAGCAGCCGCTCCGCCGCCGCGGCGTCGCCGGCCTGAGCCGCCCGCAGCAGCTCCGTGACGGGTTGGACCGACTCGGATGGCATGGGTCTGGGAATCCGCAAAAAAAAGTTGGTGTCGTTTTCCCGTCATTCTCGGCTGAAGGAGTGAGGACCGCAAGGGCAATCCCGCCGGCCCGCCCGGCGCGCCCCCTTGCGCCCGGAACGAGGCCGCCTGCCCCTGGCGCCGCCGGAAGCCCCCTGCCACGCGGGGCGGTCTTCCGACAGCCTGCCGTCAACAACGAATCCCGGTGCTACCGGGGGCCGCTGAGTTGGCCGCGCGTGCGGCACGGCCCCACGGGTCCGCCAGCGCCCCGGCGCCCAACCTGCGCGCCGAGGGGACCGATCCCGCCCCTTCCACCCAGGCTTACGCCCCACAAGGAGATGATCCATGTCCGTGTCGTTCTGGTTCCGCCGCCTGTTCGCCCGCAAGCCCTCGGCCCCGGCCCGCCGCCGCTCGCCTCGACGGCGGCTGACCCTGGAGGCGCTGGAGGACCGCACCCTGCTGAATACCTACTTCGCCGCGACCGCGGCCGACCTGATCCAAGATATCAACCTGGCCAACGCCGCCGGCGGCACCAACACCATTGCCCTGACCGCCGCCCCCTCGGCGCCCTACACGCTGACGGCCGTGGACAACAGCACCGACGGGGCCACCGGCCTGCCGGTCATCGCCGCGGGGGACAACCTGACCATCGTCGGCAACGGCGACACCATCGGGCGGGGCACGGCCGCGGGGACGCCGGCCTTCCGGCTGCTCGACGTGGCGGCGGGGGCGAGCCTGACGCTCGAGGACCTGATCCTCACCAGCGGGCTGGCGTCGGGCGCGGGGGTGTCGGCGCAGGGCGGGGCGATCTACAGCCAGGGGGCGCTGACCCTGAGCGCGGTGACCATCCAGAACAACACGGCCCGGGGCGCCGACGGCGCAGCTGGCGACACCGGCGGCAACGGCGGCGCTGGCCAGGGCGGCGGCCTCTACATCGCCGGAGGGACAGTCACTCTCAACGCCTGTAACCTCGCCAACGACACCGCCGCCGGCGGCAACGGCGGCTTCGGCTCGTTTTTTGGCGGCGACGGCGGCCACGGCGATGGCGGTGCCATCTACGTCGCCGCAGGGCCGGTCACTCTCAACAACTGTACCTTCGCCAACGACACCGCCGCCGGCGGCAACGGCGCCAACTCCGAGTCAATTAGCGGCCACGGCGGCGGTGGCCACGGCGGTGGCATTTTCGTCGCCGGCGGGCCAGTCACGTTAACCAACTGTACCTTCGCCAATGATACCGCCGCCGGCGGCAACGGCGGCTACGGCGTCGGCTACTCCGGCGATGGCGGCGCCGGCTACCCCGGCGAGGGCGGTGCCGTCTTTCTCCTTGGGGGGGTAGCGGTCACACTGAACGACTCAACCCTGTCCAACAACACCGCCGTCGGCGGCACCGGCGGCACCGGCACCGACAGCACCGGCAACGGTGGCGCAGGGTTCGGTGGTGGAATGATGGGCGACTTCGGTGCTCCGCCGACGCTGAACAACACGATCATCGCCGGCAACTCGGCAACCTCTCACCCCAACCTCTCCGGCTCCTATTCGAGCGCCAGCGGCAGCGACCTGCTCGGCGGCGACCCGATGCTGGCCCCGCTGGGCGACTACGGCGGCCCGACCCAGACCATGCCTCCGCTCCCCGGCAGCCCCGCCATTGACGCCGGCAGCAACGCCCTGCTCCCCGCCGGCCTGACCACCGACCAGCGCGGCTTCGCGCGCATCAGCGGCGCCGCCGTGGACATCGGCGCCGATGAGGTGCAGGAGCCCATCCTCAGCCCCGCCACGCTGGCGGACGGCACCTACGGCGCCGCCTACAGTCAGACCCTCACCGCGACGGAGCAGCCTGGCGGCGCCGGCGGCCCGTACAGCTTCGCCGTCACGGCCGGGACACTGCCCCCCGGCCTGAGCCTGGATGGCACCGCCGGCACGCTGAGCGGCACGCCCACCGCGGCCGGACCGTTCTCCTTCACGATCACAGCTACCGACGGCACCGGCTTCACAGGCAGCCAGAGCTACACGCTGACCATCGACAAGGCGGCCCTGTTCGTCACGGCCACGGCCAACAGCAAGACCTACGGCCAGACCGCCAGCGACACCGGCACGCTCAGCGGCCTGGTCAACGGCGACAGCATCACCGCCAGCTTCGCCAGCGCCGGCGACGCCGCCGGCGCCAGCGCCGGCAGCTACACGATCAGCGCCACCCTGACTGACCCCAACAACAAGCTGGCCAACTACACCGTCCACGAGATCAACGCCCTCCTGACCGTCAGCCCGGCGGCGCTGACCGTCACCGCCGACAACCAGACGATGCCCTACGGCGGCAGCGTGCCGACGCTGACGTACCACTACACCGGCCTGGTCAACGGCGACACCAGCGCCTCGTTCACCGGCGGCCTGACGACCACGGCGGCGGGCAGCAGCGGCGTCGGCAGCTACCCCATCACCCAGGGCAATCTCGCCGCTACCGGCAACTACACCATCGGCACCTTCCACGGCGGCACGCTGACCGTGACGGCGGCCCCGCTGTCGGCCGCCGCCGCCAACTTCAGCGCCACCGCCGGCGCCCCCTTCAGCGGCGCCGTGGCCACCTTCACCACCGCCGACAAGATTGATAGCGCCGCGGCCTTCAGCGCCGTCATCACCTGGGGCGACGGAAGTACCTCCACGGGCCTCATCACGGGCGGTAACGGCAGTTTCACCGTCAGCGGCACGCATACCTACGCCGCCGCCGGCAGCTACGCCGTCAGTGTGCAGATCAGCAACCCCGACACCCAGTCGGCCACGGCCAACGACACGGCCAAGGTCACCAGCCTGAACCAGGGCGTGGTCAAAGGCCTGACCGGCACCATCGGCTTCTGGCAGAACACGGGCCAGGCTCTCATTAAGAGCTTCAACGGCGGCAGCTCCGCCACGGCGCTGGGCAACTGGCTGGCGACCACCTTCCCCAACCTGTACGGCGCCTCCGCCGGCGCCAACAACCTGGCCGGCAAGACCAACGCCCAGGTCACGGCCTTCTACCTGAGCCAGTTCGCCCTGTCGGGCACCAAGGTGGAGGCGGAAGTGCTGGCCACAGCGCTGAGCGTCTACGCCACGACCAGCTCGCTGGGCGGCACGGCGGGGACGGCCTACGGCTTCAGCGTTTCGGCCACCGGCCTGGGGGCGCGCACCTACAGCGTCGGCAGCGACGGCGCCGCCTTCGGCGTGGCGAACAACACCGTGTGCGACGTCTACAAGCTGCTGCAGGCGGTGAACCAAAAGTCGGTCAAGGGCGTGCTGTACGGCGGCAACGCCACTCTGCGCAAGCAGGCCACCGCCCTGTTCGACGCCCTGAATCAGGCCGGCAGCGTCGGCTAGCCGCACGACAACACGAGGGGCGTTGGCGACGTGCCCCAAAGACGTGCAAGCGAGGCCGGTGAGAGCCTGTGCGAAAAGCCCCTCTCCCTTGGGGGAGAGGGGTGAGGGGGTGAGGTGTGTGTGCAAAACTTGCAGGCGCAATGCAATCCATTCCCCCTCACCCCCGACCCCTCACCCCCGAAGGGGTGGCGAGGGGAGGCAAG
>Ga0306920_100001336_pt1 | contig 30479 bp, 28 predicted proteins | sample flu12Cox44000170_FD_204666 | JGI IMG/M metagenome (GOLD analysis project Ga0306920, IMG submission 204666) | Lab enrichment of tropical soil microbial communities from Luquillo Experimental Forest, Puerto Rico - flux4day.12C.oxic.44.000.170 (v2)... | ecosystem: Environmental > Terrestrial >... | reverse complement strand
GACTGAAGCGCTTCAGGAAATGTCAAACCCTCGTTCTTGATCAGGAAGTCGAAGATCGTACCGCCGGCGCCACAGCCGAAGCAATGAAAGAAACCGCGCTCGAGATTGACGCTGAATGAAGGGGTCTTTTCGTTATGGAAGGGGCACAGCCCAACAAAGTTTCGCCCCGCCCGCCGCAACCGCACGTGCCCGCCGATAACTTCAACGATGTCAGCGCGTGAACGTACTTCCTCGATTTCTTTTTCTGTGAAGCGTGTCATCTTTCCCCCCGCCGGCATCGCCTCCAGCGCGAAATAAACGAAGAGGAGCCGGGAGTGGCGAATCGCGCAGCATAGAAGCCGGCACGAAATCCCTCGCTACGCTCGCGCATTCGCATCGGCGAAACGGGATGATCACGCAACGTAATTTCAGGAAGCTGCCGATCGCCCCGACACGGGCAATATCGGGCAGTCGTCTGTTCCACTCCTCTCCGCCTCGGCCGCCGACAAACGTGGTACGCAAAATCGATCCAAGCCGAAGATCAACTAATCACCAGAGGGTCATTAAGGCAATCCAGTTCGAGTACGAGTTTGAACAAACCACGGCCGCCCCCTCACGCTCCATGATCTTCTCGCGGAAGGTTTCAGTCAGATCGCCGCACCACGTAAGATTATTCGGTGCCGCGTGAGAAGCCCAGAGTTTATGTATCGGTGGCTTTCCAGGTGCCGCGAGCTATGGCCGACGACGCTGCCGCAATCCTCATTGCTGACGGTGCCCTCGGATGCGAGGTAGGCAAAATCATTGGGCGAGCCCCTACGGCGAATAGCGCCCGCAATCCGGTGATGCTGCGCGCGTATTTCGATCGAATAAGGCCGGCGACCCTAAAGCGGCTGCAAGCCAAGTTACGGGCGGCTAAGATGCTGGCCAACGGCTCGACGCCTGGGCAATGTTTGGTGAGAGACCCCGGCTGGGCGACGATGTGGCAGGAGCACTTCGCACCGTTGCGCATCGGTCGGCGCTTTTTGATCGTCCCACCGTGGCTGCGCGAACGCGATCCTGCTCGAATCCGGCTCGTAATTCGGCCCGGGCAGGCGTTCGGCACAGGTCATCATCCGTCGACTTCAGGCACGCTTGGCGTACTGGAGGAATTATGTAAGAACCGGCGCATCGCGCGCGGGCTCGATGTCGGCACAGGTTCGGGCATACTGGCCATCGCGATGGCTAACCTGGGGGTCGCGGAAGTGACCGCGATCGATGTTGATATGGCGGCGGTTGCGAACGCGAAGGAGAACGCCAGGCTTAATCGAGTCGGGGCGAGAATTCGCTTTTCTACAACACCGCTGGCCTCACTGCGCGGACGCTTCGGGCTGATTACGGCGAATATTCTGAGCTCGACCCTTATCCGGATGGCTCCTGATTTGAAGGCGCGGCTGGGTCATCGAGGCCATCTTGTGCTTGCGGGTATCCTGCGGCGTGAAGCGCAATCTGTGGCGGCCGCCTACACACCCGAGTTGAGTCAAGTAGGTACCGGCAACCATGGCACCTGGACAACGCTGATTTTTCAAAGATGAAGCACCTGCCGCGCTTTGCAGTTCCGAACGATACCGCCGGCCCTGGAAGCGACGGCACCATGCGTGTGACCGGCAGCGAGTTGCGCCATATGCGCGATGTGATGCGGCTCGGCCCAGGAACGGAGGTTGTGCTGTGCGGGGCGAAAGGGATTCAATACGCCGGGCGCATCTCAGCTTTCGAGCCCACCGCAGCTATAATCACGGTTGATGAGGCGCAGCATAATCACGAGCGCACCTCGCGCCGCTTGATTCTCGCCGCGGGAATGATAAAGCCTGCCCGCATGGATCTGCTGATCGAGAAGGCCGCGGAGTTGGATGCGTCTGAATTTTGGCCTCTAATGTGTACCCGTTCGGTCGTTCGTGAGCCAAGTTCAGGACGCCAACAACGCTGGCGCAGAATCTCGCTCGCTGCTGCGAAACAGAGCCTGCGCTCGCAGACGATGGAGATCCGCGCGCCACTCGACGTTGACGCGATGGTCGCAAGCGTGCCCAAAGCGGCGCTCGCCGTGACTTGCGTGGCCGGGGCCAAGCCGCTCAGTGCCGTAATTCGCCGCATGGCTGACGGTGCGGAAGCTGGTCCTGGCGTAGTGGTCCTCGCGGTCGGTCCCGAAGGCGATTTTACGGCGCGAGAACTGGCGGCAATGCGCGACGCCGGCTTCCTCGCCGCCGGACTCGGAGGTAATCGTCTGCGCAGCGAAACCGCGGCACTGGCCGCGCTGAGCATAGCAACAGGTATTTTGGCTGAGCTGGAGGACACCGAGCGCACCGCTTAGAACGGGCAGCGCGGGCGGAGGATCCGCCAAGCTGCCGAGGAGCGCCCGGTGCATGGACAACAGATTCAGAGAGAGCAACCGAGCCCCGATAACCCTCACCCCAGCAGTCGGTGTCGCGACGAATGCCATTAGCGAAGAGCGCGTCTTGGTCATAGCAGTGAGCCGAAGCCCCGAGCGCAGAGTGGGAAACCAGTCCGCGAGGTACGGTAGAATAGGCCGGTGAACAAGAAATTTGCGTTTGTAATGGATCCGCTGGAGAATGTGCTGCCCGATAAGGACACCACGTTCGCCTTCATGCTCGAGTCGCTGGCACGCGGCCACGAGCTTTTTCATCTCGGGCTCAGGGAACTATTCGCGCATGGTAATCGAGTGTTTGGACGGGCGCGCCGCTGTGCGGTCATGCGGGGAACACCGCATTTCCGCTTCCTTGACGACGGGGCCCAGTATCCGCTCGAGCATTTTGACGCGATCTTCATGCGTAAAGATCCGCCGGCCGACGCCGCTTATCTGTATGCCACCATGTTGCTTAGTCTTGCTGACCGCAGTCACACTTTCATTCTCAATGAGCCGGCGGGGTTGCGCGAAGCGAATGAAAAGCTCTATTCGCTCAATTTTCCGGACGCGATTCCGCCCACCATCGTCACCTACGAGATCGCCCGCCTGAAGCAATTCATGGGCGAGCAGGGCGGCGAGATGATAGTCAAGCCGCTTGACGGGCATGGCGGCGAGGGGGTTTTTCATGCCCACAGCGGTGATCGCAATTTGAACGCGATCCTCGAAACCGTCACCCGCTTCGAGACCCGCCCGATCATGGGGCAACGCTATATCCCCGAAATCCGCGACGGGGATAAGCGGCTGATCGTGCTCAATGGCGAGCCGCTGGGCTGCACCCTGCGGGTGCCGCGCGACGACGAGCATCGCGGCAATATCCACGTCGGCGGCAACTGCGTCAAAGCCCAAGTGACCGAGCGCGACCGCGAGCTTTGCAGAATGCTGCGGTCGCGGCTTGAGCGCGACGGTCTTTACTTTGTGGGGCTGGATATCATCGGCAGATATCTGACTGAAGTAAACGTGACTAGTCCGACCGGCATTCAGGAAATCGACCGCCTCGACGGGGTCAACCTGGAAGCCAAGGTCATTGACTTCGTGCAATCAAGGCTGCCGCGATAGGGTATTCCGCAAAACGTCAGCCACAGCAATTGCCCAGCTGCCTCCGGTTTCTCAGTTACGCGCACTCGAAGCCCCGCTCCCTAGCATTTTTTTGAGCATGCGACGGCGAAAACGTCTCAAACCGCCCGAATGGCCGCATGCTTTTCGTTTCTCGATCTTGCCAGCGAGCTTCCCTTACACCGGCTGATACGCCGCAGCAGCATCCTGAGCTTTAGCCACCAGCGTCCGGCCCCTTCGAGTCAACGGTGAAAGAAACCGTTTGGTTTCCCTTACCTAATTCTCGTGCAGCATTAGAAAATCTCTGCAAACCATATAAGCCCGATTAGTTGATTTGGGTGGTAAAACGGGACGTAATCCGCTATAAATTGGCCAAGATAATATCAGCCAATGACTGACAGGTCTAGATAAAACTGGCATAGACCTGCACTGTTTAAGGAAGGGGGAGCTCAGACATTTTGTATACCACTGCTCACGAAATGCTAGCTCTGCTTGGCCGCCGCCTGTTAATGGCGGCATCGCTCATCGTCGCGATAACGCCGATTGCCGTCGCACACGTGCCGCGCGATGCAGGCTCAGGCGCGGTGCTGGCGGAGGTGGGAACTCACCAAATCAGGCAGCAGCAGGTCGTCGACTTTGCGCTTGAAGTACGCGGTAATGCTCAGCTTTTGGCTCTGTGCCCCTTGCTGCAGCAAATATTCATCGAGGATGGGTCCGACCTGACTGAATAGGGGCGGCCGGAATGTCTACCGGCTACATAAAAGGATTGTTTCTCCGTGCTCCGCCTTCGCGGGGCAAGATGGGGAGACCGTTGGCTGACGAGGGTTCGCCCACTCTCATCCGTGCGCCTCCGGGCTCCCCTGCCCAGCTTCGTGCTAGCGCGTCTAAACGCTTATCGCTGAACACCGAGCTCTTCGGATTATATCGGCCGTGGAGCGAGGTGCGAAAGGCGATGGCAACCTGAAGGTGGTCTGGCAAAACTCCCGAAAGGGAGGGGGGAATCATGAGAAACTCCAGTCAGTTCAAGCGTCTGATCGGATTTTGTCCACTCACAGTTATCATCGCGGCACTGGCGCTGTTTCTGCGCGCCTCGCCTGCACGGGCCGTGGACGAGGTTGAGTTCCAAGGCAACGATGTCTTCCAGCTTGACGGTGCGGATTCAGCGACCGCCAACGCGGACACCTGTGTCGGAACTGAAAATGGCTGTCCCTCGGAAGAGAACCCAGTTTGGCCAGCGGATTGGGATCCGCTGCTTTATCCAAGTTTGACAAGCGGTGCGGTCTCGATTGTTCCGGGCTCGGGCGCGCCTCCGAACGCTTACTCGTTCAACTTGCCTTGGGGAGGCTTCGGATCGTTCAGCGGTATCTTCACAAGCACACTCGTATCCACCGGACTCTCGACGATTCTCAAGCAGGGCAGCAAGAACAGCAACGACATTTCAACCTGGGTCGTTGCAAGCCAATCGAGCCCGCCAAAAGACGCATATCTGGCGGCGGCGCTCGCCAGCTACACAGCGCCTGCCACCGCGGGCCATGTGACGCAGGGCGACGAGCTGCTTTACTTTGGCTCAACGCGCTTCTCGCCGAATGGTTCCGCGACAGTGGGAATCTGGCTCTTCCAGCAGAACGTTGTCGTCTGCCAGAGCGGCCCCAGCGCTGGTAAGGCGCTCTGCGTCGGCGGCACCTCCACAGTCGCCCAGCACGTAGTCGGTGATTTGTTCCTGTTTCTAACCTTCTCGGGCAGCGGTATCGCTACCATTCAGGCTGCAACCTGGCAGGGGGCGAACGGACCTGCTGGCTTCCTAGGCCCAGCTCCGGCGACTCTCTTCTCATGCCCAACGGCGGGTGATGATATATGCGCCGTTACAAACGAGGTTTCCGCAATAACCCTCGGCAGCCCGACAGGGCCTCAAGCGCCGGGAAATGGGTTCAACGTGAGCGGGCCAGGCTTTACAGGATTTCCTGGCGGTATGGTTCCGGCGCTGCAGTTCCAGGAGGGCGGACTTGACCTCAACAGCGTCCTGGGTGGCGTTGCGCCCTGCTTCAGCAGTGTCTTGTTCGCGAGCGTGACGTCAGGCAGCTCACCAAACACTGCCTCGATGAAGTCGATCCTTTTAGGCACCTTCAACACCTGTGCGATTAACGCTACCAAGGCCTGCGGAACCCCGACCGTCGACGTTACCAATAACAGCCTCACGTACCCTATAACCGGTACGGTCGATAACACCGGCGGCGGCGCAGTCTCGGGTCTGACTCTGACAGACACCTTCGCGGGTTCGCCTCAGAGCTTCGACTCCGGCTCTCTGACCTGCACCTGCGGTGCTTCCGCTTGCACCATAACGGGCAGCAATTGCAGCACGACCCATCTCAACCCCGGCGGTATCGTCAACTATGCGGCGACGATCACGACCAATACTAATGGTGGGTCTGATGTGGTCACAGCAGTGATGGGCGGCGTCGGCGGTGGATCGGCTACGGCGCAATCCAATACGGCCACCTGTCCTAGCCAAAAGTTCTCCGACACCGTCTCTATCTCGAAGAATTGCACCCCAGGTGCCTCACTCGTTGCATTAAACGGCCTGGTTGCGGTTCAGGTGGGTGTCGAAGGAGTTGTTACAAATGGCAGTTCCCAACTCTCCCTCTCGAGCGTCAAGGTGTACGATTGCGTCAATGGCACTTTTGGAATGGGTACCGGCGAATGCCCGACAGTTAGTCCAAACTCGTGCACCGGCACACTGAGGACTTTGTCCTCACTAGGATCGATTGCACCGAGCGGTACCGCGCCCTGGAGCGACACGTACAATCCAAGTGTTGCGCCGACATGCGGGCCATACAACTTCAGTGACCAGGTCCTGGTTGATGCCCAGTGTACCAGTCAATTCTGCACATGTCCCGAACCTCAGAACGTGGCCAACCAGACTTGTCCGCTGTGCCCCGGTCCGACTTGTCCCTAGTGTCAGGGCCGGCATAACCGGGTAAGCGCGTGGTCTCGAACATCCACGCCCCTTCTCGCACGTGCGCCTGCACCGCAGCTTACCAGGGCTAATTCACCAAGAACGTGGTCGATGCACTCCCGGATGACGCTGCTCCGTTTGCCTGGACCTTCGCTTGGTACGTTCCGGTGGGGCTCTTGCGGCTCAACTTGAAGATGAATGACGCGACTCCATTGCTGTTGGTCGTCGCGCTCCCCTGCACGAGAGTACTGCCGTTAGGCTGGATGATTGTAAAGGTTGTAGCCGCATTCGAGATCGGCGAACCGTCGTAACTTACCATGGCAGTCACCGTGACTGACTGGCCCGGCGAAAAGCTACCCTGATTAGTCGACACGATCACCGTTAAGGGCGTGCCGACCATGTAGGTTGCCCAGGCGGACGCGGAATAAACGAAATCGGCAATATTAGTTGCAGTAACTCCGATAGGGTCAGAGCCGTCGTTTGAGTTCGAAGCCGAAGTTACCGACAGAGAGATAGACGAGCTCGCGCCCGGACTTAACGTGAGCTGCGAACTAGAAAGACTATTTGTCCATCCGTAGGGAATAGCAGCGCGAAGGTTGAAGGTGGAAAGACCGCAACTTGGGGAATCGTTGTTGGTGACAGAAACCGTGTAATTCACCCTAGCTCCGGGCGGCACAGGCCCGGCCTGCGCTGGCGCCATTGAAATCGCCGGCAGAGCCCTTAGGCAACTTGGCGTTGTCATACTTATGTTGACGGTTGCGCCGCTGCTGTTAACAGATTGGACGGTGATCACCACGCCGGCGTCAGGATCCGAGTAACTGGCGCCCACTGTAAGTGCCTGGTCGAACCAATTGGAGTCGCCGGGAGTCATGTCAAGTAAATCACTTGAGTTTGGAGTGCCCTGCTGCGCAAAGTGAACGACTACTCCATTGCTTTCAGCCGACGGCATAAAGGAGTCAAAACCCAGCGGCTGACGATACTCGATGTAGTAGTAAAAGCTCAGCCCGTTGGTCGGATTCGTGAATTTCAGGATCTTAAGGGCCTTTGGATTTGAATCGGTGGTCTCGTAAGGCACTACGGCATACGCGCCCGACGCGATTACAGCAGTAATCGGCGGCGACGAACCGTAATTCAGCCAGCCGAGCCGCTCCTTCTGAAAGGAGTTGTAATGCCCCTGGCCTGATCCCATCATATCCATCGTGTCAAAGTACTCATAGACAGTGCATGCACCGCTGAGCGTCACGGAACCGCAATCGAGGCCATGTGAATGATAGAGGCCGAAGTTGTGTCCGATCTCGTGCGCGAACGTACCGAGGTCCAGCGTGTTGTTCGTCGTCCCGCCTCCGTTTATCCACGACTGCGAGGGATTCCCTCCGATTGTAGCCATGCCTGACCAAACGCAAGTTGAGTTGTATGGGAAAACGTACACGAAGCGCGCGTAGATACCCAGGTTCGCACCGGACGCGCTCGCAGCGTTGTTGGCGGCGGTCGCGATCTGATTAGGGTCGCAGGTCGTGCTGTTCACGGAGATCGTATACCAGCCGTAGACATTGCCGGTTAGCCACGTCTGTCCGTATGAGGCCTCCTGAACGAATCCGTTGGTCGCCGAGCCTCCGAATACCTCACTTTGTACCTGCGCAGCAGTCCACGGCTCATTTGAGGGAGCGTCTTGAAAATTGACGAGGATGACCAAAGTCGATTGTGCACCGAAAGTGTTAGGAAGCGGCGGTGTCGAAGCTGTTGTCCCGGCCGAGAGATTCGTAAGGCTATTGCCCGAGGCGAGCATCAGGGTGCCAGTTTGATCCATCACACCCCGAGCGCGAATGGGCATACCGGTCAGAAGATTTGTCGGCGGTTCCTTGACGAAATGGAGCCGAAGCCGACTGCCGTCGGGCAGCTTCAAAAAGTAGAGAAAGCGGCCCCGACGCTGGAAATCCTGATGCAGGATTTCAAGCTCGCCCTCGAGTTGAAGGTGTTGGTTTGAGCTAACTCCCGATTGGGCTGCTGCGCACCTCGCCCATCCGATTGTTATAATGTTCGCGGTTATCAGGAGCAGCAATAGGCAAAACGCAGTACAAGGCCCACGGTCCAGCACCCGCATGTTCCCCCCATTTGCGGCCTCTAGCCCGTGTCTGCGAAACCTGCGGCTTCAATCCGTCTTCAGAAATAAGATGCCAGTTCCGAGGCTTTGCCGGGCAGTTCCGAGAGCCCGCGTTACCCCAAGAAGACAGGAGCAAACCGGGGACCGGCCTATGGCAACCTTACGAAGTCTAATGTCTTCATAGTGCCGGGCCGGTGGCAGCAGGGTGACACTGCGATGACGCTCGTGCGGGCGCCGAGTTTTCAGACCCCATTCAGCTGACCGGCATCTCACAGGCTAGAATGCTAAGATTCTCGAAATTTTCTCCGCGCAAAATTGAGGAGGACAGAAAATGGCGGAATCGGAAACAAGACCTGTGGCAGTGGTGATGGGAGTGGGGCCGGGCCTGGGTGCGTCGCTCGCGCGCAGGTTCGCGGAAAAGTACGCGGTCGCCATCAATGCCCGCACGCCGGACTATCTGCGGACGCTGGCGGCCGAAATTCGTAGCCGCGGCGGGTTGGCGCTCGAAGCGCCAGGCGATGTCGGTAATCGGGACCAGGTCGCGGACGTCTTCAAGCTGATCCGCCAGCAAGTAGGCGAACCCGAGGTGCTGCTCTTTAATGCGGCTGCGGGCCCTTTTGGCAACATCAGCGAAGTTACGCCCGAGCAATTCGAAAATTGCATGCGGATAAATGCTCTCGGCGCTTTTCTCTGCGCCAAAGAATGTGCTCCGGCGATGGTCGCGCGCGCACGCGGCGTCATCCTGTTCACAGGCGCCACTGCGGGAGTTAAGGCGGGTCCCCGTTCGATCGCATTCGGGCCAGGGAATTTCGCCAAGCGCGGACTGGCGCAATCACTCGCGCGCGATTTGGGACCGAAGGGCATACATGTGGCATGGATCAATGTCGATGGCGCGATTGATTTACCGCATCGGCAACGGCCTCATCTCGCTAAGGAAGACATGCTCGATCCTGATTCTATCGCCGAGACCTATTGGCATCTGGCACATCAGGATCGCAGCGCCTGGACGATGGAACTTGAAGTCCGGCCCTTCAAGGAGAAATTCTAGAACTTACTTTGAGATTCTTGAACCGCCGCTGGATACGTGCGCCGCAGGCGCACTCTTAGAGATCTGAGGAGGCGTTTCGAATCGAAGCCCACCTCGTTTTGGTAGGAATAAAGACTGGGTCAATCCCGCTTCGTTGCAGCGAGGCCATGCCGCAAACTGTCATCCATCAGCCTCAATGCCACGTCGTTGTTGAAGTGAGCCCTTGTTCAATTGGCGTCGTTCTGAAATAAGAGATTAGCAAGTTTGCTCTTACCCTATAAGCACGCCGGCCGGCGGAACGGGCGGATGAGCTGTTAGTTTGACGCATCCAAGCGGCCGCCAGGACGAGGAGGCTGATTTATGCAATACGATCTAATCATTCGTAATGGTACCGTTATCGACGGCTCGGGGATGCCGCGTTATCGGGCCGACATCGGAATCTCCGCAGGCAAGATCGCCAGCATCGGCAGGCTGCGCGACCGCGCCGGGGAAGTTATTGACGCGGAAGGCCACATCGTCGCGCCTGGAATTATCGACGCGCATACTCACATGGACGCGCAAGTCTTTTGGGATCCCCTCGGAACTTGCTCTTGCTGGCACGGGATTACCACCGTGGTGATGGGCAATTGCGGTTTTTCACTTGCGCCGTGTGCTGAGAAAGACAAACTGCTCGTCATGCGCAACCTTGAGCGCGCAGAAGATATTGCCCCCGAGGCGATGGAAGCCGGGATTAAATGGGCGTGGACGACATTTGCTGAATACCTCGACGCAGTCGACCGTACGCCCAAGGGCATTAACTACACCGCGTACATTGGCCATTCAGCGCTGCGCACCTACGTGATGGGCGAGCGGGCCTTTTCGAGCGAAGCGAACGAAGACGATCTACAGGCAATGAAGCGCGAGGTGCGCACTGCTATCTCTGCCGGCGCAATCGGCTTCACCACTTCACGCACGCGAAACCATCAGACCCCTGATGGGCATCCGGTGGCGAGCCGGCTTGCGAATTGGAACGAGGTGCGCGAGTTGGTCGGGGTGATGAGTGATCTGAACGCGGGCATCTTCGAAATAGCCGGCGAGGACACGGGCGTGGAAGGTCCTCGTGTGTCGGATTACCTTAATCGCCTAAAGGGAATCGCGGTTGATACCGGTGTTCCAGTAACGTTTGGGATGTTCAGTACCCGCCGCGCACCCGATTATTGGCGTCAGTATTTTACGCTGGCCGATGAAACTGCGTCGGCCGGCGGCCGCATGTTTATCCAGGTTCACAGCCGCGCGCTTAATGTGTTGCTGTCCTTCGAAACGGTAATGCCATTCGATCGGCTGCCGGTATGGCGTGAATTCCGTAAGCTACCGTTGGCTGAACAGGAAGCCCGACTGCGCGATCCTGAGATGCGTCACAAGCTGGTCGAAGCAGCACGCGAACGGCGCCAGGAGCGTCCAGTGGGTCCCGAACCGCGCAACGCCAACTTCAAGTGGCTGTTCCCGCTCGATCGGCCGCTGCCGCCCTATCGCTCTATTGCTCAAATCGCGGAGGATTCGAACAAGGACCCGGTCGACGTAATGATCGATATGGCGCTGGAGAAGAATCTTAAGATGTTTTTCATCCAGACGCTGACCAATGAGGATCAGGGCCACGTGCTCGAGATGATGCGGCATCCACGCTCGGTGGTTACGTTCTCCGACTCAGGCGCGCACGTGTCACAGATCATGGATTCTTCGCTGCAAACGCATTTTTTGAGTTATTGGGTCCGTGAGAAGCAGGAATTCAGCCTGGAGCAGGCAATGCGGATGCTGACGTTCGTGCCGGCATCCCATTGGGGGCTGCGCGGCCGCGGATTATTGCGTGAAGGATATGCCGCCGACATGATCGTCTTCGATCCCGAGCGAATTACGCCGGAATTGCCGAAACTCGAATACGACCTGCCGGCCGGCGCCCGCCGTCTGAAGCAAAAGGCCAGTGGCCTGCTCGCCACGGTGGTGAACGGACAGGTAGTGCTGCGCAACAACGAACATACTGGCGCCTTGCCGGGACGGCTGCTGCGCGGGCCGCTCGCTAGTCAAAACTGAGGCTTCCTGCTTCCGCAAGAAACGGGTGCGGACCAAATTCGCCCGCCCCGTTTTCGCCAGACGCCAAAACTCAGTTTGGCCTGATCTCGTTGTCTGGATAAGCTGCACAATCGCAACAAGTGGCGGGCCGTATTCTTGGCGCGATAACGTCACACTGGCTTCCGGCAAGGATACAGCCAACTTTCAGCACGGTGCCGAGGACGATCCGAGCGCCGATTCATAGTCTACCTTGCCAACACCGTGTCGGGGATTGCCCTCGGGCGCGCTGGGCCGGAGATGAACCATGTACGATCTGTTGCTCAAAGGCGGAACCGTGGTCGATCCCTCGAGCGGTCTCAACGGCGTTCAGGATGTAGCGATCGAGCAAGGCAAAATCGCGCGCATCGAATCGCAAATCGCACCCGCGGAGGCGCGGCGCGTGATTGAGCTGCCGGGGACGATTGTCACGCCCGGACTGATCGATCTGCATGCTCACGTGTTTGAAGGCTTCACCAGGTTGGGTGTTCATCCCGACCAGGGCGGCGTGTACGCGGGCGTCACCACTATCGTCGACGCGGGCAGCGCGGGATGCGCCACTTTCGGGGGTTTTCCGCGATATATCATCCCGCAATGCCGCACGGAGATTATCCCGTTCCTGCACATCTGCCAGACGGGGCTTTCGACTATTCCTGACATTATCGCTGAAAGCAGCATCGATTTGGACGCAACTTTGCGTGTCACCGCCCGCTATAAAAATTTGATCTGCGGGATCAAGGCGCGGATGGTCTCGCCGGCATTGGAGATTTTCGGGATGGAAATGCCGCGCTTGGCCAGGCGTGCGGCACGCGAGAGCGGCATCAAGCTGATGGTCCATATTGGCGATACCGAGAGGCGCTACGACCCGACGGTCATCCGCCGCTTGCTGCCGATGCTCGAAGCCGGCGATATCCTCACACACTACTTCACGGCCAACCCAGGCGGTGTGCTGGACGGCAATGGACGGCTGGTTCCAGAGGCTTGGGAAGCAGCGAAGACCGGCGTCTGGTTCGACACCGCACATGGTCAGGGGAATTTCAGCTTCGACATTGGCCGCCGCATAATCGATCAGGGGCTACTGCCGCATTGTATCAGCACTGACCTGACAATTCCCGGCCGGCTGCGAACGGTGCATAGCATGACAGAAATGATGACTCGGTTCTTGGGTTTGGGATTTACCCTCGAACAGGTCGTCGCGATGTGTACCGCCAATCCCGCCAAGGCGATTGGCGCTGAAGGACGCCTCGGCAGCCTCGCCGGGGGGCGGCAGGCAGACGTTTCGATCCTGAAAATCGTCGAAGGAGACTGGACCGTCTATGACGTGCTCGGTGCGAGTCTGTCCGTGCAGCAGGCGGTCGTCCCTGTGTTGACGGTCAAACGTGGAGAGCTGTTCGAACCGGAATGGGGGCCACGGCCATGGGGATGGGAACCGGATCCGGGGCCCGTGCGCTTCAAAGCTTGCTGCTAACACTTGTGTTTTAGAGCGATTCTCGAGCCGGCTCCTTGAGCTCCTCCCAGTTCCGGGGCGATGCTAGGTTTTGGCCGTCAGTGCGGGGGGGGTGTGTTAGGCCGGTGAAGAAGAAAAGAATAGAGGGTATTTTGCTTGCCGCCGGCGAATCCAGGCGGATGGGCTTCCCGAAGCCGCTGTTACGCCTCAATGGGGAGACGTTCTTGACCCATCTTGCCCCATCAATGCTACGAACCGTGGAGCGCCTGATCGTCGTCGTGGGTGCTCATCGTGATGCGGTAGTAGCGGTGGTCCCGGCTGATGACCGGATCGACATAATTGAGAATCCGGACTATCTGCAGGGCCAACTTTCCTCAATCAAGGCCGGGCTACGCGCAATTTCAGCAGATGCTGATGCCGCAATGGTGCAGCTCGTCGACCATCCAACCGTGCTGCCCGAAACCTTTAGCCGCCTGGCAGGCGAGTACCAATTATCGGGAAAACCGATCGTAGTAGCGCGATGCCATGGCCATCGCGGCCATCCAGTCCTGTTCGACCGTTCGATCTTTAGCGAGTTGCAGCGAGCATCTACGGATGTCGGTGCGCGCGCGGTGGTCAACGCCGATAAGGATCGCGTAATCTATGCCGACGTGGACGACCCTGGTGTCTTGCTGGACCTGGACACCCCGGCCGATTTGGCGCGGGCAGGTCTTCCGAGGGTGCCAACTCAGTAGCGCCGTGAAACCCCCTCGGATTGGCTGCGTATAAAGCCTCAGGTATGTTAGCCGCCCTGTCCCCGAAACTTGGAACGTGGAGCGAAGCAGTCCGACCCGACGATGAGCTGATAGCCGAAGTCCGGAGCGGACATACGGCGGCATTTTCGGAGCTCGCCTCGCGTTATCGGGATCGGGTCGAGCGCTTGTGTCAGCGTTTCTTCTCGGACCGTGAAGTGGTTCGTGATCTGGCCCAGGAGAGTTTCATCCGCGCATTTGCTGGTCTTTCCACGTATCGGGCGGAAATGCCGTTTCTCGGTTGGTTGCGGGCGATCGTGTCGAACGTGTGCTACGACGAACTTCGCCGCCGGCGGCGACGACCGGAAGAACTAATCGCGGATTTCAGTGGGCCAGAGGCAAACTGGCTGCAACTGGTAGATCGCTCCAGCCCTGAGCAGATTGTGGAAGCCGCCGAGGAGCGGCGTGAAGCTCATGTTTTAGCCCATCGGCTGCTGGATTCGCTGCGGCCGGACGATCGCATGGTGATGGTTCTCAGGGAGAGTGAGGGATTGAGCGTCGATGAAGTAGCCGCGATAATGGGCTGGAGCGAAGCAAAGGTAAAAATACGGGCCTTTCGGGCACGCCAGTTCATGCGTAAGCACGCCGAGTCGATCCTTTCTCAGGCGCAGCGTCGAGTAGTGACATGAACTGCTTTGCAGCGAGAAACGATTTTGTCGCCTTCTGGCAGAAGACACTGGACGATGAGCGCCGAGCGCAATTGCTCACGCATTTGGGCGGATGCGGCGCCTGCGACCACTCGTTCCGCACCTTCGCGCTGATTGCTCCCGTACTTTATTCCGCAACCGAACCAGACTGGAACTTAGAGACGCCGCGGCCAATCCGCCTGAATCCAGAGGAACCCTACCCTTCGAGCGCTCCATCGACTGCGAAACGTGGATCCCTCGTCCCAGCAGTAAACAGGGTCGTGCCGGTCTTCGTAATAGCGGCAGCGGCCGCGCTTGTACTATATTTTTCCGCGCCGCCACGCATGACGTTTGAGGACGCGATCGCCGCCGACAATTCGAACGCCGAAGTTGCGAGCTATCCGCCAACAGACAGTTTCTTTGGCCAGGAACTCATGGCCCAGAACAGTACAGCCCCGGACCTGTCTGACGAGTAGCCGGCAAGATTGGGAGCGGTCCGCTTCGCCGAGTCCTTGCGCTGCTGCATGGTAGGTATGCTGGGGTGACCGGCGGGCGAGATTCAGGGTGAGTTTTGTCTCTGCAAAGCAAATACAGCGCGCTATTTTTGGCTATCGCTCTGGTCATCGGGCTGGCGATTGGTTTTGGCAGCGCCACGGTTGGCTATCGCTATGGTTACCTGGCATTGCCCGGGGAGCGGCCGTTTCATCGGATGGCGCGCGTGCTTCAGTTAACTCCTGCCCAGCGCGAGCAGATTCGCGCCGTCATGCACGAGACACGGGGCAAAATTGAGGCGGCACGCAACAACTTCGAGCACCAGCGTCACGCAATTTTTTTCAGCGCATACCTGCGCATCCGCGCGCTATTAACTTCCAGTCAGCAGGAGATTTTCGACGCCCGGTTCGTGCCGCCATCAGTGCGCGCCGAGGCGCGGGCACAGCTGCAGTCCACGGCAACTCCCGGGCCATCGACGCCCGGTGACGGACACTGACTTTTCGCACAATTTCCGAGAGCAGCGCTCAGCGCTCACAAGCTATCGGGGCGTGGCCGGTTGCGGCGAATCGATGTGAAGCGGAATCTCGAAGTGCACCTGCTGCGGCATCTTGCAAAGATTATCGTTACATTCCTGAAAACTGAGAGTGCCACCCAATCGACGCGTTCCCGGCAACAACGTCCGCCGCAGAAGAAGATTGCCAACCGCTTTGAAGCGTCCCTGGTAGACCGGTAGCGTCGCGCTCAGCAACTCGAACTTCACCGGCGCCGGTTTGGGAAAATCGAGATTCTGTTTGGAGACCAAATCTTTATCAAAAATAACAGCGGTTGGCGTGTATTCTTCGGGCAGCGGCTTCCCGTAAACGTGCCATCCGGGCGCGATGTCGAAGTCGACGGTGACGTCCACGCGTTGCCCGCTGAATGCACGCGCGTCCGACAGCGCGATGCGCGCCTTCACCTCCCCTGCCTCTACCACAGCGTTGGCTTGGCCATTCATTGCTTGGCTCGGCGCGGCGGCGCCGCTTCGACCTCTTGCAATAATTTGCGCGGCGAACGGCGTCGGCGACAATCGTGCAATCAGTATCGCGACTGCGACTAAAATGAGAGCTGTTTGAATTCTTCGCTCTGGTTCTTTTGCGGAATGAAGCAAGCCTTACGACCTCTGATCACGCGCAACTGTTTCGTTTTATCGCGTAATCATCGGGGATTAAAGGTCAAGTGGCTCCAACCCGATGTGCGGCGAAAACTACAAAGTGCGGGCATGCATCCGAACAGATTGGCCATCAACTGACGCGCCTTGTGAACCGATGATCGAAACCTCGCACCCGGAGCGGCTCATCGGTTCAGCGCAGATCCTCGCGATGCCGGGCGCCTGGCTCGAAGGCCATCGCGAAGAATACACCCGCTCGTCCCTCATCGTTCCAGGTGATTAGCGCTGCACTTTCGACGTTCGCGTATCGTCTGCCGACGCAATCACTGTGGGTCATCGTGATGACTGGGTACGCTTTCGAGCAGGCGCACCCGTAAAATGATTACCGGCCAACGATTTGAACCGCCGAGTAACGCGCATCCGGGGGTCTGCCGGGATACGATTAATGGGCGTAGCTGGTCCGCACGCTGGTCGGCCTGGGTGCCAATTTGCCGATTCGGACAAGCTCCTCTCGGAGGTTTGCGCGAGACAGCGGCTTGCATAACACCGCTGCCGCGCCAAGATTATAGCTCTGTGCAACGTCTTGATCATAAAGCGAGCTGGTCAACACGAACGCTGGCACTTGCGCACAGGCCTCATGCGCACGCATTGCGGAGAGCACTTCGAACCACCGTTATCGGGCAAGCGCAAATCGACCAGCATCAGGTCCGGCCGGTCGTACTCTGTGAAGTGGTCGATCAGGGTAAGCGCCTCCTCCGCATTTTCAGCGACGATCACCTCGCTGGTTTCGCCCAGCACCTGTTGCAGCACCCGCACAGCGACGAAGGAATGGTCGGGATTATCTTCGACCAAAAAGACACGAACCCCCGATTCCGCCGAAGCGCTAGTATCATTGCTCCCCATTGTACTAATTGTCCCTCTATCCTTGCCGATTTAAGCGCGCGTCGGTCACGCGCGACCAACGACCCGTTAACGCTCGCGCCTTCAAGAGCGCCCCTCACTTAATATATAACCACTGCGGGTGATCGCACTCTGATCTATTTGCTTGATCTGAACCTCCGCTGTAGGAAGGCCGGCATTTTCACTAAACAATCGCCATGCCACTCCCTAACTGTGCCACTTTGGAGCACCGCGGCAATGGCTCCCTTTTCTCGGCAAGCACTTCGCTTATGCTTTATTATGTCCAAATAGGCACAACTGCTGCCGAAACATGCAGATATCTCGACAAAGCTCAAAGTGCAGAATTCGCAGCGAAGAGAGATTTTGCATTGGTAGCCGCAACATTGCCGATACGATTCATGTGCGAGAATGATACAAACCGGAGAACGTCCCAGCGATGCCCGCTCCGAGCTACAGGCCGGATACGGAAAGAGGCCGCGCTTCGATGATTAACCTAACGGCATCAACTCCTGCGAAGGGCTTTTCGTCAAATTACGACTCCAATGCTCGCGCTGACTGCGATCGAATAGCGGCCTCGCTGATGGCGCAGTTTCACCCGCGCGTCGAATGCAAGCGACAGCTTACCCGAAGTCAAGACCTTGCTCTTGGGCCCCGCGGCGAGCACTTCCCCCTTCCTTAGCAACAACACGTGCGAGAACACCGGAATGATCTCCTCGACATGGTGAGTTACGAGCACTAGTGTTGGCGCATGGCGTGTCTGCGCTAGCCGCCCTAGAAATTGAAGGAAGTGCTCTCGCGCGACCGGATCGAGCCCGGCGCACGGCTCGTCAAGAATCAGCAATTCCGGCCGCGCCATCAGGGCGCGCCCGATCAATACACGCTGCCGCTCTCCCTGTGATAGCACCCGCCAAGGCCGCATACGGATAGCTTCAGCCTCAATCTGCCGTAAAATCCTCTGAGCCCGGTTCCGCTCCGAGGACCGGACCTCGCCCCACATCCCGATTACGCCGTGGCGGCCGCCGATAATTGTGTCAAGCGGAGTCTGATGACCTTCGACTAGTTGATGGATACTGGAACTTACTATTCCGACGCGTTTGCGCAATTCACGCCAGTCGGTTCGTCCGTAAGTTTCTCCCAGCAGTGAAATCTCGCCCGCAGTGAGCGGCATATACCCAGTAAGCGTGCTCAATAGGGAGGTTTTGCCAGAGCCGTTTGGCCCAAGGATTGCCCAATGCTGTCCGCGTTCAACGGTCCAATCGATTGATTCGAGAACCACCACTTCACGTTGGACACGAAGCTTTGAAACGGCGATTACCGTCCGCAGCTCACGCGTGGTGGCGCCCCCGCCATTTAAATGTGCGCCGAAGGATGCTGAAGAGTGAGGACGCCGGATCGACTTTCGCACGTGAATTGCCGAAGACTTAATTGACGAACTCCTGCCTCACAAGGAAAGCCTCCATCGCGCGGATACAATCCTGCGGCCGTTCGATCTGGAGGAAATGGGACGTTCCTGCGATTGACTCGTATTCGAGGGCAGCCTCCGCAGCCAGGGCGCGCCCCATCAGAGCTGGTGCTCCACCGTCCACTGGATCGGCACATATCAGCTTCACCGCCACCGGCATGTGGCGTAGCCGCTGCCACGTGCTGGTCTCGCGATTGCTGCGGAAGATATGGGCTTCGTATTCGCGCGGACACGCGAGCACCCAATGCCGAGCGCTCGAATCATGACGAAGCGTTGCTCGCGCCATCAGCTCGTACGCTTCGGGCTGCCATCGTGGAAACCGCCGCTTAAACTGTTGCGCCAATTCAGTCGGGTCGTGGTAGCTGGGCATTCGCCGCTCGGCGCGCGCAGCAATATCGTCTTCGGTGCCGCGTTGCAACTCACGGATGGGATGGCCATCGGGAGGAAAGAATGGCGGATCGAACAGCACCAGCGGGTCCCATCGCTTGCCCATGCGCTGCGTTTGCATTACCGCAGTCACCGCCGAGAGGGAGTGAAACACTCCAGCCGTTCGCTTGGCCCCGAGCTTTTTCTGAACACATTCGAAGAGGCGCTCGAGGTCGTGGATAAACTGCGGCCAATTATGATGTGCAAAACTGTGCAATGGGTTTTGACCGTGATTGCGGAAATCGAAGAGGATCAGCTCGTAACGTTCGCTCAGGCGCCCCCAGAAAGGTAGGTAGCCGTCGATCGCAAGTCCATTGCCGTGACTTAAAGCCAGCCGCGGGCCGGCTGGATTGCCATGCTGCCGGATGCGGATGGTGGCGCCATCGTCCATCGTGAGTTCAATGACCCGAAGCGGTGCGGGAAACTCGATACTCAACTGATGCCTCTTGGGCAAAAACCCCGTGAATATAGCATGCTACCGAGCCTCTGTTGCTACCTGTCTCCAGCATTAGCGCAAAATATACGCGCAGTGGGACATTGCTGATTAGAGCATGTTAAGCGGGTCGATATCGATGCTGACCCGGACTCCGTCCCGAGCAGGATAAGCAGCAACTGCGGCGAGCGCCGCACGCAACTCCTGTCGCTCCCGCGCCTTGACCAGCACCTGCCAGCGGTAGCGCTGCCTTATACGTTCGATAGGCGCGGGGGCCGGACCTAAAACCTGCAGGCGTTGCGGCGTTGCCTCACGAGCAAGGAGCGCGGCAATTTTCGCCGCGCCGCCGCTAACTTGCGCCGGCTCATCGCCCTCGATTCGCACCAAAGCAATTCGCGCGAAGGGCGGGTACATCAGTTCACGCCGTAGTTCCATCTCGCGCCGGATGAAGCGCGTGTAGTCCTGGTCGCGCGCGGCGCGGATACTGTAGTGATGCGGGGCGTAGGTCTGGATTAAGACACGGCCCGGCCGCTCACCGCGGCCTGCGCGGCCTGCCGCCTGCGTCAGCAACTGAAAAGTGCGTTCGGCGGAACGGAAATCCGGCATATTGAGCGACAGGTCAGCCAGCACCACCGCCACCAGAGTAACGTTGTGAAAATCAAGTCCTTTCGTAATCATCTGGGTGCCGACCAGAATGTCGACGTTACCACAGCGAACGCTGCGCAAAATCGCACTGCGTGCCCCTCGCCTTCCGCTCGTATCGCTATCCATCCGGTCTATGCGGGCTCGCGGGAATAGATGCGAGAGTGCGTGCACTAGCCGTTCAGTGCCAAAACCCTGGCCCTGCAGGCCGAATCCGCCGCATTCGAAGCATTTGTTGGGAGCTGGTTCGCTCGCCCCGCAATAATGGCATCGCAACGTGCGGCCGCGCAGATGGAATGTCATGCTCACGCTGCAATTGGTGCAGGTAATGACATTGCCGCAAAGATGACACTGCAGGAAGTTGTGGTAGCCGCGCCGGTTCAGGAACACCAGGCTCTGTCCCGCGGCGGCGAGGTTCTCTCGCAACGCCTCGATGAGCGGCGGCGAGAGCGGGACTTGGCCGGCCAGCGGAGCGATACCTCCTCCTAGTGACGCAGCTTCCGATATCTCAACTCCGGCGCAAGCGATAGGCAGATCGACCGGCGGCACAGAAGCCTCGGGCGGGAGAGTCGCATAAGGAGTTTCTCGCCCCGGTGGCGCAGTCGTCCGCGCCTGCGCTGCCGCCGAGCGATGCCGCCGAAGGTCGATGATCTCGACACGCGCGAATTCGCGCTCTTGGACGCGCCGCGTCAGTTGTAGCATCCGATATCGCGCACGCCGCCCATTGGCGTATGACTCCGCCGACGGAGTCGCCGAGCCGAGTACTATCGGACAACTGGTTAAACGCGCCAACACCACCGCGAGGTCGCGGGCGTTGTAACGAATCCCTTCTTCTTGCTTGTAGGCGCTATCGTGCTCTTCATCCACAACAATAAGCCCAAGATCACTGATCGGGGCGAAGATCGCAGAGCGCGGGCCTATCATTATCCTGGCATCACCATTCAGCGCCGCCATCCAGCTCGTCCATCGCTCGCTTACGTTCTGCGCGCTATGCGCGACCGCGACGAGCGAACCGAAGCGCTCCCGAAATGAGCCGACCAACTGATCAGCCAAGGCTATCTCCGGAACAAGCACGAGCACCTGGCGTTTGGCGGCAAGCGCTTCCGCAGCGAGACGGATATAAACCTCGCTTTTTCCGCTGGCCGTGACACCCCAAAGCAAAAACGGCTCGAACTCTCGCCGGCGAATTGGGGGCGTGACTGCGCGGACTGCCGCCGCCTGCTCGGCGGTTAATTCCAAGCTGGCCGTTTCCGTATAATCGCAACCTGTCCCGCCGAAAGGGCGGACCGGGGACTCTGGCGCGCAGGACCTATCGTTGGTTACGTTTTTTCCCCGGTCTTTTGGCGCTTGTGCGCGATGCCTTCCCCGCGTTACGTCGCGTTGAGTGATCCATCCATCGGCGATCAAGCGCCTGATGGTCGCCTTTAGTTCGCCGGCCTCGCCCAGACGATCGAGCTGCCGCAGTGTCATTGGGCGCTTGGTGAGCGCGTCGACAATCTCTTGCTCGATTGGGGTAAAAGCACCCTGAGCCAATAGGTTGGGAGCCGTGGCGAGCCTGAGCATTCGGCGTGATTCGACTCGTGCCAGCGACGGCAATACGTTGCGGAACGACTCCCCGATCGGCGCCATATAGTAGTTGGCGAGAAATTCGATTAATTGCAGGTGCGCCAAGTCAAATAGCGGGCGCGGTTCAAGCAGTTCGATGATTGCCTTGGGGGCCACGCCGCCAGATTCGAGATTCTCGCCGACCTGGGTTACGATCGCAGTGACGCGACGAGAACGAAGCGGCACGAGGACACGATGACCCGGCGCCAACCGATCCGCGATCCGGGTAGGCACAGAGTAGGTCAGCCGTTCCAGCGGTCCGGCGGCCCCGACAATCACGGCCTGCGCCATCATGGGGTTACAAGCGGCAGCTTCCTAGAACATCAACAGCCTTAAAAGACCTTGCACGTCATAGCGAACTGCGTTCAACAGCGCGAATAAACAGCCCAGCATGGCTCCGAAAACTCCGCCATTGACACGGATCCAATCGAGATGGGTTCGCGTGCGGCTCTCGATTTGGCTGCGAATTCTCTCGTTCGACATTTGGTTGAGATTGTCGCGCACCATTTGCGCAATCTCTCCTCTACTCCGCAAGACGAATTCCCTGACGATGGCGTCCATCCAATGGTCAGCCGTCTTACGCAGCACCGTATCGTCCGCACGCAAGGTCGCGCCGATATCATGAATTGCAGAATCCACCATTGCGATTAACTGTTCATCGCCCGGTAAGTTGAGAATCTTGTCCCGCAGATGCTGACATTCCCTGCGCGCGAAAGCCTTGACCAGCGCAAGTTTCAGACGATCCAGAGCCCGTGGCCGCCGTACCCGCGAGGTCAATTGCTCAAACAATCTGATGACGCTTTCGGGCTCGAGGTAATGCGCAGCTTCAGCACAAATTCGTTCCAGCTGTTCGTGGCGAACGAGTGTCTTGAGCGAAGCCCCCATTAGGTGACCACCCAACCGGTCGAGCAGCTTTAATTGATGCAGCTTTTTCTCGATCATGTCCGGCGTGAGCCATTCTCGCTCGATCGTGTTGGCTATACCCTCGATGAGCCGATCACGGCTCCGTTCCAACACCCCGGAGTTGGGCAAATACCAGTGGCGCTCAAAGATCATGTTGAGCGCGATCAAGTCGCACAGTCCGCCCACGAGCGACGCCTCGCCTGCAGCCCGTACGACTTGACCGGCAGCACGATCCAGCAAGGCCAGCGGCCAACTGACAAGGTAAAGCACCAACGATAGAGACAGCGCCACATTGCCCTTGTGATTCTCGAGAAACCGCACGAAGCCGCTTTGTCTCCAATTGCTCACAGAAAGAAGTGTAGCAAGCACTCGTTTACAAAGCCGCTGCTCCAGCCAGAACGGACAAATCTGCTGTTCACATCGGGGCCGAGTCTGACATGCTGAAACACGACGCTTACTCGGGGCCGGGTCGAGAACTCAACGGAATCCAGTGAACACTAACGGCACCCCTCATCTAGGTCGGCCACGTCCTGAGCCCAAGCAGATCCGCGACATGTTCGCCTCGATCGTGCCGCGTTATGATGCGATCAATTCGTTGATGACGCTTGGCCTCGACCATCGATGGCGGCGCCAGACCGTTATGATGGCTGCACCGCGCGGGGCCGTTGCGCTCGATATCGCTACCGGCACCGGTGAACTGGCATTCGAAATGGCGCGGCAGGGAGCGCGCAGCGTGATTGGCGCTGATTTCTGCGTCGAGATGCTGCACGCGGCTAAGGACAAGGCGGCGCAAACAGGGATGAGCGGCCGCATCGCTCTCATTGCTGCAGATGCGATGCGGTTGCCATTCGCAGATAGCACTTTCGATTGCATTGTTAACGGCTTTATGCTGCGCAACGTGGGTAATCTCCGCGATACCTTCGCCGAATTGTGCCGCGTGCTGAGAACTGGTGGGCGGTTGGTTTGTCTGGACTTGACTCCGCCACACGGGCCTCTGAGACGCTTCCTCGCCTTCTACATCGCCGCCCTGGTTCCGCTGCTGGGAGTGCTCGTCGCTGGCAATTATGGTGCGTACCGTTACCTCTTCGATTCCCTGAGCACCCATCCTGATACCGACGAGATCGCGTCACTTATACGTGAGGCGGGTTTCGCCGAGGTCAGCTACAAGCTTGCCGGCTTAGGCACGGTGGCCCTGCATCGCGCCCTTAAATAGATCTACGAGGTCGGCCGCCCGATAAGCGAGCCTGCGTTTTTGCCCGGCGTTGACCAGACCGCGCGTCGACTACTGCCTCCATGGCGGACCGCTTCAGCGGCCCCTGTTGCGTGGTTCGACCCCCAAGCGAAGAATTGATGGATGGAAGCGCAAGCTTTCGAATGGTGCCGGCGGTTACTCGCGTGTCCGAGTGTTACTGGCGAGGGTACACTCGACATCATGCAACTCTGTGCCCGTGAGTTGCTTCAGCCTTATGGACTCGAGCCGCGCGTGCTCCCATCGCAATCTGAAGGTGCTTCGCAGGCGAATCTTGTTTGCATGGTCGCTGGCCGCGAGCACGACCGCGCTCCGCTGATACTCAATACCCATCTGGATACGGTTCCGCCGGGGGACGCTGCATCGTGGACTGAATGTCCCGACGGCCCATTTGTCGCCACTTTCAAGGGCGAACGCATCTACGGGCTGGGCTCCGCGGACACTAAGTTGGATTTCGTGGCGAAGGCGCTCGCCCTCATTGAGTGCGGGACACCGCGACGCGATGTTTATCTGATTGGTACGTTCGGTGAAGAGCATGGCCTGGTCGGCGCGAAGGAGCTCGCAACTGCCGGTATACTGCCCAGAGGAGCGCTGGCATTCGTCGGCGAACCGTCGCGGCTACAGGTTGTAACCGCGCATAAAGGGCTAATCGTCTTTGAGCTCGAAATTGAATTTGCTTCGTCCAACGAAGGTCAGCAAAGCCTCCCGCTTTATCACCTGATCTTCGAGGGACGCTCCGCCCATTCGAGTACGCCTGCGCTCGGCGTGAACGCGATTCAACTCGCCGTCCAAGTCTTGGAGCGGCGGCCCGATCTACGTATTGCTGGCATCAATGGCGGTGACGCTGTGAACAAAGTGCCGGCCCGATGCGAGGTCATGATCGGCGGTGAACCGTCGCGAGCCGTTGACAAGGCAGCGAGAGTAGAGCGTGGCCGATGTGGTGTCACGGGGTTCTTGCCCCGTGACGTTTTTTCCTTGCTGTCGATGTTTCTCAACGCGCTGGCTGCGTTCGCCAACCGTGCAGGGAAACCCGAACCCGATTACGCGCCGCCGACTCTGACCTTTAACCCTGGCGTCATCCGGTCGAGCTCGCAATCGATTTCGCTTGAATTCGAATTCAGGCCGCCGCCGTCCCAACCGCTCGACGAAATCCGTCGGGAAGTCACCCAGGTGGCCGAATTGCTGTCGCGTTTATACCCCGACGTGAAAATCATGATCACTGAACGCCGCGCGAATCCGGCCTTCCGAAGCTCTTTGGAAGGCGAGACTGTAGAGCTAGCGATGGCGGCCCTGGCCGCGGCCCGCCTGCCACTGGAAACTAGCATCAAAGCAGGATGTACCGAAGCGGGGGTTTATGCCGGCTCCGGAATCAGCCCAGTGGTGTTTGGACCGGGTCCCTCGACTGGGGTGATTCATGCCCCGAACGAATATAATCTGGTTTCCGAGGTCGAGGGCGCTCTTCGCTTTTATCGCGAATTGCTGCGTTCGTGATTCGGCCCTCTTTTTCTCGCGAAGACAACAGAGCACATCGTTCGGAGGAGGAGCGGGAGTCTTGGCGCCCGGCCCTTCTTCTATTGCTTCATCAATCGTCCCGCCTTCTCTCGCCCCTGCTTTGTTCAGGGCGCCAGCCGAACCATCCGCGGGAGGACAGGGACGCGGAGGCCCGGCTGGCGCCGCTTGTATCGCTCGCCGCGTTCGGGGGGTCGCAGCGAAGCCGGCAATATCCGGAGCAAGGCTCAGGCCAGAAAAAAACCGGAAGATATTTGAGACTCAGCTAAAAACTTGTGCTGCGATATTCTTGCAGTGCCAAGAAAACTGATAAGCGCGCTTTGCACCATCAGTCGGCAGGGCTTCCAACCCGACGCCTCAGGCCCAGCGGCCTGGAAAGTTTGGAGAGCGACCGCTCATTGCGACTTCCTGTTCATCACAATCCTCTACAATCTTCCTGCTGGTTCAGTGCTCCGCTTGTCGGCAACTTCTGGCTGACCTATAAAATCGAGATGAGGGTTACCTTGACCGCACGCCAAGCTCGGGTTAAGCGAATCGCCGTGCGGCGCAATGCTTCAGCAGAGCCCAACACCCGCGACGTGCGCACTGTGGAGCACGCCTTAAGTATTTACACCAGGAGGATCAAGACTATGGCGCAGGGATTCACGATATGCGTAGGAACCGTGGGCGCCGGGGTTTGGTTTAGCCCCGACGGCGGTGACCATTGGCGGCGCAGCAAAATGGCGTTGCCATTTCATCATGAACCCGGCGAAATCCAGATTCGCTCGCTTTCGGTTTCGCCGCATAATCCACATCACCTGCTTGCCGGCTCGGAAGCAGGGCTCTATCGAAGCAACGACAACGGAGCAACCTGGGAATTGGTTGATTCCCCGATGGACGGGATGCAAATCTGGTCCACTTCCTGGCATCCTGCCAGCCCCGAGGTGCTGCTCGCCGGGACCAAGCCGCCCAACGTCTTCCGCTCTAGAAATGCAGGCAAGAGTTGGGAAAAGTTGACGGTTCCGATTGCGAAGGAATGCTTCGCCGGCGCTCCAAAAGTCACCAACATCGTGGTTGATCCCGATGATTCACAAACGCTGTGGGTAGGTGTGGAGATCGATGGTGTTTTCGTCAGCCGCGATGACGGTGAGACCTGGACCCATCTGCCGCCGCTCGGCGACAAGCCGATAAATCAAGATATTCACGGACTTGCGGTGGGCGTCAATGGCGCGCGCAGAATCGTCGCGACCACTCCCGACGGCATCTGGACGAGCACCGACGAAGGGCAGCATTGGTCGCTGCACGGCTTCCCGCGTTTCGCTGAACGTGACACGATTTCCTATTGCCGGGGTGTAACGCTAAAGCCCGGCAATCCGGACGTGATGTTCATCGGTAACGGCGATTTTATCCCGGGTAAGCGCGGGGCAATCCAGCGCACCGTCGACGGCGGAAAAACCTGGAACGCGTGCAAGTTACCTGTCGAACCCAACTCGGTCGTTTACTGGATAGCAACGCATCCCGCCGACCCCAATGTCGTGGTCGCCTCCAGTCTGCATGGCTATTTGTATACCAGCGGCGACGGCGGCGAGAGTTGGCAAAAGAACCGGCGTGAATTTGGCGAGATCCGTGCGATCGCCTGGGTACCAAACTAAAGGTACGGCACGAAAGGAGGATCGAGATACGAGCGCTGCAGAGGTGATTCGCATTCTCGCTCCTCCTGGTTTTTGCTTCGGCCACATCTGCCCTTATGGTAACGGCACTGCGTTGACCTTTACACGCGCCTTAACGCCAAGCGCGTCGAGCACCCCTGCCCGAACCATCAGCTTGGCTGGTTCCGGCAGCTCGGCGTTAGCGAGTACCGCGCGAAAACCATGATCCTCGTGGGCAACCAAATATTGTCGCGTCCGCTCCGGTGCAGGCTCGCCGGCGGATAGTGCGTAAGTGCTAACCTGTTGGACCGGTAGCAGCTGGCTGGTCGCCGCGCCGTAATACGGTCCGCCATCAAACGGATCGATTTGCTTGAGGAATTTCATCCCAGCCTGCTCCAGCAACCGCACGGCGGCGCGAGTGTTCTCACCCACCGCTCCCAACGAAGCGCGTACTTCCTCCGGCAGCAAAAAGGTATACAGCGGCGTGTCCGGAAAGAGCGCGCGGATAAATTCCTTGTCTCGCGCGGACAGAATGTCGGCCTCGCGGAACGACAGTCCGGTCACTGACCGTCCGTAGTGGTCCCAAAAAATATTGCCATGCTCGGGCATCATTGGTGCGAGCATCTCGGCGAGCACCTGGTCCTCGAACCGTTTGCGATGCATACCGATGTAGAGAAAGCGTACCCACGAAATCTGCTTGCCGATCCGCTCCGCGTGCCCGCGCATTGGAGCAGTCACGATTAGGCCGCCGATCTCGGTCGGCCCATCCATCGAGTATCGCAGCCTCAGGTAAGGGTGGCGAAACGACTTGCGCAGCGTGTGCGAGTAACGCTCGTCACTATCCATATCGAGGTAATAATGGGGCGCGGCTGGCGTGCCGTGCTTGCCAATGATAATCGATGCGGCTACAAGCCGGCGCGTCGAGCGCTCTTGAGCGCAGAAGATAAATACTGCGCGGGAACGGTCGCGGATGCGTCCGCGAAAAGCTTGCATTGAAGTCTCAATCGCTTCGTGCATGGCGCGTGAATCAGTCGGCAGGTTTATTGAGTCAAGCTCCCGCGCCAGGTTCAGCAATTGATGATGGTCGCCCCTACCAGCTTCCCGAATCACGAACGCGGGGTCATAAACAGCCATCTAAACGAGTTTACCATCACGCTCGTCCGTCGAAAATTCACCCACGCACTAGGACGTAGTGGCGAGCTCACGAGGCCGAACGTAGGCGCGGCAGACAAATGAGCCTACCGGCCTTTTATCAGGGAAGCATCGGCGACTTAGCCAGCCTGGAATCGAAATCTTGATCTATCATGCGCCAACAAGAGACGGGCTTTTGATGGGCAAAGACGGCCACGCAAAATTCGCATTTGATTTAGGAAATCTCGTTCGATACGTTTGCCTTAGGTACCGACACTTGGTCGGTTGAGGAGGCGCGGTGATGGAGCTGCCGAAGTGCCAAAAGTGCAACAATGGCACTCTCATTCCACTCTCTGATTATGGTCAGGAAGGCGCTTCTGTAATCTTTAAGGCGTGGGCTTGCACCAACCCCGATTGTGGCTTCAGTTTACGAGTGGACAAAGGCGAAGTGACTTACGGAAAACGCATCGAACCGAAGCATTGAAACCTGACAACCCAGTGGCCCGGGCGGCGATTGGCCGCCTTTTCCATGAAAATAGGGCCGCGCGGAGAACCAATTGATGGGCAGTGCCATCTACCGGGCGCAGACGATCGGCTCAATGCTGCGCCCCGCCTCTCTGCGCGAGGCGCGCTACGCATTACGCCGGGGCACGATCTCGAATGCCGACTTCAAGCGAATCGAGGATCGGGCGGTGGACGACGCCCTGGCCATCCAAGAGCGAGCCGGTATAGACCTAGTGACCGACGGTGAACAGCGCCGTGCGAGTTTTCTCGGCTCACTGCTTGAAACCACTGAAGGTCTCACCCGCGACCTTAGTATTACCAAGCCATGGCACGAAGATGACGATCATGTGAGCGAGCTTTCTCTGGGATTGGCGGTCACGGGTAAGCTTCAACGGCGACGATCGATGGTTTGCGAGGAGTACGCCTACGCGCGCGCCCGAGCTGCCAGACCAATCAAGGTCACGCTGCCGAGTCCGATGATGTTGCTGATGTTTTGGGCGCCGGAGCTAGCCCATGGAAGCTATAAGGACGTGTTCGAGCTATTCGTCGACGGGGCCGAAGTAATTCGAGCCGAAATTGCTGAACTGGCGCGGATGGGCTGTCAGCATATTCAGATTGACGCACCCGAACTGGCAATCCTGATTGACCCGGCGGCGCAGAGGTCCGTTTTTGAACGCAACGGAATCGACCCTGCTCGCGTCATCGGCGAAGGAGTGGAACTGCTGGATTCGCTGGCCGATGCCCCCGCGGTCAGCTTTGGATTGCATCTGTGTCGCGGCAACAACGATGGCCGCTGGTTGAGCAAAGGGGGATACGAGCGGATTTCGAAGGAGGTCTTCTGCCGCGCCAATCATTTCGCAACATTTCTACTGGAATATGACGATGCACGTTCCGGTAGTTTCGAGCCGCTCGCGAATATTCCGCGCGACAAGCTGGTCGTACTAGGCCTGGTTTCGACCAAACGGCCGTCGATGGAGTCGGCGGAAATGCTGATTGAACGGATCGAGCAAGCCGCGGATTATTTTCCTCGCGAGCAGCTCGCACTATCGCCTCAATGCGGCTTCGCATCCGGGATAAAGGGCAACCCGCTCGACGCAGAGACCCAAGAGCGCAAACTCCGCCTGGTTGCCGAAGTGGCTCATCGGGTCTGGGACTGAAACCTTCAACCTTTCGACCGCGTGAACGACGTCTCCGGCCTGACGGTGATGGGGTTGCACGCCGCCCGTCATCTATTTCGAAAGCGATGTTCGGGGTTCGCGGTCGAAGCTATTCCGGATCGAGGAGCCTGTGGTACACGCGAGGCTTGGCATCATCAATAGGCAAGCGAAGCAACCTCGTGCACCGAATTCGCGGTAAGGAAAAGGCGGAGCCCAAGGCTCCGCCGCACGATTTCCCGGCCGTGACCTACTCTCCCGTGACGCCTTCGGTCACAGTACCATCGGCGCTGGAGGGCTTAACTGCCGTGTTCGGGATGGGAACGGGTGTTGCCCCTCCGCTATGACGACCGGAAATTTTCACCTACCTGGCACTTGCTGCCGCTCCATGTCGCGACTCTGCTGCATCTTCGCACGGCCTCGCCCGCGCGCAGCACCTTCTACCAATGAATGCTTCTTGGCAACTGAATGAGGGTTCCTCAAGGCGCCTTAGAGTCCTTGTCTGTGATCGGGCCTCGCCTAGCAATCTCCGTCGTAGCGCACGTCCGGAAATGTTTCGCACTGACTAGCTTCCCATTGAAAAATAGAAACCAGTTAGTGGTCAAGCCGCACGGCCGATTAGTATCGGTCAGCTCCACGCCTTACAGCGCGTCCACCTCCGACCTATCAACCTCCTTGTCTGGAAGGGGCCTTTAGGGGCTAATGCCCGGGATACCTAATCTTGGGGTGGGCTTCCCGCTTATATGCTTTCAGCGGTTATCCCGTCCGCACATGGCT
>Ga0306920_100001335_pt1 | contig 30493 bp, 25 predicted proteins | sample flu12Cox44000170_FD_204666 | JGI IMG/M metagenome (GOLD analysis project Ga0306920, IMG submission 204666) | Lab enrichment of tropical soil microbial communities from Luquillo Experimental Forest, Puerto Rico - flux4day.12C.oxic.44.000.170 (v2)... | ecosystem: Environmental > Terrestrial >... | reverse complement strand
AAACGGCCTGAAGCCGCGGGACCACGGCCGCTCGGCCCGTCGTGACGACGCGCCCTTCCCTCAGATGGAGGTCCCTCCATGCCCATCAGCTTTGACAACATTCCGCAAAACTGGCGGATGCCGCTCTATTGGGTCGAAGTAGACCCCAGCATGGCCGGTCTGCCGATCGTGCGGAACCCGGCGCTGCTTGTTGGCTCGATGATCCCCGCTACGCCGCCACCGCCGACGGGCGTCGTCGCTGGCATCGGCGTTCCGAATGTGCCGATCCCGATCGGCACGCAAGCGCAAGCCGATCACTACTTCGGTCAAGGCTCCGAGATCGGCTGCATGGTGCAAGCGTTTCTGGCGAATAACTTTGCGCAGGAGATGTGGTGCTTGCCGGTCACCACGCCGGTAGGCGCGGTCGCGGCACATGGCGACATCACGTTTACATCGCCGGCAACCGAAGCCGGAATGCTCAACGTCTATATCGCCGGGCACTTGGTCGCCATCGTCGTCGGCACCACTGACACGACTGCGAACATCGCGACCAATCTCGCTGCCGCGATCAACAACAACGACGCGCTTCCGGTCTATGCCGTGGCGACGACGAACAAATGCACGATCACGTGCAAGACGCCGGGCGTCAATGGCAACGACATCAGCGTGTGGCTCAACTACTACGGCGCGATCGGCGGTCAGGAATTGCCGCCCGGCCTGGTCGTCACTCTGCCGGCGAACAACATGCTCTCTGGCGGCGCTGGCATCCCCGACTACACCGCCGGCATCGCCGCGCTTGGTGAGCAACAGTTTGAATATGTCGCGCTCGCCAACACCGACAGCAATACCCTGTTCATGTGGGAGCAGGAATACGGCTTCGGCGACACCGGGCGCTGGGGCTGGATGCGCCAGCTTTACGGTCACTTGTTCGCGGCCAAGCGCGACACCTATTCGAACCTGATCATCTGGGGCGCGACGCAAAACTCAGGCGTGCTCTCAGTGATGGCGGTCGAGCCGAATGCGCCGAGCCCGACCTATGAATGGGCTTGCGCCTACACTGCCAAAGCTGCGCGCGCTTTGACGAACGATCCGGCCCGTCCGCTGCAGACGCTCACGCTCGACAGCATCCTCCCGGCGAAGGGGAACGATCGCTTCAACTTGCCTGAGCTCAACAGTCTCTCGGGCGCCGGCATCGCCACACAACAAGCCAGTTTGACCAACGTCTCACACATCATGCGTGAGACCACCACCTATCAGCTCAATCTGTACGGACAGAGCGATGACGCCTATGAGCTCGTCACTACGCTCGCAACTTTGGCGAAGCTCATTCGCAATCAGCGTCAGGTCATCACGTCGAAATACCCAAGATATAAATTGGCGGATGACGGCACGCGCTTCGGTGTCGGTCAGAAGATCGTCACGCCGAAGGTCATCACGGCCGAGCTCGTCGCGCAGTATGCGATCGATGAGTTCAACGGTCTCGTAGAGAACTTGCAGGCATTCAAGGACCATCTCGTGGTTGAGAGGGACAACCAGGACCCCAACCGCCTGAACGTGCTCTATCCGCCTGATCTCGTGAATCAACTCCGCGTCTTCGCCGTGCTGGCACAATTCCGCCTGCAATACGACCGCGGCCAGGACCTCGAGATCATCAACTAATCCCCCAACGCAAGGAGACGCGACCCTCGCAGCGTAGCGCCGCGCAAGCGCGCGGCGCTTTCACTCGCCCCGTCGTGATGACGCGGCTTTCCTACAAAAGGAGCCAACTATGGCACAGAGAATCGCCGGAACGGCGTTCCTCAAAATCGACGGCAATCAGTATCCGTTGAGAGGAAATTTCACGGTCTCGCCCAGCTCACTCGAACGCACGATGCTCGCCGGTCAGGACTACGTCCACGGCTATCAAGAGCTCCCGCGCGTGCCGTGGATCGAGGGCGACGTCAGCACCACGCAAGAGGTCAGCCTCGAGACGCTCGAGCAGATGGTCGAGGTGACCGTCACCGCGGAGCTCGCGAATGAAAAAGTCTACGTCCTCAAAGAGGCGGCCTGCAAATCGGCGCTCGAGAACAACACCCGAGAGGGTCAGGTTCGCGTCCGCTGGGAAGGCACGAGCTGCGACGAGATCGGCTAAGCGCCGAGCTCGCGCAATTTGCGCGAGCGAAATTATCCAACTCATAAGGAAGCACTTCATGGCGGAGAATGAAACTGAAGCGCCTGCCGGTGGCGAAGCGCCTCCCCAGGCTAATGGCGTGCCAGCCAACGATCTGATGCTAACGTTGAGCAAGCCGATTCAGGCGCACGGCGAGGAAGTCAAGATCATCAAATGGCGGGAGCCGACCGCGGGCGATATCGAGCGCGCCGGCAACCCCATCATCCTCGAGGTGTTCGGGCTCGAGCAGCCGCGAGTCACGTTCGACGAAAAGAAAATGTCGGCGATGATCTCGACGCTGGCACAGATTCCGCCCTCGAGCGTGCGGCAAATTCCAGCGGGGGACTGGAACACGATAGCCTGGAAGCTCGTACGTTTTTTTATGCCGGCCATGGGGTAATAAACCCCGACGACGTGGTGCTCGACTGCTATCGGCTGGCGCACTTTTATCACGTCGATCCCTGCATTTTTCTCGAAAAGACAATCAGCGAACTCGGCCGGCATCTACGCTGGACTGCGAAGCTCGCCGACGCGATCACAGCCGAGCAAGAGGCCGCGCAGCCTCCCGAATAGTCCATGGCTGATCAGTCAATCGAACTTAAACTGATCCTTCGGGATGAATTCTCGAAGGCGATGGAAGAGGCGTTTGCCAAATACCGTCGCCAGCTCGAGAGCTTCAACACATCGAAGGGACAGCGCGAATTTCAGGGGCTCGAGCGCGCGGCTTCGGCAGCGCGGCGCGAGCTCTCGACGCTTAAGCAGCTCACGGTCGGCGGCGTCATCGGTGGCGGTGTCGTTGCAAGCCTCTATGCGGCAAGTCGGGCGCTCGGCGATTTTGCCCGCACCGGCCTCCAGCTTCACTACACGGCGTCCGCGCTCGGCGTCACAACCGAGCGCTTTGAACAATTGCGCAATGCTGGGGTCGCGCTCGGGCTCTCGCAAGAACAGGCCGCGCAAGGCATCGGCAGCACGATCGAGAAGCTGCGCGAGCTCAATCGCATCGGGCCGCAATCGGAGGTGTTCAAGGAATTAGCGCGCGGAGCGCGCGGCACTGGCGTCGTGTTGGCGAAGGAGGTCGTCGCCGCGATGCAAGGCCCCGATGGCGTCATCGGCGGGCTGAAACATCTATTCGCGCGCATGCGCGGCATGTCGCCCGAGGCGCAAACCTCGATCATGAAGATGTTCGGCTTGCCGAGCGTCGCTTATCGCGATCTCGAGCTCGTGCTCGGCAAGCTGCACCAGCGCATTCGGCTCGATAAGGGGCAGTTACTCGAATATCAGCTCGCACAAACCAATCTCGGCATCTCGATGGACAATATCAAAACGACCATCGGGACCGCGCTCCTGCCATCGATGACGCGGCTGATGCAGTCGCTCGACAAGTGGCTACAGTCGCAGACGGGGAAAGAATTCGTCGCGCAAATAAGCGCCTGGGGCAACGAGCTCACCGCGGCAATCGACGCCTGGATCAAGTTGGGAGGCCTCGAGCGCCTGAGTGCTGATTTCAAGAAGGCGACTGACGAGATCGGCGCCGCATTCCAGACCGCCGACAAGGTCATTAAGTCGATCGGCCTGGATTGGACGAAGGTGATCATCGGACTGATGGCGCTGCCGTTCATTCGTTGGCTTGGTACGGTCGCCTTTGCCCTGCGCGGCATCGCGCCGTTGTTGCCAGTGCTGCGAGCGCTGACGCCGCTCGTCGGCACCATCAGCGCGCTCTATTACATCCTCACGCATCGCGAAGAGATCGAGAAATTCCGCCAGCGGATGCGCGAGGATCGTGAGGAGACGCTCAAAGAGCATCCGCCAGGAGAGCCGCCGAGTGGCATCGATCTACTGCCTGGCCCGAAGAATCTTCCCTGGTGGCGGCGTTTGCTCGGGCCGGAATTTTATAATGATCCCGAAGCGACGCCGCAAAAGTTCGGTGACTTCCGCGACATGCTCCGCGGCGGGCCGAATGATATTCGCTTTCATCCCGATCCGAATTTTCTCGCCGGGCGCGAGCAATATCTCTCGCCGGGCGCGATCGAGGATCGTCGCACGCGCGAGGATCTCACTGACGAATTCAAGGACCTGAAGGACGAGCTCGCAAAGCTCAACGATTATCTGATGCCGGCGGGCGAAGGTGGGGGCGCTGGGGGCGGCGGCTTCGGCGGCGGCGGTGGTGGCGGCGGGGGTCTCGAGGGCGGTGGTGGCGGTCTCGGCTCGGGCGGCACGCCGCCGAGCGGGCCCAGCGGCGGGCCAAGCGATGGCGATCAAACTGCACCAACGAGCCCGGCAGGAGCGCCCACGCAAGTCGGGCCGCAAGGGATGCGGCGGTTCAACCTCCAACAAATCCGCCAAGCGGTCGAGGGCAGCACGCCATCGAGCAGCGCACCTACAGCGGGCGGTGGTCGCTTTGACGTCGCTGGCGGGCAAACATGGTTTCTCGGCAAGCCCTGGCGATACACCGATCCGAAAGGCAACGTGTGGACCGATTGGGGCGCGATGCGCAATCGCGAGGGTCCGTTTGCGAGCGGCCTACCGCCTGATACACCGGGCTTCGCCTCAGCGACTCGACGTGGGCTAGGCGGTTGGTACGAATTGTCGCTGCCAGACGGGCGCAAATACGTCACGCGCAAAGTTGACGTCGGACCGCCGGGCGTCGTCGATCTCAGCGCTGGCGCTGCATACGAAATTTACGGCAGTCAGCGAGCGACGGAAGCCGCCAACAGGCGGCGCATCACGGGACGCTATCTCGGCGCTAACTTGCCGCCAGGCGTGCGGCCCGGCATTCAAGATCGCGAGCGGCCAAGACAACACACCAGCGACGGCGAGCGGCCACGAGTTGAAATCGGCGATCTTGAAATCGCCGGGCGTGAATCAGCTCGCGCCAAAATCAACCGCTCGCTCGCGCATGACGTCGCTCAACAGGTGATGAGCGGCAACGCCTCAATCGACATCGATGTCGGCGCTGGCGCCAAGAACGGCAACGGCAAGAAAAATCTATTCCGGCCGTCAAAGACGAAAAAGACGCCGCAGATGCCGCATGCGGGCGGCGATACAACGGAATGGTCACAATACAATTACGAATAAGCGATGGCCGCTGAAGCACCGGTCGTAGAAGTCCTAATTCGCGACGAGGTCTCCGCGTCGCTCGAGCGCGTGCGCCAGCGCATGCACAATGTCGAGAGCCGCACGCTATTCTCGAAATGGAAGTCCGACATCAAGGACCTGGAAGGCGCCGCGCAGAAGCTCAACACCGAGCTGCAAACTCTCGTCAATCTCACCGGCGCCGGCGCCATCATTAGCACCGGCTTTATTGGCGGCATCGCCGCGGCGGCGCGAGCGCTCGCCAATTTCTCCCGCGAAGGCTTAGGGCTCCACTACACCGCCTCCGAGCTCGGGCTCACCACCGAGCAGCTCGAGAAGCTTATTGCCCGCGGCCAGGCGCTCGGTCTTTCCCGTCAGCAAGCGACCAGCAATATCGAGGGCGTCGTTCGCGCGCTGCGTCCGCTGCAGCAAGAGGGCGGCCGGTCACAGATATTCCGCGAGCTCGCACGCGGGCGTGGTGGCGTGCAGCTCGCGCAAGAGCTCATGCAGGCGGTGCGCGGCCCCGGCGGTTGGGAAGCCGGCATGCGCGTCCTGGCCGAGCGCATGAAAGGCATGTCGCCGGATGCGCAGGAGTCGATCAAGAAGTTGTTCGGGCTCTCGTCGGTCACCTACCGCGACATGTTCGACGTTGGGCCGCTCAATGAAAACCTACGGCGAGACACGCCGACGATGCGGGCCTATCAGCTCGCATGGACGAATCTCGGCATCACCTTCGATAATCTGAAAACTACCGTCGGCATGGCGGTGATGCCGGCATTCGAGCGACTGACTCACTCGCTCGATCGATGGTTGCAAGGCCCCGGTCGCGATGTCGTCAACGCGTTTGCCGAATGGGCGCGCTCGATCAATATCGATTGGGATGCGATCGCAAACGGGCTCACCGCGGCGCTGCAGACGCTCAAAAAGATTTTTGACGATGTGAAGGCAGCGTTCGCTGCGCTCGATCCGATCGTGCAGCAGATCGGTGGCTGGAAACCGATCATCGAGGGCGTCGTCGCGCTAGGCTTTTCCAGTTGGCTTTTTGGTGTCGCTGGCGGTCTCGGCGCGATTGGCAAGCTGATGTTCGTTTTCGGCGCGCTCACTGCGTTCGGCGTGGCTCTTTCGACGAGCGCAAAGGGGGCCGAAGCGAAAGAGGGCGGAGGCGCGCCTGCAGCTCCACCGGCGGGAGAAGGCGGCGGCGAGACGCCACAACCGGCATCCACTGGCGAGGGCGAGCGCCCGCCTCCGATGACTATTCTGCGCTCATCTACTCTGGGGCAGACGACGCCTTATCGCTTTACGGGTAGCAGCGAGTCCGCTGCGGCCTATGGCGATCGCCGCGTGATGAAGGAGCTCGACGAAGTCGTCGACAAGACGACTGACGAGCTCAAACGCTTGAACGACTATCTCGGCTTAGGCGAGGAAGCCGAAGCGCGCGCGATTGGCGGCGGCTTTGGCTTTGGCGGTATCGGCGGCGGGCGCGCCGGTGGTGGCGGGGGCATGGGCGGCGGTGGCGGGCGCACTCGCTTTCCAAGGGGTGGTCGCGTTTCTCCTACCGGCGGCCCGCTAGAGACCAGCGAGCCACTGGTGCCGACAAGCCCGGCAGAAGCGGAAGAGGCTACAACGCCGCGTAACATGCAGCCGTTCACGCTCGAGCACATCAAGCGCGCGCTGCGTGGCGATCGCGGGCCCCCTGGCGCAACGCCTGTCGATCTCGGCGATATTAGCGATCTCGGGCAGGTGCGCGACATCACTGGCCGCTCAACTCGGCAATTCCCGCAATTCAAGATCAATCCGCAGGCGGTCATCGTCCACAACACCGGCGGGCCGTCGCTGTTGAGCGCCGTCAATACGATGAACCAACGCGGGCTTGGCTACAACTTTATCGTCGATCGCGACGGCACGATCTATCAATTCATCGGAACCGGCAGACGCGGCGCGCACATCTTGCCTGGCTGGGGTCCGATGGGCTCGGGACTGAGCAACGCGAATACGATCGGCATCTCGGGCGCCGGCAAGGAGGACAAAAATTTCACGCCGGCACAGATCGCAGCGATGCGCAAGCTCGCGGTGTTTCTCGGCAAGAAATACGGCATCCCACCCAGCCGTTTCTTTGGTCACGGCGAAGTCAACCCCGGTCATCGTGACAAGGAGGAAGGCACCTCAGTCACGCGCTGGACGAGAGGTCTTAGAAGTTGGGATGACGTCCAGCCGGGGCCGTCATCGCAACAGCGAGCACGGCCAACCGGTCGCGTCGAAATCGGCGACTTGGATATCGGGGGCCAGAAGTCAGCGGCTCCGAGTTGGTTGCAGAGCGTGACGCCCTCAGACAGCGAGGCAGTCGATCTGGGCAAGGCGACAAATCGAGCCAGAGAGCAAGTGACGAGCATGCTCGCGCGTCCGCGCAGCCGCATGGGGCTGAAGGTCAACATCCGCGCCCCGAGCGGCACCACCGTCAAGACCGAAAGCGAGGGTGGTTTTCAGGGCAATACCACCGTGAGCCGCGAGAAGACGCCGGCAGAACCGGCGAACGCCGAGGAATAAATGACCTCGATCCGCGACGTCCATAACGTCTGGCGCGACAGTCTCGTGCCGGCGAGCTTTCGCGGCGTTGTCTTTCATGTCGAAGCGAGCTCGCGCGCGGGCGGCCGTCGTACGGTTGTCCATGAGTATCCAAAGCGCAACGCACCTTACTCCGAAGACATGGGTCGCCACGCGATCCGCTGGAACTTTACCGGCTATCTGATCCTGGGCGATCGCGGCATCGGCGCGAATCTCGTCGCGCAGATCAATCAGCTCAACTTGGCGCTCGATGCCGTTGCCGCCGGCATGCTGATCCATCCGCTACTCGGGACCATGATGGTGATGTGCGAACGCTGGTCCTACAGCGATCAGCGCCAGCGTGGCGGCTATGTCGAGTACGACATGCAGTTCGTCGAGGCGGGCGCGCCGGTCCTGCAGGCGATGGTCGATGCTGGCGCGATGCTCTCGCAAAACGCCAGCGCTGCCGAGACGGCATCAGCCACCGCCATCAATACCGGCACCGCATCGCTGCAGAACGTCCCGCTCCCGCAACCGCGACCAGCAACGGCACCAGCATGACGACGCGCGACACCATCGAGGAAATCTCGGCGATCGTCGGGCGCACGACGAACCTGCTCATTGCTGACATCGGCATCGCCGGTCAACAGGGGGCCGATCTGCGGTTTGCGGTCGGTGATCTCAACGCGAATATCGCCGTCTATTTGGCGGACGGGACATTCGCCAACCGACTCTTGCAATGTTTTCGCCTGGCGACCGCCGCGGGAATCACCATCCTTCAACTCGATGCCGTGCTCGAGCAGCTCACTACCGAACAGCCGATCTCGCTCGAAGCTTCGATCGTCGTCGAGAACAGCATCACGTTTGCGCTCGCCCAGGACGGCAAGATCATCGGCGCGACCACGTACACCAGCCGAGATGACGTTGATGCAGCCATGAAGCACATGAAGGGATGGTTCGACATCGCGCGTGATCTCGTCGCCGACACGATGGACGGCCCGACCTATCAGGCGCTCATCACATTGATGGCTGGCATCACGCGCTACCTGACCGACGTCGGCAGACCATTGCCGCGGATGGTCGCCTTTCAGATGACGGCGATCATGCCAGCGCTCGCGATCAGCAATTTGATCTACCAGGATGGATCGCGCGACGAGGAAATCGCCGCCGAGAACAAGATCGTTCATCCGGCTTTTTGTCCCATCAGCATCAGGGCGTTGAGCGCGTGAGCCGTGGCGTTCAAGGCGTCGGAAATTGCCGAGATCACCGTCAATGGGATGCGGTTTCTCGATTGGGAATCGGTGCAGGTTCATCTGATCGAGGGCGGCCCCTCGCACTCGTATCGCCTGCAGACGACCGAGGGCGCGCCATTCTCAAAGAGCTTTGCGGCGCTTCGTATCAAGCCCGGCGATCACTGCACCGTGACGCTTGCGGGCGAGCGCGCGATCGCTGGCTTCGTGACCACGCGCCAGGTCGCCTATACCGGCAATCAGCACGGCGTCGAGATCGTCGGCAATTCGTATTCCGAGGCGCTGGCCTACGGCTCGGCGATGACCAAGACCAGCGAATTCAAGAACAAGAGCTTCACCGAGATCGCGCAAGACCTGGTCAATCCCTACGGGCTCAACTTCAAGGCCTATGGACCGCTTTCGCAGAAAAAATTCGAGCGCCTCAACATCGCGCCTGGCGAGAGCGTTTGGAACACGCTCGACATGCTGGCACGGATGCGCAAGGTCGTTCTCGGCAGCGACGACGACGGCAATCTGCGCGGTCGCGCGCTTGGCTCGCCGATCGGCGGCGGCGACATGCTGATCGAGGGCGTCAACATCCTCGAGGGGCGCGAGGTCATATCGATCGCTCAGGGCACCGGGATCGATTACTCGTCGGGCCAAAACACCGGCAGCGACGAGCGCAGCGACGGCACGACCGCGGCGCGGCCCGCCGGCCAACAGTCGAGCGACGTTCAGGGGCAGATCGGATCGCAGGGCGTGCATTCCCCGGCTAACACGCTTGTGGAGCATCCCGGCGACAAGCAAGACGCACAATCGCGGGCGGAATTCGAAAGCGCTTGGCGCGGCTATGAGCAGATTAACGTGCAGATCGTCGTGCAGGGGTGGCTTAGACCGAGCGGCGGTCTGTGGCGTCCCGGTCAAAGCGCCTACGTGAAATCGCCAATGCTCATCATGGATCGCGAGCTCATCCTCAATGCGGTGACGTTCTCGCAAGACGATCGCGGCGGGTCGCGCTCAACGCTCGAGCTCAGCAAAGAGAGCCGATCGACCGGCCCCGATTACAGCTCGCAAGGCGGACAATAAGCCATGATGCGAACCACGCTCAGCGACGCATCTCGGCGGGTGCAGACGCACAGCTCACGCGGCACGTTGCGCCAATCGGCCGACGACCATTACTGGCCGGAAGTCGATATCGACATGATGAAGTCGGAGACGCACACCGGCGTCGAGATGGCGTTCAACTACGGTTTCAGTTGCTACCCGTGCAAGCAGGATCAGTCGCAACAGCAGCAATCACAGCAACGTCAGCAAGGGTCGAATGGCGGCAACGGTCAGGGCGGTGAAGGCGGCGGCCCTGGCGAGCAAGGCCAGCAACCCGAAGGCGACGCCGCCGAGGTCATCGTCAACTATCTGAACGGCTCGCGCTCGCATGGCGTCGTCACGGTCGTTGGCGATCGCCGCCATCGCGTCAACAGCAAGAACGTCAAGGCCGCCGAGGGCGACGTCTTTCTGCATCGCAAGAAAGACGACTATACCCAAGTCCATCTACACGAGAGCGGCCTACTGATGAGCGCGCCGGAAGGGCGAACCGCGCGTATGGCGCTGGTCACGCCGCCGCAACAACGGCAGCAACAAGGCCAACAGGGGCAGCAAAACAAAAAGGGGCAGCAACCCTTACACCAGGAAAATTCCAAGGCGAAGAAATTCGTCGATGTCACCGATGATCGCTCGCGCGTTCAGGGCACGAATGCGCTGCTCATGCTGGCAAAGGACGACATGGGTTACGTGCATGTCAGCGAGGATCAAAAAGTTTGGCTCGGCTACGAGCAGGGCAAGGCAAAATTCGCCAAGGTGCTGACCGAAGATGGCATTTCCGACAATGTGCATGCGAGACTCGGCGCTGGCCCGTTGCCGAACATGGGTGGCGGGGGTGGTGGTGGCAGTTACGCCAGCGCCGGCGGCCTCGAGGAAGGCGCGACGCCTCCAAAAAGAGTGTTCTGGGCAAAGACCAGCGAGCTCGACGCGGTCGTCGCACGCCTCGACGCGCTCGAGGCACGACTAACGGCGCTCGAGAAAAATCATCCCGTGCTGTTTTGGTTGCTCAAAAAGGCGTTGTGATGCTGCGCTTCAATTTCAACCGCGATCGCAATTATGGTTTCGTCGATGATGTCGGCGAGGACATGGATTGCTCGGCGCTGCCAAGCGACGTCGCGAGCGTGAAATGGACCGGCGAAGAGGGCTACTTGCGGCGATACAATTCGAACCTCAACGAGCCGCTCGCCGATCCTTCGCCTTATCAAGCGTTCCTCAACGGTTGGACAACAGCGCGGCTGGCGTCGCCCGTGCCGCCAACCCTTGCCGAAGCGAAGGCGATCAAGGTCGAGCTGATCAACGACATCTATGAGGTCAAGCGGGCGGCCCCGTTCCACTACGTCGTCGCCGCTGGCGATTTCATGTGGGAGGCAACCGACAGCGCTGCCGCCGGCATGTCGATCGCCACCATCCCGAGCCTCTTGTCTGCACTGACGGGCACGAGCGACGGAACCGTCGTCGGCAAGATCAACGCGCTCGTGGACGAGATCAATTCCAAGATCGTCGCGCCGGGTAACGCATTCGAGAACCAAGTCAATCAGTGGATCGTGATCCCGGCCAACGCCAATTTCAGCGAGGGCAATGCGGGATTTGGTTCGATCAACATCATTTTCGGCGATCTCGGCGGCGCGATCATCGGACTCGGCAGTCACTATGACACCACCGTGCTCGGCCTCATCGATGGCAATCCCGCGCACAACACGCTCAACAACAAACTGCAGAGCACCGGCAGCGGCGGCACGCCGGCGAATACTTGCATGCCCGGTCTTGGCGGCCAGATCCCGCCGGCTAACGTCACCTGGGCGGGCGAGACCAACCCGCACACGTTTCCCTATTCGCTGACGCAAGTCTATTACCCGACTTTCGTCAGCGTCGGCCATGCGACCACGACGCCTGATCCATCGCTGCCGCCGATTAAGTGGACGCCGATCGGCAACGCCTCGCCTGTCAATCTCGCCGCAACCGAGATGGCCGGGCTCATGAGCGGCATCACGACGAGGCGGCTGAACTTGCTCACCGCGCGCGTCAACAAGACCAACGAAGTCAACGCTCTCACCGACATCAATGCCGTGATCGCCTATGACGCGACGGCGGGGTGGGCGACCTAATGCCGACCGACACCCATCTTCGCGACAGCGTCTCGCTCGCCGGGACGTTCATGGACTGGCTGCTTTTGCCGAATGGGGCGTTGAGCGAAGACGAAGAGGTCGCGACCGCGGTGCGCTTAGCGCTTGGCACCGATCGCCTCGCCGATGCCAACGAGGTGCTTCCCGATCCCGACAGCACCGATCGCCGCGGCTGGTGGGGCGATCTCGAGGCCGACGAAATTTGGGGCGGCTGGCCGATCGGCTGCAAGAACTGGCTGCTGCTACGCGCAAAGATTTCCGATCAATTCTCCTGGGAGGGCGGGACCGTCATTCGCGCGCAGACCTACACGCGGGAAGCACTGCAGCCAATCATCGATAACCGCATCGCGTCGCAGATCGATGTTCAAGCCAGCCGTGTCGGTAAGCAGGAGATCGACGTTCACGTCACGATCTATCGCGGCCCGAAGACGGCGATCGAGCTGCGCTTTCAATATCTCTGGGCTGACGTCACCGGAATATAAATGCCTTGGCAAACTCCGACGTTGCGCCAGGTTCGCGAGCTGGTGCGCGATGACATCACCGCGGCGCTCTATGGTGCAGCGTTCATCGGCAACAACGTGCTCCGCGTCATGGCCGACGCGATGGCCGGGCTGGCGCACCATACGTTGCGCTACATCGATTGGCTCGCGCTGCAACTTCTACCGGACACGGCTGAGACCGAATGGCTCGATCGCCACGGTCAAATCTGGCTGGTCAACGCCGATGGCACCACGGGGCGGAAGGCTGCAACGCTCGCGCATGGCAGCGGGACGTTCACCGGGACATCGCTCTCGACCTTGCCGATGTTCTCGCAACTTACGGGCGGCGACAACCAAACCTATGAGACGCTGTCCAACATCATCATCGACGAGAGCGGCAACGGCGTCGGCGACTTGCGTGCGATCAACGCTGGCGCGGCTGGCAATCTCGAGCCTGGCACCGGCTTGAACGTCAACAACCCGCCGCAGGGCATCGACAGCGGCGCGATCATCGTGACGATGACCGGCGGCACCGACGTCGAGACTGACGACGAGCTGCGCATGCGCGTGCTTAAGCGCATTCGCCAGCCACCACAGGGCGGTGCTGCCTACGACTACGAGCATTGGGCGCTCGCCGTTCCCGGCGTCACGCGCGCCTGGTGCTCGCCGCTCGAGATGGGTATCGGCACCGTGACTGTGCGCGTGATGATGGACGATCTCCGCGCGGACAACGACGGCTTTCCCTACGAGAGCGATCTGGTGCCGGTGACGCAGTATCTCGACTCCGTGCGCCCGGTCGCGGTCAAGGACTTCTGGGCGCTCGCGCCGATCAAGCAGTTCATCGACGTCTATATCGCCAACCTCAATCCCGATACGCCGGATGTCCGCGCCGCGATCGACGTCGCGCTGCAGGACATGCTCTACGAAAAGGCCAAGCCCGGCCAGACGATCTACGCGGTGTGGAAATCCTACGCGACCATGTCCACGCCCGGCGTCAATTCCTTCGATCTCACTAACAACATCGATGATGTGATGCCAAGCGGCGGCCACATGGCCGTTCTCCGCGACATCTACTATGCCGCTGCCACCCCTAATCCCTGATCGTCACATTCGACGCTCGGGTGCTGACTATGCGCAAGCATTGCTGGCGCTTCTGCCTCGAGGCCTGGCATGGCCTCGCTGGTCGGACAGCATTCTCGTGCAGACCGTCAACGGTCTCGCGAATTATTGGGGCTTCGTCGATGGCCGTGCGGCCGATCTGCTCGCGCGCGAGAGCGATCCGCGCCAGACGATAGAGCTCCTTCCCGACTGGGAACGGGCGTGGGGACTTCCCGATCCATGCTTACCGAGCGCAACAACGATCGCCGAGCGCCAGCGCATGCTGGTGCTGATCATGACTTATCTCGGCGGGCAGTCGCGCGCGTATTTCGAAGGCGTGATGGAGTGGCTCGGCTACACCATCCAGATCAAGGAATTCGCGCCGTTCATGGCGGGTGTCAGTCAGTGCGGCGACACGCGCAACATGTTCGACAATACCGGGCAGTTTCGCTGGTACATCGGGCCGCCTGAGCTCCGGTTCTATTGCTCGATCGAAGTCGGGCAAGTCGGGCTGACCTGGTTTCGCGCCGGCAGCGGGCAAGCTGGCGTCGATCACCATCTCGAATTCTCTGTGCCGCAAGAGCTGCAATGTCTGCTCGATCGATGGAAGCCGGCACAAACCTATCTGACGATGGATTTCTCTTTGCTTGCGTTCGGCGGGCCGATGCAAGGGACGCCTTAAGGAGTCGGCTATGAAATACCAGCAACCCTACGGCATCACGGACCCCGATGCTCACTACATCAACGGCGATCCGAGCCAGGCGCGTCAGGGCTCGATCCCGCCGGCGTCGGCGTTCGAATACCCGATGCGCGAGATCGTCGCTGTCATCAGCAAGAGTCAGTTCACGCCCGATGATGGCGACCTGATGCAGACGGCGAAGGGCATCCGCTCACAGCGGATGAACTACGCGCAAGACACTGGCTCGGTTAACACGCTCTCGGTTGCTTACGATCCGCCGCTCACGAGCTATACGCTCGGCCTGCTGCTGCGCGTTAAGGTCGCCAACACCAACACCAACGTTTGCACGATCGACGCCGGTGCTGGTCGCGTACAGATCAAAAAGCCGAATGGCGCACAGCTCTCCGCCGGCGACATTAGCGCGGGCGGTTTGATCGATCTCGCCTATGACGGCACGGCGTTTCAGATGGTCAATTTCGGTGGCGCGGGCGGCGGCACCGGCTCGACGTTTCTCGTCAACATCCCTTACTGCGTGGATTCAAGCGTCACGCCAAACCTCGTGACCGCGAATTTCAGCCCGGCGGTCACCTCGCTCTCGCCCGGCACGATCCTGATGGTGAAGGTCTCCAACACCAACACCGGCCCGAGCACCATCAACGTGCAAGGCATGGGAGCAAAATCGATTTTTGCAATGGGCGGCGGTGATCTCCTGCCGAGCGATATGATCGCCGGCGACGTCATCCTGTTCATGTACGACGGGACGCGGTTCTACATCTCGCCAAACGTGTTTATGTCGCAGAATGTCACGCTCAACGTGCCGTCGACGCAATTCCCCAACATGGCGAATATTTTCAATCAGCTCGGCCGCAAGCGCATCCCGCCCAACGTCACGCTCACGATTCAAATGGGAGTCGGACAGTTTCCGCAGATCACGACCTATCACGTCGATTCTGATCGCATCCAAGTAGTTGGCACAATGCTGGCAGCGATGCCCAGCTTTGGCGACTTTGCCAAGACCGGCAACAGCGCGACTGCTCGAGCTGCTGACAGCGCGACCAACATCGCCATGCTGCGGACGCGCTTCGGTACGGAAATCCAATTCACCAATGCGCAACTTTTCGCCTTGCAGCATACCGGGCCTGGCCGCATCACCTACGCGCAACTTTTGCTCACCGGCCAGAATGTCTACGCCGGAGCAAGCTACGGTGCCGTTTGCGCAGTAGCACCGCCGCACGGCGGTGCCGTCTTTATGAACAACTGCGCAGTATGGGGCAGCGGTTCTTTTGGCATCTGCGCAATCGAGGGCACGCTCGACGCCAGCAACGTATTCGTTTGCGGGTGCTGGACGCACGGCGTTTACGCGCATACGCGCGGCGGCGGCGCGTGGACTAACTGCGGCACCTACGGCAACGCATGGTACGGGCTCGCCGTCGAATCAAACGCCGTTTTCACAAGCTCGGCAATCCAATCGCAAATGAACGGCCAATATGGCCTCTATGCCAATTCGGGCGGCGTGCTGTGGCTCGCTGGCTCGCTCGCCACCGGTAACGCGACGCTCGATGCTTACGCTGCCGGCAACGGCATCATCAACGCGAATCAAAGTTCGTCGTTGGGCACGTCGAGCCCGCCCGCCAACTCCGGGCCGGGAAACAACGGCGGCGTCGTCCTCCTAAGCTAAGAGGAAAATCATGCAGGTCATCGTTCGGCGCGCCGATCTCGGCGAGCAGCAACCTAACGTCTTGGCGTTCTTTCCCGACAGCACCGACATTCGCAGTACGCAATCTTACGGCGACGGCATCACTATCATGACGGTGCCCGATAATGCGGTGCTTCCTGCACCGCCTGGTTTGCCGGGCGGTCACGTTCTTGCGGCCAATTGGCGATCGTTTCCTAACGTCGTCGTGAATGCCGAGGCAAACCGGCGCGTGCAGATTTCTTTTCCTGACTACATGCAGCGCAACGCCAATCAGGACCAAACCAAGAGCATCACCAGCCACGGCGCCGATACAAGCCAGTGGCCGCAGGATGCGCTCGATCGCAAGGCGAGCGCCGATGCCGGCTGGAATTTCGTCAATGCCGTGCGCGAAGTCTCTGACGCGATGATCGGCGGTATGCCACTCGATCCGACCGACGATGCGCACTGGCCGATACAGATTCCCCCGGTCTACATCCCTCCGCAATAATCGATGTCCAACTTGCTGGCGATCCCGCTGGTCTCAATCGTCGTCGAGACCGGCAACAATGAGGATTGGGTCGATAGCTTGCTGTTCCTAGTGGACAGCACCGACCCGACGCAGCCGCAACTCGACTTGCGCGGCATTCGCTTCGAGATGGAAATTCGCCGTCTGCCCGACGATCACGAGGTTGTCGTTCACGCGATGACTGACGACGACACGCTCATGATCGGCGATCCGCCGAACTACGGCTATCTCATCATCAGTGTGCCGATCGAACAAATGCAGCCGTTACAACCGGGTGCATATGTCGGGGACATTCGCGGCACTGATGCCGACAACACGCGCGTCGTTGTCGAAGTCGCATTGACCGTCTTCCAAGGCGTCACGCGATGACGATCCTTTCGGTCACGGTCAAGCGTCCTGCCGTCGAGACGGAAACCGGCGGCTACGTTCCGCTGTCGGGATGCACCGCCGCGCCTTATGGGCCTGTCGGCGCAACAGGCGCGACGGGCGCGAGCGGAACGCCGGGAGCGACAGGCGCAACGGGACCAGTCGGAGGCCCCGGCACGCCGGGCGGCCCCACTGGTCCTACTGGTCCGACTGGCCCGAGCGGGCCTCCCGGAGTTACTGGCGCAAGCGGTCTCGGTGTTACAGGCGCGACCGGCCCTGCAGGCGGGCCGACAGGCCCGTCTGGCGCTTCAGGACCAATAGGCCCATCCGGCCCAACTGGCGTCACCGGCCCCACTGGCCTTCAAGGCTCGACCGGCGTTACTGGCGCAACCGGCGCGACTGGTCCTGCCAACAACGACGCGATGGCGAATGGGGCGCTCAACGTCACCGCAGCTGCGGGCGCGCTCACCATCGCCATCAAAAATCTCTCCGGCGGCGATCCGAGTGCGGGCTCTCCCGTCACTTTCAAATTCCCCGACAACCTCGGCGGCATCACCGCGATCAACGTGACCGCGCCACTCAATGTCGTCGTGCCGTCGGGCGCGACGCTCGGCGTTGTTGCAGCAGGTCGCGCTTTCAGATTATGGGTCGTCGCCTTCAACGATGCGGGCACCGTGCGGCTCGGCGTCGGCCGCATGAGCACCGAAGGCTCGGGCGCCTCTTCTCAGACGCTGCCGATGATCTGCGGGCTCAATGACAGCGGCATCCGCTCGTCGACGCTGATCAGCGCCTCGGCGAATACCGTAGGCACGATCTATACGAACCAAGCCGTCTCGTCGAAGCCGCAGCGCATCCTCGGCTATATCGAATGGAGCGTCGGTGGCCTTGCCACGCTGGGCACGTGGACGACGACGAACATCATTCAGACTCAGCAGATGACTCCCGGTACCCGCAAGCCGGGCGACGTTGTGCAGACTTGGACCGTCTGCGCCAGCACCAGCGTGGTGCAAAACGTGCAAGCGGCAATGTATTCGCCGCTCGTGCTCAACAACGTCAATCTTCTGCATGCATGCAACATGACCGAAATTCGCGCATCGATGATCCTTACTACGGTTGCGAACGGGAATGCGCTTGGGCGTATCTATTGGGGGCCGTCGCTGAACTCGGGCACGGCCTGGGCGCAAATCGATTGTTTGGAAGTTTTTTATCCCTCAACTGCGTCGTGGACTTCGGGGCACGTTTGGGCCGTTGATTTTCCGCAGCTGACTTCCAATCCAAATTTCACTGTCGGCGCTGGCTTCACGCCGCTCGATACTAACTCTGTGACTTTTAATCCGAGTCTGTTGCCGTGTCTGATGGTCATGAAAGAGATTCAAGGGTGACCAAGCGCATTGATCCCACCAAGCTGAAACCGGCACGCGTGTCGATGGTGCCTGCGCAGCAGCAATGGACGGCTGTTGCGCCGCAAGACGTGCCGCAGCCAGAGGCGATCACCGTCGAACAGCTCGCGCCCACCGCGATCGGCGTTGCTGCGCCCTATGCGCCGCGCGGTCCCGTGCTCGCGGGCACGAGCCAAACAAGCGCGACGCTCGTCAACTCAGGCAACGTCACATTCACGGTGAACGAGTGGGGGCTCGAGTTTCATGCCGGCACGCGACTACGCGCGACCGTCAACGGCGGCTCGAACCAATGGATGGAAGGCGTCGTTTCGAGTTTCGATCCAAGCACGAACAAGGTCACGCTTGCGCTGGACTCGAGCTCGGGCAGCGGCACGTTCGCGGATTGGCTGATCAACGTCGCCGGTCAACCGGGTGCTTCCGGCGCGCCTGGGGCGAGTGGAGTGCCGGGCGCGACAGGTCCCGGCGGCGGCGCTTCTGGTGCGTCAGGGGCGACAGGCGCAACCGGCGTCACGGGCCCACAAGGCATCACTGGTCCGGCGGGTCCGTCGGGCGCGGCTGGCGTGCAGGGCGTGACCGGCCCGAGCGGCGCGACCGGGACAGCCGGCTACGCTTTCACCTGGTCGACCGCCACGACCGCCAGCGATCCCGGCAGCGGCAACGTCAAATGCAACAACGCCGTGCTCGCGAGCGCGACGCAGCTCTTCATCAGCGAGACCGCGGTTGGCGGCGCGGTTCTCACGGGCGTGATCGCAACTTGGGACGATTCAACCAATGCCAAGAAGAGCCGCATCAAGCTCTACAATGCCGCCAATCCTTCGATCTTCTGGGAATTCTATGTTGTCGGCACGCTGACCGATAACGGCACCTGGGACGCGATCCCAATCCAGCACATCGCGAGCGGCGGCACGCTGACCAACGGGCTCGCGATCTCGATCTTCGAGAACGATGCCGGCGACGTTGGGCCGACCGGCGCTGGTGTCACGGGCGCGACGGGTCCTACGGGCCCGACCGGTCCTGCAGGTGCGACGGGCGCGGGCGTCACGGGCGCAACCGGGCCGACTGGTCCGACTGGTCCTACGGGAGCTGGCGTCACAGGCGCAACGGGTCCGACTGGTGGCACCGGCGGCACGGGTGTGGCGGGTGCGCAGGGCGGCACTGGCGGAACGGGAGGGACAGGCGCGCCTGGCACAGTCGGCGCAACCGGCGTCACTGGTGCGACCGGACCTACGGGCGTCGGCGCAACCGGCGCGACAGGCGGTACGGGCGGCACTGGTGCCGCGGGAGCTGTCGGCGCTTCCGGCCCAACGGGAGCTATCGGCCCAACGGGGGCGATGGGCCCGACCGGCGCGAGCGGCGTTTCTGCAGGCTTCGGCTACAATTTCTTAACCGCGGTCACCGCGACAGAACCCGGCAGCGGAAACCTCAAACTGAACGCGACGCCGGCCTCCGCGACCGCTTTTTATATATCCAAGACGAGCGCGGCCGGGCAGGCGCTCGGGAACTCGCTGGTGCTGTGGGGCGCGGGCTCGTCGGCGAATAAGGCTCGCATCAACCTCTATAGCCCGAGCTCGCCGCAGAACTTCGTCGAGTTCTACGTCACCGGCACCTCGACCGATAACACGACTTGGTACAATTTCCCGATCTCGATCATCTCGGCCGCCGGCACGTTGACGAACACGATGCCGATCGCCGTGCTCGAGACCGACGTCGGCGACAAGGGCACGCAAGGAACTATCGGCGTCACTGGCGCAACGGGTGGCACTGGTGCCCCCGGCGCGACGGGTGGAACCGGCGGGACAGGCGGAACTGGTGCTACCGGTGGCACGGGTGCTGCGGGCACGGTCGGCGCGACTGGTCCCGCAGGAGCGACAGGACCGACTGGCGCTGGCGTGACCGGAGCGACGGGGCCGACCGGTGGCACGGGCGGCACTGGTCCGCCTGGTGCGACCGGGGCTGGCGTCACTGGCGCAACTGGCGTCACGGGTGCGACCGGCATTCAAGGCCCGGCCGGCTCGTCGACCGGCTATCCGTACACATGGTCAACCGCAACGACTGCCACCGATCCCGGTGGTGGTTTCGTTAAGACGAATTCGACCACGCTCTCGAGCGCGAACGCGCTCTACGTTTCCAAGACCGCCGGCGGCGCGATGCCGTTGGGGCCGGTGATCGCCACGTGGGACGATCCGACGTCGGCGATGAAATCGCGCATCCGCATTTTCGATGCGAACACGCCGTCGAGCTATTGGGAATTTTACGTCTCCGGGTCGATGACCGATAATACGACCTGGTATTCGATCCCCATCACTTTCATTGGCAACAACGGATCGCTGGCGAACAACGCCGCGGTCCTGCTCGTTCAAACCAACGTCGGCGACATCGGCGTCACCGGGCCGTCGGGGTCGCTCGGTCCATCCGGCGTTACAGGCCCAACGGGAATCACCGGCGCAGCCGGACCAACCGGCGCGGGCGTCACCGGCGTGACGGGTGTCACGGGTGTTGCCGGTGGTACCGGCGGCACTGGCGGCACCGGAGCTGCAGGAGCGGTAGGCGCAACGGGCGGCACGGGAGGCACCGGAGCTGCAGGAGCGGGCGTGACCGGCGCGACGGGACCGAGCGGCGTGACGGGTGCAACCGGCGTCACCGGCGCGACCGGACAGAACGCCGGCTATAATTACGTTTGGTCGACCAACACCGCAGCGACCGATCCCGGCAATGGCAACGTCAAAGTAAACAATGCCGCTTTGGCGAGCGCGACTGCGCTCTACATTTCCAAGACGGCATCCGACACCGGCGCGCTCGGTCCGGCGCTAGCGACGTGGGACGATCCAACCTCGGCGAACAAGACTCGAGTCCAGATCTACAATCCGGCCGCGCCGCTAAATTACGCCGAGTATTTTGTCACCGGCGCGCTCACCGACAATACGACTTGGGATTCGTTTCCGGTCTCTTTCATCAGCAGCAATGGGAGCCTGGTCAATGCAAGCGCAGTCGAGATCCTCGCCTCGAGAACCGGCGACGCCGGTCCATCGGGCGCGGCTGGCCCTACGGGAGGCACCGGCGCTGCGGGCGGGACCGGTGGAACGGGTGGCACTGGTGCGGCTGGCGCGCAAGGCGTCGCGGGCGTCACGGGTGTCACGGGCGTCACGGGGCCGGCGGGATCTGCAGGCGCTTCGGGTGCAGCAGGCGGCACGGGCGGCACAGGTGGTACGGGCGCGGCTGGTGCCAGCGGTGCGGCCGGTGGTGCAGGCGCGATCGGACCAGCCGGCGCGACCGGTCCAACCGGACCAAGCGGCGTCTCGAGCGGCTATTCCTACACTTGGCAAACCGCCGTCACCGCCACCGATCCCGGCAACGGCGGCATCAAGTGCAATAACGCCACCTTAGCGAGCGCAACGGCGCTATATCTTTCTGAGACTACTGCCGCCGCACAAGTCATCACCACAAACATCGTCACATGGGGCACGGGCACGTCGCCGAATAAATCGCGCGTGCTCATATACTCGCCGGCCGCGCCGACAAACTATTGGGAATTTTTCATCACCTCGGCGGTGACCGATAACGGCACATGGGACACGTTCACCATCAGCAACATCGGCAGCGGCGGCACGCTCACGAATGGCATGGCCGTGATGGTACAGGTCACGCCGGTCGGTAACATCGGCGTGTCGGGAGCTGCAGGCGGGACGGGCGGCACTGGTGCGGCCGGCGGTGCGGGCACGCAAGGCGTCACCGGCGTGACCGGTGTCACGGGTGCAACAGGTGGCACCGGTGGCACCGGCGGCACGGGCTCGGCAGGGGCCGGCGGAGTGACGAGTTTCAACACGCTCACCGGTGCGGTCACCACCAACGTGACCGTCCAGGTGTTCAGTGCGTCGGGCACTTATACGGCCACTGCAAACGCCAAGAAAGTGCAAGTGATGTGCAAGGGCGGCGGCGGCAGCGGCGGCGGCTCCAATACCAGCGCGGGCTATGGTGCCGGCGGCGGTGAAGGGGCTTGCGCCTTCCTGTTGACGACTGCCGCTAATCTCACCGGCAAGGCCGTGACCGTCGGTGCGGGCGGCGCGGCGATTGCTGCAAACACTCCCACCAACGGAAACACCGGTGGAAGTTCCAGCGTGGGCACAGTTTGCGTCGGGAGCGGAGGCAGCGGCGGCCTTTACGGAGCCGGCGGTTCGCAAGGCGGCAACGGTGGAACTACATTTACCGGCGACTGGTGTGAGTTTGGCAACAATGGACAATGCGGCGCAAACAGCAGCGCCACTGTTGCATTCTTTGCTGCCGGTGGCGGCCGAGGTTGCGGAACGGCGGGAACGAATGCGCTCGCGAATTCAGGCGGCGGCGGTGGTGGTGGCACTCCCGGCTCGCCCTCCGGTGCAGGCGGCTCCGGCATCGTCGTGTTCACCGAATACATCAACCTGAATTAAAAGCGATTGCGATGGCGCAATATCTTGTCGTTGACACGACCGGCACGGTCATCAATGTGATCGAATGGGATGGAGTCACGCCGCATGAACCGCCGGAAGGCACGACGCTCGTGAAACATGATAGTGCCGGAATAGGTTGGACGACGGACGACGGCGTTCAATTTACGCCACCACCGCCGGCACTTCCCAAACTTCCAGGGTAGAACATGAGCGAGGTTCAATTCGTGAACGAGGGCCATCTCGGTGGTTATGTGCGCAGCACGCCGGAATATCCGCACGGCGATCCATGGACATGGTGCCCGGAAGTTTGGGATTGGGCGATCGAGACATTCAAGCCGCAGACGGTCGTCGATGTCGGTTGCGGCGAAGGGCACACCGTTAAATATTTTCGCGAGCGCGGGATTTTGCAGGCGCATGGTGTGGACGGTTCGCCGACAGCGCAAAGGGAAAGTGTCATCGGAATCCTGCCGCATGATTTCAATCTTGGGCCTTTGACGTTTGCGCAAGTCGATCTCATTTGGTCGTGCGAATTCGTCGAGCACGTCGAAGAAAAATATATTGATAATTTCCTGCCGCTGTTTTCGAGCGCCGACAAGGCGGTGCTGATGACGCATGCTTTTCCCAGTCAAGGCGGTTGGCATCACGTCAATTGTCAGCCGACCGAATACTGGATTACGCACATGGCGCGCTGGGGCCACCGCCTCGATTGGGAACTTACCAAAGTCGCGCGCGCGCTGTCGTCGTGGACGCATTGGGGCCGCAGCGGGCTAGTGTTCCTGCCGGCGATGACGAGCGAGGAGCGATGGCGGCTGATCGATCGCCGGCGCAAGGAAGCGTTTAGGAAATGATGCGTTTCCATGTCGTCTCGCTGCCGCACACGCAAACGACGGTCGCCTATGGCGCATGCGCCTACACCGAAAAGGTGCGCAAGTTTTGCCGCATGATGTGCTCGATCGGGCACGAGGTTTACCTCTACGCCGGCGACGAGAACGAGGCCCCGTGCGACGAGCACCTGAGCTGCATCTCCGAGGACGAGCGCGCGGCTGCGGTCGGCAACGATCATTACTGCCACGCGCCTTTCGACGGTCGCCTGCCGCACTGGCAGAATTTCAATGCGCGGGTGATCGAGGCCATGCGCAAGCGCATCCGGCCGCGCGATTTCATCTGCATCATCGGCGGCATCTCGAACCAGCCGATCGCCGAGGCATTTCCCAACAATATGACGGTGGAATTCGGCATTGGCTATGCCGGCACATTCTCAAAATATCGGGTGTTTGAATCTTATGCCTGGATGCATGTGATATACGGCGCACAGACCGGCAACGCATTCGCGTGCGACGGCGCATGGTATGACGTCGTGATCCCCGGCTACCTGGAGCGCGAGCGGTTTCCGTTCCAACCGCAGAAAGACGGCTATCACCTGTTCATGGGCCGGCTGGTCGAGCGCAAGGGTTATCAGGTCGCCGCCGAAGTCTGCCGAGCTGCGCACAAGCCGCTGAAAATCTGCGGCCAGGGCGCGCCGCCGCCGTATGGTGAATATCTCGGCGTCGTCGGGCCCGAGCTCCGCGGCGAGCTGATGGCGAATGCAAGCGCGTTCTGGTGCCCGACGATCTATGTCGAACCTTTCGCCAACGTCCACGTCGAGGCGATGGCATGCGGCACGCCGATAATCTGCACCGATTGGGGAGTCTTTACCGAGACGGTGAAACAGGGCGAGACCGGCTTTCGCTGTCGCACGTTCCAGGAGTTTCTCGACGCCGTCGAGGACGTTAAGAAGCTCGATCCCTGGCGCATTCGCAAATACGCGCTCGACAACTTCTCGCTCGAGGCGATCGCGCCGCGCTATGACCAATACTTTCGTCGCCTGCTGGACCTATGGGGCGACGGCTGGTACGCCCGCACTCACTGAAATTGCCCTGCCAATTTGGCAAGCAGACGCGCCGCATCGTCGGCGACATCTCGAACATCGTCCGCGAGAACAATCTCCGAGCGTGGAGGATACAACATGGCATCAAGCGATCGCGCTCCGCGTTGGCTGCAAGTGATGCGCGCAATCACCGGCACAGAGGAAGCGCCGGGCGACGAAGACAATCCGAAAATCCTGGCGATGGCCGACATCATCGCGCAGGCCTACCTAGAGATGGCTGACTATTGTGCGCAGTACACGCACGACGAGATCGCGTGGTGCGGGCTCACCGTCGCTTTCTGCATGACAATGGCCGGCATTCGCCCGGTATTCGGTCCGACCGACACCGACAAATTTCTGTGGGCGCTGGCATGGTCGACCTGGCACGAGTTCGGCATCGAGCTTGACGAGCCGGTGCTCGGCTGCGTCGTCGTGCGCGAGCGCGAAGGCGGTGGCCACGTCGCGCTGTTCGAGCGGCAAGAAGGCGACAACTACATCCTGCGCGGCGGCAATCAGTCCGACGCCGTCAACGAGAAAAGCTTCCCGATCGACGGCACCGTCGCGCTGATCTGGCCGCGCTGGGCGGGACTGCCACCGAAACCCAAGCCGATCCCGGTCGAGGATCGCCCGCTCTTGGAGCAGGGCGAGAGCGGCAAGGATGTCGAGGACCTGCAAAAGCTTTTGCCCAGGTTCGAGGGCGAGATCGATGGCGACTTCGGTCCGATTACCGAGGACGCCGTGCTCGACTATCAGCGCAGCCGAGGGCTCGAAGTTGACGGCATCGTCGGCCAAGAGACTTGGACAGCGCTCTACGAGCACAAGCCGCCGCTGCCACCGCCGCCACCGCCACCCGGCGCGCTCTCCTACGCTGACCAGCAGGTCATCATGGGGCTCGCGCGCAATTCGCGGATCGCCGATTACGAATGGCGCGATCGCGGCCAAGCGCCAATCGGCTACACGCAAGGCATGGCGCTCGCCTTCGCGCAGACCTACCGCAAGCTCAAGGCAAACCACGCGGCAGCGATCGAGATGGCGAAGGCCAACACGCACAACGAGGACAAAGACGCGCTCGCTTGGTTCAACGATGAATTCCGCGCGCTCGGCATGTCGAACGAGACCTCGGGGCCGGACACGTTGCGGCATCTCTACGTGCTGTTGATGGGTCTCGGCATGCGTGAAAGCTCGGGCCAACACTGTGAAGGCCGCGACATGAGCGCAGACAACGTGCAGAGCGACACCGCAGAGGCCGGCCTGTTCCAGACCAGCTATGACGCGCACGACTGCGATCCGACCTTCGATCAGCTATTCGACGAATACAGCGACCCGGTGAACGAACCGACCTGCTACTACAATGCGTTTGCCGAGGACGTTGAGTGCTCGGATGACGATTGGGAGAACTACGGCTCCGGCGACGGCTACGAATTTCAAAGGCTGTGCAAGGAATGCCCAGCCTTCGCCGTCGAGACTTGCGGCGTCACGCTGCGCAACCTGCGCCAGCACTACGGACCCATCAATCGCAAAGAGGTCGAGCTTCGCGACGAAGCCGAGGCGATGTTTCGTGCGGTGCAGGACTACATCGAGGAAGCCGAGACGGGTGCATGATGCGCGACCGCGAACGCCGCGCGTTCTACGCTTGTGCTCGCGACTATCGCGCTGGCGCAGGAGAACGCTCAGTCGCCAGCATGGTGGATCAGCTAACCCGCAACGCGCTCAACGACATCACCGACCAGATGGAGCGCTTGCGAGCAGCAGTTCTGGAAGCGGACGATCAAGAAACGGTGGGTGCCTTGGACGATCTCACCGAAGCAATAAACGATCTCAAGCTGGCGCTAGGTCAGGGCATCGATTCGGCTTCGCCGCCGCCCGAGACCGCCTGAAATTCACCCTCCCGGCGACCTTGGCCCCGGCCTCGCGCCGGGCTTTTTTTCACGCTCTTCGTCCCGATCACTCTTTGTCCCGCATCACTGTTGATCGCGCGATCGCGGGCTTCGTCCCTCGGTACTTCGACCACCATCTATCGTCAATTTCTAGGTAGTGCGTCGTGGTCATCAGGAGCTACATGTCGCTCGGGTCGGGAGATGGCAAGAGCACCAAGGCCCCGAGGCTCAGGCGCAGCGCCATCTCTCCCAGCCACGCCCTGAGCTTCTGCTCGTCGAAGAACGGTCCGACGTTCGCCATGTTGGCGGATCCGGTCGTCGTCAGCCCCATGCTCGAATACGAAGCGTGGGTCGCGTATTCCGAGATCAAGTCGTAAACCCTCTTTCGCTCGCCGCTCGTGTAGCCGTCCCGATTGTCGAGCGCAGTGCGGATGCGGCCGGGACCGAAATGTGTCATCCGCTTCTTCCTATCCGCACGCCGCCATTCGTCGATCTCCTTCGGGTGCGTCGAGAGGTAGTCCACCAGGAAGGACGTCTCAATCACGTCCCGCACATGGCCGAATGCTCCCTGGTAGTAGCCCGCCAACGCGAGCTTGATCGACGTTCCGGCCGCATTGAAGAGCCGGATGCCGAGAAGCTGCAGCGTCAGCTCGTCCTCGCTTCTGTGTGCGTGGTCGTGCGCGAAGTCCCAGATCGCGTTCATCGCCTCGGCCACCAAATTCCAGTGGTCGGAAAGAGCGGCATCGGCATTGATGACAGCTAGGCTTCTCTCCCTCAGCTGTTCTTCGCGGCCGTGAAGCGAGGTCAAATTATCGGCTGCAGCCATTACGCCCTCATGCGCGTCCAGCGCAGCGCATCAGTGCTCGCGGACGAGATCGGCCCCGAGGGTCTCGCGCAGGGTTTCGCGAAAACCGGCCATTAGTTCCGCCTCATCCTTTTTGAGGCAGCGCTCGCAGAACGGACTCACGATCGCGTTGGTGCCGGGGCCGGGTCCGCGACGGCGGCGACGATGATAAAGCCACAAACATCGCCGCGATAAAGCGTAACACCGCAACCGCCGCAGCCCGGATAGGTGCCGCTCTTTACGGCCGTCTCGGTGTTTTTTTGCCACTCGCCGATGGCCATCACGCGCCTGCATGTCGGCGCGATCGCCGGCCGCGAACATCGCGTCCCCAGCGCTTGCCGGAATAATCTGCAGCGCCACCTTGCATCCGATGTGCCGACCGAATTCGGCTACCCTGGCAACCCAATCCTCGCGCCATTTTTCCATTTGCTCCGTCCTCAAGCAGCTTGACTCACTTATGCAAATCTCGCCTAGTACCCAATTACCTCATATGCGAAAGCGGGGGCGAGAACCATTCTCACCAAACAGCACAGGCAGTTGCGCGCCAGATTGATTGCTAGATTGATTGAAGAGCGCAAAAAGGCGGGTATTCGACAAGTCGATCTGGCGAAGCGACTTAAGCGCTCGCAGACATGGGTCCAGCGCACGGAAAACGGCAAGCGACGTCTCGAGGTGATCGAGTTTATCACTCTTGCCAACGCTATCGGTTTCGATGCGAGCAGGCTCATCGACGAGATTCAGACAGCATGATGATCACGTTGTCTGCAATTGGAGCTTGGAGGAAATCCGAAGCCGTCTCAATGCCGCACCAAAGGCACGCAAAGGCGAGCAACACGCGAGACGCGACTCGTTTTACCGTCCATTGCTGGAGCGGAAACACCGCGCCGATGCAGTACACGAAACGGCGCCTAGCATCGAATATCATGCGACCGCACTCAGCGACCCAGCGCTCGGCGCCGTCGCGACCGACGACAGGGTACTCGACATAGAAGCTGCCATCACTGCCCGGCTCGCGGCTTTTGGCAAGGATCGCATCAACCCGCGGCAGATACTCGGGATGCACGATGTTGCGCCATTGGATCAAGTCAGGGGGTGCGTCTGTCGGCAAGCCAATCAGCGACTTGAGAGAGGGGTCGCGAGTCACTTGGTCGGTCAACGGGTCCCACGCGTAGAAACCTAAATTCGACAAATCGTCGATGCCGAGTATGGGGGGCCTGCGATTTTTCTCCTCGGTGGAATCGTGCGGCTCTTCGCACAAGAAGCGCGGCAAGGGCGACCCTGGCGGTTTAGCCAGATCGGCAGTCTCGACGCGCAGCACCTTCGCGAGCTGACGAAAGCGCTGACTCGTTATGCGAGCGCGACCATTTTCCATGTGCTGAATCGCCCCCACACTCAGACCGAGGGCTTTCGCGAGCTGCAGCTGCGTCATGCCCATATATTTACGAAGCTCAACGACACGCTGTCCGTCGTTTGGGTCGATCGGCTCGGTCTCGCGCTTTGCCATTGTTCTGACGCTCCCTGTAACTTCCTCGCAGAGGCGAGATGACGCAGGACATGCCAGCGCTCTCGCGAACCCACGCACTGCTCTCTTTGAGGAAAACCTGAAAGGACGTCGCCCCTACGTCACGAAACTGACACACGGCTTGGCGGTTCCGCCTGGGCAAAAAAAAATTCTAGATGAAAATCGGTTTAACTAGACGGCCATAGTGGGGCGTTGCGGGGGCAAAAAGAAGGGGCGGCAGGAGCCGCCCTTAAGGAACGACGATAGCCGAGAGGGTCAGTGGCTATCGCTTGCTTTCTTAGTCGCAGCCGGGCGCAGGTTCAACAGGCTACCGACCAGTATCGAGACGAAGGAGCGTTTCCAAATTTTACAAAACGCTCTATGCAGGGTTTTACAAATTCTTGCAGTCGGACGAGTGTAAAACGCGCCGAAAAGCTTGAAAAATCAGGCATGTCTTGATTCGTTCTGAATCGAGGTGCTGGGCCTGCCCCTCGCTAGGCCTATCCAAGGTGCGCACGCATGGCTCCCTTCGACAGCAAAATTCCGGCTCAGCGCGCTCGCACTCCGTTGCCATCGAGTAGGCCGAAGGCGGATGTTGCAGTCAGGGCTCGCCGCTCAGTCTTCACCCTCACTGGCGATTGCCTCTGGCGTCCAGTTGCGCCGCCGTCGCGCTAGTCGGCCTTCCGTTGTCTCGCCCTCAAAATTCGTGGCCGTCTCGACGAGCTGCGACCGATCTACGTCCTCGAACGTGTTTACGTTGAACACGGCATATCGAATGCCTTCGATCACGCATGTTACGATCGGAATCACGCCGCACGTCACGCAAACATGAAAATCTGCGGTCTTCGTTCCGAACCGATATCTTGTCACTCGCGAGTGGTCGGTGACCCGCAGATAAAAGCGGCCATCTGGATGCGAGGTCCAGGCCGCCCTGTGCTTTGTACATAGTCCGCAGCCACAAGCGCGGACCGGGATAGCCGATCCGGGATCGGGCCAATCGAGCGTGACTCGAATATTTCCACAATGACAACTTCCATGGATGCGGCGATAGGTGACCGGCTCGTGCATGGGATGCGTTACGGAATATTGGCCTAGATCACTCCGCCTTGATGCCCGCGAACTTCACCACCTTGCCCCACTTCTCGGTTTCCTCGGCGATGAGCTTGCCGAAGTCGGCGGGAGAGCCTGGAAGTGCGGTGGCGGCAAACCCGGCAAGCCGCGCCTTTATCTGGGAATCGGCGAGGGCGGCATTGGTCTCTTGGTTGAGTTTGTCGACGATTTCTATGGGCGTATTGCGCGGCGCGCCGATGCCGGTCCAGAAGCTCGCCTCATAGCCGGGCACGAATTCGGCCACCGTCGGGGTGTCCGGCAGCACTGGCGAGTGCGTCGAGGTTGTCACCGCCAGCGCACGAAGTTTGCCAGCCCTCACGTACTCGATCGATGAGGATATGCTGGCGAACATGACCTGCACCTGTCCGCCGAGCAGATCGACAAGCGCGGGACCCGCGCCGCGATACGGCACGTGCA
>Ga0306920_100001332_pt1 | contig 30513 bp, 28 predicted proteins | sample flu12Cox44000170_FD_204666 | JGI IMG/M metagenome (GOLD analysis project Ga0306920, IMG submission 204666) | Lab enrichment of tropical soil microbial communities from Luquillo Experimental Forest, Puerto Rico - flux4day.12C.oxic.44.000.170 (v2)... | ecosystem: Environmental > Terrestrial >... | reverse complement strand
GAATCAGGTTGCTCTGATTCACCGCATGCACCACGTCCATTACCGACAGCTCATGTGCGTCCAGCTTGAGCGGATCGACATACACCATGATCTGCCGATACCGTCCCCCGAACGGCTGCGGCACTGAAGCCCCCGGCACGCTCGCGATCTGGTTGCGCACCGTGTATTGACCGAGGTCGCGCAATTGCGTCTCGTTCAGCCCCTGCCCTTTCAGCGTGATCAGGCACACCGGCAAGCTCGAAGCGTCAAACTTCAACACCACGGGCGGCAGGGTTCCCGGCGGCAGTCGGCGCAGGTCCGCCATTGCCAGGTTGGAAATCGTGCTCAAATCCGCATCTGCATTCGTGCCGGGTTGGAAATAAATCTTGATCAGACTCACGCCCGGCAATGACCGCGACTCGATGTGATCGATCCCGCTTCCCAGCGTGAAGAACCGCTCAAAAGGATTCGTAATATCGGTTTCGATCTGCTGCGGTGGCATGCCCGAATAAAACGTCGCCACCACCACTACTGGAATATTGATGGGAGGAAACAGGTCCACCGGCATCCGCACCAGCGTGACCGCGCCCACGATGGCTACCATCAGGCAGCCCACAATGATGAAGTAGGGATACTTGATCGAGAAGCCGGACATCAGGACTCTGCCTCGCTGTTCTCCGCAATCGGTTTTGGCTCCACCCGGTCGCCCACGCGGTACTCGCTACGCGACCCGATCAGAACGCGATCGTTCTCCTTGAGCCCCGATACGACCTCCACCCAGCGAGTGCCTTCGAGCCCCAGTTCGACCCGCCGCTCCTCCAGCCGATTCTGCGCGTTTACCACCAGCACCGTGGCCTCCGACCCGTTGCGAACCACCGCCTGGATCGGCACCGTCAAGGTTCCGTCCTTCGTTGCCAGCACCAGGGAGACTTCCGCATACATTCCCTGCACCAGCTTGCCGCCCGTGTTCTTGACATCGACTTCGGTGTGCATCGTCCGCGTCTCGGGATCCACGGCGTCCGCGAAGCGCGCCACCTTGCCTTCGAAGCTGCGATTGAGCGCTTGCACATGAACTTGCACCGAAGTCCCGAGGTGAACCTCAGGTACGGCCGACTCCGGCACGGGCACCGTCAGCCGGCATACGTCGGTTTCCGCCACCCGCACCACCGGCATCGCCTGCGTGCTTGAGGACGTGCCCGCCTGCACCAGAGCCCCCGTGTCGGCATACCGCTTGGTCACCACACCATCAAACGGGGCCACGATGTTGGTGTAATCGCTCAGTGCTGTGTACTGCTTCTCACTGGCCAGTGCCACGTCGAGCTGGTTCTGCGCCTCAGAAAGCGCCGCCTCGTAGGCCGAGATCTGCGCTTCGCCTTCCTTGTCCTTCGCCAGAGCATCATCCAGTTCCTGTTGTGCGATGATGCCTGGCCGCGTTGCCGAGGCCTCATTGAGCCGGCTGTAGTTCAGGTGTGCCGCATCGTGCAATGATTGTGCGCGTTGCAGATCGCTCTTCGCCCGCCGCACCGCATCCTTGCTCCGCCGCACAGAAGCGTTTGCCCCCTGCAATTCGGCCTTCAGTTCCGGCACTTCCAGCACTGCCAACACTTGGCCACGGTGCACGTGATCGCCCACATCCACATGGATCACCCGGATATACCCCGCAACCTTGGCGTGAACGTCCACTTCCTGAAATGGACGGAACTCCCCCGAAAGGGTGACGCTGTTCGAAAGCGCCCGCCTCTGCACCAGCGCAACCGCGGCCGGTCGCGACGGTGGATCCTCTTGGTTGGCCTTGGCCTTGTGGCCAAACACGAAGAACAGCCCGATCGCGGCGACGATCACCACACCGGCAAGGACAGCTCCTTTTGCGTGTAAATTCATGGTTGTTGCGAGTCCTTAAGGCGTTTGTTGCCTCTAAACCTGTTGCTTCCCTTCCACGACGGCAGAACGCCCCGCAAAAAGAGACGGGCACAACGCGGGGTGCCCCCCTTCCCAGACACCTTGGGCGCAGGCAAACTTACCAGAAACCGGACTTCGTTATTCCCCCGGAACCCAGGTACCGGCTAACGCCCTGCGACGCTCTGAATCAAGACGGGCCTAGATAGACAATTCGGTTTCCAATAGGAAAATTCCCAACTGCAACGAATCGGGACGGCCACTAAGAGGAGCTCTGACTTATAGGTTTTGGTTTTTATGCCTGCGGTGGGGGACGATTGTAGCGGCACTGGTCGACGTGGACCGAAAGGGGTGGCTTCTGCTCCGGCTCGATCGCCGCTTCCGTCACCAGCAAGTAGAGGGGACGAACCGCCGACACCGCCTGGGATGACCGGCTTTTTTGGTTATCGCGATGCTGGATTTTTGCTTTTTCCCCGCTAGCCGTGATCGAAGTGCAGTGGGTGAGCTGAACCTCGAAGGTTCGACCCGCCAGGGTTGCGGTAAGGACGACAATCGCAGCCAACGCCACCAGTGAGCGCCAGGACCCAGGTCCGGCCTTCCCAGAGCGTAGCCCGAAGATTTTTGTTGCGATCATCCCCACCCGTGCTAGGGTAGCACACTGCTCGGGGGACTCTCTCGGTCCCAATGGTCTCGTACCAGGCCCCGTCACTCCCATTCTGGGCCGGGAGCAGATCACCCGTGCGCTTTCCGCTGGAAACCTTCCGTACCCTTGGCATAGAATGGCGGCCCTTAATTGCAGGCGGCCCCTTGCAACTTATACTTGCGGCGCAATTTATACGATATTAATCGCAGGTTTACATATTTGTAACAAAGCGCCGCTAGGATTCCCAATTCTCGTAAAGCGCTCTATCGATATTCCTGTTGCTAAAGAAGTCTAGATGCAAAACTCTTTTCCAATTCCTGTAGCGAAAACCGTTTGAGGAGACACACTAATGAAACGAGTGTTAGCTCAAGTGCTTTCGTTGGCGTTGGTGGGAAGCACGCTCCCCGCTAATGCCCAACAAGCAGCCCCCACCAAGAAAACAGCCAAGAAAGGTCCTGCGGCCCCCAGCGTCGCTTCCCAACTGAAGACGATGTCGGATGCTCTTGCCGCCCAACAGAAGCAGATCGAGGATCTTCGCCAGGAACTCCAGACCCGCGACCAGGCCGTCCAACAGCTTCAGCAGCGGCTCGATCAGAGCCAGACTGCTGCCAGCGCTGCCCAGGCCAAGGCCGACAGTGCCAGCGCGGCCGCCGGCCAACAGGCTGAGTCAGTCACGGCGCTGCGCAGCGACGTCAACGACCTGAAGCAGAACGCCAGCACCACCGCTCTGAGCCTGCAAGAGACCCAGAAGAGCATCAAGGATGCAATGGAGAGTCCAGCCGCCATCCACTTTAAGGGCATCACTCTAACTCCGGGCGGCTTCGTCGCGGCTGAAACCGTAACCCGGCAGCGCACCACCAGCGGCGATATCAACACGCCCTTTACCGGCATACCGTATCCCGGCAATGCCCTGTCGCACGTGACCGAAAGCAACTTTACCGCCCGTCAGAGCCGTTTAACCCTGCTTGCCGAAAGTAAAGTCGGCAGCGCCAAGCTGACCGGCTACTTCGAAGGCGACTTCCTCGGAACCGGCGTCACCTCCAACAACCGCCAGAGCAACAGCTACGTCTTCCGTCAGCGTCAGGTCTGGGCACAGGCTGCCTTCGATAACGGCTTGAGCCTGACCGGCGGCCAGATGTGGACCCTCGCTACCGAAGACCGCAAGGGCATCAACAACCGGCAGGAAGCTCTGCCCATGATGATCGACCCGCAATACGTCGTCGGCTTCACCTGGGCCCGCCAATACGCCTTCCGCGTCGTAAAGGACTTCGGCGGCAAGTTCGCTCTTGCGGCCTCCATTGAAGGCCCGCAGGCTACGATCGGCGGCCGCGGCTTCTCTTCGGTCACCACCAACAACGTCGGCACAGCCTCAGTTTCGACCATCGGAAACAACTTCATCAATGCCCCCGGCTCCGGCGGTGGTCTCTATAACTTCGTCGACACTTCCGGCTACACCGTTAACAAAGCGCCGGACTTCATGGTCAAGGCCGCCTTTGATCCCGGCTTTGGACACTACGAAGTGTTTGGCATCCTGAGCACGTTCCGCAACCGCGTATACCCCTGTGGCGTTGTCGGCACCAATGCCAAAGACACCAACCCGCCGGCGGTAACCACTTCGATCACCTGCCCGGTCAATGGTTCCACCACTCCCAGCTCACTGGGCGCGTTTAATGACACGCGCACCGGTGGAGGCTTTGGCGTCAGCCTCCGCGTGCCCATGGCCGCGAAGAAGATCGAACTGTTCGGCAAGGCAGTCGCAGGCGATGGCATCGGCCGTTATGGTTCCGCACAGTTGGCCGACCTGACCATTCATCCCGACGGTACTCAGGCTCTGATTCGGACTGGCCACGGCATGTTCGGAACCGAAATTCACCCCAACAAAAAGCTGGACATTTACGCCTACTTCGGCGCTGAATATGCCGACCGCGCGGCGTATAAGGGCTACAACCTCATCACCGTCACCAACACGCCGGCCATTCCGTCGAACAACGCTCCCGTGAATCCCTCGCCGGCCATTCCCAAAACCACCACAACCACCTTCAAGCTCGACCAGATTGGTGGTTATGGCAACCAGGCAGCCAACAACACCGGTTGCAGCACGGAAAACCCGCCGGCTAACCAACTCACGCCGTCCGCTGGCGGCACCTGCGCCGGTGATATCCGCATCATCAGGGAAGGCACTTTCGGCTTCTGGCACAAGGTCACCCAGGGTCCGAAGGGTGGCATCCGCTGGGGCTTGGCGTACTCCTACATCGAGAAGAATGCGTGGTCTGGCGAAGGCGGAGCTCCCAAGGGCATCAACAACATGTTCTGGACTTCGTTCCGGTATTACTTCCCGTAGTCTGAAAGACAGTACGCCCCTGCGGCCTCACTTCAAGGCTGCGGGGGCGTTTTCTTTTTGGAATTTGAATGGCTGCGGGCAACGCGCCGACGCAGGAACTGGCCTTCTAAAGTCGCACACTACACGATGACACACAGAGACCAAATCCCGACCGATGGCTGGTCCGCAGCGCTCCACTCTATCGAATGGATTCCACTCACATCAGGCTGACGCGTCGAACACCCGCCATTTTCGCCGCGGAAGTGCGGAGATCCTCCCGCGACTGCATCACAAACATCACCGATCCGTCGGCGTTCTCCCAGCTCTCGCAGAGCTCCGTTCCCGGAATGTCGAACGAGTCGGCATGTCCGCCGTCCACTTCGATCGCGTACTTCTTAGGGTGATTGCCCCCTAAGAACTTCCTGATCAGTCGTCCGGCAACGGAGCTGGTATCTCTGAGTTCCATACTGCTCCCCTTTGTCGTGCTGAATTTGAGTGATCCCCAACCCAAGTGCGGGCCCACAACCTTTAAAAGGGGAAACGAGGACAAACTTCCCACCTGCCCGTGAAATTGGGCGATTTTACATCGTCAACGTGCGGCAGGAGGAAAAAAAGGTTTCGAACTCTGTTGAAAACTGTGCAGACGCAAATCTTACTCCGATAGCCCTCTCGGTGTCAGGCCCGGAAGCGGCTCTTCGGTCCACACTCCGGGCCCGTATCGGGTGTAAGGTTTGCCGGAGAGAATACTCCCGCGCCCGCTCCAGGAAAGGTAAAAAGCCTTTTACACTTCGACGCGATCTCGGTCGGCCTCATTTTGACTTTCTCATACGCAATCGCAGCGGGTAGCCATCGTCGTCAGGCAACAACCCGTCAATTCGCAGGACTTTAACCGTGGAGTCGACGTCGGACGACCGCACGTATCCCAGCGCTCCAGGCTTCCGGGAAATGAACTTCTTCACTTCGCCCGACGTCGGCAAATTCGTCGGACTATTGGGTAGTTCTCCCCGGTAAACTTCGAAGAAGAAGTATTTCTCGAAGGTGTTTTCGTCCATCTTGTAGACCGTTCGCAGCACCGTCTCCCGCTCCCCGCTGCCGTTCGCCATTGTCACCAGCGTGATGGGTCTCTCATGCGTCCACCAGCGTCGGTCCCCGAAAAATATTTCCCGCAGTTGCGTCAGCGAAACGTTACTGACCGGATTGTTTCGATCAACAATGATCGCAACCCCCTCCCATTCTGGCGAGCGCTTCCGCACCGTGGTTTGGGCACACGACGCCGCACTCAATAGCGTGACGAGAATCGTGGTCCAGGCAGTCCCCAACGAGGTGCTCAAACGGGATGATCTAGGGGAGGAATTGCGGGGGGAGTTTCCCCTCTACTCTACAGGGTCAGAGCCCGCTCGGTCTAGCCTCCATGAGTCATCGGGATCCCTCATGACCCTCGTCACTGACTTGGAGTGAGAAAAGGGCTAGCTTGTTGCTGAAACGGGGTGCGTCAGCCCCGCATGCCACAGGAAATCTCCTACCTACCGCCTGCCCCCTTCCGAATGAGTCGCACATGTCTAACCTAAGACAATGCTGGAGGAGCGAACAGGGCCAGAACATCGCCGAGTATGCCGTCATGCTGGCCGTGATTCTGGTGATTGTCGTCGCTACTCTACGGCTCATCGGTTCGAACGCCAACATCGTGTTTTCGCAGGCGGCCAGCGCAGTTCAATGAGGATTCGCGTTCGCGGCCCAATTGGCGTCGTAGGGGGCGACAATGCGACGTTTCTCAGACCTCCGAATCACGGTTCCCGATCGTACTCGTCTGGATAGCAGCCGCACCCTTGCTGGCGGCTATCGTTGCCGCCCTACTAGGACCTGCCGAGTAAAAGACGAGACGGCACAAATTCTGGATTGCAATCCGTGACCGGGAAGGCTATCGGCCTGACGGTGCCTCAAGACCGAGATCGAATTGTGGAGCCTCCCGACTACTGATAGCCCTCCGCACTCGCAAGCGGGCTCCCGTTAAGCCCACCCGTCACCAGCACATGTCCATTCGTCAATGAGGTTGCGGTATGCCCTTGGCGGGCCGTCACCAGCGGACCTGTGAACGCGAAAGAACCGCTGCTGGGAGTGTAGATCTCAGCTTCGGGGGTGGACGATCCGGACGCGGCCAGGCCACCGGCCAGAAGCACGGTTCCATCGCTCAGCAAGGTCGCAGAGTGGTTGGCGTGTGTGCTTAACATATTGGCCGTGATCGCAGTGAACGTTTCGCCGTTGGGATCAAACAGCTCCGCTGTGTTACGTGCCGTCCCGGTGTCGTCGAATCCGCCCGCCAGAAGGACGCTCCCAGTGCTCAACGGCGTTGCCGTGTGCGCCTCGCGTGTCACCGTCATGCTGTGCGAGATCGTGGTAAAGATCTCCGTCGTCGGATCGAACAGTTCCGCGGATACGAGATGCATTCCACTGGCGTCCATGCCTCCGGCGATCAAGACTTTCCCACTCGCCAGTAGGGTTGCGGTGTGCGCAAAGCGCGCGGTTTGCAGGTTTCCTGTGGTTTGGGTGAACGTTCCCGCAGCAGGATCGTAGATCTCGGCGGTATCGAGCGCAGCCGGGCTGGCGCCGGAACCCTTTCCACCAACCATCAGAACCTTACCAGTACTGAGCAGGGTCGCGGTCTGCCCTGAACGAGCAGTTTGCAGAGACCCCGTGGACGAGAACGTACCCGCGGTCGGATCGTAGAGTTCCGCCGTAGCCGTGGCAGTGGCCGCGCTATCGATCACTCCACCCGCGACCAGCACTTTTCCGGTCGGCAACAACGTGGCGCTGTGGGCCTCCCGCTGAAGTGCCAGGCTCCCGGTGGACACAAAAGTCCCGGTCGCGGGATTGAACAAGTATGCCTGCACAAATGGGCTGCCGTTGCCCTGCCCTCCGGCCACCAGAACATTTCCAGTCCCGAGCAAGGTTGCTGTATGCAGGTAGACAGGATTCGGCAAGCTGCCCGTTGCCTGGAAACCGTGCTGCGATACCAGGATGGTGAAATTCGCTGGGGCGGAGTTTTGCTTGAACTGATCAGTTGCCGTCACCGTGATCGGGTACGAATTGGCCGTACTCGGGGTGCCCGACAGTACCCCTGCATTGCTGAAGGTCAAGCCAGGGGGCAACTGGCCAGACTCGCTCCATGTGAAGGGCGCATAACCGTTGGCACTGAACGTGAAACTGTAGGGCAGGTTCACAACGGCCGGGGTCGGAACAGGGTTGGGGTTGACTACGGGCGGCGCCGGAAGCGCGATCGTTAGCGCGAAGTGCGTCGTGATCTGCGTGGAAGGGTTGCCGGCATCTGTCGCAGTTACCCCTATGTTGTACGTGCCCGGGGATGTAGGAGTGCCTACGATCTGACCCGCAGGAAGAAGCGAGAGCCCCGGCGGCATCGAAGTAGCCGACCATGTATACGCCGGCACGCCTCCCGAAGCTTGGAATGTGAACCCTACGAATACGCTAACGCTCCTTGTCTGACCGTCCCAGCAAGGGAGATTGGTGAAGAAAGGATTGCACCGCGGATACGGCCGGCGCGACCAAAAGCTGCAATTGCGCCTCCCAAGCCACGCTCTACAAATCTGATATTCCGTGATCATGGCGAATTGGCCGTAGATCGCCCCCACGGTTCCACTGGGAGGACCAGAAGAAATCGCCAATGGCTGCGGCAGCGTCACCGAGACCGGTGTGCTACCCGTGATGGAAGATGTCGCTGTATCGGTCGCCGTGATTGTCTGCGTCCCGCTCCCCACGTCTTCAAGCGTTGCGGTAAAGGTGGCACTCCCGCTGGGAAGGGGCGAGTCCGCGGGCAGCTTTGCCCCGGTGGGCCCGGTGTCAGAACTCGTGAAGTGCACAATTCCTGTGTAGATTTTCGATTGATTATTAGCGGCATCGAGGGCGACAACCGCGAGACTAAAGTTCTGCCGGGTCGTAACTCCAGCGGGTGTTGGTGTCACCGAGAGGTGCGTTGGTGCATTGGTCACTACGTTGATCGCCCCCGAGCCACCGGTGATGGAAGCAGTGACGGTGTCTGCCGCGCTGATCGTCTCACTCGCGGAAATTGTCACCAACGTGACCGGGAAGCTGCCAGTTCCGCTGTTCAATGTGCTGTTTGCCGGGAGTGTAGCCTGAGGATCGCTGCTGGTGAAATGCACCGTTCCTGTATAGCTCGGTGCCACGTTGCCAAAGGTGTCGAGTGCACTAACGGTCAACGAAAATGGCAACCCGGTGGTCACAGCTGTCGGGGCTTTGACCGAAAGGCTAACCGCTGGCCCGGCGCTGACTGCCACGCCGCTGGATGTACCCGTGAAAGCAGACGCGGTGTCGGTGGCGGTGACCGTCTGGTTGCCAGCAGTCTTGAGGGTCACGGGAACCGTCTTCGTTCCATTTGGCAGAGTGGAGTCGGCGGGTAAGGCTGCCTGCGCGTCAGAGCTGGTGAAGTGGACGGCTCCCGTGTACCCGGGCACCGGATTATTTCCGACGTCGAGAGCGGTAACAACGAAATTGATGGCCGATCCAGCGTTTGTGCTTTGAGAGGCAGGAGTAACTGAGAACTGTGTGACTGCGCCCGGACCGACGGCGATCGAACCAGTGTTGCCGGCGGTTAACATCCCGGCCGTGTCGCTGACCGTGACGGTTTGACTTCCGGCCGTCCTAAATGTGACCGGGAACGTCTTGGCGCCATTCGACAGTGGCGAGTCCGCTGGAAGCACAGCTTGGCTGTCGCTACTGGAGAAATGAACCGTCCCAGCGTAGGTCGGCACGACCTGGCCAGAGGCATCGAGCGCACTCACGGTCACGTTGACAGCCGTGCCGACATTGGCCGAGGAGCCGCCTGTAACGGACAGACGCGTCGCCGCCGGAGGTCCACCACCCTGGCTGCTCCCTCCGCAGCCATTGAGCAACAGCAAAGACGAGATCGCTGCCAGCAACAAAAGATGTCTCTTCATGACGTCCCTCCGTCAGATTCCGCATGTCTACCGAACCGGCACTCGCGAAGGCGTGGTGTGGCCTGGGCATGCGAACTGCGTTACCTGCTCGCGTCCCTACCGCACCTGCTGTTCTTGCTCTTCGGATTTCGGGCCTTGGGCTCAACTACACGCGCGGGCTTCGAGGCCGCCACTGTGGCAGCCGAGGCCGATTAATTTAGGAGGGGAAAAGGTCGCGTGCTTGCCCCTATTGGTGGCGCACTCTAGGGCAGAAGGCAGATTCGAGTCAATGGCCGGTGTGGGACTTACGTGTGACATCTGTGTGACCCCCAATAATCGTTTGATTCCCTAGGGTCACTGCCTCCGGTATGCTTGTCATTCTGCAAGTGCTACACTTTCCCGGCGTCGGTCCGTGTGGGGGCGCGTCCGATGACGGTTCCAACCGAATCCAAGCGTGTCGTGCGCTTCGGCGAGTTTGAGCTCGACCTGCGTACAGCCGAACTTCTGCTCAACGGAAAGCGGATTCACCTTCAGGAAAAACCCTTCCAGATTCTCGCAGCTCTGCTGGAAGAGCCGGGGCACATGGTTACCCGTGAAGAGTTGATCAGGCGTCTCTGGCCAGCCGGCACTTTCGTCGATTTTGAGCTGAGCCTGAATAAGGCGGTCAACCGTCTGCGCGAAGTTTTGCAAGATTCTCCCGAACACCCGAATTTCATTGAGACCGTCCCGCGCAAGGGCTACCGGTTCGTGTGTCCCGTAAGCGTTTCCGATCACACATCCCGGTCGGGAGAACAGCCACAACACGGAACACGGAACGAAGGAAGTCGCAAAACCTGGACCCTTCCAGCCGGGATCGCGTTGGTTGTGGCAATAGCCCTCATGCTCGCCATCGGAGCTGTACTTCTGAGACGGCCTGCTCGGGTTGGTGCCCAACACATCGGCTCACTCGCCATACTCCCGCTTGAAAATCTTTCCGGGGATCCTGCTCAGGATTTCCTGGCCGACGGCATAACCGACCAGCTAATTGCAGACCTCGGAACCTTGCCGTCGTTGCGCGTGATTTCACGGACATCGGTAATGCAGTACAGGAACGTTCACAAACCGTTGCAGCAAATCGCACGTGAACTGAATGTCGACGCTGTCGTGGAAGGCAGTGCATCGAAAGCGGGGTCTCAGGTCAGAGTTACGGCACAACTGATAGAAGCTTCAACGGACACGCACCTGTGGGGTCGCACTTATGAAAGCGACGTACGGGATGTTCTTAAGCTGCAAACTGAAGTCGCGCGCGCAATTGCCGACGAAATCCGCGTCAACCTGACTCCCAAACAAGAGGCGTCCTTGAAAGCCGCCCATGTGGTCGATCCGGAAGCCTACGAGGACTATCTCAAGGGGCGGTACTTTTGGAACAAGCGAACAGAAGTCGACCTGGAGAAGAGTCTCGAATACTTTCAACAGGCTAGCGAGAAGGACCCTGGGTATGCCTTGGCGTACGCGGGATTGGCAGACACCTACACCATTCTGGCTGCCGGTCAATACGCAGTCTTGTCTCCGGCGGAAGCTGTTCCACGAGCCAAGGCGGCCGCGCAGAAAGCTCTCCAACTCGATAACGCGCTCCCCGAAGCCCACGCGGCCGTTGCCTTTTTGAAATGGAGCTTCGACTGGGACTGGCAGAGTGCCGAGGGTGAATACAAGCAAGCCATCGCCTTGAACCCGAATTATGCAAACGCACACCACTGGTACGGAATTTATCTTGTGGAGGTGGGGCGTTTCGCTGATGCGGTCGCCGAAATCCGAAGAGCGGAGGCCCTCGATCCCCTTTCCCTCATCATCAGCAGCGACGAGGGCTGGATCCTATACAACGCCCGCCGTTACGATGAGGCCATCGATCATCTCACGAAGACCCTGGAACTCGACCCGGCGTTCGCCTCGGCGCACTGGACTTTGGGTCTGGCGTACAGCGGCAAAGGAATGTCAGAAAAGGCGATCGGAGAATTTCAGAAAGCTGTTGATCTCTCCGGCGGCGGAACAGTGTACCTCGCAGCATTGGGTCGGGAGTATGCGTCTGCGGGCGAGCGCGATAAGGCGCTTCAAATCCTGCGATCCTTGAATGACCAGGCGAGGCATCGCTATGTATTACCCGACGGCCTTGCCTACATCTACACCGCGCTGGGGGAGCACGACCGCGCAATGGAATCACTCGGACGGGCCTACAACGAGCACACCGACGCGATGACGCTGCTCAAGGTCGAGCCCCGATTCGATCCACTTCGCTCCGATCCCCAGTTTATGAAGCTGCTCGCGCGCGTGAGTTTCCCCCCGTAATAATTGCCGAGACCAGTCCGACTACTTGCTCCTCGTGCCGCTTGGGACGTTACCGTCCTTGCCCCTGGTCCCTCGCCGAGGCCGCCTGACTGCCCTCACCTTCCCTGACGTTCCGCCGCCGCAGAAGAACTGATCGCGCCCATCGGACTCGAGTCCTGATACGTACACACCAGTTGGCATCGTGAGCGTCTCCTGGACTTCTCCCGTCCGGGGATCAACTCGCCTTAAGTCGCTTTCCTCCCCTTCCCAGGTCGCATGCCAGAGCTCTCCATCGACCCAAGTGACCCCGGTCACGAATCGGTTGGATTCGATGGTGCGAAGAACAGCGCCGGTTTCGGGATCAACCTGGTAGATCTTTCGATTCCGATACTGTCCAACCCAGAGAGTCCCTTCCGCCCAAGCCAGCCCCGAGTCGCCGCCATTGCCGGGCGCCGGGATGGTGGAAAGCACTCGGCCAGTCCTTGGATCGATCTTCTGAATGCGATTCTCGGCGATCTGAAACAGGTGCTCGCCGTTGAAAGCCGTTCCTGCATGCGCGGCGACATCGAGCGAGCGCTCCATCTTCCCACTCGACGGGTCGAAAGCGTTCAGTTTGTCTCCCGAAGCAAACCAGACGTGCTGTCCGTCATAAGTGACACCATGGACTCTGGCGGCACTTGGGAAGGGGCCATACTCCCGAACGATTTTCGCGTTTGATATTTTCATGCATCCATCCTAGTCACCCGGCAGCGGAGCGGGGAGTAACAAGATCGTCGTGAATCCCGGCACGGGTGGGGTAATCCAGCGGCGGGAGCGCGCCTGGCCAAACGACTGAACCTTGCCTTCTGATGCAAGCGAGTCGAGCGCCCGCTGGACCGTCCGCTGGCTGGTGCCAAGCGCAAGGGCCAAGGCCGAGCTCGACCACGACTCGCCGTCCGTGAGGAACGCCAGCACATCAGCATGTTCCTCTTCGACTGGACGGGCCAGCACGACGACTTCGCGTCCACGTCGCAGAACGAGTGCAAAGCCCCGCTTCGTGGCTCTGATATCGACCAGCCCGCCGAGCTTTCTGCGAAGCCGCCCGATCTCGACCCGCAGGCGGGCTCGGTGCGATTCATCGACGAACCTTGCTCCGAATGCCCGTGCCAGGAGTTGGTCTCGCGACACGTCTCCGGGCCACGCTTCGCCAAGCGCCCGTGCCAACGCGAACAACACCGGACGTGTAGCCAGCGCAACCACGCTGCTTCCGGTACGGACGACGTTGCGGCACGCGTCGACGACAATTGCCTTCGATGCGAACAACGTCTCCACCTCTCCGAGTAGTAGAAGACGCTCATCGCCACGCGAAATCCGGCGCGCTGCCGGTATACTCAGCACGCGGGATGCGCTTTCCACCTCCGCCACCAAGGCAGGTATACCAGCTCGGCGCGCGGCGCCTTCGGCACGCGTCAGGGCATCGCGCGCTTCCTTCGTCCGCAAGCGCCGCATAGCGATTCCCGCTACCACGAGTTCGTGGAATGTCCTCGAAGTGGGTGGAAAAAGACTCGGATCGAGGTCCGCAAGGAGGCGTTCTGCCTCGTCGAGGCGCCCGATTATAAGGAGCCGCCGAACTTCGAGATAACGAGCAAGTCCGGCGTTCACCCGGTCGCCGTGCACTTCCAAGGTCGACCGCGCCGCGTCGAGCATCTTCGCAGGCCACCCCAGATCACGCGAGGCAAGCGCGATTTCAGCCTCAGCTAGTATGCACCTCGCACGCGCCACAGTTTCGTTCGATCCGAAGGCGCGCGCAGCTCTTCGCAGGAGCTCCTTTGCTCGTGCAAAATCACCAAGCTGCGCCATCGCAATGCCGCGAAGCGCGAGTGCCGGTGCATCGTCGCGCAGCGCGACTCGCTTCAACGCTCCGAGAGGATCGCCCGCCGCAAGTGCACGAGCCGCAGCCGTAATCAGAGAGTCCATCTGAATCCCGCCACGCTCGTTCCCACCCCTTCGATGCCTCGCGCCAACTATAGCGCATGACAATCAGACGCCAGGTCGCAGCGAGGATAGGGCGAAAGGATAACAATGGCCTCACGCAACCCAGGAGCGCCGCTTGTCGTTTTGGGGAACAGTCGGCTGAGGTTACCTCAGCCCACCGCTAGACCCCTTGGTCGCCAACGACCGCCTGGACGACTTTGACGAAACGGGAGAGCAGGGGGAGCTTCTCCGAGTCCCGATTCCACGCGACGCCGATGCGCCACAACGGCTCCTTCCAGCCCAGTTCATGAAATCTCACTCCTGGTACTTTGAGCCGTATCGCTGACCTCGGGACTAGAGAAACGCCTACGCGAGCTCGAACCAGGTGGAGGATGGTCAAGATTTCGTTTGCTTCCTGAACGACCCTGGGCGTGAATCCCGCGCGCAGGCATAGGGTCAGCACACGATCATGAAACCTTTTCGAGACCCTGGGCGACACGAAGATAAACCCGCTGTTATGGAAGTGGTTAATGCCTTGTTTGCGGCGATACGGCGCATCCCCAGGGGTCGCCAACATCAGGTGCTCGGAAAATAGCGGCATGCTGATCAGTTTGCGGTTTGTGACCGGCATCCGAAGAATTCCCACATCGAGCCTGCTTTCGATCAGAGATGTGACCTGTGCAGGCGAGGGCATTTCCCGCATCTGAAGCTCAATTTCGGGATAAAGCTTGCGGAAACGCAGAATGGTTCGCGGAAGGAGATCCGTCACCGAAGCGATTCCAAACCCGATCCGCAAGATGCCTGCTCGACCTTCCATGGCCGCCTGTGCTTCGCGCACAGCATCCTCGGCGTCCTGTAACAGTTTCGTGGCTTTGGGGAGAAACCTCCGGCCCGCATCGGTCAGGGATACTCTCCGACGTGAGCGCAGGAAGAGGGCTCCCTTCAGCTTCTCCTCCAGTCTTTGAATCTTCTTGCTGAGCGCAGGCTGGGAAAGAAACAAGCGCTCCGATGCCTTGCGAAAGTGGAGTTCGGCGGCCAAAACCACAAACGCTTTAAGTTCCGCGAATTCTATATCCATAATCTGGCATTATCACACCGTATCAATCAATTCATTGGACGTAACACACATCGTTTGCAACAAATAAGAAAAGCGGGGAGGATCACGGCGGTACGGGTTGCTGACTTCACACACACCTCGGCGTTTAAACGGTGCATGGTTTCTTGACCTGCGCGACGTTATTCGATCCGTCCCCGGTCGGATTGCGATAGCTCTGACTCACCGCAACTTCCGCCTTCTTTGGATGGGAGCCCTGGCGTCCAGCATCGGCACGTGGATACAAAAGGTGGCTCAGGCGTGGCTGATCGTCACCACGACGGGATCGAGATCGGCATTCTTTCTGGGGTTGGATAGCTTTCTCGGTGAGTTGCCGCTTCTGCTCCTCACAATGATTGGCGGGGTGTTTACGGACCGTCGCGACCGGCGTCACATGATCCTGATGTCGCAAATCGTCCAGATGCTGGTGGCGTTAGTGCTCGCAGTCCTGATTTACACGAGCCACATCCGAATCGTGCAGGTGCTTGTCCTCTCGTGCATTGTCGGCTGCGTGCGGGCGTTTGGCGGACCCGCTTACCAGGCACTCGTCCCTACGCTCGTGGGTAAAGAACATCTGCCCAACGCGATTGCACTCAATTCCATTCAGTTCAACCTGGCGCAGGTGATAGGCCCCTTTGTCGCCGGTGCGGCCCTCGCGTCGCTCGGCATGGCCGCGTGCTTCGGTTTGAATGGCATTTCTTTCCTGTTTGTGATTGCAGCCATTCTGACGCTACGGGATGTCCACGTGCCGCCTATGGCTACCGAGAGCATGGTGGACCAGCTCAGGAGCGGCCTCCGATTCGTCCGGCGCTCTCCAAACTTGATTACCGTGATGGTGCTTGGCTTCTTGGGTGCGTTTTTCGGTGCGCCACTGCTCACGTTCCTTCCCGTCATCAGCAGAGATGTGTTTCACCGGGACGTCGTCTTCTTTACGCAACTCATGGCGTTTTCGGGAGCTGGCGCGTTCACGGGGGCGGTCATTGTCGCGTGGCTGGGCAAGAACAAGCAGATGGGACGCACGCTGCTGACCTTGCTCACGGTGTTCGGCACGGTCATTGTCGGCTTCGGCCTGTCGCGGAGAGCCCTCTTATCCTCATTGATTTTGTTCGCCGGCGGCATGCTCTTAGTGATGTGTTCTTCTCTCACCACTTCCCTGGCGCAGCTTCTCGCTCTGCCAGAGTTCCGCGGACGAGTGATCTCTATTTACTTGGTCGCCTTTCTAGGAGGCTCACCGCTCGGTGGTCTTGCCAGCGGATGGCTGGTCACGCGACTGGGTTCAGCACCGCTGATGTTGGTGGTTAACGGCACTACGCTCACGCTGGTGGCCCTGTGTTTTCTGATCCATGGCCGTGGCCTCAATGACATCTAGGCGCCGTTTGTGGAGAGAGGAATCACTCTGAGGAGTCCATGCGAATCCCGCCACACTTGTCACTCCCACCCCTTCGACGCCCCGCGCTAAATATAGGGCATGACAATCAAACACCGGGTCACATCGAGAGTCGAACGAAAGGAGATTAAGACAATGCCCACACATAAGACGGGAACACGGGAGCAATGGCTGGACGCTCGGCTGGAGCTGCTCAAGGCAGAGAAGGAACTTACACATCGCAGCGACGAGCTGGCGCGCCAGAGGCAGGAACTGCCCTGGGTGCCCATCAATAAGGGATACCGCTTCGAAACCGACGAGGGCAGCACCTCGCTGGCAGACCTTTTCCGTGGCCGCTCGCAACTCCTCGTCTACCACTTTATGTTCGGGCCTGACTTCGCCGCCGGATGCCCCTCTTGCTCGTCGATCGCAGACGGCTTCGATGGCGTCGCAGCGCACCTGGCCAATCATGGCGTGATGCTCTGGGCTGTCTCGCGTGCCCCAATTTCGAAGCTGCAGGCGTACAAGCGGCGGATGGGCTGGAGCTTCCCTTGGGCCTCCTCTGTCGGCAGTGACTTCAATTTTGACTTCAGCGCCTCTTACACGCAGGAGCAACAGCGAAAGGGCATCGAGTACAACTTCACTCGCGAACCGGAATTGCTGTGGCGACCGGGTCAGGAAGGTGGCGGCCAGGCGGCGGAGGACAAGTTTGCAGCCATGTGCGGAACGGATGCTCCTACCTATCATCGCGAAAGGCCGGGTATGAACGCATTCGTGATTGAAGACGGCATCGTCTACCACACCTATTCCACCTATGCGCGCGGAGTCGACGGCCTCTGGGGGATGTATCAGTGGCTCGACCGAGCCCCGAAGGGGCGGAACGAAACGGGCGTCTGGTGGCACCGACACGACGAGTACGGCCGGAGATGAAGCACGTCACCGCTCGCGTGCAGCTTCGGGAAGCCGAAACAGGGTAAGCACAACACAACCTCGCGAAAGATATGAGCATCGAGACGAAGCCAATCTTAATCACCGCCCCAAAGGAACAAGAAGTTCAGAGGAGGGACATATGTGCCCAGCATGCATCGAAAGCACAGCAGTCATCATTGCCGGTTTCGGATCAACAGGGGGGATTCTGGCGCTTTGCATCGCCAAGTTCAGAAACCTTTTCAGCGTGAATCGTCTCGGTCGGTTTCAGAAAACATCAAAAAAGGAGGAGGCATGACATTGCTACCGCCAAAGAGAAAAGACCGGGAGCCAACGAAAGAGCATAAGGCGATGATGACAGCTCTCAAACATGAAATTTGGATAAAAGCTCGGGCAACGAAGGGTTACCAGGCGATTTCCACCGCAGAAGGGGTCGGCACGTGGTGGGACAAGCAGCGAGCAGTCGAAACGGATTGGCACCTGGTGCTGGAACATGATCCTGGGCCGGAGCATGGTGTTGTGAAAATGAAAGTCCTTGATCTGACAAAGGACCGTGAATTGAATGGGAATGCATCAGCATTCATCCCGCGACCAGTCCTGCTTCGGCGTGGACGGGTACACATGTCGTCTTTGAGATTACTAGGAGCATGGTTCTTCCAGGGGCCAGCAGCAAAAACGAAATGACGGTTCTCCAATTTAGTCACTCAGGATGGGACGAGGACAGCAAATATCTCGGGTTTTGCAACTTCGCCTGGGTGCCAGGCTTTGGAAAAGCTACAAGCGGTTTGTGAGTCGCGATAGTCGGCGAGCTACGGGAAGAATCCTGTCGCCCATCGGCAAGTGTAGGAAGGTTTCACAGCGAATCGTCTCGATCTGTTTCAGAAAGCAAAGGAGGAATGATATGGCATCAAGCAAAGAGAAAGACAGCCAGAACCCGAAAGGATCTATCGCGATGAAGACACCCCCGATCGTGTCACCGCAGGAGTGGGCTACCGCGCATCAGCAACTCCTCGTAAAGGAGAAGGCCTTCACCCGCTCCCGTGACGCCCTAGCCGCCGAGCGTCGACGAATGCCGTGGATGCTGGTCGAGAAGAAATACGAGTTCGACGGACCAAAGGGCAGGGTCAGTCTGCTTGATCTGTTCGAGGGCCGCAGGCAGTTGATCGTCTATCGCGCTTTCTTCGAACCTGGGGTGTTCGGCTGGCCGGAGCACGCCTGCCGTGGGTGCTCGATGGGTGCTGATCAGGTGTCAAACCTGATCCATCTGAATGTTCGTGACACCACCCTCGTCTATGCTTCACGCGCGCCGCAGGCGGACATCGCGCGCCTGCAGACGAGGATGGGCTGGGAACAAATTCCCTGGTATACCATGACCGACAGCTTCGACAAGGACTTCGGCGTCGATGAATGGCACGGCCACAACGTGTTCTTCCGCGATGGCGACCGGGTGTTCCGCACGTACTTCATCAACAACCGCGGCGACGAGGCAATGGGAACCATCTGGAGCTACCTGGACCTCACGCCGCTCGGCCGCCAGGAGACCTGGGAGGACTCGCCAGAGGGTTATCCCCAGGAACCGCCGTACAAGTGGTGGAACTGGCACGACAACTATGACAACGAGACATCGCCCGACCGGAAGTGGGTCGAGGTGTCCGACGCCGGAGAAGCTGCCTTCCGAAAGCGTGACGCAGACGCGAAAGCGAGCTGAAGAAGGGCGCGCCACTTCGCCGCTTTCGAAAGCAAGCTAAATAGAGAATAGGATTCTGGAGGCCCCGGGCGGAGTCGAACCGCCGACCTGCGGCTTAGGAAAGCATCGGGCCATTTTCTTGCTACACGTATTCAATCACTTGGCCCGTTCTTACCGCACGCTGTGCGTAGAGAATGCGCCTAGTATTCACGCTAACTGACACCTGAAATGACACCTGTTTGTAGGCCCATCCAAGCAGGTACTCCCTACAGTTTTCACTACAGGCATCTCTCCCGGTTCGGAAGAGCCGTAAATCCGCATGGTCCCACAGGCTCGGATTAACTTCCCAGCTTCGGGTGTGAGCCGCGGCGTTCCGACTCGGTGGCCCAGTGCTGCAGGAATTGTCCAATGTCATACGTAATAAAGCCGGGCCTCTGTCGCCGCCTCTCCCGGAGAGTGAACATGATGGCAAGCAACGCTCCCGTTAACGCTCCAAGGGCTGCTTCGGTAATGGAAAGCTTGTTGAAAGTGCGCAGGCCCTGACCGGTCAGAAGAAACCCGGAATATGCCATCGTTACAGTCCACAAAATCGCGCGAACTTTCATACGTCCTCACAACTTACTGGAATCAGAAGATTGTCCGAATTTCCCCTGGCTGAAGGAAGATGTCTTTAGGGCATCTTCCCCCTGTGGTGATTCTTCACATGGGGCGATCGCGCAGTTTGCGCCGTCCGTTCTCCCGTTTTTGTGTCGATGAGCGTAATCGGGAGTAGAGTCGAGAACAGGTGCAGTGGCTTTAGCCTCCCGGTGGCTGTTGACGAGGCTTTCGCCCTTTCCACCGAAGGCTCCGACAGCTTCGCTGCCTCTGCTGCCGCTTCGATATGCAGCGAGCCGCCGCCTTTACGAGCCTGGCGCTACTTGCGCCAGGTTGGAGGGCAGATGAAGTTTCTTGGTTTGTGGGTCGAAGCACACCAGACCATACATCTCGGCAAGTTCCAAAATGACCGGAACCACCTCATCTGCTCTCTGCTCCAGCATGAACATGATGATGTGAAACCCGGAGCGGTCAAAGGAAGACGCCCACGGAGAAGCATCAATATCTTCGTCGGCAAGCGTGTCGACGTCTGGATAGCGGGCGATCAGCTCGTTGTAGAAGGCGTACACATCAACGTGTTGTAGGCTGGGAATCCGTTGCTGCTCATAGAGCTCCTGGTACACATCTGCCGCTTCCTTTTCGGAGATGGCTCTCTGGCTGTGCCAAACAGCAAGTTTTCGGCTCACAATCGCATCCTTCTAACGAAATGGAAGGCCAGAGAGAAGTGACTCGTTGATGGTTATGGTGCCAAGGGTTGTCGAGCCTGTCAATAGAGCGGTGTCCAGGACGATGGCACGGCCAGGCGGTACATGCATGAACTAGCGACTGCACAGTGTACTCATTCGCACTTGGTCTGTCGGGATTGCGGTGCTACGGTCGAGGCGCAGTGATGAGCCTCCTCGGCCCGACAACGTGCCTTACCAATGGTGCACACTCCTTCCCGGGGAATACGACAGCGGCGACGTTAGTGTCGGGAGACGGTCGCCGCATTTCTATCTTGCGGTGAGTATTTCGCTGATCTCGCGAGTTTGTTCGTGCAGATGTCTGACGAGTACATCCCTCAAGCGGTCCTTTTTCTCTTGAGAGTCAGCGAGCACCATCAGTTTGGCGCTATTGCCTCTACCTGTTCAGCCAGCACCACGCTAAGGCACTTTACTGTCTTTGCGGGACAGGCCGTCGGGGTCAAAGAGGTTCACGACGGCATCTGGCTGGTCAGTTTTATGGATTATGATTTGAAGTACTTCGATTTGGAGACTCGAGTGCTCGAACCGCTCGAAAATCCGTTCGGCCCAAAAGTGTCACCCATGTGACCGGTACGTTTGTGTAACCCATGTGTCCGGGCCGGACCTTATGAGGGTGGAGGCCCCGGGCGGATTTCGAACCGCCGACCTGCGGTTTAGGAATTCTGCGAAGTGATGCGGCAGCATGTAATGTCAGTAACTTAGAGCGTTGCAAGCTGCCGCAAAACTACCCCAGATGACTTGATTCGACAATCTTTGGACACCAGTTTGAACACCACAAAACATCGCTGATCTTCTGAAAATAAGGAGGAGCCGCCACCGATCCCTGCCACTACGGAAACGCCCCGATTCCCAAGTATTATCTGCGGGCGTAGGCTCCTGGATAGTAACGACTCCGAAACTGCACTGAGCCGAAAAAGAAGCCTCAGCTCCCACAAGCTGGGGCTTTCACATTTTCCCTATTCTTGTGCTTCGCCCAGCATGCCTGAGCCGCTTTCCTTGCCTTGGGTTCATTGCTCCAGAGCAGGGACGTTCTCGCAACAGACTGGCAGCTGGACATGCCGTAGCGACGGGAAGTTGGTCGTGACGTTGATATGGGCCGGTTACAATCCGACAGCGGATGCGGCGATCCACGGCATCGTACCAGCCCCGCCGGTGGATATTTTGCTCAATGGACATGTCAGGGCTACATACCTGTTTTCTGTGACCGACGCGAATACTTTGACGAGAATCCAGTCCAGGAGCAGAACCTACGATCCGACGCAGGATCCGACAGACCCAACCGGCGGCAATCTCCACAAACTCAACACCAACGAAGTTGTGTACAAAAGAGTACTGGCATCTGACGCCGATCTGCTTGCTCCATAACATAAGAACCTGCACTTCCGCTAGAACAGACTGCACGGGCCCCAAACCCCCAGCCTAGGACTGGGGGGTTTCACTTGGGAACGGCAAGTCACTTCGTCGGCCACAGCCGGTCAATCTCCACTATGAATCTGGCGGGTTCGCGCCAGGAAATCATCCAGGACGATGGCACAGCGAGGGGGTACATGCACGAGCTCGCGCTGGCGCAGTGTACTCATTCGCGCTTGGTATGCAGGAATTGCGGTGCTACGGTCGAAGCGAAAGTGTGAGCCCTTCCCCGGCCCGACAAGCGCCTTGCATTCGGGGCACTCCTTGCCCGGGGAATAAACAGCGGCGACGTTAGTGTTCGGGAGACGGTCGCCGCGCTGTCCATGCTCACTGTGTTTGGAAGGATTGAAGGAGCGCCGTCACTGCTCCGCCAAGAGGTATTAAGTTCAGTGACGGCGTTGGGCGTTGCGTGGAACAGTGGGCAGAAACAGCGGGCAATGTAGCATGTTGCGGATACCTTTCTATCAGGTAACCGCTGTAAATGCCGGGAGGTTGATTCTGTAGCGGCGTATTCTTGGACTGCAGCGCGGAGGTTTGTATGCTGCATAGCGATCTTTTCCCCGAGTTCGGCTGCGATGGCAAGTTGATTGAGATGCCAGCGCCACGCGAACGTGAGGACGACAACGGGCTACTACATCAAGACGGCAACGGATGATGTCCGCGATGCGATGGCAAAGCTTGAAAAGAGCATCCCAAAAACCGATTTGGACACCGTTTGGACACCAAAAACTGCTTCCAGTCGCTCTATGTAGTTGGAATGACTGGAGGCCCCGGGCGGAGTCGAACCGCCGACCTGCGGTTTAGGAAACCGTCGCTCTATCCATCTGAGCTACGGGGCCTCACTGCCCTGATGATAGCACCAGGATTTCTCGACTGAGCGTGTATTGACACGCTTAGACCTCCCCGAATGCTAGAATCCCGCCCTGATTTCTCCGCAAAGACTTTCAAGGAAAATGTCTATGCGATGGCTGCTTTGCCTGCTTCTGTCTGCTTCCGCTTTGTTCGCGCAGCAATCCCAGCCCAAACCGGAAGCCGGCGAGCGCCACGACTTTGTCATCGCCAACTTCAAGACTGAAAGTGGCGTCGTCCTTCCGCAGGCGCACGTAATCTACGGAACCTACGGCCACCTGAACGCCGCCAAAGACAACGTGATCCTCCTGCCTTCGCACTACATGGCCGACTATCACGGCTACGAATGGCTCATCGGACCCAACCACGCGCTCGACACTTCGCAACTATTTCTCGTCGCCACAGAACTCTTCGGCAATGGCCACTCCTCCTCACCCAGCAACACCCCTGAGCCGTTTCACGGACCGCGCTTCCCCGTCACGACTATCCGCGACAATGTCGAAGCCGTTCACCGCCTTTTCACCGAAGAGCTCCACATCACTCACGTCCGCGCCATCATCGGCTTCTCCATGGGCGCCCAACAGGCCTTTCAGTGGGCCGTGAGTTATCCGAACTTCGCCGATCGCGTCGTCGCCACCGCCGGCACTGCCAAAACCTACCCCCACGGATTTGTGCGGCTCGAGAGCGAAATCACGGCTCTTACCACTGACCCCGCATTTCAGAATGGTGACTACAAAGAACAACCGAAAAAGGGCGTGGAAGCATTCGCCCTCGTCTGGACCGCGTGGCTCTTCTCCCAGGAATGGTGGCGGAAGGAACTCTGGCGCGAAGGCGCAAAGCCGGGAACGACATTTGAATCCGCCCTGCAGGAATTCCGCACCAACTTCATTCCGGGCGCCGATGCCAACGACCTCATTCTCCAGATGCGCACCTGGGAGAAACACGACGTCGGCACCACCCCGGGTTTTTCCGACGACGTGGCCAAAGCGCTCGCCTCCATCAAAGTCCCGTTTCTCTACATGCCCTCTGAAACCGACCTCTATTTCCCTGTCGGCGACGCACGATACGAAGCCGCTTTCATGCACAACGTCACCCTCAAAGCTATTCCTTCGCTCTGGGGACACACCGCCGGCGCGGGAGCCAGTCCCGCCGATGAGAAATTCTTGAACGACGAAATTGCGCAATTTCTTTCTCTTTCCAGGCATTAAATCGTCGACTCCTGGCTGGCTCCCTGCCTTGACATCGGCTTGCCCCAAAGTCAGAATCTCCTAAGGAAACACATCCATCGTGTTCCTGGATGAGGGGTCGTGATGAATCTCTCTCTGTTGAACCGCATTCTTTTTGTCGTTCTCGCCACCTTGCTGATCAGTTCCCAGGCCTTCGCCAAGAGTAGCTCCGACTACACTCAATTCGGTCACGACATCCGCATTACCGAAGATCAGAAGGCAGCGGAAATCACCTGTTTCGCTTGCTCGGTCTACGTGCGCGGGCAGGTCTCTGGCGACATTACAACTTTTGGCGGCAATATTGTTCTCGATCAGGGAGCAATGGTTGCCGGCGAACTTACCGCTTTCGGGGGAGATGTCCGTGCTGGTGACGATACGAAGATCGCCGGCGATCTGACAATTCTTGGTGGCCGCTTCCGCCGTCAGCCTTCCACCATGGTCGGCGGAGAAGTCACTGTGTTCCAATCCCGCGGACTTGTCTGGCTCATCCTTCTGAGTCCGTTTGTGGTCCTCGCCGGCATTATCGCGCTCATCCTCTGGCTGGTGCGTCGCAACCGGCGCCCCGCTTCCGTGATGGCCCGCGCCGCCTGACTTCATCTTGACGCTTCCGGTCAGACTGGTGCCGAAGTGAGTTTCGTACCCAGCTTAAGTTAGTCCCCAGCTTCGCGTGCGTTCGGCGAAAGCGCCTGAGCCCCGCCCTTTTCTCGCTGTCATCCCGAACGAAGTGAGCCGAAGGCGAACGAGTCGAGAGCTTGCCCTGAGCTAAGGCGAAGGGGACCCGGGGGTTCTTGACGTCACCATTGGACCTCTAGTGGCATTTTCTCTGACACCTGCCTTTCTCACTCCTCCGCGCGGTGCCCAAAGTATTTCCGCACCCCAATCGCGTTATAACGGCCCCAGGGCCCGTTCCGTCCCAGGTCCGCCGGCCCCAGATACCGATCACGTGCCCCAAAACGTTGAAACAGAAAATGCTGCGTCACGCGCATCTCGAAGCCGTGCCCGATCTCAATCCCGGCGCCCCACGATCGCTCCCACCCGATCGCATCAGGTGACCACGTGTATAGCGTGTGTGGAATGTTCTTGCCGAACAGAAACGTGGGGGCGCCAAAAAACAACAGCCGCTTGAACTGTGTCCGCGCAAAGGGATGCACCTCCACATACCCCGAGAGCATGTAGCGGGCAAACGCATTGCAAGGCGCATCCTTGCCTCCAAACTGTCCGGCGTTCGCAGCGCACAAGTTCGGATCAGGTTCATTATGCGGAGGCGCTACGTCGAACTGGCCGTAGCCCCAGATGAAGTTTCGGGGGAAAAACAGGGGCCTGCCGGAAACCGCGGGTTGTTGCGCATTGGCAATTGTGATCAAGAACATCACGCAGAGAATAGTCAGGATCTGCTTCATGAAGGCTCCATGGACGTGCGTGTGAGTTCGGAACGCGGCGAGAGTGCTCAACCCTCCGAGGTCGCCTCGGAGGCTATCAAACCTTTGTCCCGGAAAGCGCGCCATTGTAGCGTGAATTCCAAGCGACACCAATGATTCCCATCGGTGCAAAGGGCGCAGCGGTTTATTTGATTGAAGCGTCTGGCGCAGGCAGGGTGTCCCTCACGACCTTCAAGCGCGAGTACACCACCAAGCAATAGAGAGCTGGGCCGAGCAATGGGAGCAGCATGACCACGAACCACACAATCTGTTTCAGCGGGTGAGAGTCGTCAAAACGAAACAGGAAATACTGCATGCCGACAAACACAGTCCCCGCCCCGACTACACCGGCCACTATCAAAAGTCTTGCCAATGACGTGAAGGCTGCAGCGACGCCCTCAACGATGATGTACGACCACACAAAGAGCAGCATGATCGAGAGATACGCGGACAGTCGGTAAACCCGGTACGCAGTCGCCGATACAATCCACTCTCTGTGGATGTATTCGTAGTTCAGCATCACAGGGGACTTTTGCGGGCATTATTACAGACGGTGAAAACTCACCGCCCCTAAATGTCGTAGTACAGCAAAAACTCATACGGATGCGGACGCAGTTTCACCGCCTTCACTTCCTTCTCCTGTTTGTACTCCGCATAAGTCCGCAGTAGCTCTTCTGTGAACACGTCGCCCTTCAGCAGAAATGCGGAATCCCGTTCCAGCGCGTCCAGCGCCTCTTCCAGCGAGTTCGGTATCGACGGCACCTTCGCCAATTCATCGGGACTCAGGTCGTACACATCCTTGTCGAGCGGAGGCCCCGGATCCATCTTGTTCTCGATCCCGTCCAGCCCCGCCATCATCATCGCCGCAAACGCCAGGTACGGATTGCAACTCGGATCCGGTGGCCGGAACTCCACTCGCCGCGCCTCCGGAGCCGCCGAGTACATCGGGATCCGACATGCCGCTGACCGGTTCCGCCGCGAATACGCCAGATTCACAGGAGCCTCAAACCCCGGCACCAGCCGCTTGTATGAATTCGTTGTCGGCGCAATCAAAGCCGCCAGAGCTGGCCCATGTTTCACCAGTCCACCGATATACCACAGCGCAGTTTGCGACAGACCCGCATATCCATCCCCAGCAAACAGTGGCCGCCCGTCCTTCCACAGAGATTGATGTGTATGCATTCCGCTGCCGTTGTCGCCATAAATCGGCTTTGGCATGAACGTCACGGTCTTGCCGTACTGATTGGCGACGTTTTTCACTACGTACTTGAACAACAGCATGGCGTCGGCCGACTTCACCAACGAATTGAAGCGCAGGTCGATCTCGGTCTGCCCCGCGGTCGCCACTTCATGGTGATGGCATTCCACTGCCAACCCGGCGTTCTGCATGGCTACCGCCATCTCGCTCCGCAGGTCCTGGTAGTGGTCCGTCGGAGGCACTGGGAAATACCCTTCCCGATATCGCGGCCGATATCCCAAATTCTGTTCCGCTCTCCCCGAGTTCCACCGACCCTCCTCCGCATCGATGAAGTAGAACCCGTGCTGCTCGCGCTGATCGAACCGTACGCTGTCGAAAATAAAAAACTCTGCCTCAGCCCCGAAGTAGGCCGTATCAGCAATTCCCGATGAGCTCAGATAGAACTCCGCTTTGCGCGCGATATACCGCGGATCACGGTCATACCGCTGCTTGGTCACCGGATCGATCACGTCCGCGATCATCACCAACGTCGATACCTCTGTGAACGGATCGAGCAGATACGTCGCGGGATCGGGAATCAGCAGCATGTCGCTCTCATGAATCGCGGCCCAGCCGCGAATCGACGAGCCATCCATCCCGAAGCCCTCTTCGAACGCAGCTTCCGTCAGGCGCTCCATTGGATAAGAGATGTGGTGCCACAACCCCGGCAGATCCGTAAACCGGAGATCGACAATCTTCACATCATTGCGGCGCGCAAAATCGAGCACCAGCTTCGCGTCAGACATAATTCGAAGATCCTCGGAACGAAATGGCTCTCAACCTTCCCTCGTTCTAAAATGTCAGCCGCTCAGGCTGCGACACTGCGGTGCCCCAGGTTCGCGTGCGTCCGCTGCACGCCAACCTGGGTTCGCGATACTGCCCATGCAACACACCCAGATCCCCCGCCCCGAAGGGGCGGCCGAATTTAGCCCAGCGCTTCAGCACCGGGAAAACGGCAAGAAGATCCAACTCCGTAGGGACAGCCGACCATCGTTTAGGGCTTCGGCCCCGGACGCGTCGCTCCACGTGAAACGCGACCGTTGAGTGTAGAAGCGCAGCCTCCACACTCGAAATTCATAGTTTTTATGGGGTTAATAAAGGAGCGTTATCCCGTGACTTGAGGGCTGATCCCGTTCGTTTAAGGTATTTTGAAGAAGAAGCCAGGGCCGCTGTGCGCAAACCCTGCTTCTCACACGCCAATTCTCAGTTGACCCGATCCTACTCTTTGCGCTCTCCGCTGCCCAATCAATTGTTTCAATGCTTACGATTCGAAGCATTTATGATATTGCGGGGTGAAACATAGTGCCCCCATTAGACAGTTGTGAAGGGACATAATGTTCATTGACGGTTTCTGAACCCGTAGACCAGACCGCCCCATGGACTTCGATCAACTCGAAACCTTCCTCGAAGTAGCGCGCCTCTCCTCCTTCTCGCGCGCCGCCGAGAAACGTTTTCGCACCCAGCCCGCCGTTTCCTCCCAGATCCGAGCTCTCGAAGAGGAAGTCGGTGCCCGCCTGCTCGACCGCTCCGGAGGCAAAGTTTCACTCACCGCCTCCGGCAAGCTCTTCCTCAAATATGCTGAGGACGCCATCGAGGCCCGTAAGGCCGTCTGCATCTCGATCGCCGAAACCGAGCGTGTCCCCCGCGGCGAAATCGTCGTCGGCGCCAATGAGGGCACCTGCCTCCATGTGCTCCCGGAAGTCTTCGCCGAATTCAAGAAGAACTATCCCGACGTCTCCGTCGGCATCAAGCGCGCCGACTACGCCAAAATCCTCGATGCTGTGATCGACAATTCTGTCGACTTCGGCGTGGTCTCCCTCCCCGTTACCGACCCCCGCCTCACCATCGTCCCTATTCATCGCGACGAACTGGTCATCATCACACCACCCGACCACCCGCTCGCGCGCCTGAAATCCGCCACCATCGAAGAGGTCGGCGCTTTCCCGCTACTCATGCCCAAGAGCGGCCATACCCGCGACGCCCTCGAAAACCTCTTCCATGAGCGCCGCATGAAGCCTCAGATTTCCATGGAACTTGACTCGAGCGAACTCCTGAAGCGCTTCGTCGCCGCCAACGTCGGCGTCGGCTTCATCGCCCGCTCCAACGTCGCCGAAGATGTCCGCGCCAATACCCTCTCAATCATCCCCATCGCCGATGCCCACATCCGCCGCGACCTCGCCCTCGTCTTCCGCAAAGACAAGGCCCTCAGCCGCGCCGCCCTTGTCTTCATCGACACCGCCGTCAAAAGCAAGGCCCTCGAGCCCGCCCTCGAAACCAGCAAGCGCCGCTAAAGTGCCCGGGCAGTACGGATCCATCCCTTCCGCATCAGATAAAATTGTCCAACGTGAACGTTGCGCCGATGTCTTGCATCCTTACAGTCTTTTTGTTTAGCCTCGCTAGCCTTGCGCAGTCCGCGCATAAGGCGCCGGCCAGGTCTGCTCCTGCTGAGCAGAGTCTGGCCTCCATCTACGTCACCGGGTCCCAGCGCTACGCTCCGGAAGAGATCGCCGCCGCCACCGGGCTCGAAATCGGATCGAACGCTACCGAAGAGGACTTTCAGAGGGCCATTCAGAAGCTCGGTAACTCGGGCCTGTTCTCTAACGTTTCCTACAGCTACAATCACACCCCCACGGGCGCCAAGCTCGACATCGAAGTCACCGACGCCGAGAAAATGGTCCCGGCGAAATTCGAAAACTTCGTCTGGTTCTCCGACGACGAACTCCGTTCCCAGATCCGCGAGCGCCTGCCGCTGTTTCGCGGCGAAGTCCCTATCGGAGGCACCTTCTCCGACGACATCTCCGACACCCTCCAGTCGCTCCTGGTCCAGCACAACGTCTCGGCCCGGGCCGACTACATCCGCGAGACCAAAGAACCCGGTGGTCCCGTCGAAGCGGTCAGTTTCCGCGCTAACGGTGTTACTTTCGAGATCAAGGAAATCCGCTTCTCTGGCGGCGCCTCCGAAGAAGTCGAATCCCTCAACGCCGCCGCCGGAAGGCTGGAAGGCAAAGATTACGTCCGCGCTCAGGTGGACAACTATGTCGCCACGAAACTTCTCCCCGTCTTCCTGGCTCGCGGATTCCTGAAAGCGGATATCTCAGACCCAAAAATCAAGGTCGTCGGCGACACCGCCGACTCCACGCAGATCGCGCTGGACTTCGCGGTGACGCCTGGCCCCCAGTACAAACTTGCTAGCATCCAGTGGGATGGCAACAAATCATTCCCGACCGCGAAACTGCAGGAGTTGGTCCGCGCCAAGCCCGGTGACCTCGCCAACACCCCGCAACTCCAATCCGACCTCGACACCATCCACCACCTTTACGGAACCGTCGGCTACATGACTCAGTCCGCTAAGCTGACGCCACAGTTCGACGACACCGCCCACACGGTCGTCTACCAGGTCGAGATTCACGAGGGCGACGTCTTCCATCTCGGCGACCTCGACATCCAGGGCCTCGACCCCAAAGCCACCGACCGCCTCCGCGAAGCCTGGACCCTTCGCGATACCGATCCCTACGACACCACCTACCCCAAGCGCTTCTTCGAGCAAACGGTAAAACTCCTCTCCCGCGACGTCACCTGGACCATCAGCATCCACGAAGGCGTCAACGAGCAAGACAAGACCGTCGACGTCACCCTGCGTTACAGCATCCGGCCATCTTCCTAGCCGTGCAGCGCGGGCGCCTCGCCCGCGTAGGCCCTCGCGTGACGTAGAACGAGCGTCGGAATTTGCCTCAGCGTAGTACACTCTTGGCCGCGCTCAGCACACGCCGGCTGGGCACGAATGCGCTTTCGAGCTGGACCCGCGTTCGAAGTATTTCGGCCGCAGGCGCCTCATCAAGAATTCCTGGAGGATCACATGGCACATGGGATTATCTGGTGGATCGTCGTTGGTTTGATCGCTGGCTGGGCAGCAGGAAGGATCATG
>Ga0306920_100001329_pt1 | contig 30538 bp, 31 predicted proteins | sample flu12Cox44000170_FD_204666 | JGI IMG/M metagenome (GOLD analysis project Ga0306920, IMG submission 204666) | Lab enrichment of tropical soil microbial communities from Luquillo Experimental Forest, Puerto Rico - flux4day.12C.oxic.44.000.170 (v2)... | ecosystem: Environmental > Terrestrial >... | reverse complement strand
ATACGCAACATGAAGTCAAACCCCTGCGAGTGGTTAAAGTTACCGAAGTGCTGATAAAATGCGGATTTCTGAGTGGCTGGGGGACTAGGATTCGAACCTAGATTAACGGAGTCAGAGTCCGCTGTTCTGCCGTTGAACTATCCCCCACCATTGTCGTGGGCGAACAGCAGATAGGGCATTTTCGGCGGGTTTCCAAGTCGGTCGCATCGCAAAGCGGCGAGCCTCGAAGAGCCTCACCTCGTGTGCCGCCTGGCGCCACAGAAATCGGGGCGGGTCTTTCACCCGCCCGGCACTTTGGAGATTGGCCTCCAGGAGTTCGACGCTTGCTTCAGGCCCCAATAGCTCGCATCACCCGTGCAGCCCGCCGAGCAGCCAGATAATGAGTATGATCGGAATTGGAATGCCGATCAGCCACAACAGCGCAGCGCGACCCATGGGATACCTCCTCTTGCGTGTCGAGTCGCATAAGAACGCTGATGCAAATGATTGGTTCCGCGCAGGAGGCAACTACGACAGCAGACGCAACCAGGATATTACTAAAACAAAGATAGCTCACAAACAAACCGAAAGCCGCCGATGCAGCACCGGCGGCTTCAGGCATCTGAATCTGAGAAGGACTTGTTCGAGCCGTGACTAGCGGGCTCTGCCAGGCGTGCCGGTCGTGGTCGGCGCTTCCTCGGGAGTCCAGGTCGTTGCGTTACGATCGTATTTGAACCCCTTGGCGTTCTTGAGAGCGTCCTTGTTGGAATTCATTACAAGGTACCACTTGTTGTTGTCCTTGGTTGTCACGCGGACGGCATTGAAGGGGACCATGACGTCCTTTTCGCCGGCGCCAAGAAAGCCGCCAACGCCGATGACCAGCGCAGTCACCTTGCCTTCTCGGTCGAGCAGCACGTCCATGACCTCGCCGATCTTGTTGTTCGAGGTATCGTAGACGTTCTGTTTGTACCAGTTGGTGACGGTCGAGCTGTTGGACGGCACGCTGGTCATGATTTGCGCGGGGGCACCGGCTTCCCGCCCGCTCGGGGGGCTCTGGGCGCTTGCAACGCTCGTCGCGAGCGCGAGCAGAACCACCGTGGTCGCTAGTTTCGCCATTAGGCATCCTCCAATCGTTTGGGATGTGACTCATCCCGTCCACCCAAAACGCCGCAGGTGCCGCCGGGTTCCAGCGGCACCTGCATTCAGTTCAGCGCCACGAGTGATTTCGTGATTGGGTGATGTGCTTCGCCATTCCGGGGGTGCGCGTCCATGCACCTTCGCTTCGCGGCGCCGCGGAATGACAGGTTCCTTGGGATCTTTCGCTACGCCAGCGGGCGTCTTCCCCCAACTGCTCCAAACACGGCAGCGATCAGGAACAGCACGATCGCAACGAAGAATATGATCTTCGCGATCTCTACAGATGCGGAGGCAATGCCGCCGAAGCCAAGCACGGCGGCAATCAGCGCGATGATGAGGAGAGTGACGACGAGGTTGAGCATGACGAGCCTCTCTTCTGGTTCCTTGACGAGATGACCTTGTTTGATCCTGCGCGTACCCCGGCGTGCGCTATGCCATCCGGCCCTCGGCGTCACGCAGCTGCCCGCCCAGGATGCCGGCGAGCGTTGCTGCAACCGCGCCGAAGAGGAGCGACAGGAAAGTCCAGAACGCGAGATAGGCCCCCGTCTTGGCGGCTTTGTCGGCCGTCTGCTTTGCACTCTCGATCGCCCGGTTCTCGGTGTCGGTCACGCGCCGCTGCGCTTCGTCGGCGGGCAGGCCGGTACGGGCCGACACGAGCTGGGCGAGATAGGTTTTGTCGCCCTCGTCGAGGCGCCCTTGCGTTACGCTGCGCGCGACGATGCGGGTGACCTCGGCACGCGTCTCGCCGTTCAGCATCGGCTGCGCGCCTTGAGCAGTGGAGCCGACCGTCTCACCTGCTGGTCGCTGCCCGCCTGCGACCGCGTTGCCCGGGCCCGGCCGGAACATGGCGTCGACGAAATAATCAACCGCGGACATCGCGCCTGGGTTCGAGGCGGCGCCGGCATTCCGGGATGAGTGCGTGCCAAAGCCCGACGCGATCCCAGCCGCGACCTGCGCCGTCACTCCGGCACTGTAAAGGCCGATCACGCCGGCTGTGGCAGTGGTCGCGAACACCCCAATCGCCCAGACCATGAACCCTTGTGCCGCATCGCGGAATGTCCGCTCCCCCACGACCCCATCGAGGGCCGGGCTGCGCAGACGTCCGGCAAGATAGCCCCCGGTCGCAAACCCGATCGCCTGTGCCATGACGAGCCAGACCGCCGCAGCCACGGTCAGCGTGGTGGCGGAGACACCCGAACTGTAAGGCGATGCAAACGGCAGCCCGACGCCGGAGCCGAGCGCCGCGATGATGAAGGTAACGGCGACGGCGGCGATTGCCCCGGCGATGGCGGCGCTCCAGGAGAAGGGCGTGCGGACGCCCGCCTGGGCTGCGGCCGGCGGCATGTCGATGACGGTGGTATCGGTCATTGCAAGCTCCTTCGCCCGCGAGACTGCCGGCAGGCGCGTTGCCTCTGAATTTTGGCGATCAAACAACCACCGCGAGCATCTTTAAGTTCCGCGCAATTGCCGAAGCGGCGTGTCCGAAAGCAAACAAAGTAAAGGTTGGCAAGGTGCCTCGCGGCAACGAGGCGGAACAATATCGGCGCATGACCATTCCTTGGGCAGGGAGAGGCTCATCGCAGGAGAGTTCGATGCGCGACGATGCGGCTCCTTCATCATCGACTGGAGGCATTGTGGCACCACGCGCGACCGCCAATGTTGCTCTGCGAAGGAAACGTTCGATCTCATCGGGCAAGTCCGCCACTACCAAGATTGCGCTTGCTTTGCTCGTACTCTCGGCTCCCGCCTTGGCGCGCGATTACGGCCAGTACAACAACGTGTCGGCCGAGGTACGGCAATGGTTCCGCTCGCAGAAGTCGCCCAAGACCGGGGGCCTGTGCTGCAACGAGGCCGATGGCATCTATGCTGAGGAGCAGATTCGCGAAGGCGTGTACTGGACCCGCTTCGAGCTCACCCGCGGCGAGTGGATCCGGGTACCACCCGAGGTCGTGCTCAAGGGACCCAACATCAACGGGGCGCCGGTCGCGTGGTGGTACTTTCAGGATGGGAAGGTACAGATCCGCTGCTACGCGCCCGGCGGAGGCGTGTGATGAAGCGCTGTGAGGAGTGCGGCGGGAGCTTCGGGCTCGTCGTCTACCGTCATTTTACGCATCGCTTCTGCAGGAAGCGCTGCCGGGATCGCTATCTGACCCGACAACATCAGCTCGTGCAGTCCGCGAGAGAGCGCTGGCTTGCCTATCTCTCCGGCACCGCGAACGCGAACGCGCGATGACTGGGCGCATCGGCGCCCTCATCCTAGTCGTGGCGCTGACAATCGGGGGCGTCAGCGCGTGACGCCGACCGGGGCCAGGTCGGCGAGCGCGGCAGCTCCCGCCGCGCGATATTGAACCGCAGTTCCCGACCTGGCCTCCTCTCGGCCTTTCCGGAACTGGAATTCGCCGCTCACGTTGCCGTCATGGGCGGGGCACAGCGTGCTTTAGCGCGCACGCACCCAGCAACGACAAACAAGGACGAGGAAATCGCAATGGGCTTCTTCTCAAGAGACATCAAGACTATGGACAATCTGTTCGTGCACACGCTGCGCGACATCTACTATGCGGAAAAGCAGATTCTCAAAGCGCTGCCCGACATGATCGAGAAATCGAGTGACGCCCAGCTCAAGCAGGGCTTCCAGTCGCATCTTGCTGAGACCAGGAACCATGTGACGCGGCTCGAGCAGGTGTTCCGCATGCATGGCGCCCAGGCAAGCGGCGTGGATTGCCCCGCCATCGATGGCATCATCGAGGAGGCGGACGACGTGGCCGGCGAGGTCGACAACAAGTCGGTGATGGACGCCGCCCTGATCGCGGCTGCACAGGCGGTCGAGCACTATGAGATGACACGCTATGGCAGCCTGATTGCCTGGGCCAAGCAGCTCGGACGCAACGACTGCGCAGCGTTGCTGCAGCAGAACCTCGACGAGGAGAAGGCCGCCGACAAGAAGCTGACTCAGATTGCCGAGAGCAAGGTCAACCGCATGGCCGCCTGACATCGCCAATTGGCGAAGCGTAATCCGCCGGCCGCGCCGCTCGGCCGGCGGTGACGTTTGCGCCCATCGTGCCGACACCCGCGTTCGCGCCGGCGATCAGCCGAACAGCATCAGCGAGGCGAGTGCAATCCCGACAATAGTTGCCGCCATGGCCGCGAGCTGGCGTGTGCCGAGGTCGCACAGCGGCGCGAGCGCTTGATCAGTCTGAATGCCCATCTTCTTCCCCTCCCGTTATTACCAGCACGATATCAGAGCCCGACCACGGCGCGGCATGGCAATTGCGACCACTCGCGGTGCCCCAGGTCGATTTCTTCGCAGCTGTGCTGTAAGCGCAACAGCGCTTTTCAACTCGGCGGGAATGCCTCACAGCCGCAGTGCGCGCCGCAGCTCGGCAAGCACGCGCTCTGGGGTCATCCAGGTGAACTCCGGCAGCTGGTGACGAAACCAGGTGGCCTGCCGTTTGGTGTAGCGCCTGGTGTCGCGTTTGGCGCCTTCCGCCGCGGCGGCGAGATCGATCTCGCCGCGTAGATGGCGCAGCAGCCACGGCACGCCGTGCGCCTTCATGGCGGGCAGCGCGGGATCGAGATTGCGTACGGCAAGGGCGGCCACCTCGCCGAGCGCGCCCGCGGCGAGCATGGCATCCAAGCGCGCATCGATGCGGGCATGGAGCGCGTTGCGCGGCACATCGAGAAAAACGCCCAGCGCGTGCGCCGGAGCGAGGACGGGCGGTGCCCCCTCGCGCTGCTGCCAGCTCGAAAGCGGGTGGCCGGTCGCCAGCACCACTTCGAGCGCACGCGCAATGCGCATGCCGTCCCCCGGCATGAGACGCTGCGCGCCCACGCGGTCGCGCGCGGCAAGCTCGGCGTGAAGGGCAGGCGCGCCCTCGGCGGCGAGGCGGCGCCGCAGCTGCGCCCGCAGCTCGCCCGGGATCGGCGGAATGCGCGCCAGCCCGCGCGTGAGCGCCTTGAAATAAAGCCCGGTGCCGCCGACCAGGATGGGCAGCCGGCCCGCCGCATGCGCCTCGCCGATCGCCGCCTCCGCGTCGGTGCACCAGCGGCCGGTCGAATAGTTCTCCGCCGCATCCACATGGCCGTAGAGCCGATGTGGCGTGCGTGCCTCCTCGGCTTCGCTTGGCCGCGCCGTGATGATGGCGAGGTCGCGGTAGACCTGCATGGAGTCGGCATTGATGATGGTGCCGCCCACCTCGGCCGCCAGCTGCAGCGCCAGCGCCGACTTGCCGCTTGCGGTCGGCCCCGCGATCAGCAGCGCGCGCAAGGAATGGTCGGAATGTTGTAGGGTGGGCAAATCGCCTGCTGTGCTCGTGACGGTGGGCTCGGCGCATCAGCGATTTGCCCACGCGCATGGAACGAGGACGCGCCTTAGCCCACCCTACGCGCCTACGCGAGCGTTAGATATTCTCCTCCCATGACCGACACCCTCCTTCCCTCCCCCGCAAGCTTCACGGCCATCGGCAAGCCGCGCGTGCGGGTGGAGGACGCTCGCCTCGTCACCGGGCGCGGGCGTTTCACCGACGACTTTTCGCTTCCCGGACAGGCCTACGCCGCAATCGTGCGGTCGCCACACGCGCATGCTCGTATCCGCGGCATCGACGGCGCGCAGGCCGCGTCTATGCCGGGAGCGCTTGCCGTGCTGACCGGCGTCGATGCGCGCACGGACGGTCTGACCGCTATCCCGCACGACCCGTTGCCCAAGACCCGCTACGACATGAAGCTTCACGCCGCAGAGGGTGGCGCGGTGGTCATCGGGCCGCATCTCGTGCTTCCCGTCGACAGGGTGCGCCATGTGGGCGAGGCGGTAGCACTGGTGGTGGGAGAGACGCTTGCGGCCGCGCTCGACGCGGCGGAGGCGGTCAAGGTCGACTATGACGAGCTGCCGGGCGTATTCCACAGCGAGGACGCGATGGCTCCGGGCGCGCCCGCGGTGTGGGACGAGCTTCCGGGCAATGTGCTCATCGATACCTGCTTCGGCGACGGCACGGCGACGGAAGCGGCCTTCGCCCGCGCCGCGCACGTGATTGCAAAAGACTTCCACATCGCGCGCGTGACCGGGGTGCCGCTCGAGCCGCGCTGCGCGCTCGGTCATTACGATCCGGCCAGCGGACGCCTCACTCTCTATGCCGGCAGCGGGGGGGCGGTGCGCCAGAAGCGCGAACTCGCCTCTGTGCTCGGCATTCCGGCGGAGCAGCTGCGCGTGCTCTCGTATGATGTCGGGGGGAATTTCGGCACCCGCAACCGCGTCTTCGTGGAGTTCGCGCTCGTTCTGTGGGCGGCGCGACGGCTTGGCCGGCCGGTCAAATTCACCGCCAGCCGCTCGGAGGCCTTCCTCTCCGATTATCAGGGCCGCGACCTGGTCTCGAAAGTGGAGCTTGCGCTCGATGCGCGCCGCCGGTTCCTCGCCATGCGGGCCACCAATATCAGCAATGTGGGAGCGCGCTGCGTGTCGCTATCCCCGCTCTCGAAGGGCGCGGGGCTCGTCCCGGGCTCCTATGCGATTCCGGCTGCCTCCCTGCGCGCGCTTGCGGTGTTCACCAATACCACGCCGACCAACGCCTATCGCAGCTCGGGCCGGCCGGAGGTGAACTTCGCGATCGAGCGCACGATCGATGCGGCGGCTGTGCAGCTCGGCGTCGATCGCATCGAGCTGCGACGGCGCAATCTCGTTCCCCCGGCGGGGATGCCCTACCGCAACGCCGTCGGCATGATCTATGACAGCGGCCGCTATGAGGAGAACATGGACCGCGCGATGGCGCTCGCCGACTGGAGCGGGTTTCCGGCGCGCCGCCGTGCCGCGGCCCGGCGCGGGCGACTGCTGGGGCGCGGGCTTGCCAATTACGTCGAGTCCTCGATCGGCGCACCCAACGAGCAGGCGCGAATCACGGTGCACGGCGAAGGCTGCGTCGAGGTCGTGATCGGCACCCAGCCCAGCGGCCAGGGCCACGAGACGAGCTTTGCGCAGGTGATCGCTGACCTCATGCATGTGCCGGCCGCGAGCGTGAAAATCGTGCTCGGCGATACCGATGTGGTGCGAGTCGGTGGCGGCTCCCATTCCGGCCGCTCCATGCGTCATGCCGCCACTCTTTTCGTCAAGGCGCTGCCCGCGTTGGTCGCCAAGGGCAAGCAGGTTGCCGCCGCCGTGCTCGCAGTCCCGGCGGAGACGGTCGAATGGAACGATGGCCGCTTCGGCGCCCGCGGCTCGAACCTCAGTTTCGACTTTCTCGAGCTCGCGAGCGAAACGGCGCGCCATGCGCTGCCGGGTGTGCCCGCGGACGGCATCGCGGTGGTGACCGATAACGAGATGCACGAGCCGGTATTCCCCAACGGCTGCGCGGTCTGCGAGGTCGAGGTCGATCCCGAGACCGGGGAGGCGCACATCACGCGCTACGTCTCGGTCGACGATGTCGGCCGCTGCATCAATCCGCTCATTGTGCACGGGCAGACGCACGGCGGGATCGCACAGGGGATCGGCCAGGCGATGGGCGAGCTGTGTTGGCTCGAGCCCGGCAGCGGGCAGCCGCTTTCCGGCTCATTCATGGACTACGCGCTCCCGCGCGCCGACACGCTGCCCCCATTCACGACCGAGATCGCCGAGGTGCTCTCGCCCACCAATCCGCTCGGCATCAAGGCCGGCGGCGAAGGAGGCACCACGGCGGCGCCGGCAGTGGTGATCAGCGCGATTGTCGATGCGCTGCACGGGTATGGCGTGCGCGACATCGAAATGCCCGCCACTCCTTATCGCGTCTGGCAGGCAATGCGCGGGGCGGGGCCTTAGCGAAGCAAGGAGGGAAATCTCATGAATGTGATGGCGCCGTTGCAACCGATCCTCGACAAGCGCGGCGAGCCGCATGTCCGCCGGTTCGAGGAGCAGCGCTGGCTCATCGACAACATCATTCGCGCAAATGGCATCGACTGGGACCAGCCGCGCTCGCTCTATCTCAACGGCCCCTGCGGGATGGAGGCCAACGCCGATTTTGCCGGGATCCGCGAGCGGGTGAAGAAGATGGCCGACATCGGCCCTGCCTTCGAGACGGTGGCGCGTCGGCGCGAGGCGAAGGCCAAGGCGGCGCACGAGGCCGGGCACAAGGTGACCGCGCGCGACAACTATTTCATGGCCGCGGTGCACTGGGGCGCGGCGCAATGGCCGTACGATCAGAACGACGAGACCAACATCGCCTGCAATAACAAGAAGCGCGAATGCTACCTCGCTTACGCCGGCCTCGCCGACCATCACGTCGAGGCGGTGTGGGTGCCGTTCGAGGGCAAGGCGATCCCGGGCTGGCTGCATCTGCCGCCGGGCTTCAGCGGTACCCGCATCCCGGCCGTGATCGCCATTCCGGGCATGGACAGCTTCAAGGAGATTCAGGTTGCGCTCTACGGCGACCGGTTCCTGAACCGCGGCATGGCGGTGCTCGCAATAGACGGGCCGGGCCAGTACGAGGCGCCGATGGTCGGGCTTTATTTCTCGGTCGAGCGCTGGATGGCCGCAGGAAGCGCGCTGCTTGACTGGCTCAGTGCACGACCCGAGATCGATGCCTCCCGTATCGCAGCCTCCGGCACGAGCTTCGGTACCTTCTTCGGCACCATCCTGACCGCACACGAGCCGCGCATTGCCGCGTTTGCGGCCATGTCGGTGTGCCATGAGCCGGGCGCCCACACCATCTTCCAGGAGGCCTCGCCCACCTTCAAGAAGCGTTTCATGTACATGTCCGGCTTCACCGACGAGAACGAGTTCGACCGCTTCCGCAAGAGCATCAGCTGGGAGGGGCACGCCGATAAAATCCGCGTGCCGTATCTGGTGGTGGCCGGCGAGTGCGAGGAGCTCAGCCCGCTTGTGCATTCCGAGCGGCTGCTGCGCACGGTGCAGGGGCCTCGGCAGATCGTGGTCTACCAGGACTCGCGCCATTCCGTCGGCAACGTGCCGGCCGCAAATCTCGGGCCATTCCCGCCGGTGCTGGTCGCGGACTGGATTGCCGACCGCCTCGCCGGCAAGCCGTTTGCGAGCGAGCGCTGGTTCGTGCGCGCAAGCGGTGCCATCGACAAGACGCCGCTTTGATGCGAAGCGGAATCCTCCTCACCCTCACCAGTGCAAGCCTTGTCGGCTCGCTTGTCGCTGCGTCCGGCGCAGCCGTGACACAGGACTATCCCAGCGCGACCGTAAAAATCGTGGTGCCGTTCGTGGCCGGCGGCGGCGTCGATGTTGTGGCGCGTCTGGTCACGCCGCGGCTCGCAGAGGAACTCGGCCAATCCGTCATCATCGAGAACCGCGGCGGAGCGGGCGGGATGCTGGGAGCGGCAGCCGTGGCGGCAGCGCCGCCCGACGGCTACACGCTCCTGTTTGGGACCGGCAGCACGCATGGAACGAATTCCAGCGTCTATTCCCGTCTCGGCTACGATCCGGTGAAGGACTTTGTCCCCGTCGTGCTGGTATCCTCCTCGCCGCTCCTGCTGGTGGTGCCCCCGTCGCTGGCGGCCGAAAGCACACGCGAGCTGATTGCGCTCGCGCGGCGGGCGCCGGGCGAGCTTGGCTTTGCCTCCTATGGCACCGGCAGCATCAATCACCTCGGCGCCGAGCTGTTCAATTCCATGGCGAACATCGCAGCCAACCACATTCCCTATCGCGGCTCGGCGCCTGCGCTCGCCGATCTGATCGGCGGACGCATCGATTACATGCTCGATGGCATCTCGACCTCGCTTGGCTACATCGAGTCGGGCAGGATCCGCGTGCTCGGCGTCGCTGGACCACGGCGCACCCCGGTGCTGCCGGATTTGCCCACCATTGCGGAAAGCGCGCTGCCGGGATTTGATACGACGGTCTGGTTCGGCTTGTTTGCTCCCGCCGGAATCGCGCCGACTGCAGTGCATAAGGTCAATCTGGCGATGAACGCGGTGCTTGCTTCCACCCCCGTCCGGGAAAGCTTTGCCAAGCTCGGCATCGAACCCGCCGGCGGCGGCGCGGAAGTGCTTGCCGCGCGGGTGCAGGCGGAAATGGGAAAATGGGCAGACCTCGTGCGCGTGAAGAACATCCATCTTGATCGTTGATCGAGGAGAACGGGATATGCCGGCAACGAAACGCCAGATGCATCTCGGCCTGTTCGTGCTGGGGACCGGCAACCACTCGGCGGGATGGCGCTACCAGGGCGCCACCACGAGTAACGCCAGCGCGGCGGTGCTTTCCTCCATCGCGCGGACAGCCGAGCGCGGAAAGCTCGATCTGTTCTTCGTCTCCGACAGCCTGGCCATGGACCCGGGTGACCATCCCTCCTTCGTCTCCCGTTTCGAGCCGACCACGTTGATTGCGGCGCTCAGCACCGTCACACGCCACATCGGGCTCGGCGCCACGGTCTCCACCAGCTTCGGCGAGCCGTATCACGTCGCACGCGCGTTCGCTTCACTCGATCACCTGAGCGGCGGGCGTGCCGCCTGGAACGTCGTGACCTCGACCAACAGCGCAGCCGCACTCAATTTCGGCCGCGAGCGCCTGCCCGAGCACGATCTGCGCTACGAGATCGCCAACGAGTTCGTCGACGTCGTGCGTGGGCTGTGGGGCTGCTGGGACGAGCGGGCGATCGTCGCCGACAAGGCGACCGGCACCTTTCTCGACCCGGCCAAGGTGCGCCCGCTCAATCACGAGGGCCGCTTCTTCTCGGTCAAGGGGCCGCTCAATATCGAGCGCTGCCCGCAGGGTCATCCCATTATCATCCAGGCGGGCGGCTCGGCGCCCGGCCAGGAGCTCTCCGCGCGCACGGCCGATGTCGTCTTCTCCGTGGTCAACGGCGATGAAGCGGCCGCCAGGGCGGCCTATGATGGACTGAAGGCGCGCTTGGTGCGCCACGGCCGCGCTCCCGAGGCGCTCGCGATCCTGCCCGGTGTGATGCCGATCATCGGCGCGAGCGATGCCGAGGCCAAGGAGCAGCTCGATCTCTTGCAGAGCTGGCTCACGCCGACGAACGCGCTCACGCTGGTCTCGCAGCGCCTCGGGCACGACATCTCCGGCTATCCGCTCGACGGCCCGGTGCCGGAATTCTCGCAGACCGATCACGGGCAGGCCTTCTCGCGGACGCTGTTCGAGATGGCGCGCCGCGAGAAGATGACGCTGCGCGACCTCTACAACATCACCGCGGCGGCGCGCGGGCACTGGGTGATCTACGGCACGCCGAAGCGCATTGCGGACATTTTCGAGAGCTGGTTCACGGGGGGCATGGCAGACGGGTTCGTGGTCATGCCGGCCTATTTCCCGCGCGCCTTCGACGACTTTGTGGACAAGGTGATACCGGAGCTGCAGCGCCGCGGCCTGTTCCGGAGCGAATACGAAGGCACGACGCTGCGCGATCACCTCGGCCTCGCTACACCAACTGCCCGCGCAGCGGAACGCAAGAGCGCGTAACCGGCGACAGCGAATCCCTTCCCGAAGAGGAGGGTGGTCGACCCCGGCTTCGCCGGGGTCGACCGGGTGGGGGCGCCAAGCCGCATCGCTGCGTGTTGTGTGTCGAGGGACCCCACCCGGCTCGCTTCGCTCGCCACCCTCCCCTCCGGGGAGGGATGTCAGCTCACCCGATCACGTTGGCCTTTTCGAGCAGACCCCAGACGTCGACCACCGGCTTGCCGGCAAAGTCGAGCGCGCGATAGGCCTGATGCGGCGCGCACAGGATGAGGAGATCGCTTGCGGCAATCACCTCCTCGAGCGGGCGCAGCTCCGGGTCGCTCTTCACGTACGGGTCGGTGGTGAGCACGGCAGCGGCGAGCGGCGCCAGCGCCTTCTTGCACTTGTAGCTCAGCGAGGAGCGGGTGTCGTCGATCTCGGCCTTGAAGGCCATGCCGAGCAGTCCCACCGTCATCCGCGAGAGATCGTAACGGCGATCGAGATCGTCGACGATGTGCAGCACCAGGCCCTCGTTCACCAGCATGGCAGCATTGCCCAAGCTGAACTGGTTCTGCGCGAAGGCTGCAAGCTGCATGGTGTCCTTGAACAGACAGGGACCGGCGGCAAGCCCCGGACTGGGGATGCCGCGCGCGCGCGGATAGTTGTGCTTCATGGCATGCGCGATGCGGCGATAGTCGAGGCCTGCGGATTTCGCGATCAGATAGAACTGATTGGCGATTGCAAACTCGATGTAGCGGTAGGCGTTGTTGAACAGCTTGGCGAATTCCGCCTCGCGCGGGCTGGTCGTGACCAGCTCGGACGCAATCGGCGCAAACAGGGCCGCCGCCGCCTGCGCCGCCTCCGGGCTGGTGCCGCTGATGATCTGTGGGGTTTCTTTCAGCTCCGCGACGCCCCTGCCCTGCACCACCCGCTCCGGGCAGAACGCCACCCTGAGCGCGCGGCCGCGACGCTTGAGATAGCTGTCGAGCCAGTCGGAAGTGCCCGGGGAGACGGTGGAGCGCAGCACCAGCAGCTGGCCATCGGCAAGATGCGGCAACAGCACGTCGACGCAGTCTTGTACCACCTTCCGCACCGGGTTCAGGAATTCGTCGATCGGAGTACCTATGGTGATGATCACCGGCACACGCGGCGAGATGTCCGCGGGCTCCGAGGTGAAAATCAGCTGCTTGCGCGCCAGCGCAGCGGCCAGCAGCCCCTCGCCGCCGAGCTCGATGAAGGGCAGCCGGCCCGCGCGCAAGCTGTCGAGCACGGCGCAGTCGACATCGTGCACGTTGACCCGAAATCCGGCCTGGGCAAAGGCCAGCACCAGCGGAATGCCCACATGCCCGCCACCGCCGACCACGGTCAGGTCAGCTTCAAGCGTGCGCGTCGACACCGTCGGGGTGGGGTCGGAAAAATTCACGCTCCTGCCCCCAGCATCATTGCCATGTGCCATTCGTCTCCTGCACCACCTGCGCAGCAAGCGAGCCTCTGATATCCCACCCTTGCACGCGAGACCAAGACGAAAAATAGAACAAACTCAAAACCCCGCCGCGAAGCCGGCGGAACGCCGGCAGGCAGGGGGACGTTGTGTCGCTGGTCGCGGGAATGGTCCCGCACCCCGCCCTGGGCAGGCCCCGCTCAGGCCGGATCGGCTCGCAGTATCGGTTGGAGCTCTGTGATGGCGCCGCGTGCTTACTGGAAGGGTTACCTCAAGCTCTCGCTCGTGTCCTGTCCCATTGCGCTCTATCCGGCCACCTCCGAGCGCGAGAAGATAAGCTTCCATCAGATCAACAAGCAGACCGGGCATCGCATCAAGTACGTCAAGGTTGACGCCGAGAGCGGCGAGCAGGTGGAGGCGGACGACATCGTCAAGGGTTATCAGGTGGGCAAGGATGAATACATCGAGCTCACGCCGGAGGAGCTCGAAGCCGTCGCCATCGAAAGCCGGCGGGTCATTGACATTGACGAGTTCGTGCCGCGCGACGAGATCGACGAGCTCTACCTCAACAACCCCTACTACATCGTGCCCGACGGCGAGGTCGGACAGCAGGCGTTCGCCGTCATCCGGGAGGTGATTCGCAAGCAGGGCATGGTGGCGCTCGCGCGTATCGTGTTCACCTCGCGCGAGCACGTCATCGCGCTCGAGGCGCGCGACAAGGGCTTGCTCGGCATCACGCTGCGCTATCCCTACGAGGTGCGGGCGCAGTCCCATTACTTCAGCGACATTGCCGAGGAGAAGACGCCCAAGGACATGCTCGACCTCGCGGGCCATATCGTAGAGAGCAAGGCCTCCCATTTCGATCCCGCGAAGTTCGAGGACCACTACGAGTCAGCCCTCAAGGACCTGATCAGGAGGAAGCAGGCGGGCAAGCCGATCGAGCGCCCGGTCGAGCGCGAGCCGTCCAAGGTCATCAATCTGATGGACGCGCTGCGGCGAAGCGTCGAGATGGGAACGCCGGCACCGCGGCGGCAGCGCGCGAGAGCCGCGCCGCCGGCGCGGCGGGCAAGCGCCGCGCGCGGGCACAGGCGCCACAAGGCGGGCTGACGGCGGGCAGGTCACACGCGCGCAGACGAGCGCACAACCCTGCGCCACTGGGGCAGCGTGCGCTCATCGGCCGGAGCAGCCGCCGGAACGACGCAATTGCGGCCCCGGCGCTTGGCCTGGTACAGCGCCATATCCACGCGCTGCAGCAAGTGGTCGATGCTGTCGCCGCGCTGCCACTGCGCCACGCCGAAGCTCGCGGTCACGCTCTTGCCTGCCCCGCCCACATCGAACGACGGCATTTGGGCGATCGCCGCGCGCAGCTCCTCCGCCATGGCCACCGCGCTTGCAAGGTCCACCGTGAGCAGAATTCCGAACTCCTCGCCGCCCAGACGGCCGCTCACCCCGTCGATCAGCGCGATCTGCGAGGCGACGGAAACAATGGCGCGGTCGCCACCTTCATGGCCATGGCGATCATTCACTTCCTTGAAATGGTCGATGTCGAGCATGATGGCCGACAACGGTCTGCCAGCGGCCGCTTGCGCGGCAGCGTCCTCGGCCCGATGAAAGAACTCGCGTCGATTGAGCAGACCGCTCAAACTGTCCCGGGTCGCGTGCACGATGAGCTCGCGCTGCATGCGGGTGACGCGATCGGCGAGGCGAAGGCGGGCACGCAGCTCCTCCACATCGGGCGGCTTGCGAATGAAGTCATCGGCGCCGCGGTCGAGGGCTTTCACCACCACGGCGCGATCGTCGGAGGAGGACATCAGCATGACATAGAGCGGACGGCGGGAGCCTGCGAGCTCGCGCGCAGCCGCGCACAGCTCGATGCCGGAAAGGTCGCCGAGCTGGACGCTCGTGATCAGCGCGCGGATCTCGGTGTCGGCCTCAAGGCACGCAAGCGCCGCCCGGCCATCCGTGAACCCCAGCACCTCGTGCCCGTCAGCGGCGACGAGCTCGCTGACAATGCGGGCAATGGTTCGGCTCTGATCGACGAGTGCGATGCGCATGCTGGGCCGCCGCAAACCGACCCAGGGTAGCGCGATCGATTTAACATTCCGCTGACGGCTGCTGCATGCACGGAAGGCGGCCTTGAAATGAAAGTGGCCCCGGCCGAGGGGTCGGGGCCACTTGAACTACCCGAGCAGGTCTAGCGCTGGCCGTGCTGGCCGCCGCCCTGCTGCCCCGGCTTCTGTTGACCGGGCTGCTGGCTCTGCTGGCCGGGCTTCTGCTGGCCGCCTTGCTGCTGGCCGGGCTTCTGCTGGCCGCCCTGCTGCTGACCACCGTGCTGTTGGCCGCCCTGCTGACCACCGTGCTGGCCGCCTTGCTGCGCGCCGCGTTGGCCACCCTGATTGGGATTGTTCATGACCGCTCCTGTGGTGACATTGCTCCCCCGACGAAGGACAAAACGACCGACGCGGCGGACGGTTCCGCTTGCGGTGATATGTTACCGCTCAGCAGGGCACAAAGCCAAGCTCGGGGGTCCAGCAAAGCACGGGAGGGGCGAGGTAACGCACATATGTGGGCGGAGGGACTGGATCGGGAGGGTAATAGCTGTAGTGGCTCCCGTAATAGCCGACATAATAAGGAGTGATGACGTTTCGCGAGATTACGCCCACGGCGTAGGGCGAGCCACGCCACGGCCGCCGAAAGCCGTCCGCCTGGGCCGGCACGAGGGCCGCGGCCCATGTGAAAGCCAGGATCGCGGCCGCTGCAAAGGGGGTCTTTCGCATCACTCGATCGGGAGGCCCTTTCGGCTCCCCCACTCCTTGTTTGAATGTGGCGGCCTGCGACGTCTCCGACGATTGCTCTTACCACGCGCGGGCCACATCGGCGGTCGTCTGTCTGCGGATTTCTCGCGGCATGGTTGCCGCCGTATGGCCGCGATTGCCGATTCACCCCGTGTGGCGGGCCCGCTCATGCGAGGCCCCAGAGCGCGCAAAGCGCCTCCAGCGCATCGCGCATGCGCTCGGTCGCGGCCGCGTAAGCCTGCGCCCGGCTGCCCCAGCCGAGCGAATAACCGACCTGCTCCAGCGCGATCTCCCGGCATACTGCCGATTCCAGAACATGGGAGCCGATCTTGCCGATGGCACCGACCGCCTCGCGATAGCGCTGGCGGTGGAAGACCTGAGTCTCCGTTCTCGCCATGCCGGAGAAGCTGCCGCGATCGTTTGCAAAGACGCCCGCGATGTCGATTGCCGCGAGCGGGTCGCACAGCCCTGCGCGGTACCAGTGATGGCGATATTTCTGTCCAGCCGCATATTGAGCATCGCCAATCAGCTTGCGCGCGAAGGCCCGCTCAAGCGGACTGTCCCGCATGGTGATCTGACCGCTGTGGCCGCATGTAAAGGCACCCCTGGCATGACGAAGTCGCTCCGGTGTCGGCCGCCGCGCGCGCTCCTCCGCAGCCGGGTGCAGCGATTGCTTGCAATCCGATCTCGACGGCTGCTGCGTCCTTAGCTTGGTGCGGCGCATCGCATTCTCCATCGGTTGTTTCGTGCGGCAGGCCCGATATAGGCGCGCGCGCAGTGCTTTGGGCAATACGGCCTGCCGCTGGCGACGCGGCCGCCACAGAAGAAGAAGCCGGAGCCCGCTGGATCGCCCACCGGCCAGCGACAAGTGCTGCGGTCGAGCTCCATCAGCGCGCGACGTTGCGCCAGGGGGATGCGCGCATCGGAGCCGGGACGCTCGACGTAAGGCTCGGCTCGGAGCAGCCAGGCAGGAAACCACCCTGCCGCGCACGGAAACCGCAGAGCCGCTGCGACCGCTTCCAGAGATGCCCTGCTCGTCGGGGGTGCTAGGGGAGTGGCCCGACCGTCGCGCCCAGGAGGGCTGCGACCACCGCCGCGATAAAGGGCGGACAGATTTCCCGGGCGGCTGAAACGCCTCTCGCGCTTGGCCGCGGTGCTGCCCACCATGGCGGGATTGAGAAGCAGCCGTCGGCGCGTGTTCGGCATTAAGCCTCCTTCAGTCACCTTTGCTACAATGGGTAGTACAAAATGTCAATTCACGATCTGAAGCAAGAACACGCGGGGCTCAGACCCGAACTGAACTCGGGCTTGACCGCAAAGCAACGACCGGGTTTTCGAATCGGCGCGGTCTCGGCGGCACGCCGCGCCAACCCGGCCGGGACGAGATCTTCCTGTTCGGGAGCGAGAGCCTGATGACGCGCGGGGAGCGGCTGCGAGCGGCGCGCCGCAAATATTTCAGATCGGCACGCACTGCCGCATTTTCGCTCGGCGTGCCCGTCTCCACTTATGGCGCGCACGAACGCGCGGAAAGGCCGGATGGGCGCGATTACGGGCCCGAGGAGGCAAGGCGCTATGCCCGTCGGTTCGGCGTGAGCCCGGAATGGCTGCTCACCGGGTTGGAGCCGCAGCAGATCGAGGGACCGGTCGCCGGCGAGCTGGGCAGCTCATTCCCGGCCGAGGAGTTTGAGCCCCCTCCCCGAGGTTCGATGGTCCCTCTCGCCGGCTATGTGGGGGCGGGCGGGACCGAGCTGGGAGACGACCAAAGCAATGTTGATGAGATGGAGCTTGCGGCGGAGGCGCAGCCAGGGCCGGCGGTGGAAGCGAACGTCGATGGGCTTAGGCCGTTCTTCAGCAAATGGCTGGTCCTCTGCGACCCATGGCGCGCGGTCACACCCGATCTGTTCGGCTCTCTTTGCCTGGTCGCCCTGCCGGAAGCGGAGGGCGTAAAGCGCGGCAGCACCCTCCTGCGACGCATCGAGGCCGGCCGCAGCGAGGGACGGTATGACCTGCTTACGGATTTCGGGGGGGAGAACCTCTACGATATGCCGATCCATTCAGTGGCCAGAGTAACGGCGTTGATGGCGCCTGCTGTTGTGCGCTCGTTTTTGGCACAAAATGAGGTTGACATTTCTGATATCGCGATATAACTACGATTTGTGATTGCACTGTGCCACGCTAGGACAAAAGAATGCCAGAGCGGTTCGAGCCTGCCTCCCGGGCAGATCGATCGATCGGTTGCGCGAGCAGCGAAACCGAGCCGAGCACTCGCGCATTGCGCTTCATGCGCCGCATTGACGCCCATTTGCCGACGCTGCCCGATGATCGCGCCCGTCGCGTGTTCCTCGTTCGGCAGCTCGACGAGTGGCAGCGCCGCTATGCCCGCTTCCTGGTGACCGAGGGAGGCTCGATGAAGGGCGACGGCGCCGAGCCGCCGCAGGCAGCCGATTTTCTCCTCACCATTGCCGCGCTCGCAACCAGGCACGGCGCCTTTGGCCCCCGTAAACCAGGAGACATCCGCATGCACGAGCCCGGAATGCATCCGCGCCTGGAGCGCGCAATGCGCTCGCTTCTCGTTGCGGCCGACCAGCGCTGCCCTGCCATAATCGGAGGCTCACATCTGCTCTACCACGGCGGCGCAAGTCGCCTGCAATGCAACGCTGAGCAGGCGTTGACGCAGCTCAGGAATGACGCGCAGGACCTGCTCGCCGCCATTGCCGCAGTGGAGGCGGAGGTGAAGGCCGCGGGCGCATGAATACAAACGTCGATTAAGCACGCGCTGCCCGGACGTGGCTCACGCTATACCATCAAATCCTTGTTCGGCAGGTCGAACATGGTGCCACCCCAGTTGCTGCCGACATACTCGTACTGATTGGAGATGTGCGCGCGGGCAGCCATGAGGTCGGCGAAAATGCCGCCGAACGGCAGGTCGTCGGACAGTCCAGCGGCTCCTGTCGCCTTGAAAATGCGCGCTGCCAGGACGGTGCAACGCTCTGTCACCTCCGTCGACTGAAATTTCATTTGCAGCCGCTCGGCGAGCGGCGGAGTCTCTCCGCGCTCGGCATAGGCGTGCAGGGCGCGGAAGGAGCGCATGAGCGTGCTCTTCATCTCGTCGATGGCGGCAGTGGTCTCGGCACAAAGAAGTTGAGCGAAGGCGTTCTCGGCCGTGCGTCCGCCCGCGCGCGTCACCCGCGTCTTGCCGAGCTCAATGAGCGCTTCCAGCATGCCCTGCAAGGCGCCGAGCGCCGCGGTCGAGATGCCGCGCACGAAAATCTGGCCGAACGGCAGGCGATAGAGCGGTGCGGTATTGATCACATGCCCGGGCCCCCGGAGCAGGAAATTGTCGAGCATGCTCTGCGAGCGATGCGCCGGCACCAGCACGTCCTCGACCACAACATCCCAGCTGCCGGTCGCCTGCAGCCCGCTGACGTGCCAGGTGTCCAGGCTCTGATATTGGCTGCGTGGCAAGAGGAAGATGCGACCTTCGGGCGGCGCGCCGCCGGCGGTCGCAACCAGCGCGCCGAGCAGCGCCCAATCACAATGGGCGCAGCAGCTCGCATATCTCCAGCGGCCGCTCAATCGGTATCCGTTCGCAACGGCGACTGCTTTTCCCGCCGGCATCAGCGAGGAGCAGATCAGAACATTCTTGTCCCGGCCCCAGACCTCCTCGGCCGCGCGCTCAGGCAGCAACGCCATGAACCAGGGGTGCACGCCGCAGACGCCATAGATCCAGGCCGTCGACATGTCGCCCTGCGCCAGAGCGAGCTGCACCTCGTAGAACGTGGGCAGATCCATCTCATAGCCGCCCCAACGCCTGGGCTGCAGCACCTGGAACAGGCCGGCGCGCCGCATCTCGGCAATGGTGGCATCCGGAATGCGCCGCTGACGCCTGCCCTCGCGCGAACGTGCCGCCAGCGTCGCGATCATCGCCCGTGCACGGGCAATGATCTCGGCGGGCAGAGGCGTCGTTGCTATTGATTGGACGCTTTCCATCGGCGGCAGATCTGTAGGCTGGGCGGCGCTGCGCACCGCTTATACGTGCGGCTCCGCCGCGTGGTCGCCGCCTTTGCCCCACCCCTACTCGGCCGCCGTCAATGTCTTGCGCGCGTTCGCTTGCAGACAGGCAATCACCTTGTCCGTCGACATGACGTCGCCGAAGGTCAGATAGAACGCAGCGAGCGATGCGTTGTGGTCCTCGTCCGTCACCGCGGCATTGGCATCGCTCACCATGATGGTCCGAAAATTGAGCATCATGGCATCGCGCGCCGTCGACTCGCAGCAGACATTGGTTACCGTACCCGTGATCAGGACGGTATCGAGCGCGCGCGCCTTGAGCACTGTGGCAAGGTTGGAGGATCCCTGAATGAACGCGCTGAAGCGGTTCTTCTCGACAATGATGTCGCTTGCCTTGACCTCGAGCGCGCTCCACAGCTCGTGCCCTCTGCTGTCGACGGTCAGCGCGGCAATGCGCTTTTGCGCCTGTTGCGGCGTCACCATCTCGAAATAGGTCGACCAATCTCGCAGGGCGTCGTCCTTGAACGTGGTCTTGATCCACATCACGCATCCGCCTGCAGCGCGCACCGCTGCCGCCAGCCGATTGATGTTGGGAACAATCTTCTCGGCCATCGGGCACAGCGCGTGTGCAACCCCCGGCAGCATGAACGCGTTCTGCATGTCGACCACGACCAGGGCCGTGCGGCGCGGGTCCATGTCCTCGAAGCAAAGCGCGCGCCCGCGCTTGGCAACGACGCGGTCGATCACCGATTGCGGAATTGAAACCTGATGCATGGGCACCTCCCGCTTGCCATTTGCGGCAATCGTAGCCCGGATCGAGCGTCAGCGAAACGCGCCAATCTCACCGCTTCCCGGCAAACGCATCTGCAATGAAAGAATGCGCGAGCGCATAGCCGTGCCGGGTCGCGGCTTCGTCGTACACCGCCACCCCCGGCACATTGACCCCGACATCGGTAAACGCGTGCACGACATGGCCGAAGGTCAGCAGCGCCCAGCGCGCGCCCGCCTCCGTCATCTCGGTCTCGAACGCATCGCGCTCGGCTTTCGGCGCGATCGGGTCCGCAGCACCGTGCACGGCGAGCACTGCCGCCTTGATATCGCCGCGCTGGGCCGGCTGCGGCGTTGCGAGCGTGCCATGCATGGAGACGACCGCGGCTACCTCGGCGCCGCTGCGAGCGAGGTCAAGCACATTGAGACCACCGAAGCAGAATCCGATTGCGGCGCGCCGGCTGATATCCCCGATCGCTCGGCGATCGGCTTCGCGCGTCAAAGTGTCGAGCGCGGACGCGATGCGCCGGCGCATCCCCGGCACGTCGGCCATGAACGGGCGCAGAAACTGCATCGGATCCTCAGTGCCGACCGGACCGTTGCCTTCCCCGAACATGTCGGCAACGAACACGACATAGCCCTGGTGCGCGAGCATCTGGCCGGTCTCAATTGCAGGTTTGATCACGCCGCGCCAGTTCGGCGCCATCAACAGCAGCGGCCGCGTCCCCTTCACGCCGTCCTCAAAAATCAGCGCGCCCCGACAGCCGATGCCTGATACGGAATAGAAAATGCTCTCAACCGCCATCGCTTTTTCCCCTCCCGGGCTGCGCATACCTGCCCCCTACTTACGCAATGGGATGACGCCGGAATAGAGGCGCTGCGACGCTCTAGCGCGGTTGTCCCGCCATCAACGCAGATCGCAGGAAGGCGAAGTCGCAGCCCTCGTCGGCGCCGAGAATCTCCCTGGCATAGAGCTTCGCATAGCCGCGCGCCGGCTCTTCCCGCACCCTCTTTCCCGCGGCGGCTCGCCTTGCAAGCTCGGAGGTCTCAACCAGGACGTCGATGCGGCGCTCGCGCACCGAGAGCCGGACGCGGTCACCGTCTCGCACGAGTCCGAGCGGGCCGCCGGAGGCAGCATCGGGCGTCACATGCAGCACAACGGTGCCGAAGGCGGTGCCGCTCATGCGCGCGTCCGAGACGCGGATCATGTCCTTGACGCCTGCTCGGGCAAGCTTCCTTGGGATCGGCAGATACCCTGCTTCCGGCATGCAGGCGGCGGCGTGCGGGCCTGCATTCTGCAGCACCAGCACGTCGTCGGGCGTCACGTCGAGGCCGGGGTCGTCCATGCGGGCGGCGAGATCGTCGAGCGAGGAGAACACCACTGCGCGCCCCTCATGCTCGAACAGTTTCGCATCCGCTGCCGAGCGCTTGAGAATGGCGCCGCTCGGAGCGAGATTGCCGAACAGGGCAATCAGCCCGCCGTGCGGCTCGAACGGCTCTTCGCGGGCGGCAATGATGGTGCGATCCGCGTGTAGCGGGGCTTCGCAGGCGAGCCGTTCGCCAAGCGTCTCGCCGGTTGCGGTCATGGCGTCGAGATGCAGGAGCGGCTTGAGCTCGCGCAGGAGCGCGCCCATTCCGCCCGCGGCGAAGAAATCCTCCATGTAGCCGTTGCCGACCGGCTTGAGATTGACCAGCACCGGGGTCTCGTCCGAGAGCCGGTTGATGTCGGCGAGTGAAAGCTTGACCCCGGCGCGGCCGGCAATTGCAGTCAGATGGATCACAGCATTAGTCGAGCCGCCGAGCGCAAGCAGCACGCGCAGCGCATTCTCGAGCGATTTTGCGTTGACAATCCGCTCGGGCGTGAGCGCGGAGCCGATCAGCTTCACGGCCGCCGCGCCGGTCGCTTCTGCGGCGCGCAGGCGATCGGCATGCACCGCGGGGATGGCGGCGGTACCCGGCAGGATGAGACCGAGCGCCTCGGCAAGACAGGCCATGGTGGAGGCGGTGCCCATCACGGCACAGGTACCCGCGGTCACCGCAAGCTGTCCCTCCACCTGGGCAATCTCCGCCGCATCGACCTCGCCGGCGCGATACCGCGCCCAGAAGCGGCGGCAGTCGGTGCAGGCGCCGAGCCGCTCGCCGCGGTGGCGGCCGGTCAGCATCGGCCCCGCCACCAGCATGATGGCGGGTCGTCCCGCAGAGACCGCGCCCATGAGCTGCGCCGGTACAGTCTTGTCGCAGCCCCCCATGAGCACGACGGCGTCCATGGGCTGCGCGCGGATCATCTCCTCAGTGTCCATTGCCATGAGGTTGCGGTACTTGAGGCTGGTCGGGCTCAGGAACACCTCGCCCAGCGAGATGGTGGGGAACTCGATAGGCAGCGCGCCTGCTGCGAGCACGCCGCGCTTCACCGCGTCCAGGAGCTCGGGAAAGTTCCGATGGCAGTTGTTGAAGCCCGACGCCGTCGCGGCGATTCCCACCACGGGCTTGTCGAGCATCGTGCGTGAAAAGCCCATGGATTGCGCGAACGAGCGCCGCAGGTACAGCGAGAAATCGCGGTCCCCGTAGTTGGTGAGGCCGTCCATGAGGCCGCGGCCAGGGGAAGACTCCGACAGGGTGGACAAGAGCGCACTCCTCGAAATTTGAAAAACTTGATCTAGCGCAATTTCTCGCGATCCGGCATCAATTAACGCCTCGACAAAGGGGCGGGAATGAACGTAGCTTGGGAGGGTTCTAGGGAGCGCCAGTCCGCAAATCCGGCGACGAGCCATACCGACCACGATCTATGCCCATCCATGATGTATAATGAGTATTTCGAGCAGGCGCTCGCGCGCTTGCGCGATGAGCGCCGCTACCGGGTCTTTGCCGATCTCGAGCGGCTCGCCGGCCGCTTCCCGCGCGCCATCTGGCACTCCCCGCACGGGCCGCGCGATGTGATCGTGTGGTGCTCGAACGACTACCTCGGCATGGGGCAGCACCCGAAGGTGATCGGCGCCATGGTGGAGACCGCAACCCGCATGGGTGCGGGCGCCGGTGGCACGCGCAACATTGCGGGCACGAACCATCCCCTCGTCGAGCTCGAGCGCGAGCTTGCTGACCTGCACGGCAAAGAGGCTGCCCTCGTCTTCACCTCCGGCTATGTGTCGAACGAGACCGGGATTTCCACCATTGCAAAGCTGCTTCCCGACTGTCTGCTGCTCTCCGACGCCTGGAACCACAATTCCATGATCGAGGGGGTGCGCCAATCGAGATGCGAGAAGCAGATCTTCCGCCACAACGACATGGCGCAACTTGAGGCACTGCTGGCGGCGGCACCGCGCGAGCGACCAAAGCTCATCGTGTTCGAGACGCTCTACTCCATGGACGGCGACGTGGCGCCCATCAACTATATTTGCGACCTCGCGCAGCGCTATGGCGCCATGACCTATGCAGACGAGGTGCATGCGGTCGGCATGTATGGCGCGCGCGGCGGCGGCCAGGCCGAGCTGCAGGGCGCCATGGCGCGCCTTGACGTGATCGAGGGCACGCTTGCTAAGGCATTCGGCTGCGTGGGCGGCTATATTGCCGCGAGCAGTCCCCTGATCGATGCCGTGCGCAGCTACGCGCCCGGCTTCATCTTCACGACCGCGCTGCCGCCTGCCGTCTGTGCAGCAGCTGCGGCGGCCATCCGCCACCTCAAGTCCTCAAGCTTCGAGCGAGAGCGCCATCAGGACCGGGCCGCCCGCGTGAAGGCGGTGCTCAATACGGCGGGCCTTCCGGTGATGCGGAGCGGTACCCACATCGTGCCGGTGCTCGTCGGCAACCCCGAGAAATGCAAGCAGGCCACCGATGTCCTGCTCGAGGAGCACGGCATCTACATCCAGCCGATCAACTATCCCACCGTGCCGAAGGGGACCGAGCGGCTGCGCATCACGCCGTCCCCCTACCATGATGACGCGCTCATTGACGCGCTCGCCGAATCCTTGGTCGACGTATGGGAGCGGCTGCGCCTGCCGCGCACCGGTCACGCACTCGCGGCAGAGTAATGCCGCGCGGGGCGGAATAGCGGAGCATATTCCGCCACCCCGCAATTGCGACGCACCGGTCGGCGCACGATGGCTCGGCAACCACTCTCACGTTGACCGCAAATGCCGCCCCAGTCCGGCTCTTCAATGGGCGCAAGGACACAATGAGACGTTGTCAATCCAATAGCGTTCGACCGCTTCGTCGGCCCAAAAATCTACGACAGCGTTCACCGATGGCGGCAGCCATTTGAATTGCTCCCGGAACTCGATGTCAGGCCCGATTTCCCGATTTCTCTGAGCGCGTCCCAAAGCAACAGAGGGGCACGTGCGCAATTTGATCATCGATGCGGATCGTGGAGCTAAGGACGCCATTACCAAGCGCCGCTACTCCACCTCCATGCCTTTCGGCTTAATGACTGCAATGGCGCGGCTGGCTAAGAAATCTTGCGGTGCGATGCGTTTGCGGCAGACGCCCACACATATGTGCCGGACATGGACCATACCCATCACCGCGAGTGAAATTTGGAAGTTTCAATTCGCGGATCGGCGCTAATTGTTGCAAGGAAGCCACATAGCCGAGCGGTAAAGGCTGTAAAATGGCCTGTTCCCGATGGGGCGGACGAATGCTCGGAGTTCGTTTGCTGATTTCAATGGTGTTCCTTGGCTATGCGCATTCGGCTAACGCCCATGGCATTGCCGGCAACCGTTTTTTTCCCGGCACGCTGTCGTTCGATGACCCGGCTGTTGCTGATGAAGCCATAGTTCCAAATTTTTCAAGCTTTAAGCATCCCGATGAAGGCGGCGACGTTGTCGATAACCGATACAGCTGGTCTTTCTTCCGCCTACTGACGAAAACGCTTGGCGTTGGAATTGATAGCGGATGGATTCACCGGAATTGGGGTGTCGCCTCCCGGTCAGGTTTCGATACGACAAACCTCACGATCAAAGGCGAGGTTTATAGAAACGATTTGCACGAGACTTTGGTATCGGCGGGATTGTCGTGGGGCATTGGGCACTCAGGTGCACAAGGGGTTGGAGCCAATACACCTGATCTGATCGCGCCGGGCATTTTTTTCGGTAAAGGCTTCGGGGACCTTCCAGATAGCCTTTCGTGGCTACGACCTTTTGGCATAACCGGGGCTGTATCGCTCGAACACCCGATGAGTGGTACCGCGATAAACTTCGGTATCGACGAGCAGTCAGGACAGCTAAGTCCAACGGTAACTCGCAAGGTTGACACGCTGCATTGGGGGGTCGCGCTTGAATTTAGCACGCTTTATCTGACCAACCGATTCACCCCCGGCAAGCTGCCGAAACGAGAGCCATTGAACCAGCTTGTACCCCTTGTCGAGTTCTCATTTGACTCGCTGCGCGGAGAGAAGACCAGGGCTACGATGAACCCGGGACTGTCATACGTGGCGGTGACCTGGCAGATAGCGGCCGAAGTAATCGTACCGCTCAACAGCGAGGCCGGACGAGGCATCGGTGCCAGGGCGCAATTACTTTTGTTTCTCGACGACTTGATACCATCTCTCTTTGGCAGGCCACTCCTCAGCCAATTTCTGCCGAAACATTGATGATGCGCCGTATTGCAGACGATGATGCCCGGCTCGTGTGCCAACCTTAGCGGGAACTTGGCGACCAGGAGCCGTCGTTTTGGAGCCGAAGCGGACGGGCTGTTATGTTGAGTAATATCGCGATCCCATCACTGGTCGCCTCACGGACCATTCAGAGCTTCGACCGCAGCCGATCGGCAACTCGGCTGGCGATCTCTGCCGATGCCTCATCTGGGATCGGGAATACCGAACTGACGTTGATCTCGCCAAGCACGTAGCTGTTCCTCCCATCCGGGCCGGGCGGCCCGTGCATGAAGTCCGCGTCCCAGATCATCGGCAGGTCGCGCCGCGGCACGTCCAGCAAGGAGGTCAGCTGTGGCGTCCACTCGTCTTCCATCAACCGGCGCAAACGCTGGAAGCGCGGATCGCCGTTGAAGGTATAGAGCCGCGGTCCAGCCTCGGCGCGCGCGGCCGGTGCGTCGACCAGGGCCTTGACCTTTTGGTAGCCGAAGCCGGCACAGCGATCGCCTGCCATGTAGCAGCGCACCACGCCTTCGCTCAGGCGTGCCTGGAACGGCTGATCGATTACGCATCCTTCTTCGAAATACTCGACGCACCGCTCGAGAAATTCGTCCAGTCCCAGCTCCTCCGATGTGTCCTTGGTGGCATCCAGCACGCGAACCGTCGGCCGGTTGCGTCGACCTGCCATCATTTCGACCTTCCAGATGCCCTGGCCGCCGTTGCCGCGGTTGCGTTTGATCACGCGCGGGCCGGCGGCGAGCCGCGCCGGCAATTCCGCGCGCATCGCCTGGACCGTCCGATAAAGGGTCGTGTCGCAGCCCCAGCTCATCATACGGGTACGATGGAGGACCTCCTTGGTGCCCATCTTGTGGATCACATCGGGATGGGCGCTCACCCAGACACCACGCGTTGCGATCTCGCGCAGCAGCGCGTCGAGATTGGCGCGGTTGCGCCCCTCGTGAATCGGGTTGACCCAGACGAGCACGCCATCAAACGTGGCGAGCTGTGCGCGCACGGTGTCGAGGACATCATCCTCGTAGACCACCGGTTCCGCATCGACGCCGACATCGGCGAGCGCCGCGAAGACGGCCTTAAATCGGTTAGTCTCTCGCGTGGCACTGCGGCGCGCCTCCTCATTGCCCCGCCATAGAATAGCGACGCGGCCGGGGCGAGCCGTGGCCTCAGACATGGAAAACGGCCCCGCATTCATAATCATGCTCGCTGGTGGAGTTCGGTACTATACCACGTAAATGGCGAATTCGGACCGGACCTCATCGACGCCACTGCGATTGTCCTCGTCATTTCGGATTAGGATGGGCAGCCTCCGGTGGAGGCAGCTCGCCGTCTGACAAAGGCAGGAATATTAATTGAGTCCGCTCAAGCTAACTCGTAATCTACGCGCCGCACATGATGAAGGGCGGGCTCACGCAGGGAGCACATCATCGTGAGAACCTTGGCGGCTCTGCTGGTGCTGCTTGGCCATTGGTTCGTGAGCTATATGGCCGAAGCACAGACGAAAAGTTGCAAACAACTATGTCGCGACGACCATAACGCCTGCGTTAAAGCTCACACGCAGGGGGCATGCAAGACCAACTACGACATCTGCGTGAACCACTGTGGCAAAAAATAGCGATTCCTCACGGTGCCCGCTCGACGTATCAATGGACGCAAGAACAAGGTGAGACGTTATCAATCCAATAGCGTTCGACCGCTTCGTCAGCCCAAAAATCTACGGTAACGCTCACCGATGGCAACCACCATTTGAATTGCTCCCGAAACTCGAGGTCAGGCGCGCTTTCCTTAAGCCTGGAGAAAACGATCTCGAAGTGTCCAGTGGGGCTGGCCGCACAGCGGGCTGCATCGACCGAGACGACTGCAGTCCACGTGCGCTTCAACGTTGGTGGCTGCATTTCCGAGAAACGGACCTCCTTGAACGAGAGGACAGGTTTGCACACCTCCTGCCCGGGGACCTGCGTCACACTCATCACGTAAGCAATGCCGGCCAGAAACCCGAGCATGCACAACGGATGCATGTTTGCTCTCCTTGCGATTTAATCCGTGACAATCTTTTGATCGACGAGTTGCTGCCGTGTCGGTCATCCGCGCGGCCGGAACAACAAATGGGATCAAGCCATCATCATGAGAGCGGCCCCTGAAAGCAGGAGGAGAACAAGCACGGCGATCCGAAATTTACGTTCGTCGAACTTCCCGTAAAGCTTCCATCCGGCCCAGGTGCCGATGGCGAGCGCGGGCAACCCGATCGCGAACAGCTCGACATTCTCGGTGTTGATTGCGCCGATGCCGCCCAATCCAATAAGCGTGATCAAGAAAGTCGCCACGGCAGTCGGTTGGAATGCCGCCCGCTGCTCATCTCGCGGCCAACCGCGCAGATTGCTCCAGATCACGACCACAATCCCGGCGAGTCCGGTCGAGCCGCCAACCAAACCATTGATAAGCCCGACACCGGCATCTGCCAGCCGGCTGGCTTCCTTCGCGCTGGGCAGCGCGGGCCGCGCGAAATTGTAAAGACTGAATACAATCAGCAGGAGGCCGATTGCAGCCCGAAGCGCTGCCGGTGGCACCCAGCGCAAGAGCAGGATGCCAAACGGAACGCCAACGACACTTCCAATGACCAGCGGCATGAGCCTGCTGGCCTTGATGCTGTGGCGCAGCTTCCAGACCGCGTAACCCTGGACCAGCAACCCATATGCAACAATCAGGATCGTTGTCTGAATGGGTGTCAGCGCATATAGCCAGATGGCGGCAGCAACCAGCCCGAACGCAAAGCCGGCTAACCCGGTGACCAATGAGGCCGTGGTCGTACCGAGCAGGAAAATGGCAAGGGTGAACGGATCGGTATGAGCCATGTGTCAAGCGCGCGAGAGCTTCAACCCGAGCGTCGAGCCCGCGCAATGTCCTCTGCGCTGTAACGGATCGCCCGGAACACCTGATTGCTTTCAGAGGTTGGCGGGCCGCCAAAGAAAGGCCTGCCAAAAAACGGGTTCACGTATTCCCAGACGATCTCTCCTTCCTTGGTCACTTCGAAGAAACGGCCGAAGGAGGACTCCGTGATCAATGTGTTGCCGTTCGGCAGACGTTGCGCGTAGCCCATGCGGGGCGAGAAGAAATTCCAGGTCGGCTTATCCTGGTACTTCCATACGATCTCGTTCGCGGCTGGATTGATCTCGATCACCCTCGAATAGGGCACCGAGTCGTCGAGACGGTGCGGTCCGTTATCGAATATCAGGATGTTGCCGTTCTCCAGCAGCGTCGGCCCATGCTGTCCGGCAACCGTGGGCGGGCCGAGCTTCCAGATGATTTTTCCCGTCCTGCGGGAGATGCGAATGACCGTGGAGGTGGGGCGATAGCTCGCCAAGATATCGCCGTCGGGCAACTCGTAGACGCTGTTGCCCTGCGCCCAAAGCGTGCGCGGTGCCTGCATCTCGGAGATGCCGTCCGCCGCGGGATCGAGATGCTCCCATGTCCGCCACTGCCACACCGTCCGGCCCTGAGGAGTAACCTCGGCCAGATAATCAGAGTACATCTTGCCGGCCTCTGACTGGGGTCGCGGAGCATACTGACCCGATTGCATGTTGCTCTCCACCATGCCTCCGGTGACGCGCCGGGCAATGTCGTCGGGCACCTCGGCCATGCAATGCAGCAACACGTTGCCGTTGCGCAGCAGGATGCCGTGATGGTGATGGTCCGGGTGGCGGACTTCCCACAGCACTTTGCCGTTCCAGTCGGCTTCCAGCACCACCCCTCCTTTGAACGGGAACCGATTGAGAAAACTGTCCTCAGACGTGCGCCCGTTATAAAACAGCGTCCCGCGCTCTGTGAGATAGCCGGACAGGCCAGGCGGGTACGGCATTTTCCAGCTATGGACCACCTGGCCCTGCAGATCGATGAGATGCACGTTGTTGTTTTCAACAAAGTGCGGAGCAAACAACGTAAATCCCGGAAACGCGCGCTCCGGCTCGCATGCGCGCAACCCCAGCCCCCTTCGTTTGAGGGTATTCTGCTCGATCGCAGCCATGAGCGGGTTGCCGCCGGTGGCAGTGCTCGCCGCCACTCCGGCCAAGCCGGCGAGTAGCGCCCGTCGTTGCCAAGACCTGGGTCGGTGATCGATCATCGCAGTGCCTCCAACCGCACGCATGGCGGTTTCACGCATCTTCATAGGTCGAGGTATTCAGTGGGACCGTCGAACCGCCAATTGCATGCCAGGCGGTAATCCCGCCGACGAGAGCCCTGGCGTCGTAGCCCCGCTGTCGCAACTCGGAAACTGCCGTACCGCTCACCTGAAAGCCGCAGATGCAATAAACGACGATCGGCCAGTCCGGTGACAACTCCTCGACCCATCGCGGCAGAGCGGCAGGAGCGTGCATGGAGGCACCCGGCAGCATATCGATGCGTCGGGGCAGGTCTCTGGGCAGACAAAGATCCAGAAGCACCGGTCGACG
>Ga0306920_100001328_pt1 | contig 30543 bp, 19 predicted proteins | sample flu12Cox44000170_FD_204666 | JGI IMG/M metagenome (GOLD analysis project Ga0306920, IMG submission 204666) | Lab enrichment of tropical soil microbial communities from Luquillo Experimental Forest, Puerto Rico - flux4day.12C.oxic.44.000.170 (v2)... | ecosystem: Environmental > Terrestrial >... | reverse complement strand
TCGCTTTTGAGCGTCTACGAGCAGTCGATGAATACCGGCTTTGGTCAGTCCTGCCGCGGCTATGTGCTCTTGAAATATCTTGGATATCCGAAGGTCAAAATCCTGCACGGCGGCTATGCAGCATGGACGGCGGCCGGCTTACCCATCACCACCGAGGTTGCTGCACCCCCGCAGGCCACCTTTCCGATCAATCCCAGTGCGGCTAGCATTCTGGTCGACATCTACGCGGCAGGCGGCTCCGCGTCGCGGTGAAGCCGAGTACGGTTGTCGCGACCGCTTACGCCTTTGCCATGTGCTCGCGGACGGATTTGAAGCTGGAGACGAAGCGCGCCAGCGTGTCCGATGTCGCGCCGCGCGGCAGCATCACCTCGATCAGCGAAAACTGCCCGCGCCCGCTTGACCGCGCGACAGAGCGCAGCGGCGAGCTCGCGGCGCGTGGTGACCCGTTCGCCCACGCCGCCGATCGGGGCCGCGATAGCGGCAAAATGCCAGTCATCGAGATCGTTGAAGCGCGATTCCGGCTGGAACACCCGCAGCATCTCCCAGCTCTTGTTGTTGAACAGCACGACGATCGGATCGAGCCCGTAGCGGCGGCAATTGCCGAGCTCCCAGCCGGTCATCTGGAAGGCGCGCTGGCCTTCCGTATCGTTCCGTTTACGCACCTCGCGCGGGCCCTAGCCCCCGCCTCCCCAAAAGGCGTATACGGCCTTCCTATTTGCCATGGGGATATCGCCCATGTGTTGGATATAGGCGTCTAACTCATTGAAATCATGACCTAGCTGTCGCTGCGATTCAGGCAAAATGTTGTGGCGAATGACCGACTCGGTCACCGCCGCGTGACAAACGGCGGGTATGGCAGCGGCTCGTCATCGTTCGCGGCAACGGCGCGTCGCAATGCCGGGGGAGGGCTCGATGTTGGATGGCGTGATGCTGCTGTGGTTCGTGCTGACCGCGGCGGCGCTCCTGTTCGTGGCGATAGATATCCGCACCACGCCGGAGTCCCCCGTGCTCAAATGGGGGTTCGTGCTGCTGACCGCGTATACCGGCGTGATCGGTGCGTTCCTTTACGTGCTCGGCTGCCGCGAGCCGCTGCCCGGGCTGCACGAACGCTACGTCGCCGCGCGCTGGCGGCAGACGCTGGGATCGACCATGCATTGCGTCGCCGGCGACGGCGTCGGCATCCTCGCCGGCGCGGTGCTCTCGAGCGTCTTCGGTCTTGCCGGCTTGGTCGAGGTGGTCGTCGAATACATTCTGGGTTTCGCCTTCGGCTGGACCATTTTCCAGGCGCTGTTCATGCGCGACATGGTGGGAGGCTCATACCTGCGCTCGCTGCGAAGCACGTTCGTCGCGGAACTGCTCTCGATGAATCTGCTCATGGCCGGCATGGTGCCGACGGTGATGGCGCTGAAATCGCGCATCCCGTTCGCGGCCGATCCCGCGAGCCCGCGCTTCTGGTTCGTGATGTCGATGGGTCTGCTCGTGGGCTTCATCTTCGCCTACCCGATGAACTGGTGGCTGGTGGCGCACCATCTCAAGCACGGCATGATGACGGTGCGCCCCGCGGTTGCCCATACCGGCGCGCACGCCGGCATGGACGCGGCGCCGCACGCCGCGATGTCCATGGGGAGCGGCGAGCCGCCCTGGCCATCGATCCCAGTGATGACGCTATTGTCGTTCCTGGCATTGGCGGCCGGCGTGGTGATCGCCTTCCTCTTGCGGGCGACGTGAGTAGAGACACGAAGCAACTTCACGGCGACGCATCCAAGTTGTAAGCTTCCGACAGACGCGGCGATGGGCGAGACAGACGCGGCGATGGGCGAGAACGAGAAGAGGCTTCAGCCATGTTTTCACGCCGAGCGTTCCTGCTTTCCGCCCTTGCGGCTTCGACTGCCAGCGCGCTTGCGCGCGCGCAGAGCGCGCCCCAAACGGGCGCGGGCGCGAGCGGTGCGCCGCCGACGGTGTTGCGGATCGCGCGCCGCAGCATCGAGGTGAACGGCAAGTCCGCGTCGGTGTTGGGCATCCGGCAGCCCGACGGCACCTTCGGCATCAGGACGCAGGTGGGCGATCGGTTCCGCGTCCGCGTGGAAAACACGCTCGAGGAGCCGAGCCTGATCCACTGGCACGGTCTCACGCCGCCATGGCAGCAGGACGGCGTTCCCGGTGTCTCCGGGCCCCCGATTCCGCCGGGCGGCAGCGCCGACTACGATTTCCCGCTGCGCTTCGGCGGCACCTTCTGGATGCATTCCCACCAGGGATTGCAGGAGCAGCTCTTGCTGGCGGCGCCGTTGATCATCCGCGATCAGCGCGACCGGCCGGACCAGCAGGAAGTGATCGTGATGCTCGCCGACTTCAGCTTTACGCCGCCCGATCAGATTTTCGCGGAGCTCAAGAAGGGCGGCAGCATGTCGCCGGGCGCGATGACGGGCGCCTCGCCGTCCGCGCTTGCGCCTACGAAAGTGAAGGGAAAGGCCGCGGGGACGATGGCCCCCGGCATGAGCATGGGCGGCGCGGCCGCCAAGCCGGATTTGAACGACGTGAAATACGACGCGTTCCTCGCGAACGACCGCACGCTCGGCGATCCCGAGGTCGTCAAGGTCGAGCCCGGCGGACGCGTGCTGCTGCGCATCATCAATAGCTCTTCGATGAGCGCGTTTCATGTGGATCTCGGCGCCCTCGATGGGGAGCTGACCGCGGTGGATGGCTTCGCTGTCGCGCCGGTGGTGGCTCGCCGCTTCCTGATCGCGGTGGCGCAGCGGCTGGATATCCGACTCACAATTCCGCGCGCGCCAGCGGCGCATCCCGTGCTCGCGGTGCTCGAAGGCGAAGCCAAGCAAACGGGCATCATTCTGCGTGCGGGAAATGCGCCGGTCGCGCGCATCCCCGATACCGCCAGCACGGCGTCTCCCCCGCTCACGCTCGATCTCGAGCGCCGGCTGCGTGCCGTCAAACCGCTCAAGCCGCGCAAGGCAGACCGCACCCACACGCTCAACCTCACCGGCGAGATGGCGGGCTACATCTGGTCGATCAACAATGTCGCTTGGACCAAGGACGTTCCCCCGCTACCCATCGCAGAGGGCGAGCGCGTCGAGCTCATCTTCGTCAACCAGACGCGGATGCAGCACCCGATGCACCTGCACGGGCACGAATTTCAGGTGGTCGAAATCGACGGCAAGCGCTTTGCCGGCGCGGTGCGCGACACCGTGCTGGTTCCGCCGCGGCGCCGGGTCGTCGTCGCCTTCGACGCCAATAACCCCGGGCTTTGGGCAATCCATTGCCATCTGCTCTACCACCTCGACGCCGGGATGTTCACGACGTTGGGCTACGTCTGAGAGGGCAAGCGCGAGCCGGGCGAGGGGCAGGCACACTAGAGCGTGTAGTCGTTAAGACGCAGATCGGATGTCCGCTTTCGGAGCAAAGCGGACATCATTTGCTCATTCTGAGCTTTTCCGCTTTTGACCCCGGGCGGACATGCACCGCACCGAAATTCCGTAGTGCAGCGTTCTTCTGCCCCGTGGCGCGCTATTTTGTTCGGGTTGGAGGTACGGGAAGGAAGGGCCGGTGCCAGTCGATTCAGAACAATTCAGACGCCGCGGCGAAGCGCCGCGATGCCGCTCAGCCCCTCGCGGTAGTCTACATGCCGGGCGCTCAATTGTTGAGCCTCTGTCTCCTCAGCGTACTTGAGATAGTTGTGGGCCTGCACGAGAAGAAGCCGAGCGCGTTGCCGATCGCCGATCGCACGTGCCTTCTCTAAGCACTCTTCCGCCTTGCTCCGCAACAATTCGACGCCGCCCATGAGGCAATCCCCCTTAAGGAACCGCACGATTGCAGCCAGCAATCGTGGCAATTCCTCTATTCACCGGATGTGTGACTCAAGATCCTAATGAACCGCACCACTGGGTAGCCCGAGACGCGCCTTCCATGGCTTCCAACGTGCCGGTCGGTCTCGGCGGCGTTCCCAGCCCCTGTTCCAATGTGCCGGTTATGGCCCATCACTCCACGTGGAGTCTGAGAGACGGCCGGGTGCAAGGCAGCGATCCGGCGCGTGATCGCTCAGATTTTCTCGTAGGAGATAGTCTGCCGCTGGCCGTTTCCTGTATTAGATCGTCAACGATTCCAGAAGGATCGCACCGTGACGAAATTTCACGGTTGATATCTGGGATTTTTTCCCACCATTCGGCCGAGTATTTAGCACACATGATTGCCTCCCCGGCTGCATCACGGCGGCTCGTTATAAGCACAACCGAGGCGAGATTATGTACACCGTTTGCCGTCGGGGCTGGGCTTAGGGGGCCTTCGGCATTGTTCTAAGGGGTAAAACCTCGGCCCGCTGATCTCATGATATCCGCCGTTGACCTCAGAGCTGGCTGATCTTTCAAGTCTTCCAAAGATACGGGCAAGCGCCGGCGCCAATTCGGATGTTCATGGGTCGTCCCCGGGAGATTGACTTGATCTCTTATTCCCAGGACGTCTTCCATCGATATGACCAATAGTCGTGATGGAGTATCCGCGAGATACTTTGCCACCGACCCAAAGTCTGCGGTTTCGAGGCCATGCTGCCGCAACGCGTGGCGCAGGACATCGAGGCCGCCGCGACGTTGCTCGCTCGTCTCGCCGGGATCGATGCCCAGTGCCCGCTTAACAGCGAGGTCATGCTGATCGCTCCACCCCGCGAAGGTTGCGACATCATGCGTTCCAAACGAGACCAGCGCGTTCTCTCGATAGCGTTCGGGCGGGAAAAAAGTGCCGTTCGCCGAGCGCTCGAACAACATGACTTGATACGTCCAGATGCCCCAATCCGCGAGCGTCTCGCGAAAATTTTCGGGAATGGTCCCAAGGTCTTCTCCCACAACAATGCACCCGTGTTCCATGCTGGATAGGGCGGCCACTGCCAACATCGCCTCGAACGGAAAGCGAATGTAGGCGCCTTGGCTCGGTGGAACGCCGTGAGGAATCAGATAAAGGCGCTTCAAGCCCAAGACGTGATCCAGCCGAATCGCCCCCGCGTAGCGCATGGACGCTTGCAGCATGTGGCGAAATGGTTCGAACTGCTGATCCTCTAGGCCGGCAGGATTGAACCCAGCCAAACCCCAGTTCTGTCCCGCAGTGTTGAGAATATCCGGCGGCGCACCAACTGCCATTCCCGACAAGACCGCATCCTGATCGCACCAAGCATCGAAGCCATCGCTGCAAACTCCAACCGCAATATCGAGATAGAGCCCGAGCGGCAGGCCCCGCTCGCAGGCTTTCGCCCGACAGCGGTCGAGTTGCTCGTGGGCCACCCATTGCACGAATTCGAAGAAGCCGGTCGATACCGCTTCGGTCCGTCGTAGCGCAGCGAAGGTGTGCTCGTCAGGCCTTCGCCACTCTTGCGGCCATTCCCACCACGGATGACCGAATCTCCGGCGCAGCCATTCGAAACACGCAAAGCGAACCAGCGTGGATCCCCGCGCTTGTCGAAACCGATCGAAGGCGCCACGCCGCTCCACACTGCCTTCCTGGCGAAAGCCTTCGTATGCAAGCTCGAGCGCGCGCATCTTCGCGTTTGCAACGCCGTCATAATCGACGATGTCTTGCTTTCGAAGGCGTTCGACCTCTTCTTCCAACCCTGCAGCTTGGAGGCCGGGAAATTCCGGAATTGCGTCAACGTCGATGTACAGCGGACTAAGGAAGAGGCGGCTGTTCGGGGAATAGGGACTGGCGTTCGAGGCCCGGTCATCAAATAAAGCATGCAGCGGATTGAGCCCGATGCCCGCAGCGCCCAGTTCTCCAGCGAGATCGACGAGGCCGGCAAGATCAGTAAAGTCGCCGTGCCCCCAATTGCCCAGCGACCTCACCCCGTAGAGCTGCACACCGAGCGCCCACATCCGCCGCGGCGCCGTTTGCTCCCCCTGATACGCCCGCTCCCGACAAACAATTAAGCAGGCGTCCTCGGTCAGAGAACCCTGCCGGTCCGTGACGGTGACACGCAGTCGGAAGATGCCATTTTGGAGCGCGCCCGGCAGGATAAGCAAAGGCGATGTACCCTCGCCCTCGGCGATTTTGTGCTCTGAAACGATTTCCCAGCGTAGCGGCAGCCCGCCGGCAGCGGCCAAGCGGAGGGGCTGGTCGGCATGGCCGCGGATGACGACAGTCCGCGGCAGCATGCGCTCAGTCGCGCCGCCGCCGACGGCCAGGGCCTCAAGGATTCGAGTAAGAACCTCCGGCTCGACAGTCCGGAGATGTCCGAATGCATCCCGGTACTCGGTTTCCAAGCCCCAAAGAGCTGCTCGTTCAAAAACGCGGTCCATGGTCGAGTCGCTCGATCGACCGGCAACAAGAGCGATCCGGGTTTGTTCCGCTAAAAACCCACGGATTACCCAACACGATTTCATGTTTTTCCGCCTGATGCGACCTCAAACGTGGCCGGGAACCAAAGGGGGCGGGTCCAGGTTCCATCAATGCCACTTCCGCCGCCCGGGCGGGTCGACAGGGGGGCAAAGCCCATTCGAGCCGTGACAGCCAACCCCAGCATTCGGTCCGTCAGCGACCTTTCTAAACACCGCATCTACATCGAAGACGTTTACCCCGTCGTCGATGTAGGCCGTTTTCCGGTCAAGCGCATCGTCGGCGAAGAGCTCGACGTCTGGGCCGATATCTTTCGCGACGGACATGTCGTGCTCGCGGCCGAGCTCTTGTGGCGGCGCGAAGGAGCCGACAAATGGCTCCGCGTTCCCATGGTCCTGCACGACAACGACCGCTGGAAGGCAAGTTTCACGCCTCCCAAGGTCGGCCGCTACGTTTACGCCATCGAGGCGTGGACGGACGTATTTGCGAGCTGGCGCCGCGATTTCCTCACCAAACGAGCAGCCGGCATGGATGTCGGCCTCGAAATCGAGGAAGGCCGCAACCTATTGGCGGATCTGCAGCTCAAAAATAGCGAACAGGCTCGGCTGATCCGGAATGTTTGCCGCAAACCGGACATCGCCGAAAATCCAGCCCCGCTTCTATCGGAGGAGCTGGCGGCAGCAGCCAGCAAGGGCCAGCAGTCCGACCTGACCCGCAGCGTCAGCTATCCGTTAGTGGCCGACCGGCCGATCGCGCGCGCAGGGGCCTGGTACGAGATGATGCCGCGCAGTCAATCGCCGGTCGTCGGCAGGCACGGCACCTTCGATGATTGTATCAATCGATTGCCCGACATCGCCGCGATGGGTTTCGATGTGCTTTATTTGACACCCATCCATCCGATCGGCCGCGTCAACCGCAAGGGCCGCAACAATTCGCTCCGTTGCGAAGCCGGCGATCCGGGCAGTCCCTATGCCATCGGCTCCGCCGCGGGCGGCCACGACGCCGTGCATCCCGAACTGGGCACGCTCGACGATTTCCGGCGCTTGGTGCGCGCCTGCGCGGAGCGCGGCTTGGAAGTCGCGCTCGACTTTGCCGTCCAGTGCTCGCCCGACCATCCCTGGCTCGCGCAGCATCCGGAATGGTTCAGGCGCAGACCCGACGGCTCGATCCAATATTCCGAAAACCCGCCAAAAAAGTATGAGGACATCGTCAATCCGGACCTGTACGGACCCGACAACGAAGGGCTTTGGAAGGCGCTGCGCGACGTCGTGCTGTTCTGGGTCGCGCAAGGAGTGCGCATCTTTCGCGTCGACAATCCGCATACCAAGGCGTTCCCGTTCTGGGAGTGGTTGATCCGAGAAGTCCAGTCCGTTGATGCGGACGTCATGTTTTTGTCCGAGGCCTTCACCCGACCGAAGGTGATGAAGGCGCTCGCCAAGCTCGGCTTCAGCCAGTCCTACACCTACTTCACTTGGCGCACGGGCAAGGAGGAACTGCAGGCCTACCTGAGCGAGATCACCGGTTATCCCGAGCGCGAATATTTCCGTCCCAACTTCTTCGTCAATACGCCCGATATCCTGCCGTTCCACCTGCAGAGCGGCGAGCCCTGGATCTTCAAGACGCGGGTGGCGCTTGCCGCCACGCTGTCGGGCAATTACGGCATCTACAACGGTTTCGAGCTGCTGGAGCACGAACCGATACGCGGAAAGGAGGAATACCTTAATTCCGAGAAGTATGAATTGAAGGTGCGCGACTGGGACCGGCTCGGCAATATCAAACGCTACATCGCCCGCCTCAACCGCATACGGCGAGACAATGCGGCGCTCCTGCAAACCAACAATTTGCGCTTCGCGCAGATCGACGACAGCGAGGTCATCGGTTTCATAAAGGAATCGGAAGCACGCGATAACGCCGTGGCCGTCGCCGTGGCGTTGACAAAGGCCGGACCGCGCGAGTTCTGGTTTCATTTCGGCGATATCGAGATCGGCCCATCGACTTCGCGCCGCCGCGTCAAAGCCATTGAAAATCTGATCACCGGCGAACGGCACGTCCTCGAGTGGGGCGGCATCCGTTTGCGCATCGATCAACAGCAGGATCCCACCCTGCTGTTCCGCTGCTTCGCGTGAAGGGCGTGCCATGGATGTGATCACCGACATCAGGGCGGCGGCGAGGCTCGAAAGCGACGAGCTTTGGTTCAAGGACGCGATCATCTATCAACTTCATGTCAAGGCATTCGCCGACAGCAACAACGACGGCATCGGCGATTTCGTAGGGCTGACCGAAAAACTCGACTACCTGGAGGACCTCGGCGTCACCGCGCTTTGGCTGCTGCCGTTCTATCCCTCGCCCGGCCGTGACGATGGCTACGACATTTCCGACTACCGCACGATCAATGCCGATTTCGGCACGATGTCCGATTTCCGTCGCTTCATGCAGGAGGCAAGGCGGCGAAAGCTGCGAGTGCTCACCGAGCTCGTCATCAATCACACCTCCGACCAACATCCCTGGTTCGTGCGCGCCCGCCAAAGCAAACCGACATCCGATGCCCGCAACTGGTATGTATGGAGCGACCACGACCAAGCCTATGCAGGCACGCGCGTCATCTTTAGCGACACCGAGAAATCAAATTGGGCGTGGGACCCGCTTGCCGGGGCGTATTATTGGCACCGGTTCTTTTCGCATCAGCCGGATCTCAATTACGACAATCCGCGGGTGCTTGCGGCCATGATTCAGATCATGCGCCGCTGGGTCGATCTGGGCGTGGATGGCTTCCGTTTGGACGCCATTCCATATCTGTGCGAGCGCGAAGGGACCAACAACGAGAATCTCCCGGAGACCCACGCGATCATCAAGAGGATCAGGTCCGCGCTCGACTCCTACATGCCGGGCAAGGTCCTTCTCGCCGAAGCCAATCAATGGCCGGAAGACGTCAACGCCTATTTCGGCGACGGCGACGAGTGTCACATGGCCTATCACTTTCCGCTGATGCCGCGCATTTACATGGCGATCGCTCAGGAAGACCGCTTTCCCATCACCGACATTCTCCGGCAAACCCCCGACATTCTCGTCAACTGCCAATGGGCGCTGTTCCTGCGCAACCACGACGAGCTCACGCTCGAAATGGTGACGGACGTCGAGCGCGATTATCTCTGGTCAACCTATGCGACCGACCCTCGCGCTCGCATCAATCTGGGCATCAGGCGGCGTTTGGCATCGTTGATGGACAATGATCGGCGGAAGATCGAATTGATGAACTCGCTGCTGATGTCGTTTCCTGGTACGCCGATCATCTATTACGGCGACGAGATCGGGATGGGCGACAACATCTATCTTGGCGATCGCAACGGCGTGCGCACGCCGATGCAGTGGACGCCGGATCGCAATGGCGGCTTCTCCCGTTGCGACCCGGCGCGGCTCTATCTGCCGATGATCATGGACCCGGTCTACGGTTACGAGGCGGTCAATGTCGAAGCGCAATCGCGCAGTCTGGCGTCGCTGCTGAGTTGGACCAAACGTCTGATATCGGTTCGCAAGTCGAGCAAGGTGTTCGGCCGCGGTTCGTTGACCTTTATCCGCCCGGCAAACCGCTCCGTGCTTGTCTACGTGCGGCAATACGAAAATGAAGTCGTGCTGTGCGTCGCCAATCTGTCGCGCTCGGCGCAGGCCGCCGAGATCGACCTGGCCCCCTGGCGCGGCCGCGTGCCGTTCGAATTGCTCGGCCGAACGAACTTTCCGCCGATCGGCAAGAGTCCCTACCTTGTAACTCTGGGGCCCTACGGATTCTTCTGGTTCCTGCTGCGCGAGCCGGAGGCGTCGATGGTCGAGAGCCCGAGGATCTGGGCGGAATTCGAGACGCTTGTCGTCACCGATGGCTGGAGATCGCTGCTCCGCGGCCGTTCCAAATCGATACTCGAACGCGATGTGCTTCCGGCATTTCTTGCGAGCCGGCGCTGGTATGCGAATCGAGGCCGGCTGACGACGACCCATATCGTCGGCGCCGTTCCACTCGTGGCAACCGATCCCGATCTGGGAGTTGCGTTGCTCGAGGCCAAAGACAGACGCGAAACCGCAAATTATCTGCTGCCTATGACCATCAAATGGACGCGTTTTGACCGCGAGCGACAAAATCCGAGTGCGCTCGCCGCCGTGCGCCAGGGGCCACGCGAAGGCACCCTGCTCGACGCCACCGCCGATCCCGACTTTGTCTCTCTTCTGCTTGAAAACCTGCGCGCAGGGCGCACCACCGAGTCCGACCATCGTCGAATCGAGTTCGCGCCGACGGCGAGCTTTCCGAAAGACGTCCCGCTCCCGGTGCAAGACGTGCGTGCCGTCGATACGGAGCAGTCGAATACGACGGTTCTTGTCGGAACAGACTACGTCGTCAAGCTGTTTCGGCGCCTCGAGCCGGGCCTCAATCCGGAAATCGAGGTCGGCCACTTTCTCACGGAGACCGTCGCGTTCTCACACGCCCCGCCCCTCCTTGGAACGGTGGAGATGGAGGAAAACGGAGCTCACAGTGCGGTCGCCGTTGTGCACGGTTTCGTGCAAAACCAGGGCGACGCCTGGACGGTGACGAACGCCTATCTCGACCGTTTCGTCGAGGAACAGCGGCTCCTGACGGCCGAAGCCGCCGGCCACAGCGATGAGCAAGCCGCTTATCTGCGGCTGATGGACCACGTCGGGCGGCGGGTCGCCGAGTTGCAGCTCGTGCTTGCCAGCCGTGATGATATCGCCGCGTTCGCTCCGGAACCGATTGCCGCCGGCGATGTACGGAACTGGACGGAAGGCATCCTGCAGCGTGCTGAGCGCGCACTCGGTGACTTGGCACGTCGCCGATCGGACTTGGCGGAAAATGATCTCCAGCTGGTCGATGCGCTCCTGTCCTATCGAGACTCGCTTCCTCTGCGATTGCGCCAATTGCTTCCGGAAACCATCGACGCAATGAAAATCCGTCATCACGGTGATTTTCATCTCGGGCAGATGCTGATCGTCAAGGACGACATCTTCATCATAGATTTCGAAGGCGAACCGCGCCGCAGCCTCGAGGATCGCCGGCGCAAGGCCCCGGCCGCCCGCGACGTTGCCGGCCTGATCCGGTCGATCGACTATTCCGCAACGGCTGCGCTCGAGCGTGCACTCAAATCAGCGCCCGATGAACACGGCAAGCTCGCCCATGCGCTCGAGGATTGGCGCGAACACTCCGTCACCGCCTTCATGTCGGCGTATCGCTCATCGTTAAGCGACACGAGACTTTGGCCGCAATCGATCGAGGCCGCCGATCGTCTTCTTGATTTTTTTCTGTTGGAGAAGGCTTTCTACGAAATCGAATACGAGCTCGCGCATCGGCCTGATTGGCTGCGGGTGCCGCTGGCCGGCACCTGGCGCATCCTCTCGCGTTCGGAAGGCGCGCCGCAATGAGCTCGCTCACGCCGGAAGCCTATGCCGTCATTGAGGGTCGCCATTCCGATCCTTTCCGCTATCTCGGCCCGCATGTCGAAAATGACTCGTCCGTCGTTCGCGTGTTCCTTCCGGATGCCGAGGAAGTTGCCGTCATCGACGAAGAGGGTCACGAAAACGATCTTCAACGCATCCATGATGCCGGCCTGTTCGAGGGCCGATTATCCAATGGACCGCGACACTATCGCCTGCGCGCGCGCTATGGCGAACGGCAGGTCGAGCTCGAAGACCCCTACCGCTTCCCCCCGATCTTGTCCGAGTTCGATCTCTATCTGCTGGGCGAAGGGACCCATGTGCATCTTTACGAAAAGTTGGGCGCCCATCCGATGGTGCTCGACGGTGTGTCGGGCGTCGCCTTTGCCGTTTTCGCGCCCGCGGCCAAGCGCGTCAGCGTGGTTGGCGATTTCAATCTATGGGATGGACGCCGCCACGCCATGCGCGTGCGTGGCAACGGCTTTTGGGAAATTTTTGTGCCCGAAGCCCGAGCCGGCGACAAATATAAATATGAGGTCGTCGGCCCGGGCGGCCACCTGCTGCCGTTGAAGTCCGACCCACTGGCCTTCGCTGCCGAACTGCGACCGCGGACGGCTTCGATCGTGGTCGACCGCGAGACGATCCAACGGCCGCAGCCGGCACCTGGCGGCGTCAATGCCTTGAGTGCGCCGATATCGATCTACGAAGTCCATCTCGGGTCGTGGCGGCGACATCCACAACATGGCGGCCGTTGGCTGAGCTACCGCGAGTTGGCGGAGGAATTGCCAGCTTACGCGAGCGACCTGGGGTTCACGCATGTCGAATTCCTGCCGATCAGTGAACACCCGTTCGACGGATCCTGGGGCTATCAGCCGACCGGACTTTTTGCGCCCACCAGTCGCTTCGGCACTCCGGCCGACTTTGCCGCCCTGATCGATGCATGCCACCAAAAGGGCCTGGGCGTCATTATCGACTGGGTGCCGGGACATTTCCCTGACGATCCCCATGGCCTCAGCCGTTTCGACGGGACGGCACTGTACGAGCATGAAAATCCAAAGCAGGGGCGCCACCTCGATTGGAACACGCTCGTCTACAATTATGGGCGCACCGAAGTCGCAAACTTCCTGTTGGGCAGCGGATTGTTCTGGCTCGATCGCTACCGCATCGACGGGCTGCGCGTGGATGCCGTCGCTTCCATGCTTTATCTCGATTACAGCCGGCCCGAAGGCGGCTGGGTGGCGAACAAATACGGCGGACGCGAAAACCTCGACGCCATCAATCTGCTTCGCCGTTTCAATTCGGAGCTGTTCTCACGATTTCCCCATGCGACCACGGCGGCAGAGGAGTCGACCGCTTGGCCCATGGTATCGAGGCCGGTGGATTGGGGCGGTCTCGGGTTCGGCTACAAGTGGAACATGGGATGGATGCACGACACGCTCGAATACGTCAGTAAAGATCCGATCTACCGCAAGCATCATCACGGCCAAATCCTCTTCGGCTTGCACTATGCGTTCTTCGAGAACTTCATCCTGCCGCTCTCCCATGACGAGGTTGTGCACGGCAAGCGTTCGATTCTCGGGCGCATGCCGGGCGATGAATGGCAGCGTTTTGCCAATCTGCGCGCCTATTACGGCTTCATGTTCGCTCACCCCGGCAAGAAGCTCCTGTTCATGGGCAGCGAGTTCGGCCAGGAGAACGAATGGCGCCATGATCATTCGCTTGATTGGCATCTTCTCGAGCACCCCCGGCATGCGGGTGTGCAGGCTTTGGTCCGTGATCTCAATCGTCTTTACCGGACGATACCGGCTCTGCACGAACTCGACTGTGAGGACGCCGGATTCGAGTGGTTGGTCATGCATGACGCCGAACGCAGCGTGTTCGCGTGGCTGCGCAAAGGACGCCAGACGCACGAGCGTTGCCTGGTGGTGGTGAACTTCACCCCCGAGGTCTATCGCGACTACCGCGTCAAGGTGCCATTTTCGGGGGCATGGCGCGAGATCCTCAACAGCGATTCCGCGCTGTACGGCGGCAGCAATATCGGGAACGCGGGCGCGGTCACGACGTTGGACGGGGGCGCAGTTCCCGAGGTCAGCCTTGTTGTTCCGCCACTTGCGACAATTTTTCTCGTTCCGGAGCGCTAGTGTGCGGATTTCGGCTGGGGCGCCGCATCCGTTGGGAGCCACCTGGGACGGGCGCGGAACTAATTTTGCGCTGTTTTCGGCGAATGCCGAAAAGGTCGAGCTTTGCCTATTCGACAGTCATGGTCGGCGCGAGATCGAGCGCATCGCGCTGCCGGAACGCACCGAGGACGTCTGGCACGGCTACCTCAACGATGTCGTGCCGGGACAACTCTACGGTTACCGCGTTCACGGCCCTTATCAGCCCGAGCGCGGATGGCGTTTCAATGCGTACAAGCTCCTCGTCGACCCTTATGCGAAGCAGCTGGCAGGGCGCCTGGTCTGGAGCGACGCCCATTTCGGGTATCGCGCCGGCAGCGCGCGGGCCGATCTCTCGTTCGACCGGCGCGACAACGCGCGTGGAATACCGAAAAGCGTCGTGGTCGACGAAGCCTTCACCTGGGGCGAAGAACGTCGACCGTCGATCCCCTGGCAAGACACCATCATCTACGAGGCCCACGTCAAGGGACTGACTCAACTTCGCGAGGATGTGCCGCCCGCTTGGCGCGGGACATACCGCGGGCTGACGGCACCGGCGGTGGTCGACCATCTCAAGCGTCTAGGCGTCACCGCAATTGAACTGCTGCCGATTCACGCTTTTATCGATGACCGGCATCTGGTCGAGCGCGGCCTTGGCAACTATTGGGGCTACAATACGCTCGGCTTTTTCGCGCCCGAGATGCGTTATGCCGCGGACGGGCCGCTCGATGCGTTTCGATCTACCGTGTCGCGACTGCATGATGCCGGCATCGAAATCATCCTCGATGTCGTCTACAACCATACTGCGGAAGGCAATCATCTCGGCCCGACTCTGAGCTTCCGCGGCATCGACAACACCTCGTATTACTGGCTTCTCCCCGATCAACCCCGCTACTACGACGACTTCACGGGCTGCGGAAATGCACTCAAGCTCGCGCATCCGCGCGTGCTGCAGATGGTCATGGATTCGCTGCGCCATTGGGTGCAGGTTTGTCACGTCGACGGCTTCAGGTTCGATCTCGCAAGCACGCTCGGCCGCGGCGCCAACGGTTTTGATGGTGGCGTGGCCTTCTTCGCGGCCATCCGGCAGGATCCTGTTTTGGCCGGAGCCAAGCTGATCGCCGAACCATGGGATCTTGGTCCCGGCGGCTATCGGGTCGGCGCGTTTCCGTCGGGCTGGTCGGAATGGAATGACCGCTTTCGCGCCACGCTGCGCCGCTACTGGTCCGGGGAAGGCAATCTCATCGGCGAGCTTGGCGGCCGCATGACCGGCTCAGCCGATCTGTTCCATCACGACGGTCGCGGCCCGCGCTCCAGCATCAACTACGTGACTGTTCATGATGGGTTCACGCTTGCCGATCTCGTCAGCTACGAGCGCAAGCACAACGAAGCAAACGGCGAGGACAATCGAGACGGGTCCGATGAAAACCACAGCACGAACTACGGTGTCGAAGGACCGACCGATGATCCCGCCATTCTGCGGCTGAGGCGACAACTGCGGCGTAATCTGCTTGCAAGCGTGATGCTGGCGCAAGGCGTGCCCTTGCTGCTCGCGGGAGACGAAGTCGGCAACAGCCAGGGTGGCAACAACAACGCCTATTGCCAGGACAATCCAATCGGTTGGGTGGATTGGTCGGCGCTCGGCCGCAACGAGGAGGACATGACCGCCTTGGTGAGCGAGCTCAGCGCGCTGCGCCGGCGGTTTCCCCAATTGCGCGCACGGCGCTGGGTCGAAGGCCACCGTGCTGACGGCTCATTCGGGGTGTTGTGGCTGACGCCACAGGCCACCGAGATGGTGGAACAGGACTGGAATTTTCCGCAGGGACGGTTCCTGTCCTATGTCCTCGGTCCGGTGGAGCAAGCAAACGCGCCGCTCTATGTCGTGCTCAACGCTGCATTAGAGACAATCGAGTTCACGCTTCCTACCCTGCCGCAGTACAGCCGTTGGACTGCGCTGTTGGAAACCGCGCCCGAACCGCGGCTCGGCGCACAGGTGGCGTCCGGCTCGAAGCTGCAGGCGCGGCCACGGTCAATTCTGGTATTTTCGGGCTCGCCATGACGGCCAGCGCCCGCTTTGGCCCCGAACTGCATCAAAGTGGCGTCACCTTCCGCCTCTGGGCTCCGGCCGCCAAGCGCGTCGATGTGATGCTGGATCGTCCCTATCCGATGCAGGCGCAGGCGGAAGGCTGGTACGAAGTCACCATACCGGGCGCGCGCGCCGGGACGCTCTACAAGTATCGCATCGATGGCGAAATGGAGGTTCCGGACCCGGCCTCGCATTTCCAACCGCATGACGTGCTAGGGCCAAGCGAAGTTATCGATCACGACCGGTTCGAATGGCGGACAGGTGGATGGCGGGGCCGGCCTTGGGAGAATGCGGTTTTTTTGGAGGTTCATGTCGGCACATTCACGTCAGGCGGCACGTTTCGCGCTGCGATCGAGAAGCTCGATCACGTGGCCAAGACCGGGGTGACCGCGATCGAATTGATGCCAATTGCTGACTTCGCCGGCCGGCGAAATTGGGGATACGACGGCGTCCTACTTTATGCGCCTGACAGCGCCTATGGGCGGCCGGATGATCTGCGAACGCTGATCGACGCAGCGCATGCCCACGGGCTCATGGTGTTTCTCGACGTCGTCTACAATCATTTCGGTCCGGAAGGTAACTATCTTCACCATTACGCGCCGGCATTCTTCGCCTCGGCTCATACGCCGTGGGGCCACGCCATCAATTATAACATTCCACAGGTGCGGGCCTTCGCGATCGGTAACGCGCTCCACTGGCTCGAGCGCTATCGTTTCGACGGTCTTCGGCTCGATGCCGTTCATGCCATCGTCGAAGCCGGGCGGCCCTCGGTCCTCCATGACCTGAGCCGAGTGGTCGGACACTTCGCTGCCGCCTCCGGACGAACGATTCATCTCGTCCTAGAGAACGACGACAACCGTGCGAGCTTACTCGATCCGTGGGCCAATCCTTCGCAAGGTAAATATCGTGCGCAATGGAATGACGATTACCATCACGCTTGGCACCGCCTGCTGACCGGAGAAAACAGCGGCTATTATCAGGATTATGCACCGAATCCTCGCCGCCACATCGGGCGCGTCCTGTCCTCAGGCTTCGCCTATCAGGGCGAAGCCTCCCCTCATCGGCATGGTCGAAGTCGCGGTGAAGCATCGGGTGCCTTGTCGCCGCTGGCTTTCGTCAATTTTCTGCAGAACCATGACCAGATTGGTAACCGTCCCCTGGGGGATCGCCTTGCATCCCGCGTCCACGAGGCTGCTCTCATGGCGGCGCTCGCCATCACGCTGCTAGCTCCGATGCCCCCGCTCTTGTTCATGGGAGAAGAATGGGGATCAACCCAGCCCTTTCCCTTCTTTTGCGATTTCCCCGGGGCACTGGCGGATGCCGTGCGCAAAGGCCGCTGGGAGGAATTCAAGTCCGCTTATGCCGAGTTAGGCGATGACGTTCCGGATCCGCTCGAAGAAGCAACGTTCCGCTCCGCGGTGCTGGATTGGGATGCGCGCACGACGTTGGACGGCCGCAAGCGGCTCGCGCTGGTCCGCGACCTGTTGACGACGCGACAGCGGGAGATCGTCCCGCGGCTTGCCGGTGCAAAGTTCAGCGTCGCACAATGCGAGCAACATATCCTGACCGCGAATTGGGTGCTTGCCCACGGCAAGATGCTCAGGATGCTTGCCAACCTCGCCGATGACGGCGCCGAGCTACCGCGCAACTTTCGACCGCTTCGACCGATTTGGGGTGGCGATCCGCCGGCAAAGTTGCCGCCGTGGTCGGTGTTCTGGAGCATCGGAGAGGAATGATGCCGTCCTCCGTCCCGCTCGCGACTTACCGTCTCCAGCTCACTCCGAATTTCGGCTTCGACCAAGCGGCGGAGCTGGTGCCGTATCTCAAGGCGCTTGGCATCAGCCATCTTTATGCTTCTCCGTTTCTCAGGGCGCGTTCGGGCAGCGCGCACGGATATGACGTGGTCGACCACAATTCGTTCAACTCGGAGCTCGGCGGCGAGGATGCGTTCCGGCGCCTGTCTGCCGCGCTCGATGCGGCGGATATCGGGCTCATTCTCGATTTCGTGCCCAACCACATGGGGGTTCACTATGCCGACAATCCGCGCTGGCTTGACGTCCTGGAATGGGGGCCGAAATCTCCGTGCGCTGCTTCGTTCGATATCGATTGGCAAACCCTCCCCGCGCACCCCGGCGGCGGTGTCCTCATCCCCGTTCTCGGGACGTCCTATGGCGAGGCGCTGGAACGCGGTGAAATCGAGCTTCGATATGATGCAACGGAGGGTAGCTTCTCGGCCTGGTATTACGAGCATCGACTGCCCATCGCTCCCAGCCGTTACGGCGAGATTTTAGACAAAGTCGTAGTAGAAGCCGGCGCGGGCGAGCAACCCGCAGGCCGCAAACTGCTCGAATTGGCGGCGCGGTATCGCGGCCCACATAATCCCCCCCGTCACCAGGCACCAGCCTTCAAGGCCGAACTCGCGTCTATCGTCGATGGCAAGGACGTGATCGACCGCGGGCTTCGGGCTTATCGAGCGACTCAGGGACCCGGGGCGATTCTCGCCCTGCATCACTTGCTCGAGCGCCAGCACTATCGACTCGCGCATTGGCGACTTGCCGGCAGCGAGATCAACTACCGGCGATTTTTCGACATCAACACACTGGCCGGGCTGTGCGTGGAACACCGCGACACCTTCGATGCCATTCATGGACTTGTCCGCCGCCTCGTTGCCGAGGGTTGTTTGCACGGGTTGCGGCTCGATCACATCGATGGGTTGCGCGATCCGCACCAATATTTCCGCCGGCTACAACGGCTCATCGACGTCGCCCGGCCCGCAAAGAACCGACCGTTCTACGTAGTGGCCGAAAAGATTCTGGCCGACGCAGAGCGCCTGCCTCGCTTTGCTGGAGTTGCAGGCACAACGGGCTATGAATGGCTCAACGTCATCTCACGGCTCCTTCTCGACGATCGCGGGCTCGCCACGCTGGCGCGAACTTGGCACGACGTGAGCGGCGATGAACGCAGTTTTGATACCGTCCTCATCGGGGCCAAACGTCGCGTGATTGCCAACATTTTGGCGAGCGAATTCACCGTATTGACGCGTTTGCTCGCACGGATCGCCGCCGGCCATTATACCACACGCGATTATACCGCCGAGCGGCTGCGCGCTGCGTTCGAGCTGTTCATTCTGCATTTCCCGATCTATCGCACCTACATCACCGCGTCAGGTCCGAGCAGGGAGGACCGTGCGATCATCGAAGGCGCGCTCGCCAATGCTCGCGCCGAATGGTTCGGTTCGGACTTCGGGATTTTCGATTTCCTGCGCGACGCGTTGACGCTCGACCTCATTGCCCAGGGTCGCGCAGGTCACAGCATTGCGCGCGACCGCCGGTTTGCATTCAAGGTTCAGCAATTCACCGGTCCGATGATGGCGAAGTCGCTCGAGGATACCGCGCTCTATCGCTTTCATCGCCTTTTAGCCCTCAACGAAGTCGGCGGCGATCTTGCCGCCACCCGGCTGTCAGTAGCGAGTTTTCATGAGCGTATGCAGGAGCGCGCCAGCAAATGGCCGCATGGCCTGACTGCGACTGCAACGCATGACACCAAGCGCGGCGAGGACGCGCGCGCGAGAATCATTGCCCTCTCCGAGCTTGCGGATGAGTGGACGCGAAGCGTGCAACAATGGCGGCAGCTCAACGCCAATCTGGTCGTCTCTTTAGGGCCGTTACGGATACCTTCGCCGGCGCACGAATACATGCTCTATCAGGCGCTCCTCGGCGCGTGGCCCCTTGCCGGCATCGACGCGAGCTTCGTCGAGCGGTTTCAGGCCTATGCGATCAAAGCCGCCCGCGAAGGGAAAGAGCAGACGAGTTGGCTCGCGCCCAACGAACGTTACGAGATGGGTCTCAAAGACTTTCTTGATCGCCTTCTCGATCCTGAGCAATCCGCAAGCTTCATCGAAGCTTTTGATGCATTCGCGCGCCGCGCAGCATTGATGGGAGCGCTGAACAGCCTCGCGCAATTGGTCCTGAAGGCGGCCATGCCGGGCGTCCCCGATTTCTATCAGGGCACCGAATTCTGGGACCTGGCGTTGGTGGATCCCGACAACCGACGACCGGTCGACTTCGCCGCGCGAGCATCCGTGCTCGACGCGATCGGCCAGCCGCCGGATTGGCGTGCGCTTGCGAGCACATGGCCAGACGGCCATGTCAAATTCGCCCTGATGCGACAGCTTCTTGCGTTGCGACAGCAACTTCCGGACGTCTTTACCAACGGCTCCTATCGTCCGCTCGCTGTCGTCGGTCCGAACCGCAACGAGATCGTCGCGTTCGCACGGCTCGGCGAGCAAAACGCCGTTATCGTCGTGAGCGGACGGCTGTTTGGTCGCGCGACGCAGGGCGGCCGGCGATGGCCGCCCGCTCAAGCCTGGAATGCATCGGTACTGGCCGAAGGTTTTTCCGCGATGCGCACGGTCCTGACGATCGGCAAAACGATGACTGGGCCAAGCTTGGCGGCGGCAGACTTGTTCGATGTTCTGCCAATCGCCGTTCTGCAAGCACGATATGCGCCAGCCAAGCGCGAACGACCGAGAACTAAGGTGAGTGCCGCCGCCAAATGAGCGGGCGCGCAAGCGTCATAGGAAAGAAGGGGGCCGTCCGGGATCTCGCGTGGGGGCCGGACGGCCTCGCGGACGTCGTGCCGACCGACCAAGGGTCGGTTCCCTCCCTCCGCCGAATCGCTAAGTACGCGAGATGACAGATTCGGGCAACCAGAAGCTGGCAAATTGTTTCACATTCTCAACAGGTGCCCTGCAGATGAAGGTTATGGCGGTCGTTAGGTCCCGCGCCGGCTAGGTCCGGCGCCGGAACCGAATGCGGCGTTGCGGGTTGGGGTGATGGGTGAGGCAGGAGACTTCAAGTGTCTCACCTTTGTAAAACTCAAGCCCCGTCCCTGTAGGAAGCCGGGGCTTTTCTTTAGACCCCCCGCTCTCCGTCCTGGGCTCGCTGGCGACCGCTCTCTGTTACTTGCACTTGCAGGATTTCCGAGAGGGCGGCACCACCCGAGACAGCGGCCTACTCGTTTTGCACTACCTTGACGTGGTGCCGCTGACCGGCAGTAGCCGGGTGACGCAATCGGAGTGCCTGCTCAGCCAGCCACGACAAGGGCCGCCGAATCGGTAAAGCGCCGGCAGCGAACCATGAAATCTGCTCCGCAATGTAGTCGGCTTGAGTCCTGCTCGTCTACTGTCCGACCTACACGTTGTTATGCATCTACAAATCGTCGAAGCAGACGGGCAACTTACCCGGCGGTATGTAGCAAGCGTGCCACACTGCTCGGCAATGTGGATCGGGCTGATAGAAAACTACGGTGCGGGCGGAACTGACCAAGCGGCTCGATGTTAAGCGTCCAGGTATTCGGGCCCGGGGGGACACGATCGGAATACCGCTCCCGAATATTTTGGATTGATGGGCGTCGCACACGGGCCGCTGCGAAAGCGCTACAGCGGAAAAGGCCGTGCCGTACCCGAGCGACTGCCCGTCGATCCTAGCCCCTTTTTCGCTTCGCTGCGCTCAACCCATGGACCTACGCTTTCGCGGGGGTGAGCGGAGAACGAGCTGCCTTAAAGCGTGCAGGAGCGCGTGTGCTTCATGTGCTCGAGCGTCCTCGGCACGATGACGCAGTCATGGTGGCCGCCGTTGCTCGGCCAGATGCCGACCAGCTCGTCGGTCTCGGTATCGATGAAGGCGATGCCGCTCGATAGCCGTTGGAAGCCGCTGAACACGCCGACCACGTATTTGCCGTCGTAGGTCACCGCCAGCGTTTGCATGTCCGGCCCGATGCCCTGGATCTCCTTCTTGATCTTCCAGGTCTTGGTGTCGACGACCATCACGCCGCTGGCGGCCGGGGAGGGGTGCAGGATCGACAGATAGAGCTTGGAGCCGTCCATGGAGAACACCATGTGGAACGGGTTCGGATATTTGCCCACCCACAGCGGATCCTCGATGTGCGCGATCTTCTTCCAGTTGCGCGGGTCGGGATCGCTCGAATCGAACACCGAGCAATTGTTCTCGCGCAGATTGTTCATCATGCAGAGAAAACGCCCGTCGGGGGAGAAGCCGATCTCGTGGCCGGGCGAGAAGATCTTGTCGAACGTCACCTCCCAATGATCGTTGTCGATCTTCTTGACGGGATATTGGTTCGGCGCGTTCTTGTTGAATTGAAGGAAGGTCACGGGCTCGAAGTTCTTCTCGGCGTCGAGGATGAGCTGGCCGCCGCACAGTCGCACGATGGTGGACGCCCAGCGGCCGCTCGGGTGCCAGATGGTGCCGTCGGCGCCGCAGAGGCTGAAGACGTCGTCGCCGGGGAGCGTCCCCTCCTCGACGAACAGCTCGCCCATCGGCACCATCTCCCATTCGATCTTCTGGCCTTTGGTGCCGAGATAGTCGTACTTGCCGGTCTTCGGGTCGGGATAGATCTTGGAGATCTTGAGCACGCCGCCCTTTTGCCAGGCCTCGGCCAGGTTGCGCACGTTGGGCACCCAGTCGTATTTGAGCGCCGCGATGACGCGCGAGGTCCGGCGGTCGAAGCACGCCGCGATGTCCTTCTGCCCGTCGGTGACGAAATAGCGCTCCGCGGTCTTGGGATCGATGTTCACGTGCACGCCGAGACCGAGGCCCGTGGTTTCCGCCACGTTCTCCATCACCTCCATTTGCGAGCCGTCGTAGCGCACGCGATAGATGTTGAAGCCTTCCCCCGGCGTCTCGATCTGGGTGGGGATGCCGTAGATCAGCGAATTCTTGCCGCCCTGGGTGCTGTTGATCCATTCGAAGCCCTTCGCCGGGTCCGCGCTCGGGAAGGCGCACAAGTGGTGCGAGATCGGGTTGTAGTCGCCGTAGTTCCAATACGAGATCCACGCGAGGGCCCGGCCGGTGTTGAGGTTCACCGCATAGGTGCCGCCGCTCATCTTGGTCGGCATCAGCAGCACCCAGTCGCCGAAGCGCCGGCCGCCCACATCCGCCTGCGGATTGACCAATTCGCGATCGATGGGGTGGCGCTGGGGTTCGGTATAAGTGGCGCCGGCGTGCCTTGCCCCCTGATTCGGGATGCTCTGCCCGGTGAGCACGGGATAGCCGAGCGTGACCGCCTCGCCCACCACCGCGGTGCCGGCGGCCCAGGTCAGGAGGCTGCGGCGATTGAGTTTGCGCGGCGCGGTCTGCGGCGCAGCTGCGGTTTGCGGCGCCGCCGCCGGTTGCGGCGCTTGCTGCTGATCGCGGGCGGCTTTTTCCCGCAGATAATCCGAAAAATCATCGTTGTCCTGCTGCGCCACCTCGGCCTGGCGCTTGAGGTAGATCTGTTCGGCGGTGAGCGGCGTCTCGGGCTTGGCCTCGCTCTCGACCTCGAGCTTCATTTTCGGCAGCTCGACGTCTTGCATCGGCTCTTTGAATTTCGTCTTGCGCCCGTCGGACATGGCCCAGCTCCTCCGCTTCCCGAGTTATGACTGACGTTGATTGCACAATAATGTCGTACAGCGATCAAGATCGACTGCTGCGATCAGTCCATCGGCACCTCAGTGCGGCGGCATGGGGATCCAGACCGGCGGTTTTCCGGAAAAGCGCATCCGTTTCAACACGACCTCGTCGGCAACGTCGAACGGCTTGAGGTAGACGTAGTAATTATCCTTGCGCTCGAACACGTCGCCGTTCGGCCTGCTGCTCGGACTGACCAGCATCGTGCCGGAGAAGCGCACGTGCATATAGTTGGGAAGCAGTTGCGCGAAATCGCGCACGCGCGCATCGAAACGATAGCGATAGGTCTGCTTGCGCTCGATTTTCGTCACGCCGGTTACGCCGTCGTCGGCTGGCGTCATCGGCACTTCCTGCCACACCGTTCCGACCTGCACATAGGCGCGCATATCCGGCGCCATGACATAGATCGGCTCCGCGCCGCCGACGTTCTCGAGATACGTCGCCAACTCGTAGCGCCCGTCGCCGAGGTCGGCGACCGACTGGACGTCGCCGCGAAGGCGATTGAGCGCCAGGTACTGCAGCGCTGCGACACGCGCGGCGCGCTCGCGTACCCGCATCGCCTGATATTTCTCGACGCCGACGTCGGCCGCGAGGATGGCGGCGAAGATCACCGCGGCGGCGATGAGAAAGGCCTTGACCCCGCCCCACAGGTTTGCGCCGAGGCGGATGGGCGCACGCGCCGCCACCGGCGCCGGCTGCTCGGGCCGGATCCTGGCCGGGCTGACGCGCCGTTGCGGCTCAGCCGCGACCTGGGGCAGGTCGCTCGCCGCGAGCATGCCTTGGCGCATTTCGTAGCTGCGCTGCGCGCGCTTGGCGAGTTTAAGATCGTGGGTGACGAGGACGAGGCTGAACGATTCCGTGCGCTGCAACCGTTCGAGCAGGTCGATGATGTCGGTCTCGGTGTCCTCGTCGAGGTCGCTCGTGGGTTCGTCGGCCAGCAACAGCGGCGGCGCGTTGATGAGCGCGCGGGCGACGGCGACCCGGCGCTGCTCGCCGCCGGACATGCTGCCGGGATAGGCGTCGGCGCGGTCCGCGAGGCCGACGCGCGCGATGAGATCGTGCGCCCGCGCGTACGCCTCCTCGACCTCCATGGTGCGGCCGAGCAAGGCCGGAACGGCGACGTTGTCGACCGCGGTCAGGTTCGACAACAGGCTCGGGAATTGGAACACGAAGCCGACGTGGCGCGAGCGGAAGGTCGCGCGCTCGCTTTCCGGCAGCGTCCACACGTCAGTGCCGTCGAGCAGCAGCCTGCCTTCCGTCGGCTTGGTCAACGCGCCGAGCATGGCCATCAGCGTCGACTTGCCCGAGCCCGATCGGCCGACGATCGAGATGAACTCGCCGCGGTTGAGCTCGAGACTGACGCCGCGCACGGCGGCGTAGCCGGGAGCGTCGCCGTAGCGCTTGGTCAGCACCTGCGCCGCGAGCGTCACGTCACCGCCCTTCCATCTGGATCAGCGCATAAGGCGCCATCCGCCGCACGCGCCACGCCGGGAGAAACGCGCCGACGAGACCAAGCACGGCCGAGAACACGATCGCCAGAACGGCGCCGATCTGCAGCACCGCGGCCGGCGGCCAGGAGAACGGGACGCCGAGCAGCGCGAAATAGAAGCCAAGCGAGCGGGCGAAGGTCAGCAGCACGGCGGCGCCGAAGCCGAGGCCGGCGAGGCCGCCCAGGGCGGTGATGACGGCCGCTTCGGCGAGAATGATCGTCATCACTTGATTGGGTTGCGCGCCCATGGCCCGCAACAGGCCGACTTCGCGGTAGCGCTCTTGCACGATCGCCGAGAACAACAGCGAGACCAGAATGAGCAACGCGATGAGCTGGAACGCGGTGAACGCGGCCATGCCGATGAGAAGCGTGCTCAGCGCCTGCCGCGAGGAGGTGAGCACGCCGTTGCCCTCGACGATTTTGGCGTCGGCAAGTTGGGCAAGGCCGAACTTGACCTCCTCCATTTTGGCACCGGGCGAAAGCTGCAACAGGAAGGCTGAAACCCGGCCGAGCGGCAGGTCTCCCGAGCAAACTTTGGCGTCGCCATGGCGCATGTCGTCGATCGCGGGCGTGTTGTCGACCTTCGCCGGCGCCGCCGGCTTGGGGGCGGTGCGCGCATCCGACGCGCGGCAGAACGAAACGATGTCGGCGAGCGCGGCGAAGGTGAGAAAATAAGACTCGTCGAACGGGCCGACGCCGGTTTTGCCGAGCCGAGCGGAAACGCGCATGGGCGTGCCGCAGACGCTGAGCGTTTCGCCGAGCCGGGTGGATAGCGCGGCGCCCGCGATCAGGCCTTCGAGCGCTCCCGCCTGGCGCGCCTCGACCCAGCTTTGCACCGAAAAGTCCTGCGCCGGGTCGAACGCGATCAGATTGACGTCGTGGCCTTCGACCAGCGCCGGGACGATGCGCTGCGGCGCCACTTGGGCAATCCCAGAAATTCCGGCGATGCGCTGAGCGAGATCGGCGGGCAGCGTCTCGTCGGTGGGCTGCACCGTGAGCAGGCTCGCGGTGATGTTCACCAGCGTTGCGCGCGGGACGACGAGGAGGTCCGCGCCCATGCGCGAGAAGCTGCGCGCCATGCCGTCGCGCAACGCCCAGCCGGCGACGAAGCTCGCGAAGCCGATGCCGACGCCGAGCATCACGGCGACGCCGAGGAAGATCGCGCGCAGCCGGCGGCGGCCGACGTTCTGCGCGGCCAAGCGGATCAGCAGCCAACGATCGTGCCGGCGTCGCGACATCGCCTTCTCCGGGCGAATGACCCTAGTCTCCCAGGAGAACGTCCCTGGCCTCGTCGATCTTCATGCTGAGGTAATGGGTCCCGCCCGCTTGCGGATCGACTCGTTCGCCGAGGCGGCGGTGCGCGTCGGCGATCTCGTGCGCGCTCGCGGTCGGCTCGAGCCCGAGGATATCGAGCGCCTCCTCCCGCGACATGCGCAGGCGTCCGTTGCCGCTGCCTTTCGCCGTGCTCGCGAGGCGCCGCTCGGCGCCCCGATGCTCGAGCCGCGCGCCCGCCTGCTCCAGATAGGCGCTCAACACGGCGATCGCCTGCCGCACCAGCTCCGGATCCGTCGTCGCGCGCGCACTCGAGAAGCCGCCGGCTGCGCCGCCGAAATCCCTTGGGCCGCGCGGAAAGTCGCTCCTCGCGACATTGAGCGGACCAAACAGCACGCGCCAGCGCGGCGCCGCCTGCACGAACACCGGCAGCATGAAGGCCGCGAGCATCATCGCCAACGTCCACCGCCCGCTCGCGACGAGCCACGCCAAGACACCCAGCGCGAGCGCCGCAAGCGCGACCAGCGCCCACCGTCCCGAATTGATGATCGCGCGGGGATCGGCGTTGAGGATCCAGCCGCCCATTTTGACCGCGGACACGAACAAGGAAAGCGCAAGCGTCGCGTACGCCACCACCGTCAAATCCATGGCACATCATCCTCTCGGGCCATCATGCACCCGGCTCGCGGCTTCGTTTGCGCCTCACCGCGTCGACGCGCACTTTTTCGCAGGATGCCAGCAGAACGCGGCTGCGTCTATTCCTTGACCGCGCCCGTCATCGCCGAGACGTAGTGCTCGACGAAGAAGGCGTAGAGGATCACCAGCGGCAGCGAGCCGACCAGGGCCCCCGCCATGAGCGAGCCCCACCGGTAGATGTCGCCGTCGACGAACTCATTGACGATCGCGACCGGGACCGTCTTGTTCTGGGTCGAGGAAATGAAGGTGAGCGCGTAGATGAATTCGTTCCAACACAGCGTGAAGCAGAAGATGAAGGCCGAGATCAATCCCGGCACCGCCAGCGGCAGGATGATCTTGGTAAGGATCTGGTAGCGGCTGGCGCCGTCGATGAGCGCGCATTCCTCGAGCTCGAAGGGAATCGTCTTGAAATAGCCCATCAACAGCCAGGTCGAGAACGGGATCAAGATGGTGGGATAGGTGAGGATCAGCGCGAACGGCGTGTCGAACAGCCCGTATTGGAACACGACGGTCGAGAGCGGAATGAACAGGATCGACGGCGGGATGAGATAGGCGAGGAAGATGGCGCCGCCGACCCACTGTGCGCCTTTGTAGCGCAGGCGCACGATGGCGTAGGCCGCGAGCACGCTGGCGACGATCGAGAGAATGGTCGCGGTGATCGCGACTAGCATCGTATTGAAGAGCCATTGCGGGTAATGCGTTCCGAACAGCAAAATCTTTATGTGCTTGAGCGTCGGCGTCCAGGTCCAGAACGGATTGAAGCGCTCGAGGTCGAGCAATTGCTCGTCCGGCTTGATCGCGGTCAGCGCCATCCAATAGAACGGGAACAGCAACACGAAGAGAATGAGCGAGAGCGGCAGATAAAGCGTCACCAGGCGCCGCGGCAGCGTCTGCAGGTAGCTCATGCCTTCGGTGTGGTCGGCCGTGACGCCGGTCAGTACCGCCTGCGGCGTTGCAGCCTTGGACGCCAGCACGTCAGTCATTGCTCTCTCCGTGCTGCCACTTTCTCCACCCGCAGTCGTTGGCGCTAACCCATCCCCTGTCATTGCCGGGCTTGACCCGGCAATCCATCCCACTGAACGAAACGTTTTTTCGATGGATGCCCGGGTCGTAAGCGCGTTTACGCGCGTCTTCCGACGCGCTATGCCCGGGCATGACGAATCGAGAACAATAGCTGCTGGTCTCAGTCATTGCTCTCTCCGTGCTGCCATTTGCGGCGCTGCAGTCCGAACCACGAGATCAGGATGGCGGCGAGCAGGAACGGAATCATGGCGGTGGCGATGGCCGCGCCCTCGCCGAGATAGCCGCCGCCGATGGCGCGCTGGTAGCCGAGCGTCGCCATCAGATGCGTGGCGTTGGCGGGACCGCCGCGCGTGAGCACCCAGATGAGCTGGAAATCGGTGAAGGTGAACAGCACCGAGAACGTCATCACCACGGCGATGATGGGAGTCAGCAGCGGGTAGGTGACGTAGCGAAACATCTGCCACGGCGTCGCGCCGTCGATGGTTGCGGCCTCGTAGAGCGAGGAGGGCACGGTCTGCAGGCCGGCGAGCAGCGTGATGGCGACGAACGGCACCCCGCGCCAGACATTGGCGAAGATGACGGACCAGCGCGCGTTCCAGGTGTCGCCGAGGAAATCGATGTTGGTCGCGATCAGCCCGATCTTGCGCAGCGACCACGATACGATCGAGAATTGGCTGTCGAAGATCCACCAGAAGGCGATCGCCGAGAGCACGGTCGGCACGATGAAGGGAATCAGCACGAGCGCGCGGATCATCGCCTTGAACGGCATGTTGTTGTTGAGCAGGAGCGCGAGATAAAGCCCGATCGCGAATTTGAACACGCTGGCGACGCCGGTATAGAGCAACGTGTTGAACACCGACAGCCAGAACACCGAGTCGTCCCACAGCCACTCGTAGTTCTCGAGTCCGACGAACGCGCCGAGGCGGCCGATGCGGGCATCGGTGAACGAGAGCCAGATGCCGAGCCCGAGCGGGTAGGCCAGAAACAGCAGCAGGAACGCCGCCGCGGGCAGCATGAACCACAGCCCGAGCCAGTCGCGGTTCACCTTGAGCCGATCCCACGCGCTGACGTCGCGGATCGGCCCGCCGGCAATCGCGTGCTTGAGAGCGAGATCGGCCATGCCTCACCTGAATCAGGGGTCAGGTATCAGGGGTCAGGTGCCAAGACTAAGACAACGCATGTCTCGACGCCTGACTCCGTGATCGCGGTTATCCAGAACGCCTCCTCCGCTCATTCCCGCCCCCGCTTTCGCGGGGGTGGACTCCAGCGGGAATCCAGGCTTGCGTTTGCGTCCCTGGATCCCCGCTTGCGCGGGCTAACTGCATTCAGCTTCACCCAAACGCGCACTAGCGGTAGAGCCGCAGCGCTTGGCGCTCGGCGATCTTGATCGCGCCCTTGGCGTCCTCGCGGCCGGTGCAGACGTTGGCGAACATGTCGAGCACGATGAAGTCGGCGAGCGCCGCGGCCGCTTTCTCGCCGACCGATCCGAGGCCACCCACGGTCAGCGTGCGCTTGGCCGCCTGGCCGAAGATCGTGTTCTTGGGATCCGACGTCCACACCGGGTTCGCGTCGTACGCATTGAGCGGATGGGTCAGATATCCGACCGATGCCTCCAGCCATTTGTTGTATTGATCCGCCTCCAGCAGGTAGGCCATGAGCGCTTTGCAGGCCTGCGGATATTTCGTGTAGGTCATCGCCAGCATCGGGAAGCAGACGTGGAACTCGGTCGGCTTGCCGACCGGCCCGACCGGCCACAGCGCGTGGTCCATGTCCTCGGCGATCTGCTTCTTGCTGGGGTCGACCTTGGCGGCGGCGTAGATCGAGATGCCGTTGTTGGTCCAGGAAATCTCGCCGGCGAGGAACGCCTTGTTGTTGAAGGCGTCGTTCCACGCGGCCACGCCCGGGATCATGTTGTCGTAGAGTTGCTTGGCGTATTCGAGCGCCTTCGCGGTCTCCGGCGAGTTGAGGATCACCTTGTCGTTCTTGTCGACGAGATTGCCGCCGAACGCCCACAGGCACCAGTGCACCCAGGTGTTGCCGTCGCCGGTGGCGTGACCGAGCGCCATGCCGCCGGGCGTGTTGTTGCGCTTCGTCGCCTTGGCGTATTCGAGGAACTCATCGGTCGTCGCCGGGAACTTCGAGAAGCCCGCCTTTCTCGACGCCGAGATGCGGTAGTTGAGCATGTTGCCGCCGAAGCAGATGGGGATGTCGATCCACTTGTTGCCGCTTTTGCCGTAGGCGACCGCGGTCGGCACCCAGCCGCCGTATTTCTTGCCGAGATAGTCCGCGACGTCGGTCACGTCGACGCATTTCTGCGGGAACAGGAACGGCAGCGAGTACAGGCCCCAGAACAGGTCCGGGCCGGCGTTGGTGTTCGCCGCCACCGAGGCCTTCGGCGGGATGTCCTCGAAGGATTCCCGCGTGACGTTGACCTTGACCCCGGTCGCCTTGGTGAAGGCGTCGACCAGCGCCATGAACGCGTCGTCCTCGGATTGCACGAAATACTTCCAGCGCAACAAGCCGAGCTGCGCGCCCTTCTCCGGCTTCCAGGGCGCGGCCTGCGCCCAGGCCTTGCTCCATTCGAGCAGCGCCGGACCGGCG
>Ga0306920_100001327_pt1 | contig 30560 bp, 25 predicted proteins | sample flu12Cox44000170_FD_204666 | JGI IMG/M metagenome (GOLD analysis project Ga0306920, IMG submission 204666) | Lab enrichment of tropical soil microbial communities from Luquillo Experimental Forest, Puerto Rico - flux4day.12C.oxic.44.000.170 (v2)... | ecosystem: Environmental > Terrestrial >... | reverse complement strand
CGCAAAGTGGGCGCAAGGGACTCGAACCCCTGTTTCGCCGTGAAAGACGAAGACCGAGAAGGGAGCATCATGCTGTCGCGCCGACGCGCGTTGCGACCGCCGAGCCGGCCAAGTAGCTGAAACGCACCTCGTTCGGGACGAGGGGGTCGCAGGTTCAAATCCTGCCACTCCGACCAACGAAATCCCCGAAACATGGGCATTTTCTGTGACTGCCCGAAGCGGCTTCGGGCGTACCGGGACAGTTATTGGGACAGAAATGACAGAAATCGTGATGCCTCCCTCGTTAGTTTTGCAATTTGGATGAAAGCGGCACTAACAAGCAAATCGCCGACCGTCACGATCGGCGACTATATTGCCGTCGCCTCGGCGTGGTCGGATTTCGAGGTGACAGCCCGCTCGATTTTCAATGCCTACGGTCTGGGTTATTTGCACGGCGTAGAATTCCAGAACCGCAAACCGCCCTTCAACACGTGGAGTCCGATCAAGCAGCGGACGTTTGTGATCGAGCTATTCGATGTTGTCAGGCGCACCGTCGAGTTCGGGGTCACGTTTTCCGTGCGCAAGGACGCGTATCTGCAAGCCAAGCAAGTCCATGGTCGCCACCGGAACGAATCAGCTTATGGGTTCGCATTCCGAGGCGCCCTTGAGCATATCCTTCATGACGAAGTCGTTATGGCAATCAGCGATTACCGGGCGAGGCTGTCATTCGTTGTCGAAAGTGGCTGTGCCAACCAGGATGACCTTCGGCGCATATTCGAGATCCACAAGGCACATCCGTCGCTCACGTCCTTCATGGGCGCTGGACTTTGCGGATAAGAAGAGCGCGCGATGCAAATTGCAGATTTTCTCGCTTACCAATCCAGACGCTATGTCGCCGCGCGCGGTCGCCACTGGTTTCCATCCGACTAGGCCTGCCGATGCTGCATAGGTGCCTTTACCGGAGCCGACGGTATGGCCACGCAACTGATCTTGAAGCGCACGCGATCGATTCGGCTTGGGGCGGATGGCGCGATGGCGACGTCGACGTCCTCGCCGACGATGTCGTGGTCGGTCGGATCATGAAGGTTGCCGCCTCGCGGGTCGGCTCGCCGTGGATGTGGACACTGGTATCGGCTAGATCGAACGCCGACACATGAAAGTGCGGCTTTTTGCTCTTGATCCGTTCGCGACCACGCTTACGCCCGTCATCGACATCGCGCACCTCCTTCGCCAGCTCGCGGCGAATGCCGCCATCGCGGCCTCGCGCATTGCCGCGTAGCCGTGCGCTAAAAACAGGAAACTGTCACAGGAAATCGCGGCCGGGTGTCGGAAAATCGTATATTTAGGCCACCCTTCCGTGTGGCGCTGCAAGGGTCTTCGCTTCCGCCGAAGTCCTGAGGCTTGGCGTCACTTATAAAGAAAACAAGAAGCCATGAGACGATTGCCAAGTGTGTCGGTCTGGCCAAAAGGCCGAGATCGGCCAAGGGCTTACCGTTTTCATCCTCCAGGGTCGGCCGAAGGCCGGTGGGCAATTCATTCATCGATCAGGAGGACGTCGGGGCGAATATGTGTAGCAGCGGAGAATTCCCGGCGTTGTCTCGGCTCCCGATCTATCCCTCTATCAGATTGATAAGTAAAACGGAATTATCATTATAGCATTTGCCGGAGAAGCGATGTCGTGGGGAGTTCCCCCTTAATCAAGTGGTCGAGCCCGTTCCACGTTTTCGCGCAATGCGCGCTATGGGCTGCAATTCTACTAATGCTTGCAATATGGAGCCGAGCGTGTTAGACGGCGGCGGGCAGCGGCGCGCCATGACAGCAACTCATTCGCTCGGCGCGAGGATTAGTAATTTTGCCGTGAGCGCGCTCGGCGAATCCGGAGCCGTTGAAAGCGTTGAAAATGGAGTTTAGCGGTCGCCCACACGCGGCTTCGTCAGCGCACACCCGTCTGGAAGTGCATCGCTTGAAAGAGGCCAGGCTATGCCACTGCAGCCGAATTTGGCCGCACGCACCGCACCAGCGAGCGCTTTAATCGTTTCCGAGGTGCGTTTTCTGCGCGAAAGCCTGGCCGAGATCCTGATCCGCGCCAATATACGCGTCTGCGGACAAAGCGGGACATTGGCACACGCGCTCGCGATCGCTCAGGCGCGGCGTCCGGAGATCGTGTTGCTCGATGTGGCCTTTCCGGGCGGCGTTCAGGCGGCCATGGCGTTGTCGACGGCGCTTCCCGAGGCAAGGGTGGTTGCGCTCGCGATCGCCGAGACGGAGGAAAACGTGCTCACCTGGGCTGAAGCTGGCATCGCCGGCTATGTGCCCAATACAGCCTCTGTCGATGATCTCGTGTCGTTGATCGGGCAGATCAGACGGGGCGAGCAGACTTGCCCGACGCGCATCGTGGGCAGTCTGCTGCGCCATATCGGCGCGTCGGAGCGTTCCGTCAAGCCATCTTTGCCATCGGTAGCGCCCCTGACCAGACGCGAACTCGAGATATCGCGCCTGATCGCCACCGGATTCAGCAATAAGGACATCGCGCGGCACCTTGGCATCAGTCTCGGCACCACCAAGACTCACGTACACAACCTCCTGGGCAAACTAAGCGTGCAGCGGCGTGCCGAGGTGATGGCGAGGATGAATACCGGCCACTGAACGGCCCTTCCGCTTCCCCAGGCATCGATCCTCACTCCATCCAAGGATCGATAGCCGGTATCAGGCAGGCACCCGCATCATGAAGAGAATCTTGCGGGGCGAGCGCAGATGCCAGATCTTCGAATCGCAATGGTTGCAGTGCCCGCGTTGCTGGCCGACATCATCCGGCGCGGGCTGAACAGCCGCATCGAAGGCGTGACCATCACCGAGCTCGCTAATCTGCAACACACCTCCGCGCGCTTGCGCGAGATTAACCCCGATGTCGTCATCGTCGGACCCGCGGCTCACCCCACTGACGCGAGGCTGATCTTAACACTCCTTCCGCATGCGCGAGTGCTGGCCGTGTCGGATGATCTGTCACAGCTCATCGATCTCGACACCGGAGAGCACGAAGCGCTTACGGCCGACGCACTCACAGAACGTTTGAGGCGCTAGGCATGACCTGCGATGTAGTCCTCCCTCTATATCTCATCTCGACCTAACGATGGATGGTGCGCCGCTGTCCTTGCCCCTTAATGTCGATCGAGCAACACGAGGGCAAACTGATGGCTGTCGAAGGCGCATCGCCGGTCACGTTCATCAGCGAGGACACGGTACCTGGCAGGCAATATCAAGTGCCGCTATCGCTCCTGACCTTTAACAGCACGGGGCAGATCGATCCCCCGAGTGCATGGCCAGACGCCAGCAACCCGCTCAAGCCAAATGACGTGAAGGTGCTACAGACTTTGCTCAACAGCTTGGTCAGCCAGGGCTTGCTCACCAAACCGACGTCGTGAGTTGGCGCCGCCGCGGTCGCCGTCCTTTGATCCCGTTTGCAAGCGAGACGCCAGATGTCCGTCCAGACCTCCTATCCCGGCATCTACATTCAGGAGCTGCCATCGAGTTCGCACGCCACCGTGCCGGCACCCACATCGATTGCTGCCTTCGTCGGCTATTCGCATCCGTTCAAGACAAAGAACTTTAACGTCGCGCAGCGGCTCTCCAGCTTTAGCGAATACGAGGCCAATTTCGGCCCGCTGTTCAGCAGCGGGCTGGTCGATGCCAGCCTGCCGCGCGCAGTCCACCAGTTCTTCCGCAATGGGGGATCGGACGCCTATGTGGTGGGGCTGCAACCAGGGCTGTTCGATGGCGCCAATATCATCGTCACCCGGCTCGGCGCGGCGAACGGCGGCGCGACGATCAGTAAAACCGCCACCACGACCAGCGGTGGGACGTCTGCTCCGCTCGCCTTCACTGTCGGCGGCACGAATCCGCTCCCGACCATGTCGTCGCTCTCACCCGCAAGCGTAGCACCGGGCAGCGCAGCCTTCACGCTGATGGTCAATGGCACCAATTTCGTTCCCGCGTCCGTCGTGAATTGGAATGTCACGGCGTTGCCGACGACCTATGTAAGTTCGTCCCAGCTCACCGCCTCGGTGCCACCATCCGACCTCACTACCTCCGGCACGGCCAACGTGACGGTGAGCAATCCCACCCCCGGCGGCGGGGATTCGGCTGCAACGAGCTTCACCATCGGCACGAATCCGCTCCCGACCATTTCGTCGCTCTCGCCCGCAAGCGTCGCACCGGGCGGCGCAGCCTTCGCGCTGACGGTCAATGGCGCTAATTTCATACCCGCGTCGGTCGTGAATTGGAATGGCTCGGCGTTGCCGACGACCTATGTAAGTTCGTCCCAGCTCACCGCATCGGTATCGGCATCCGATATCACCGCCGCCGGCACAGTGAATGTGACGGTGAATAATCCGGCGCCCGGTGGCGGGGATTCGGCTACGACGAGCTTTGTCATTGGCACGAATCCGCTCCCGACCATTTCGTCGCTCTCGCCCGCAAGCGTCGCCCCAGGCAGCGCAGCCTTCACCCTGACCGTCAATGGCGCCAACTTCGTACCTGCGTCGGTCGTGAATTGGAATGGGACGCCGCTGGCCACCACCTATGTGAACGCCGCGCAGCTCACAGCATCGGTGCCGACCTCCGACATCGCCGCCGCCGGAACGGCGAGTGTCACCGCGACGAACCCGACGCCGGGTGGTGGAGATTCCGCTGCGACGAATTTCACCATCGGCGCCAACCCTCTCCCTGCCATTTCGTCGCTCTCGCCCGCAAGCGTTGCCCCGGGCAGCGCAACCTTCACCATGACCGTCAATGGCGCCAACTTCGTGCCTGCATCCGTCGTGAATTGGAATAGTACGCCGCTGGTCACCACCTATGTGAACCCCTCGCAGCTCACCGCTTCGGTGTCGGCGTCTGACGTCGCTGCCGCAGGCACGGCAGCCGTCACCGTGTCCAACCCGGCATCGGCAGGCGCGAGCACCGGCATCGTCTTCACCGCATGTGAGCTCACCGACATCGAGCCGATGCAGGTGACGATCACCAACGTGCGCAACAATGGCATAACGTTTGATGTGACGATCACCTATGCCAGCCAGGTCGAGACATATCGCGGGGTGCAGCTCGCCGGGTCGGCCGATCAGCTGCCGGACGGGCGGATCAATAAAGTGTCCGCGCTCGTTCAGGTGAGCAAGGCGATGGGCGGTTGGGGATCGGCGATCACGAATCAAACGAATCAACAGATATCGCTCACATATGCCGTACCGCCACAGGTGCGCACCGGCTTCAATGCTTCGGATTTCACGACCGGCGACGGCTCGACGATTGGCGTATTCGAGCCGAACAGCTCGCTCGACAACCTGGAAATTTTCAATCTGCTTATGGTTCCCGGCGTCACCGATTTCAACGTCATCACCGCGGCCCTTGCGTTCGCGGAGCGCAAGCGTGCCTTCGTAATCATCGACCCACCGCCACAAGCGCCGGCTTTCGGATCCTCGAGCGACTCGCCGCAGCCGATCCAATACTGGATGGAGGGATTGGGCGGAACCAGCCTATCGTTGCCGCGCAGCCAGAACGGGGCGATCTACTTCCCCTATTTGACCTCGAACGACCCGATCACGGGAAACAACATCCCCATGGCGCCGTCGGGCTTCGTCGCCGGCATCTATGCCGCGACCGACGCCGCGCGCGGCGTCTGGAAGGCCCCCGCCGGCCTTGCCCCGATCGTGTCGAACACGATGGGACCCGTCGCGCCGGGCGCGATGAACGATCCGCAGCAGGGCGTGCTGAATCTCGACGCGATCAACTGCCTCCGCAACTTCCATGGCGTCGGCACCGTAGTATGGGGCGCGCGCACGCTGGTCGCGGACGACCCCGCTTTCCAGCAGTCGATATACGTGCCGGTGCGGCGAATGACGCTGTTCATCGAGCAGTCGCTGCTCGCCAGTCTGCGCTGGGTGGTGTTCGAGCCGAACGACGAGCCGCTGTGGACCGCCATCAAGGCCTCGATCGAAGCGTTTCTGCTCTCGTTGTTCCGCCAGGGCGCGCTGCAGGGGAAGAGTCCAAGCGAGGCGTTCCAGGTCAAATGCGATCGAAGCACGACCACACCGGAGGATCAGCAGATCGGAATCGTCAACATCGTTGTCGCCTTCGCGCCGCTCAAGCCGGCGGAATTCGTCGTCATCAAGATCGCCCAGCTCGCCGGCCAGACCGCGGGCGCGTGAGGAGATGAACCGATGGGCAGGCCGTTCCCCGTCAACATCAACCGCTACGATCCCTACAAGCCGTACCGGTTCCTGGTCTATTTCGGACAGTCGACATCGCCAGTGGCCGCGGTCAGCAAGGTCACTGGATTGAAACGATCCTCCGACGTGATCGACTTCAAGGAGGGCGGCAACGCCATCATCCTCAAGGGTCTCGGGCGTACCAAATACGAGGCGATCACGCTAGAGCGCGGCCTGACCCAGGATACGGACTTCGCCGACTGGGCCAACGCCGCGCAAGTGCTCGACAAAGGCTCGCCCAGTACGTCGCTGAAGAATCTCCGCAAGGAGGTGCGCATCGACCTGCTGAACGAAGAGGGCCAGCCGGTGTTGCGGTTTTTCGTCCATCGCTGCTGGGTCTCGGAGTACCAAGCGTTGCCCGATCTCGACGCCGGCGCCAACACGGTTGCGATCGAGCACCTCAAGCTCGAGAACGAGGGTTGGGAACGAGACACGTCGGTGACCGAACCGTCTGAGGCGTGAGGCCATGCCTTGTCTTCCGGTCAGCGGCGCCAACATTGCCCTCCGCACACCGGACGGAACAGACGACATGCTGCTGCAAGAGACCGTGGGCAACCCGGTCGAGATCGGGCTCACGCTTCTTCAGCGTCTGGCCGATACGGACGAGCGCGACTGGGCGGCGCTGACCGTCACCGATTTCGAGGTCCTGCTGCTCGCAATTCGCGCGGCGCGGTTCGGCCAAAATCTCGCGCTCGGCTTCGCTTGCCCGGCGTGCGGCGGGCGCGTCGAAGTGAATATCCGCATCGACGATTATCTTGCTGGCGTCGAACCGCGCACCTTTCCGGGGGTAGCACCCGATCCGTCGCGGCCGGGCTGGTTCCATCTCGACGGCGCCGGCTTCCGGCTGCCAACCGCGGGCGACCAAGCCGCGGTGGCGCTGCTTGCCAACCCAGCGCGGCACCTCGCCGAGCGCTGCCTCGACGACACGGCGCGGCACAGTCGGCAGCGCTCACGTGTCGAACGCGCAATGGCGGCGATGGCGCCGGAGGTGTCGCGTCCGATCGCCGGGGATTGCCCGGCCTGCGGGGCCGCTGTGCGGGCCCCGCTACATGTTGCGCGCGTGGTGCTCGGCGAGCTGGGCCGCGCCGCGGCGGCAGTGCACGACGAAGTCGACCTGATCGCGCGCGCCTATCATTGGGCGGAAGCGACGATCCTTGCGCTGCCCCAGGAACGGCGGCGCGCCTATGCCGAGCGCATCCGCCGCGCTCAGGCCCGCGCGGCCTGACGCCGTGGCGCGCCGCTCCTATCTGCAACGCATTGCCGAGCCGCTCCGGCCGGGGGACCCAGTCCTGTTCGCGGTGCCGCGCCCGCCGCCCGGCGAAGCGCGCGCCGCGGTCGAGATGCCGCCGACGCCGAGACCCGCCGCCGCTCTTCATGCGCCCGCGCACAGCCACCGCGCCGTGGCCCGCCTCGCGCCCGCCACCTCGCCGAATGCCGCTCACAAGCCGGCGCCAGCCGAGGCGGCAGCGGAGTCCACCCTTGCGCCGACGGAGAACGCGGCCGCCAGCGGCGAGCTTCCGCCTGCCTCCTCCTCTGCGCGCACATCGCTCCAGCCGGCACCTGCGCCGCGAGAACCGGCGCCCGACATGATCGCGCACGCGAGGCTTGTCACGATCGAGCCTGAGGCTCCCGGCGAACCACCGCTCTCGATGTCGAGCAGCGGCTCAGCGCCTGCGCCGCGCATCCATATCGGCACGGTCGAGGTGCGATCGGCCGCTCCGCCCGCTCCCGCGCGGCCCGCCGCGCGCGTCCTACCCCGCACGGACGCCGCGCCCATCTCGCGCGGCTATGCGTGGCGCTTCGGCCTCGTTCAGGGGTGACCTTCGATGGCCTGGAGCACTCCCGATCTCTCTGACATCACGCAGGTTGTCGTGGGACTGGTGCAGACCGCCATCAACAATTCGACCCTGCAGGTTAGCAACATCCGTGTCACCGGCGACAACCCGGAGACCGCGCGCGAGATGAACGACAGTCTCTGCCATCTCACGCTCTACCTCCTGCACGTCGCCCGCGATCCCTATTGGCGCAATACTCCGGTCAACGGGCCGCGCCCGCAGCTCAACAGCGCCCAGCCGTTGAGCCTCAACCTGTCCTATCTGCTGAGCGCGTGGGCCAATAAGGACCCGACCAGCGAGCAGCGCGCCATGTCGATCGCGCTGCAGGCGATCCACAGCACGCCGATCGTCACGCAGGCCGTGATCCAGCAGGACTCGCTGACGCAATGGCTGCCGAACGGCGAGTTCACAATCTCGATCGAGGCCGACACGATCGAGGAGATGAGCCGCCTCTGGCAGGCGATCACGGCGCCGATCCGGCTGTCCGCGCTGATCCGGGTCGGGGTCGTGTTCCTCGATCCGGCAGCGCCGACGCCCACCCCGGCGCTACCGCCGACGGTCGCGAACCTGTCAGTCTCGCCCGACCCGATCGCGGCAGCCACGCAGCCGCTGCTGTTCGCCGGGACGGGCCAGAGTTTCCCGCCCGTGCCGGACAACGCGGATCCCGCACAGGTGACGGCGAGCAACGGGCCGCTGATCGCGGTTGGCGGCAGCAGCTTGGCGATCGGGGGCAATGCGCTCGTTCCCGCGCTCGCTCCCGATGTGTTTCTCGCCGTGCCCGGCACCACAACCGAATGGCAGGTCACATCGTGGCGCCAAGGCACGACCCAAGCCGGCCGGCTCGATCTCATATTGCCGGCCGCATACGCCGATCCCGCGAGCGCGACGCCGACACCCCCCGCGGCGACGCCCCTGCCGGGTGTCTACAACCTGACCGTCAGCGGCACCGCGCCGGGCTCGCGCTCCAATGCCATTCCGCTCGCCATCGCGCCGCGCGTGGACAATGTCACGGTCCCACCTTTGCTCAAGCCGGATCCCAACTCCGGCATCTATTTGATCGCCGGCGCGGGTTTCGTCCCAACCACGACGATCGTGGCGCTCGGCGCCTTGCCGCTGACCAAGACCTCGGGACCGCCCAACGCCGGCGACTTCACCATCAGCGCTACCGGCACTGCCATCAGCTTCATGCTGCCCACCCCCGCACCGCCAACGGGATCCTATCCGGTGCTGATCCAGGTGAATGGAATCGCGGCGGAGCCGGGTTGGATCGTGTTGGTGCCATGATGATGACCGCGAGTTCCGCCGCCAGCGCTACCGCGCGCCGCATCCTCGCCATGACGCGCCTGCGCGCCCGGCGCCTGGTGCTGTGGATGGAGCACGTCTGGCAGTCCGGCCGGGGGAGCCCCGATCAGGGACCGACGATCGGGCCCGGCGAGGTGGCGCGGCTGCTTGCAGCCGAGACCGCGCTGGCCGAGGAAGCGGCGTTCCTTGCCGCTGGCGAGGCGTCGGTGCTGACCGCGGAAGCCGACGCCGCGACGGCGGAGCTTTCCGCCGATCCCGGCTGGCGTGCGATCCGTACGGTCTTTGGCTTGGGCCTGGAGGAGGCCGATCTGCTCGCGCTGCTGGTCGCGCTCGAGTTGGATCCCGGGCTGGGCCGCGTGATCGCCTACCTGCACGACGACAGTCGCCTCACCCAGCCGACGCCGTGGCTCGCAGCGCGTCTTGCCGGACGCGGGCCCTCGCCGTTTGCCACCACTGCGTTGCTGACCTGGCAACTGGCGGCGCCGCTCGACGGGGCGGCGTCGACCCAGCGATTGATGACGCCATGGCAGGCGGACCCCGCGGTCGCACTTTCGGTGTTTTCCGGAGTATGGCACGACCCCGCGATCGCTGCCGCCGTCGCGAGCATCCCGCCCGAATCGACGGCCACGCTGCCGTGCCTGCACGAACCTGCCCGCGACGCGCTGCTCGCGCTCGCCGACCTGCGCGAGGCGGAGCTCGTTGGACCGCCGGGCATCGGCCGCCAGACCCTCGCCGCGCAGACCGCCGCCGCCACAGGCCGGACCCTCCTCGCGGCCGATCTCCCGGCGCTCGTCGCCGGCGGAGCGAGCACCGCGCAGGCGCTCACGCGCGTGCTACGCCAGGCCGCGATCACCGGAGCGCTCGCCTATTTCCGTGACGCCGACGCGGTGAGCGCGGCCGATTGGGCACGCGCACGCCACCTCGGCGTGCCCTACCTGCGCGGCGTACGCCATCCGACCGGCGAGCCCGTGCCAGTCACGCTCGCCCCACTCCCGATTGCGGCGCGCCTCGCGCTGTGGCGCTGCACGAGCCCGGCGCCGCCGCCTGACGCGCTGATCGCGCAGCGCCTCACCCCGGCCGAAATCATGCGCGTCATGGCCGCCCCGAATGCAGTGGTGCCGCTTATCCGGCAGCGTAGCCACCGGCCCGATCATGCGCTGCTCACGCGCCTGCCCACCCCCTACGACTGGGACGATCTGGTGCTGCCGGCCGATGTTCTGAGCCAGCTGCGCGCTTTCGAAACCCAGGTGCGGCTGCGCTGGACGGTCTACGAGGAATGGGGCTTCGGGCGCCTCGCGCATCTCGGCTACGGCATCGCGGCGCTGTTCGGCGGCCCATCTGGCACTGGCAAGACCATGGCGGCACAGCTGCTGGCGCGCGCGCTCGACATCGAGCTGCTTCGCGTCGACCTTGCCGGCGTGGTGAACAAGTACATCGGCGAGACCGAGAAGAAGCTGCGCGAGGTATTCGACGCCTGCGAGGACAGCGGGGCGCTCCTGTTCTTCGACGAGGCCGATGCGTTGTTCGGCATGCGCACGCATGTCAAGGATGCGCACGACCGCTTCGCCAACATCGAGATCGACTACCTCCTCCAGCGCGTCGAGCGCTTCGATGGCGTCGCCATTCTCGCCACGAACCGACGCCAGGATCTCGATCCCGCCTTCGTGCGCCGGCTGCGTTTTGTCATCGAGTTCCAGATGCCGCGGCCGGAGGAGCGGCTGGCTTTGTGGCAACGCGCGCTGCTGCCGAGCGCGCCCAACGGCGAGGCGCTGCTCGACGAGATCGACTGGGGCTACCTCTCGCAGCGCCTCAACATGACCGGTGCCGAAATCAAGGGCACGGCGCTGGGCGCCGCCTTCATGGCCCGTGCCGAAGGCAAGCGCATCGGCATGCGCCACCTGCTCGCCGCGGCGCAACGTGAAATGGCGAAACAGGGCGTGCGGCTGCGGGTCCCGTTACAGGAGGCGAGCGCATGACCGATGCAATGCCGCAGCCGGAGGTGCGGATCGATCGCCTCATCTTCGACATTCCCGGGCTCGACGCGGCGCAGGGGCGCGCGCTGGCCTTGGGCATCGCCGAAGGCTTGGCCAAGGCGGGTGTGAACGGAGAGCGCGCGGTGATCGGTGTGCCGCTCGCCACCGCCGTCGGCACGCCCGCCGATCTGACGGCGAGGATCGTTGCGGTGCTGCTGGAGAGGTTGGTGTGATGGCTGGCAAATATCTCCGCGGCGCATTGATCGTGTTCACGGAGACGTTTCCGTCGCCGGTCCCGAGAGCCATCGTCTTCCAATACAACCCGGAAACGATGACACATTCCTGGACACCGGCGACCACGAATCCCGGTAAGGCAGATGCGCCCGCTGATCCGCTCGCGATCACTGGAGAGCCGCAAGAATCATTCTCTTTCACGCTCGCCATGGACGCCAACGACATGATCGCCGGTGGCGATCCGGTCGAATCTGCGCTTGCCGAGGCTTCGGGAGTCTACACGCGGTTGGCGGCGCTGGAGATGCTGCTGTTCCCGACGCCGCCACCGCTCGGCGGATTGATCGGCGCGGTCACCACAGCACTGCTCGGGATCGGTAGCCCATCGCCCGACCCGACGCGCCAGGTGCCGGCAGCGTCGCTTCCGATGGTGCTGTTCGTGTGGGGGCCGGGTCGGATTGTCCCGGTGCGCGTCACCAGCTTGACGATCACCGAAAAGCTCTACTCCGCCGAGCTACTCAACCCCACTCATGTCGAGGCTCAAGTCGCCTTGCGCGTGCTCACGGCAACGGAGCTTCAACAGGTCCATGGCCCGCTCGGGACCGTGGCGCAGACCGCCTACGGCTACTCGCAGGCTCTGCGGCAGACGCTGGCGCGCGACAATCTCGCCAACGCTGCCGAATCCATCATCGGGATGTTGCCGATCTAGTGAGGCGCAGATGTTTGATCCGAACAGCCGGTATGCCGGGTTCGCCACCTACATGGTGACGATGCCGGACGGCAAGCCGGTCACGGCGACGCGTCTGCCACTGCCCAATCCGCTCGCGCTCGCCGGCTATCACCGCCGCGTCGTCGGCGACCGGCTCGATCTCCTGGCGGCGCGCTATCTCAACGACCCGACCTTCTTTTGGCGGATCTGCGATTCCAACAACGCGCCGGTCCCCGACGCACTCGGCGCGCGCGATCTGATCGGCATTCCGCGGGGGCGCGCGACCGGATGAGCACGGTCTTCGACATCGTCATCGGCGGTACCGCTGCGAAAGACTTCGACGCCAACATCATCGAGCTCGAGGTCGAGGAGAACGCCGATTTACCAGGCGCATTCTCGCTCACGCTGCCGGTGACCGCGACCTCGACGGGCGACTACGACACCGTATCCGACCAGCGGCTCGCCCCGCTCTCGAACGTTGCCGTCATCGCGCAGGCCGCAGACGATCGGACTCATTGTCTGATCGACGGCTATGTCCTCTCGCAGGCCATTCGTCTCAACACCGGCACCCCGAACAGCACGATCAAGGTGTGGGGCCAGGACGCGTCGTGGCTGATGAACACCACCGAGAAGACGCGCGAATGGGTCGACGTCACGGATGGCGCGGCGGCCAACACCATCTTCGGCGAATACGGAATCACGCCCGATCCGACCAATCTCGACGATGATTCGCCCCCGCATACCGCCGACGGCGCGAGCTTGATGCAGCGGGCGTCCGACGCGCAATTCCTGCGCACGCTCGCGCGTCGCAGCGGCAAGCTGTTTCGCGTCTTTTGCACCGACACACCGGGGGTGCGCACCGGCTTCTTCGCCAAGCCGGACATCACGGCTGACCCGGCGGTGACACTGATACTCAACGATGCCAATGCCGCGACCGTGTTCGCGCTCGACATCACGTGGGACGTGATGCGCCCGAACGCGGTCACGGCGCGCCAGACGCTGTTCACCGACAGCGATCCCGACGGCGCCGGCGGCACCACGACCGATGACGGCCTGCCGCCGATGGACAAGCGCGGGCTCGCCGATTTCGCGGGCAGCCCGACCACCGCGCTGCTCACCACCACCGCCGCCGACGCCGACACGCTCACGCAGCGCGCCGACTCGCTGTTGCGCGAAGCCGGCTGGTTCGTGCGCTGCCAGGGCTCAACTGACGCGAACCGGCTCGGCAGCATCCTGCGCGCCGGCACGGTGGCGAAAGTCGACGCCGCCGGCGCGATGCATTCGGGCAACTACCTCGTCTGGAGCGTGCGCCACCGCATCACCGCCGAAAAGCACGAGATGGCGTTCGTGCTGTTGCGCAACGCTGTCGGCGCGGCGACGCCCGCCTTGCCGGGAGGCCTCGGGCCATGAACGAAATGCTCCAGGACGTCCTCGATCACGTCAAGAACCGCTTCTACGGCAAGTACCGCGGCGTCGTCACCGAAGTCGACGCTGCCACCATGCGCATCAAGGCGAGCGTGCCGTCAGTGCTGCCCGGCTCGCCCACCGGATGGTGCGCGCCCTGCGTCCCGTATGCGGGCCCGCAAGTCGGTTTCCTGATGCTGCCCGAGGTCGGCAGCGGCGTGTGGATCGAGTTCGAGGCTGGCGACGTGTCGTTTCCGATCTGGACCGGCTGCTACTGGAGCGTCGGCGAAGTTCCCTCGTCCGCCGCGGCCGACGTTAAGACCATCATCACGTCCGCCGGCACGCTGAGCTTCGACAACGGCAGCGGCAGCGTGACGCTCGCGGACTCGGCGCAGAACACCGTGGTGCTCGATTCCTCGGGCGCCACTGTTACGGCCGGCGCCGGCAAGATCGAGGTCGGCGCGTCGGGCGTCTCGGTCAACAACGGTGCACTGGAGGTGACGTGATGCCTGCGCTGCTCACCACCGCCAGCACCATGATGTGCCCGCATGGCGGCACCGTCATCGCCACGCCCGGCAGCACGCGGGCGCTCGCCGGCGCGCCGGTGCTGCGCGGCTCCGACACATTCACCATCATCGGCTGTCCGTTCCCGCCGACCGGCACGCCGCACCCCTGCGTCAGCGTCAACTGGGTGCAGACGGCGCTGCGCGTCAAGCACGGCGCCGATCTGGTGTTGAACGAGGCGAGCGTCGGGCTGTGCGTCGCGGGCGACCAGGCGCCCCAGGGCACGGTGCTGATCGCCGCCACCCAACCGCAAGTGAGCGGGCTGTGATGAGCGCGCGCACGCAGTTTGTCGGGAGACGCGCATGATCCGCAACGATTTCGCGTTCCCCTTCCGCGTCGATGCCGCCTCGGGCCAGGCCGCGCAGACGTCCTACCAGGACCACGTCGATCAGATGATCCGCCAGGTGCTGCTGACCGATCCCGGCGAACGCGTCTGCCTGCCGACTTTCGGAGCCGGGCTGCGCCGCCTCTTGTTCGCGCCACTGACGGCGCAGCTGCAGGCGAGCACGCAGATGGCGGTGACGCAGGCGCTCAATACTTGGCTCTCCGATCAAATCACGGTGCAGAAAGTGACGGTTGATACGCCGGTGAACAGCCCCGGCCTGCCCGACGGCACCATTCTCATCACCGTCGGCTACGTTCTGATCGAGACACAGTCAGTACGGCAAACCCAGGTCCAGGTGATCTGACATGGCCGATGAACCGCGGGACCGCATCCGCGCGGTCGAGGCCTCGACCGCCTACAACGGCATCGACTTCGTCGAGGTCGTGGCGCCCCGCAAATTGCATGTGCATTTCCTCAACGCCGTAGCGGCCGCCGATCCCGCAATCACGGCGACGATCGACGGCGGCGACAGCGTTCCCACGGTTCCGCTCAAGCCAATCGATAATGCGGCCGATTGGTCGACCGACGCCGACGGTCGTCCGCTGCTGACGCTCACGGCGCTGACCGACGGCGACTTCTCGTTCTATCGCCTCACGATCTCGGCCCCCAAGCTCGATGTCATCCTCAACACCATCAAGTTCTCGTTCAAGGCGACCTGCCCCAGCGACTTCGATTGCGCGCCGCGGCCGGATGTCTGTCCGCCGGACGACACGCCGGTGCCGCGGATCGACTACCTCGCCAAGGATTTCCTGAGCTTCCGCCAGGCACTGACCGAATTCTCCTCGTTGCGTTATCCCCACTGGGTCGAGCGGTCGGAAGCGGATTTCGGCATGATGATGGCCGAGGCGCTCTCGGCGCTCGGCGACGAGCTCAGCTACCTGCAGGATCGCGTGGCCGCCGAGGCGACGCTGCCCACGGCGACGCAGCGCCGCTCGCTGGTCAGCCTCGCGCGGCTCGTCGATTACGAGCCACGGCCGGCGACCAGTGCAACTACGTTCCTGCAATGCGACGTCTCGCAGACCGGCACGGTCGCGGCCGGCACGCGCATCTCCGCGCTGGCGCCGGACGGATCGCCGGTGCCGTTCGAGGTCGGCACCGGCTTGGCTGATAGCTCCTCCTACGTAGTGTCCGACACCTGGAATTTCGGCATCGCGCCCTATTGGTTCGACGACAGGGACGAATGCTGGCCGCCCGACAGCACCGACCTGTGGGTCGAGGGGCACGGCTTCAACTTCACCCCCGGTCAGGCGCTCCTGATCCAGACCGATCTGCCGGGTGAAAGCCTGCGCCAGATCGTGCATCTGACCGAGCCGGGCCACGAGACGGTCGATCCGATCTTCTTGACCGGGGGGGCGCCGACACCGGTCACGCATATTCTTTGGGGGACGAGCGAGGCGCTTAAACGCGCGCGCGACCTCACCCGCACCAAGCTCGGCGGCAACCTGCTGCCGGCAACCCAAGGGCAGCGCTTTACAGAAGTCTTCGCTATCGGAAGACAACCACCCAGCGCTCCGGACGCGGTGCTTGCGATTGCGCGGATGGATCCCAATGGCGGCGACGGCGCGGAGAACTTCGTCTTCCGTTACCCGCTCGGCCAAGGCCCGCTCTGCTGGCTCGCTGCCGACAGCAAGAGCCCGCCGCAGCCCGAGATCCGCCTGCAGCAGCTGCTGCCGGCCGCCCGCACCTGGAGCTTTGCCACCTCGCTCCTGGGCTCGCCGGCCACTGATACAGATTTCACCATCGATCCGGTCGCTTGGCGCCCCCTCGCATACACGGCGACCGGCCAGCCCGTCCAATACGACATCGACGGCGACAACGGCAGCACGATCCGCTTCGGCAACGACGTGTTCGGCGCCTCGCCTACCGATGAGGATCTATTCAGCGTCGCCTACCGCACCGGGCTCGGCGCGACCGGGAATGTCGCGGCCGACACCATCACCATCATGGATCCGCTTGCCGTCGCAACAATCATCTCGGCGCGCAACCCGTTGGCGGTGACCAATGGCGCAGATGCGGAGACCGCGGAGCACATCCGCCGTATGGCGCCGCAGGCATTCCGCGCGGTGCAATACCGCGCCGTGCGCGCCGAAGACTACGAAGCAGAGGCGCAGACCCTGCCCTGGGTGCAGAGAGCCGGCACCTCGTTCCGCTGGACCGGCAGCTGGATGACGGTGTTCACCGCGGTCGATCCCCGCGCCAGCGAATGGATCGATACCGACGAGCATCTCCAGCTCGTCGAACTCCTCAATCGTCGGCGCCTCGCCTGCTACGAGTCCTATGCGCCGCCGCCACAGTATGTCTCCCTCGACCTGCGCATCGAGGTCTGCGTCGAGAGCGGCTGGCTTGATGGCGATGTCGAGGCGGCGGTGCTCGACCGCCTCGGCAGCGCGACGCGGGCCGACAACAGCGCCGGCTTCTTCTTCGCTGATCGCTTCACCTTCGGCACGCCGCTCTATCGCAGCCGGCTCGAGGCCGCAATCCAGGACGTGCCCGGCGTCGCGGGCGTGCGTGCCATCACCTATCGCAAACGCGGCAGCTTCACCGGCTTCGTCGACCTGCCCGAGGACGTCACTCCGGCGCCAATGCAGATCCTGCGCGTCGACAACGATCGGAGCTGGCCCGAACGCGGCACCATCCGAGTCATCCCGGAGGGCGGGCGATGACCTTCCCGATCTGCCCGTGTGACGGCGCCCAAATCAAAGCCCCGGTCAATCTGCCGGCGCTGCCGCACATCGCCTACCGCGTCGGCACCTATGCCGATTTCCGCCGCGCGATCCTCACCCCCCTGCCGGGCGAACACGCGCTGTCGGTCGAAAGCGCCCCGGTGTGGAAGACGGATGGCGGCGGCGATCTCGCGGTGATGATCGCCGAGTGGTTCGCCTATATCGCCGACATTCTCACCTTCTATAACGAGCGCATCGCCAACGAAGGATATATAGAGACAGCCGACTCGCCGGAGAGCGTGGCGCGTTTGATCGCCGTGCTCGGCTATCGCCTGCGCCCGGCGATTGGCGCCACCGGCCAATTGGCGGCATTGGTCACGGCCGGACAGAGCGTCCTGCTGCCCCAGGGGCTGCAATTCCAGAGCAAGCCCACGCCCGGCCAACCTCCGCAGACCTTCGAGCTTGCAGCCGACACGCCGATCGGGCCGCCCGATCAGATTCCGGCGACGCCTCCGCCGAAGCTGCTCGCGGCGGCCGGCTTCGCTTCGTCGTGGCCCGTGTTTGGTGCTGCGTTGAGCCGTAGCTCGAGCTTCCGAATGAAAGGGAATGTTGGATTCGGGACGCACCCGGCCGTTCCCCGTCCGCCGGTGCCTGGCAACGAGATCTACAGCCTGCTGTTGCGCGGTGCGGTCGACGACATCGTTGCCGGCGCGTCGCTGTTGCTGGCCCGCCGCGATGCGCCACTCGACCCGCCGTTGCTCGCGGCCGTGCAGACCGCGACCATCGAGCCGACGACCGCAGGCGGTCAGCAGACGCGACTGACGTTCAAGCTCTCTGACACGCCTCCCACCGGGTTGACTGCGGTCCAGGCGCGTCTTGAGCGGCCGAACCAGAGCGCGAGCCTGTGGACCCTGAACTCCATCCCCGCCATCAGCGGCAATGACGTGCATCTCGCAAGCCTAGTGCGGCAGATCCGTCCCCGCGATTGGGTGCTCTTCACGCAACCCTCGTCCGATCCGGTTCCTCTCAAACAGGTCAGCTCAGTCAGCGAGTTGGTCTGGGATGCCACCGGCTCCGCCACTGACCCGTTCCATCCTAGCGATTCGAATCGTCCGGCGCCCATTCCTCACACAGTCCTTACCTTCGACGAAGGGCCGAACGGATTGACCAGCGCGGCCACCGTGCGGTTCGACTGGATTTCCGTTGGGGTGCTGCTCAACCAGCCCTTCGCTCCTTGGACCGGCGCCCCGACCACACTGCTCGCGAGCAGCGCACAGGCGTTCCCTGCGGGATCGGATTACCCGATCCTGCTGCAGGATTCGACCGGCATCGGGATTCCGGCAACCGGCAGCTCAGACGGCGCGGACCTGATGCTCGGCGCGTTGCCCAGTCCGTTACCGTCGCTGCAGCCGCCCTTCACGGTGCTGCCCAACGTACTCACGGTGACGCGCGGCAAGACCGTCGCCAACGAGGTGGTCGGCAGCGGCGACGCCACCAAGCCGGCGCAGAGCTTTCGCCTGAAGCAGTCGCCGGTGACCTATCTGCAAAGCGGCGCGGGCTTCGCGAGCACAATCAGCCTCATCGTCGGCGGGCAGCCGTGGACCGAGGTTGCGAGCTTCTACAACCAGGGCGCCGACGCCACCGTCTTCGTCACCTACGAGGACGACGAGGGCAAGACGCACGTGATGTTCGGCGACGGCGACAACGGCGCCCGCCTGCCGACTGGCACGAATAACGTCGTCGCCACCTACCGCATCGGCGCCGGCGCGGCGTCGCCGCCGGCCGGAAAGCTCACCGTCATTGCGCAGTCCTATCCGGGGCTGCGCGCGGTGCTCAATCCGGTCGCGGTCGGCGGCGGCTCTGATCCGGATCCGCCGGACCAAGTGCGCCGCTATGCGCCGCGCTCGGTGCTCGCCTTCGGGCGCACCGTCTCGGTTTTCGACTACGAGGCGATCGCGGCGCTCACGCCCGGCGTGACGCGCTCGCGCGCGGTCTGGGCCTGGAACGACGCGCTTCAGCGCACGCTGGTCAGGGTCTATGTCGGCGACGACGCCGCCGCCGCGGCCGCGGCGAAGACGGCACTGGCGGCGGCCGGCGATCCGAACCGGCCGGTGCAGGTCGTGCAGGCGACGCCGGTCGCCGTCGCCCTCACGCTCACGCTGACGACCAAGGCGAGAATGGACACGAACGCGATCGGCGCCGGCGTCGTCTTCGCGCTGACCGATGCCGAGACCGGCCTGTTCGGCGCCGTGCGCTCGGCGATCGGCCGCCCCGTGTTCGACAGCCAGATCGAGGCGGCGGTGCTGGCAGTGCCGGGCGCGGTCGCGATCATAGACGCAAGCTTCATCGTCAATGGGGCGCCCGATCCCGGACCGCTGCACAACCCGGGCGAAGGCGCCTACTACACGCTCGACCCTGCCGACATCGCCTTGTGACGGAGCCCGATGGCCATGGTGGATGACGGCTACGTTGCCTGGTATCAGGCGAAGCTCTGGCAGCTCCTGCCCGCGATCTACCGCGCGGGTGATGCCACGGACAGCGTGCCGGGGCCGCTGCAGGAGCTCGTCAACCGCATCGGCGCGCAGACCGCGACCGTGCGGCGCAGCATCGACCGGCTATGGGAGAACCAGTCGATCGAGACCTGCGACGATTGGGTCGTGCCCTACATCGGCGATCTGTTGGCGACGCGGCTCGTCTCCTGCCTTGATGCGCGGGCGCAGCGGCTGGACGTCGCCAAGACGATCTACTACCGCCGGCGCAGCGGCACCCTCGGCGTGCTCGAGGAATTGGCCGCGGACATCGCCGGGCGCGATGCGCGCGCGGTGGAATTCTTCCGCCGCCTCGGCCGCACGCGCCACCAGTTCGATCCGCCAATCGGCAACGCCTTCGCGTCCGCCGCGGTCGCGTGGACGCCGTCGACGACCTACACGCCGGAACAGATCGTCACCAATGGCGCCAATGCCTATCGCTGCGTCGGCGGCGGCATCTCGGCGGCGAGCGGCGGCCCGACCGGCACCGGCACGACGATCCTCGACGGCGGCGTGACCTGGACCTTCTTTGATCCCGCCGGCGCGCTGATCCCCGCGGTGATCGAGGGCCTCGCCGGCGTCAACTCGCGCACGCCTGCGGGCGGCTTCGCGGATTTGCGCAACGCCTATGGGGCCGTCAATACGAGCAGCGCGTTCGACGAGTTCAGCCACACCGCTGACCTCCGGCGCGGCGCGCAATCGGTGGGCTGGCACAATATCTCGCATCTCGGCCTCTTCATCTGGTGGCTGCAAAGCTTCCCGATCCTAGCCGCGAGCCCGGTCAGCAACGGCAAGAACCCGCCCTGCTTCAGCTTCGATCCGAGCGGACGAGAGATCCACCTGTTCGCGCCGAGCTCGCGCACCGTGGCGAGCTTCGGCGAGCATTGGGTCTCGCCTGACGAATGGGAGCTGCCGGTCGCGGTGCGCGACGGCTTGTGGCGGAGCTACCCCGACCAGCTCTACCCGGCGGCGTTCTGGGTCGGGGTCGGCGGCGGCGGTGCGCCGGCTCCGCTGCCGCGCGACGAGACGCGCATTCAGCCGGAGCGCGGCGTGTTCAGCTTCGTTGCAACGCCGCCGGCCGGCCAAATCGTCACCTCCTATCATTTCGGCTGCATGTCGGAGATCGGCGCCGGCGGTTTCCCGGAGCGCCTGCTCGAGCCGATCGAGCAGCCGGGAGCCGTCACGGCGGTGAGCGGCGGCACCGGTTTCGACGGCGCGCTGGGCGGCCACACCACCGAGGCGACCGTCGAAATTACCGACTCGCTGACCTACGCGGGGCCGACCGCGGCGCTGACGTTGCCGGCGGCGACGCTGGTCGTGCGCGCCGCAGATTTGCAGCGGCCGATGATCCGCTGGGCCGGCGGCGGCGCGACCTGGACGATCACCGGCCAGGGCAAGAGCCTGGTGCTGCAAGGCCTGTGGCTGCAGGGCGCCGACATCGTGCTCGCCGGCAGCTTCGACAGCATCAGCCTGCGCTTCGCCACGCTCGACCCCGGCAGCGCCGGCAGCGGCACGACGCTGGTCGGCACGGCCATCGATGGGATGCCGCTTGCGCCGGTGCATCTGTGGGTCGAGGCGAGCATCGGCACGCTGGCGCTCGCGCGCTGCATCACCGGCCCGATCCGCACGCGCAACGGCGGCACCATCGAGCAGCTCACCGCGACCGACAGCATCATCCAAGCGATCCCGACCGGCGCACCCGACGACTACGCCCTGCAGACCGAGATCGGCACGGTCTCGTTATCGCGCTCGACTGTGCTGGGACGCGCCGCCGTGCATCGGCTCAACGCTAGCGAGTGCATCCTCGACGACGTTGCGATCGCCGAGGACCCGCAGCACGGTTGCGTACGCTTTTGCGCCTATGCGCAAGGCAGCGCGCTGCACGCGCCTTATCGCTCGGTGATGGTGCCCCCGCGCGCGCCGATCCTCGTCTCGCGCGGCTTCGGCACGCCCAATTACGCGCGGCTGCGGCGCCTCGCCGATAGCGCGATCATCGCGCCGCAGACCGGCGACACGATCCTCGGCGGCGCACAGAACGGCTCGGAGATGGGCGCCTTCAGCGGCGAGAGCATCACGCTCAAGAAGCGCGGACTCGTAATCAAGTTCGAGGAATACGCGCCGCTCGGCGTGTATCCGGTGTGGATCGATGCGGATTGACATGATGACACGGGCGCGCGGATACGGCCGCGCCCAAGCAAAGGTGGAGCTCTGACATGACCGCCGACAGAGCCAAGATCAGCTACGATCCGACCCGACAATACCGCTCGGTCATCGCCCAGCAGGGCCGCGTGACGCTGGAAGCGGACACCAACGAGGCGGCCACCATCGCTAGCGAGGCGCTGCGCCTCGAAACCATCGACGTCATGGGCCCCACCGGCACGCCGGACAACGGTTATGCGCCGAGCAGCGGCAGCGGTCCGGGCGGCGTTAGTATCGGTCCCGGTATTTTCTATCTCGGCGGCTGGCGCCTGGAGCTCGACAAGGCGATCGATCTGTCGAAACAGCCGGACTGGCTCGACCAGCCTGCGACGCCGATCACGTCCGGCAACATGCTGGTGGCGCTGCTGCTGAACGAGCAGAGCGTCTGCGCGGTCGAGGACCAGGCGCTGCGCGAGGTCGCGCTCGGCGGGCCGGACAGCGCCGCCCGCGCGCGGCTGATGCAGCACTTCCTGCGCCTACCGCTCGACGGCAGGACGTGTGCCGCCGGCGCGGCGATGCTTGCCCAGAAGCTCGAGGCCGAGGGCGTCACGATCGACCCGGCCACGCTGGAGCTGATGTCCCAGGCGCGGTTGCAGGCAGGGTTCGTGCCGGGCCCGGCGGCAACAGACCCCTGCACGCCGGCCGCCGCCGGCGGCTATCTCGGTGCCGACAACCAGCTCGTGCGCGTCACCGTCATCGCCTACGACGCGACCGCGAAGACCGGCACGCTGCTCTGGGGCTGGAACAACGCCTCGATCCTCTATCGCGCCGGCATGACCAATCCGGTCACCCTCACGCTCACCGGCACGCCGGTCGATGGCGAGCATGCCCCCCAGCTCGGCCAGGCGGTCGAGATCCTGCGCAGCCAAGCGAACCTCGGCGACGGCAATTTCATCGCCGCGCCAGAGGGCTTCGTCACCACGGTAGCACAGGCCTACTCGTTCGACACCGGCGAGCTCGTCCTGGCCGATGCGCTGCCGGGAGACTACCAGTCGGACACGAACCCGCTGTTCATCCGGCTGTGGCAGGCGAAAGTGCCGTTCGTCGCCGGCCAGACCACCGCGCTCGACAGCGTCTCGGGGATCACCGTGACGGTGACGCTACCGGCCTTGCCGACGGACATCGCGCTGCGCCCGTTCTGGCGCTTCGCCGTGCGGCCGAGCACCCCGGTGCAGATCTACCCGCAGCGCTATCTCGAGGCGCCGCAGCCGCCTGACGGGCCACGGCAGTGGATCACCGATCTGGCTCTCATGGCGGCGAAGGAGGATGGCTCGACGCTGCTGCAGGACTGCCGTGTCACCTTCGTGCCGGTGACGCAGCAGCCAGGCTGCAAGTGTTGCCACCTGACGCTCGGGCCGGACGACATCGCTGCGCGCGGCGGGCTGCAGGCGGTGCTTGACGCCCTGGCCGGGACGAGGTCGGGGGTTTCCCTGCTCCCCGGCACCTATCCGCTCGCCGCACCCGTCGTGCTGACCGGCAAGCATACCGGCCTGACCCTGGAAGGCTGTGGTGGGCCCGCCACCCTGCAGGCCGACGCGCCGAACCTCACGCCGTTCGCCATCGGGCTCATCGCGCTCATCGAGGCGGCCGAGATCACCCTGCGCGGCCTCACCATCAAAATGCCGGTCGTTGCGCTCAGAGGCCCGGCCGGCACCCCCCCCGTTCAGCTGAGCGTGGGAGTCCTCGCCAGTGCCTCGACGGGCCTGACCGTCGAGCAATGCAGCTTCGAGGCGACAGTGCCCTCCGGCCCTCTCGTCGGATTCGGATTCATCGTCATTGGCGAGAGCGCCGGCCTGGCGGTGCGTCGCAACAGCTTCATGGGCGGCAGCTTCGCCTCCGGCAGCAATGTCTACGGCCTGGCCGCGAGCGCCAGCAGCGCCACGATCACCACCGCGCTGGATCGCGCCGATATCAGCCACAACATCTTCAATCAGCTGGGCGCGGGAGTCGTCACCTTCTCGCAACTCGGCCAGCTGCGCTGCGCGAACAATCGCGTGGTCGCCTGCCGCACCGGCCTTTATTTCGCCCACAGCAATCTGGCCGCAGCGAGCGCAGTGGCACGACAGGGACTCGCGGCCGCCACGCAACCCGGGCCGAACGCGGCGCTGGCGCTGGCGGTCAACAACAGTATGCAGGCGCCGATGCTCGCCTCAACCGCCGACAGCGTGGCGCAGATCGTCGCCAGGATGCCGCAGCCGCCGACCGCGCCGGTGGTGTCCGAGACCGCGCGTCGCGTGCTGCTGCAGGACATCACCGCGCGCGGTGCCGAGGCATGGCGCGCGCTTGCCGCCTCGGCGGCCACTCAACCCGGTGGCGCGCCCGCGCCGGCCGGCCCGCAGCCGGCGACCGGTGCCGGTGCCGCCGCGGCTGCAGCGCCGATCGCGAGAGAGCTATCCGAAACGATTGCCAAGTCGCTGGACATGGTGCAGGAGATTGCGATTACCGCCGAGGCGGCGGTCGCAATCAAGGCGGCGCCGGTGCTGCACATCAGCGGCAACGACGTGAGCTTGGCGAGCATCGAGGCGAACGCCACGACGACCGTGCCAGGCATCGGAATCGCGGTCGTGCTCTCGCCCCGCGATGAATCCGGGACCGTGTTGCTGACCGCCAACCGGGTGCTGACCGCGGATGCGCGCACCATCGCGGCCGCCCTGTTGTATCCCGCGGTTGCCGCCGTGACCGGAAATGCGTTCGTGCAAACCGGCGCCGGAACGCAAGGCGCGGCGCCCGCGTTCGTGTCGATCGCCGAGCCAATCGCCCGGATCGAGGTGATGGCGAACGTCATCATCGACGGCGCGTTGATTGTCCCAGCGCGCGCCACTTCGGCGCCGGCGACGAGCTGGAATTTCCTCAACACAGTGGGATAGCCCAACTTTACCACTCTCGCTGTCCAATGATGATTTCGCGGGGCGCAGGCATCTAGAGGCGAATCGAATCGATGGGGCGCGCTTGTAAGAAAAAGTTCGAAGGTTGGCGGATGAACTACCCGACCATCGATGCTGTGGTCCGCAAATTGTGGACATCCGATTGCCGGCACGGCCCTCAATTCCTAGCAGAGTCTTCATGAGCGCCTCGCGACCAGGCCCCATAGCGGCGAAACAACCCGCATCGAAGCCCGCCATCGCGGCTAACCCCGCAGCGGGTTCGCCGTTCCACGCCTCCGCTTCCACTGAACTCGCCTCGTTCAGCAATCAATCCCTTCTCAGAAAACTCGCGTCCCGGCCCAACCTCCGTTCCTCTTTGCCATCCGCTGCCACCCACAGGTTTCTTGGAAATCAGGCCACGTTGCGCCGCCTTCAGTCGATGAACATCATCGACAGCCCAACGAGCCGCCACGAATCGGAAGCCGAACGTGCATCACAGCGCGTATCGCAGCCCTCCCCGCCAAGCCCAATCGGAAAATCATCCCCTTCTGCTCCGCACCCGAGTCTTCCCGCCTTACCTCCTATCGTCCAGAGCGGCCTGAGCTCGCCCAGCAGCCCTCTCGACTCCGCCACTCGCATTCTGATGGAATCGCGCCTGGGCCGCGGCTTTGCCGATGTCCGAATCCACGTCGGCCCCGAGGCTTCTCTCTCCGCCCGATCCATCTTCGCCGACGCTTTCACTGCTGGCTCCCACATCGTCTTCGGCGAAGGTCGCTATCGCCCGCAAACCGCAAACGGACGAGCCCTCCTAGCCCACGAACTAACGCACGTCACGCAGCAAGCCGACTCCCGACGTCCCCTGATCCAGCGTCGCCCAATCACCGATGAGCCTCTGCCCAAGATAAAGCCTGCCATCGTCAAGATTGTCGCTTTCGAGGGCTCTCTGGATAAGGCCCTCGCATACGTCTCCGATCACCCTGACCCCTCACCAGACGACGGCGCGAGGCATACGCCAGAGGAACTCACCCTGATTGGAAACACACTCCCGGCCGGGAACTACACTCTTCAACAAACATCCGGCAGATTTTATCGTGTGCTGGAAGCAAGGACAGATCCCGCAAGCAAGTCGCCACCCCCAGGCGCTAAAGAAGATTTGTTCAGCTGGCGTAACCCTCCTTTGGATCAGAGCACAAAGGAGTTGAAGTACGCTTGGACCAAAACTATCGAGGTGGAAATCCTTGCAGGCTACTATAAGCAGTTCCTGACTGGAGACAAAAGCGGCAAAGGCAATCCCATCACGAGCGTTCAACTGGTCCAGACAGCCGAAGCCCTCCACAATGCAGGTGTCAGCACAGACGAACTCCGCCGGGAAGAAGAGCGTCGTTTGGATGTCTGGCGCGTCAGCAGAACCGATACGTCGGGTGATCGAGTCACCTGGGCTCTGGACTTGGCGCAACAAACACTGCAACAACAGGACGTCGCGCGTTCAACACGCGGCGGTCTTGAAGTTGACTTGCATCGCCTGGAAAAGATTCCACCGGACTACGTTGGAATCGTAGTAACCCACCTTACCGATCCGACGTCCGCCAATGAACAGTTGATGATCTCGGATCAGAACAACCCGAACCGATACACGCACCCGCTCTGGATCAATTTCAACAACAAAGAAGACCTCTGGGACACCTTACGCCGTTTCCAAGAAGGTTTCGAGTTTGAAGTACGCGCGCTGGCCGAAGCAGTCCTGAATGCCACTGAATCGGAGATTCTGCGCGTCCAAGATATCTTCGTCGGAAGCTGGGGATACGTCAAAAATCCAGCGCAACTTCGAAATGAACTCGCCAAAGCCGCAAAAGACCCTGAGATCAGCAGTCTACGCCAGAAGATCCGCGAAGAAGAAGCTGGCGGACCAACCGCGGCACGCCGCATCGCCGACATCTCCGCATCGCTCACAAGTACGGCAGCTCGCCTTGTGGCACCGGGTGCTCCCACCGCACCTAAAACGGCGACCGAGGAGTACTACGAGAAACTCGAAGCTGATCGAGCCAAACTGAATCAGCTCGTCTCCGAAAAGACCGCGCTCAGCATCGAAGGCCTTAGAGGGTTCAACGCCGAGCGCCTTTTTGCCACGGACACTCATACGGCCCAATTTGAGCTTTCTCAAGTGCTCGCAGGCGGCAGAAACACAATTCTCAGCGCACGGCGGCACCTCCATAGCGACAGTCAGTTTGTCTGGGGAGCCGACAAGATTATCAAAGGCGAGGAGGAGCAGCTTGGTATCACGCAGGGTAGCGTCCTCGACCAGATCGTCCAAGGAATTGTCTCCGCCGAACAATCTAAGAAGTCGTTGTGGGAACAGATCTGGGGCATCATCGACTTCCTGATAAACTTCCTGCCCATCCCTCCACCTGCCGGATTGGTCCTTCGCGCAATATCCGCCGGTATCAGTCTCGGGAAGGCGCTTGAGGAATATGCCAAAAGTGGCCTGCTAAATCAGGCGAGTTTCAGCGCCTACGCACCGTCAGCCAGCGGCTTGGCTGTTGAGTTCATCGCAACGGCGGCGGGAACAATCATCGACGTTGGAGCTTCCGGAGTGATGCACACGGAGGAGGAGATCTCTCGTCTCCGGTTAGAAAGAGAAAGGGTGCCCGGGCCCCCCAAGCCCCCAGAGTCGAAAGTCCCTCCTCATTCAGAACCGCCTTCGGGCGAAACGCACATCCCCGGGCCGGAGCCACCAAAGGCGCCTGCCGAGTTTCACCGTGCAGAAACCGATATCCCTCCGCCGGAACCAGAACCGCCGGAGCACGCCGGAGGCGGTGGAGGTCAACCGCCGCCACCCCTTCCGCCGATGACCGTCAAGGAACAGTCGGAACGAATCGACAAATTGCTCGAAGAGAAACGACGGCTACAAAAGGAAATCAGAGATTGTGAAAACACTCAGTTTCTGCACGGGGACGAGGCGGATAAGTTAAAGGAATGGCTCGGTACCGAGAAGGAAACGCCAGACCTCGAAGATAAGATTCGGAAGGAAGAAAGTACATTCGAGGCAGCCCGCCAGAAAGAGGAGGAGTTGCGGAAGGAAGTCGAGCGGATCGATGGTGAACTCGAACAAGTCCGAAAACAAGCTGCCGTCCCTACGACTGACAAGGAACTTGAAAGGTTGGTATTCGAAAGACAAATTGCCGACAACCCAGGCATTCCTGTAGGCCAGCAGGTCACACTCGATGTAAGACGCCTCGCAACAACCGGCAAACCAGAGACAATAAGGATCGATGTGGCCGTCTATAAAAACAATGAGCTTAAACTGATTGATGCGAAGTTCAGTAACACAAGAAATCTTGCGACGGGAAAAATACCAACGAATTACTACACCGAAAGCGAATTAAACGTTTATAGTTGGATTTCCAATGGGGAGCCAGTCGAAGTAATCGCGCGGGGTGACAACGCGATGAAAATGAAACTCCCTATCGGCGTCCCCATCCAGGTCTCTTCGAACATCGAGATTCACGTCTATCGCCCCGAAGGAATCAAGGTGCGGGACTACCGGGATACGAGGTAACGAAATGAAAGAACGTCTGCTCGTTCAAATTGCGCCGCTCTTTCCTACCTTCCGTCTGGACTCCAGGGAAGGTCCGCTCGTTCGTGAGATCCTTGCCGGTACTCAAAAGTTGCTCGTGCCATTCACGGATCTCGATCCAAATTTCAGATTTTCCATTCTGTGCGCGATACGCCTCGACGAAGTTGAAAACATTTGCAATTTATTCAATCGTGCGCCGGCAAGTTACCATTCGATAACCCTCACATCAGCCACCCCTCTGGAGTACTTTACCGACGCGCCACCTGAGTTCACCTTCTCCACACCTGACGAGCTTCAGGAAGCTGTGGCGCATTTATCCATGTACTCAGAGGATATCGCGCACTTCTTCAAGCGGTATCAGGACGTTCGCTCGCTCCACGAAGCCATGAACTCACCTGAAGGTCATCGCTTCGACGATACGATCAACCCTGCCAGGGCCATGCGATCAATCACTTTGGCTCGGCTGGTGAGCTACGAGGAATTCAAGAAAATCCTCCCAATTCAGGAAGCCGCGGTCCGGCACTGCCGCGAAGACGATCGCAAGGTTTTCAGCGATCTCGTTGCATACCTGGAACGGCTCCCCCGGACCCCTAGTTACAGCGCATCTTCGCCAGGCCTTGCGACCGATCGATTTGAGTGACGATGGGGTGCGCCGCGAAAGCGCGGGTCAATGGAGAGAAAGACGCCGTGCAGAAGACCCGTGCCGCATTCGGAAGCGATCGGAGCGAAGCAGACATGCCGCGGGGGTTGGGAGCGTGTCGACGCGGATCGCGCTATCCCACATGGCGGAGGTCTGGCTGCGGCTGGCGGATAATACCCAAGACCCTATGGGAGTCCGGCCCGAGATTGCGTCCTTGTGCTGATCAATCAGCGCCGGCGATCACCGACGATTCCGCGATCGCGCCCCGGCAATTTTCCAAGCCCCGCGAGGGCGTGTGGACGGCGAGATGCCGGCGAGCGTGCCCGCGAAGCCCCGCACCTTTTTCGGCGCTCGACCAGCAGGGCGGGCGAGGGGCAGGCGGCGAACCTATGGCTTTGTCAGGGCATCCTTACGCGACACATTGGCGTAAGTCCCCAAAACCTCGGTTATTGCGCTAATGCCCGAGGTACCACCGCTCAACAGGCCCGCCGTAAGCAGGATGTCGACTGCCCGGAAAACCGCTCGCTGCTGACTGGAGAGGCCGTCGACGTCCAACATCGCGGTGAGGGTCGACACGCCGACCGCGCTGACTATGAGCGCGACGGCGAAACCGAAAACGAGCCTGACGCGACTCTGCTTCCATCTTACATTAGCAAGGTCTTTCCCAGCCTGATCGAGTTCTTGAGCAAGTTTGGTTACATTTGATTGCAAAGTAGCTAAAGCCGGTGGTCCGGCGGCTGCAAATGCCTGGGTGATGGCAGGTTGGTTGCCGGTCCGCACCGCTTCCTGCGCGAGCTGTGCGTGTAATTGCCACGCAGAGTGCAACTCCGCACGCGCAGCTTCCAACTGCTTGCTTGTCTGACGAACGTGCTCTTCCTTCTCCTCGCGCTCTTTGCCGAACCAGATATCGTTCAACACCGCTACAGCCCGCTCCATTATAGCGGCGATGGCAACCAGGCCGGTGAGCAGCGAGGGCATTACCTCTGTGAGAATGCAGGGCTTGAATTTAGCCGTAGTAGCACCGCCAAAGACGGAAATTGCGAGAACGACCGCTGTGAAAATCGACAGAGTGACGATGATCCATCTGACCGTTTTGGGGTCGGATAAGTTTAGAGGAGACACGGGGCACCGTGGCAGTTGATCGCGACTTGGTTTGTCTAATCTTACTGCAAAACCGCCAGCGATTCGAGGCTGCGCGGCCCTCGAGGCCGAGATCGGTCAAGCTGAATTCGGCAGTGGTCTTATACCAATCCTCAGATTGAGTGACCGACTGCTGCCCAGTCGCGTCGCGCGATGGACATAATCTTCCAGGGTTGGTCGATGAGTGTGTTCCAAGCGTAGCAGCAGTGGTTGACGATATCGTCGAAGGATTTGAAAATCCGGTTTGACAACCAATTCTGACGCATGAACTGCCAGATGTTTTCCTGGCCGTTGAGTTCGGGTGCGCGCGGCG
>Ga0306920_100001326_pt1 | contig 30561 bp, 25 predicted proteins | sample flu12Cox44000170_FD_204666 | JGI IMG/M metagenome (GOLD analysis project Ga0306920, IMG submission 204666) | Lab enrichment of tropical soil microbial communities from Luquillo Experimental Forest, Puerto Rico - flux4day.12C.oxic.44.000.170 (v2)... | ecosystem: Environmental > Terrestrial >... | reverse complement strand
GTGCGGGAAGGGCTGCGATTGGCGGTGAGATTGCTGCAATCCGACGCGTATAAGGACGTCGCCGAGTACCGGATCCACCCCGCGGACGACATCCTCGCCAATGACGACGCCTTGGACCTGTGGATCCGACAAACCATCGGCACCGCGAGGCATGTATCGGGGACCTGCAAGATGGGACCCGATGCGGATCCGATGGCTGTCGTCGACCAGTACTGTCGGGTGAAGGGTTTGCGCGGTTTGTGGGTGGCCGACGCCTCGGTGATGCCGCGCATACCCAGATCCGGTGGCGCCCATGCGACGGTGATCATGATCGGTGAACGCGTCGTCGACTGGGTAGCAGCGGGCTAACCCCGCCCTGCTGCTGTCCGAAGCAAATGCTCGTAGCGACGGCGCCGCTGTCATAACCGATTGAAGTTGTTCACCGTGGACTAAAGGGCGGATGGGGGAGCTTTCCGTCCCCCACGTCGTTGCGAGATTTTCGCCGACTCCTTACCCTTTGCTTATTCACCGAGAAGAGCCGCGGGGCAGCGTCATGCCGGAATTACCTGATGTCGAATTGTATAAGCGGCATCTGGATGCGACCTGCTTGGGGCGGACCGTCGCCAAGGTGGTGGTCGGAGATGCGCGGATCCTGGCGGACCTCTCGGCCACCGAGCTGGCGCGCCGCCTCGAAGGCGCCCGGATCACCGCGTCCCGGCGGCACGGCAAACACCTTTTGGTCGATCTCGAACCACCGGGCTGGATCACGATGCACTTCGGGATGACCGGCTCGCTGAAGCATTTTAGCGATGGCGAGCAGGATCCGCCGTACGAGCGAGTGCGTTTCGATTTCGCCGACGGCCACCACCTCGCCTACATCGATGCCCGACTGCTCGGGCGCATCGGTCTAACCGCTGATGCCGACGCGTTTATCACCGCTCAGGGGCTCGGACCGGACGCGCTCGACCCACGCTTTGATCGGGCGGCTTTCGAGCGGGCGCTCGCAGGCCGAAAACGCGATGCCAAGTCGTTGCTGATGGATCAGGAGGTGGTAGCAGGGATCGGCAACATCTACTCCGACGAGATCCTCTTTCAGGCGCGCCTGGACCCGCGGACGCGGTGCGATCGGCTCGACCCCCGAGCGCGACACCAATTGTTCGACCAGATCAAGACTGTGTTGGAAACCGCCATCACGAGCGGCGCCGGCGCAGAGCGGCTCGTCGATCATCTTCCCGGTTCGTTCGTCATTCCACACCGCGAGAAGGGCGGGCGATGCCCGCGCTGTGGCGGTGAGATTGCGAGCGCAAAATTCTCCGGCCGCACCGCCTATTTTTGCCCGCGATGCCAGCCCGAAAGTGCATGAGATAGAACCGCAATGCGGTCGCGCATGCTGTCGAGTTCCGGGCCCTCAGCTGGCAACCTATGCCCATTGGCCAAATAGCGGTGAAAGCCGTGTCTTGCCACCGATTGGTTCGTGCTGCTCCGTCGAGCTAAAAAGCGGAAAGGCGGATCGTGAAAGACAGACAATAATACGCGCCTCCCTCGCGAAAGGCCCGGGTCCACCTCCCGACGGCACGAGCGGCGGGTGGATGGGTCCCGGCTTTCGCCGGAACAGCGTTCGCGCACGGTTTCATGCCTTGCGGGTCGGCAACGCCGGTGACGAACTAATTGGCACGATGACTCGCCGGCTCAATCGCAAATGAGCGTCGACCTCGATCTAGGTCTGCAACTGCAGCTGCATTGCGTTTCCTAGTCGACCGATTCGGGCATCGTCGATCGAGCCCAGCTTGATACTAGCACGTTCTGTCCCGTCGGGAGCGCTGGGTTTGGCGAATTTGGACTTGATGTGAAAAATGTGGGTATTTCGCGTCGATACTCATGAAACTGGCCGCCTACATTGTCTGCTTCGTGGTCCTGTCGCTTGGCGGATGCTCGATGCTTCCGAGCTCCGGACCGGCGGCCTCGGAGGTGGCCGCTGCAGGACAAGCCGACAACGAGATCCTGTTTGACGTCGTCGAGGTCGACAATCGCGTGGTTTCTACCCTGCTCGCCCAGCCGAAGGAGAGCTTTCGCGCTCGATTCGCAAGAGATCAACAACCGCCCGAACTCAAGATCGCCGTCGGCGACATCATCTCGGTCACGATCTGGGAAAGTGCGGCTGGCGGTCTCTTTAGCGCGGCGCCGCCACCGCAACTGCCGACCGGATCGCGACCGGCGACCGAGCCGTTAGCCCCGGAAGCGCCGCGGCCGCCCACCGAGACCCCGGCCGCGCCGATCCCCGGCATCGACCAGCTCCTGGGTCCGCCAAATCAACCGCCCGGGGTTGCCCCCGAGACGCCGTTTGGCATCCCAAACCAACCGCCAGGCACGCCCCCCGAGGCGCTGCCACAGCGTGGTCAACCGCCGGGCGGCAACATTCGACAACCGCTGCCACTCCCAATCGAGGAGGCCGCCGCGGCAAGCGACCGGCAGGGCGCGACGATCCCCGATCAGCCGGTAGCCCTGGACGGCACGATCGATGTCCCCTATGCCGGTCGGGTTCCGGCTGCCGGGCGAACGTCGGCGGAAGTACAACAAACGGTCGAAGCACTGCTCGCAAACAAGGCGCTCGGGCCGCAAGCGCTGGTGATTGTCAACAGGAGCGATGCCAATGCGGTCACTGTAGCCGGAGAGGTGGTCGCTGGCGCGAGGGTCCCGCTTTCGTCGGGCGGCGACAGGCTGCTCCAGGTGATCGCTGCCGCGGGAGGCGCCGACGCACCGGTTCACGAAACCTTTGTCCGACTGTCGCGCCACGGGGTCACGGCGACGATCCCGCTCGAATGGCTCGTCGCCGAGCCCTCCGAGAACATCTACGCCCGGCCCGGCGACGTGCTCACCTTGGTTCGGATACCGCAAACCTTCAGCGTGTTCGGAGCCTCTGGCAGAAATGACTCGATCACGTTCGACACCGAGAAGCTCACCTTGAGCCAAGCGCTGGCAAAATCCCAAGGGTTGCGCGACGATCTCGCGAATCCCAAAGGGGTGTTCCTATTCCGCTACGAGCCGGCCTCGATCCTTCGAGCGCTCAGCCTACCGCCGGCGACCCGTGCATCGAACGTGGGATCGCCGGTTGCCTACCGGTTCGACTTCTCCGACGCCAACTCCTACCTGTTGGCCAACCAGTTTCCCGTCCGCGACAAGGACATCATCTTTGTCGCCGACGCTGGGGCGGTGCGGGTCGGGAAGCTCTTCAGGCTGCTCGCGAACGTGACCGGGCCGGTTATCACCGGCCTGCTGGTCTGCCGGACCGGTAATACCAAATGTTGAAAACCTTTGCCGCGTGCTTGCTAGCGCTCGAGACCGCCGATGGTGTCGGCGCGAAATCGGTCGATGTCCTCGAGGCCGAGATAATTGATGTCGCCTGGGGTGGCGAGACCGATCGCCGCGACGAAGGCGCCAAGACGGATCGCGAGATCGAGGTCGCCGTCGAGCAGGCCGTGGATCAACCCCGCGACAAACGAGTCCCCGGCACCGATGCGGTCAACAACCTCGACCCTATAGCGCGGGGCATAGCGGAACTCGCCGCGGGTCAGCAAAAGCGTGGCGGGTTCGGCCTCGGGCGGACGCGTCAGCGCAACAAACGGAACACCATAGCGCGCGGCGATCGCCACGGCGAGCTTTTCACCCGCATCGCTGAAACCCAGAGCGCCTTGGGCATCACGCTCGGCGAGAACCAGCAGATGCAAATGCGGGGCTGCCGCCTCGAGCAATGCACGTGCTTCGAGCGGGGTCGTCAAAGTCGCGCGATAGTTCAGATCGTAAGACACCGGCTTTCCGGCCGATGCGGCTAGCGCTGCGAGTTGCAGGATCAGTGCCCGGCAGCTCGGGCCGAGCACCGGGGTGATCCCCGATAGGTGCAGCCAAGCGCTCGCCTGAACCAGCGCGTCCCACGGCGCGTCTTCGAAGGCGAGTTGCGAGGCTGCCGAATGCTTGCGGTCATAGATAACCCGGCTCGTCCGCGGCTCGGGTCCGGGCTCGTAGAACATCAGGCCGAGCCGTGCGTCGGCCATCCAGCGCACCCAGCGAGTATCGACCCCATGCCGCCGCGCCTCGCCGTCGACGATGCGGCCGAGTGGCCCCTCCGGCAAGCGCGACACCCAGGCGACGCGCCGCCCGAGCCGGGCGAGCAGGCAACCGACATTGAGCTCGCTGCCGCCGATTCCGACTTCGAACAGCCGCGCCTGCTCGAGCCGCTGGTTGGCCGGCGGCGACAGGCGCATCAGCGTTTCGCCGAGCGTCAAGAGGTCGTAGCGGCCTTCGGGCAGTGGGCTCATCCGATTAGGCTACGCGCTGTCGGCATCGCCGGTCTTAGCAAAGCTTCCTGCACGTCACTCCCCTTCTGGTCGCCCACGCACAGCCTGTCGCAGGAAATCCGCGCACGCAACCGCTTCCTTGCCGCTTGTTCCGCCCAGCCCTCATATACGAGGAAAGCTGATCCGACCGTGCCCGACCCAGGGCATCGACGGGTTAGGCGATGTTCATCGCCAGGGCTTCGTGGGTGCGCTTGACGCGACAGGGGGCTGGCGCGAACGCGTTCTCCAGCCTTCGCAAACGGGCTGTTTTGATCGTGCTGTCGAGCTCGTCGAAGGCGTCAGCGCCGACCGGCTCGCGCAACTGCGGTTCGTTGATTGCCTCGGAAATTTTTCTGACACAGGCGGCATATCCAGTCGGCTTCTTGGAGACTGCACACTGCGCGCAGCGAGCTTGCGGGCTCTGTGCTGTCGGCGTGACTCAGATCCCTGATGACGACCGGCGCGCTGGAGCGACTAGGGGCTGCGAACCAGCGACCATCCGGGTTCAGCGTCGCTGTCCCTGTGTACCCGAGCTCTTTGCTCAGCAGTTTCACGAACTCGTTCCGAGTGAGATCCCATACGTCTATTTGGTTGCCACTTCGCTGATCCTGTCTTGGAGCTTGCGCAGCGCGCTCTCCGCCGTGGCGGTCCTGGCAACTCGCCCCCAGAGTGATTGCCCGATCGATGCTGTCGTTTTGACCCAGCGCCTCGAGCGAGGGCGCGGCGAACCTCCGCGGCTCCGATTCGTGATGGCTGCTTGCCGCGGCAAGGCGGCGGTTAATCCTGCGTAAATGGCCCCCGAGGGCCAGCACCGTGATCAGCAGCCCTGCCACGGCGGCGGTCAATTTGAAGCGGCGCTATTCGCGAATATCCTCGCTTTCGATTTCGACTTTGGCCCGCCCGGTCATCGCCGCCAACAGCATCAGCATGGCTTCGCGAAAACGTCGGTCGCGAAAGCGCGGCAATCCACGCCGCTTTGCCCAGCAAATATCAACGTAAAGCGGCTCTTCGCAATCGAACCCCTGCATCGCCGTTGGCAGACAGGTCGTTTGTTGCCAGTCGAAATCGCCGGATTGGGCGTTCCAGGCGATCTTGCCGTCGGTAACAACGATCAGCAGAGTATCGGCCTCGCGGTGGTCTCGCCACCATTGGACTCCTTGGCCACCCACGGCGATTGCGCGGCGTCAGGCGGAGCCAGCAACAGAAAATAATCGGATTGGGCCAGGCTCCGCTCGATGCTCGTCCACAGACCGGGATTGGCCGACAGGCTGGTCTCGCCACGAAAGATTCTCAGCGTGGGGAGCGGAACCACGGCTTATCCAGCCGCGGCGGAGCGCGCTGCACAATGGCGGCGGGCTGCCGGTCCGCCGAATGGCTGTACGCCAGAGGCTGGACAGGGACACGCTATATCTTCAAAGCCCCTCACCGAGCGTCAATCCGCATTCCGCCCTCCTCCGGTGCTGCGACCAGTGCCGGCCGAAATCAGGCGCGAGCGAGGCTTTTCGACACCATCTCGTAGGTGTTCTTGCTGAGACCGGCGGTGGCGAGGACGCGCTCGAGCTGGCGCTGCATCAACTCCTGGCGCGCCGCGTTGTGCCGACGCCATGTGCAGAGCGGCTGGACGAGCCGGGCCGCCGTTGTCGGATTGATCGGATCGAGGGTAACGACCTCGTCGGCGAGAAAGACGTAGCCCGCACCGCTCGAATCGTGAAAGCGCAATTGGTTGGCCTGTGCGAAGGCACCGACCAGCGCACGCACCCGGTTCGGGTTCTTGCGCTCGAAGGCGGGATGCAAGGTCAGCTGGCGGACGCGGCTCGGCGTTTCCGGCAGCGAAGACCGAGCCTGCAGCGCGAACCACTTGTCGATGACCAAGTCATCACGCGACCAGGCGGCGTAGAACCGCGCGAGCGCCGCGGGACGCTCGGGTCGATCGAGATCGACCAGCACCGTCAGCGCCGCCAGCACGTCGGTCATGTTGGCCCGCGCATCGAACTGCGCCTTGGCCAGTGCCGCACCCTTTTCGGGATCGGCTGCGGCGAGATAGGCAAGACAGGTGTTGCGCAACGCGCGCCGGCCGATCGAGGTGCCGTCGATCTGATAGGGACCGGCATCGGCGAGCGCTACGTAGGCCGAGGCCAGCTCCAGCGACAACGCGCGGCCGACCTCCCTTCGCGCGCTTTCGCGGGCGGCGTGGATCGCATCGACATCGACGACTTCGAGCTGGTCGGCAAGAAACGCCTCGCTCGGCAAGGTCAAAGCCTCGGCGGCAAAGGCGGGGTCATGGTCGGCGTCGGCCAGAATGCGCTGTAGTGCCGTGACGAGATCCGGGTCGAGCGGCACCGGTGCCGCGCCGGTCCGGTGAGCATGGATTCCGTCGAGCAGGACGCGGGTTGCGACTTGTTGACCAGCCTCCCATCGGGCAAACGGCTCGGGATCATTAATCGCAAGGAACTTCAGCCGCGCGAGCGGCACCTCCTTCAATTTGACCGGAGCTGAAAATCCGCGCATCAGCGAAGGCACCGGCTGCGCCGGCACGTCGACAAAGCGAAAGCGCTCGCGCTCCTCGGCGAGCGTGATGACCCGCGTCCCCTTTTGGTGCTCTGCCTCGCCCTCCAGTCGGCTCGGCAATTCGGCGCCATCCGGCCCCAGAAGACCCATGGCGATCGGGATCAGCATCGGCAGCTTCTCCGCCTGACCCGGGGTCGGCGGAACCTTTTGCGCAACGCTCAGCTCGTATTTCTTCGTCGTCTCGTCCCAGCGGTCCTCGACCGTAATCTCGGGTGTCCCCGCCTGCTCGTACCAGCGTTTGAACCGACCGAGGTCGACGCCATTCGCATCCTGCATCGCAGCGACGAAATCTTCGATCGTGACTGCTTGGTTGTCGTGACGCCGGACATAGAGATCCATACCGCGACGGAAGCCTTCATGGCCGAGGAGGGTGTGGATCATGCGCACCAGCTCGGCGCCCTTGTTGTACACCGTCGGTGTATAGAAATTGTCGATCCGGATATAACTTTCCGGCCGGACTGGATGGGCGAGCGGGCCGTCATCTTCGGGAAATTGCATTGCGCGCAAGGTGCGCACGTCGCCGATGCGCTTGACCGCGCGGCTGCCCTGGTCGGCCGAAAACTCCTGGTCGCGAAAGACGGTCAGCCCTTCCTTCAACGACAGCTGAAACCAGTCGCGGCAGGTGACCCGGTTGCCGGTCCAGTTGTGGAAATACTCGTGAGCAATGACGCTTTCGATGTTTTGGTAATCAGTATCGGTCGCGGTTTCGGGCTTGGCCAATACGTACCGCGTATTGAAGATGTTGAGGCCCTTGTTCTCCATCGCCCCCATATTGAAGTCACTGACCGCGACGATGTTGAAGACGTCGAGATCGTATTCGAGCCCGAACACCTCCTCGTCCCAGCGCATCGCCTTTTTCAGCGAAGCCATCGCATGCGCGCATTTGTCCTCGTCGCCGCGGCACACCCAGATGGCAAGCGCCACCTCCTTGCCCGAGCGCGTCGTAAAGCGGTCCTCGACGGCCACCAGGTCACCCGCGACGAGGGCAAAGAGATAGGAGGGCTTGGGGTGCGGATCGACCCATTTCGCCCAATGCCGCCGTGCGTCGGTATCGCCGCGCTCGACCGGATTGCCGTTGGCGAGCAACACCGGGTAGCGCTGCTTTTCGCCGGTTATCGTCGTCGTGTAGCGCGCCATTACATCGGGCCGATCGATGAAGTAGGTGATCCGGCGAAAGCCCTCCGGCTCGCATTGCGTGCAGAAATTGCCGCCCGACACGTAGAGACCCGATAGCGCGGTGTTGCTGTGCGGCGCGATGCGGGTTTCGACATCGAGGGTGAAGGCGTCCGGGACATCGGGAAGGATCAGCCCGCCCTCCGGAGAGAGCTGATAGCGGTTGGCGCCGAGTGGCTCCCCATCGAGCGTCAGCGAGACGAGCTCGAGCGCTTCGCCATCGAGATGCAGCGCAGCCTCTCGTTCGGCAGCGCCCGGGTTGCGGCGAATCCGGAGACGCGATTTGACCCGGGTGTCCTCCTCGCCCAGGTCGAAGACGAGGTCGACGGTGTCGATCAGATAGGCGGGTGGACGGTAATCGGCGAGCCGCATCGGTTGCGGAGGCGCCGTATCGGGCAAGAGGTCGAGCATGGGCCCCACCGGAAGCGTTCTGTAGAGACCGCAGCCTAGTCGCTTACCTCGACCGTGAAAATCCCCGCAGATTTGATCTGACGCAGGTGCTTACCGTCCGGTCGAGCCGGCGCGTGGGTTAGCCCGCGCCGCCGGGTGTGGCGCGCAGCGCCGAAAGATAGCTCTCGACGCGAGCGGCGTTGACGCCGATATCGCTGCGCCCCACGCGCGAGGCGGAGCGTACATCGATGCGGCTGCCCTCGCCTGACGGAGTTACGCGGATCACGATGTCATCGGTGAAGCCGAACCAGCGGCTCCTGTCGCTCGCCTCGATCCGACCCGCCGCATCGTCGGCGGCATCAATGGTCCATCCCAGCCGCTTGGCGGTGTCGACCGCGCTAGCGAACGCTCTCGGCGGTGGCAAGGCAAGGGTCAACGGAACGATGTCGGGGTATGCCTGCTGCTGCAGCTTGGCGATCTTGGCACCTTCATAGGCGACCCGGTCGGGGCCGGCGGCCTCGCGCAGCCGTACGACCGCTACAAAAGCGGGGGGATTATCCGGATCAGTAGTGACGTCGTGGATCGGCGGCACCGCTCGCCGGATCCGATCATAATGCCAAGGCACGTAGGCGATCAGCCCACCGACCGCAAAGGCGAGGACCGCAACCACGATGCCGCGCGGTTCGATCTGCGAACGGCCGAGGAGCAGGGTCAGCGCTGAGACGACTAACGCGGCGACACCGAAATAGGCCGCCCACGGCATCAAGCTCAGAAGAGAGAAGCGAAAATGCCACCATCCGGCACGCCAGCCGATCGGACCGAGCGCCAGCAATGCCACGGCGATCATGGCCAGAGCCAAGGCGAGGAGAGGCGCATGGCGCACCAGCGATCGGCGAGCCTCTGAGTAACCCGTCACGATGGTCATGGGTCTTGCTCCTGCGAAACTCACCGGCACGGCGAGCAAAACGCCTAGAGAACGGGGACCATTAATTAAAGTTCCCAATGCCGAACCAGAACGGGGCGGCCGGCTAAGTCACCACCTAGCCGGTGGAGGAGCGACGTCTATTCCATAAACCAGCCATGGCTGACCAGCAACGATTGCCCGGTTAGGGCGTTTGTCTTGAACCCCGCGAAAAACAGAACGGCCTCCGCGACATCCTCGGTGGTCGTGAATTCGCCATCGACCGTGTCCTTCAGCATCACCTGCTTGACCACGTCTTCCTCACTGATGCCAAGCTCCTTGGCCTGCTGGGGTATCAGCTTATCGACCAGCGGCGTGCGGACAAAGCCGGGACAAACGACATTGGCGCGCACATTGTACGGGGCACCCTCTTTGGCCACCAACCGGCAAAGGCCCAGCAGTCCGTGCTTGGCGGTAACATAGGGAGCTCTGAGAACCGACGCCGTCTTCGAATGCACCGAGCCCATATAGACGATGCTGCCGGATTTGGCCTTGTACATGTGCTTGAGACAGGCCTTGGTGGTTAGAAAAGCGCCATCGAGATGGATCGCGAGCAGTTTCTTCCAATCGGCAAAGGGAAAATCGACGACCGGTTTGACGATCTGAATGCCGGCATTGCTGACCAGTACATCAATTCGGCCGTATTTCGCCATCGTCTCTGTAACGCCTCTTTCGACTGCCGACTCGTCCGTGACGTCCATTGCGACGGCAAAGGCGTCGCTGCCCCGTGCGCTAATCTCACGCACAGTGGCGTCTGCAGCGTCAAAATCAATGTCGGCAATGACTGGCACGCCGCCCTCGGCGGCAAAGCGCAGCGCGATCTCTTTGCCGATGCCGCTGGCTGCGCCCGTGACGATCACGACTTTGTCGGAAAAGCGGGGCATCTCAGCACTCCTTTGCAGCGGCTCTCAAGCAGCCCGATACCACCTCACCGCGACCAATTGCGAGATCGGCGAGCGGCCTGGGCTCATCTCGGAGGGGAACCCCTGCGGCCCGGCTCGGCGCGGCTCATTGCTCGGACTTTCTCCATTGCCGGCTAGTCACGGCCGTCGACCGCGAGATCGAAGGTGAAGACGCCGTCCAGGCCTTTGGGGCGCTGCAGCACCTCGGGATGCCGCAAGGTGCGAACCGCGTCGTTGTAACCGGACTTCCAGTGCTCTTCCATCGTCCTGCGCGAAAACTCGTAGTCCTTGGAGTTTCCTTCGTAGTGTCTGGCGTGGTAGATTAGCTGGATCACGTTGTAGACTTTCGGGTCTGCCTCCACCGCCAACATGTCGGCCTCCTGCAACTGACGTAGCTCTTCGGGAAGCTCGCTGAGGAGGCGGTAAATTGCGCGGTGAAGAAGCTGTTTCTCCTTGAACTGATCGGTGGCGCGCCGGGTGCGGCTCGAGTATCGGATTTCCTTTTGGCGGGTGTCGGCCTCGATCAGATTTCTCGGGAGCTCGCCCCGCGCATTCCACAGATCGATCTGAAACGCGAGGGTGTCTCGGCTAGGTCGGCTTTCGAGAACCCAGTCGAGCGGCGTATTGGAAACAAGGCCCCCGTCCCAATAGTGCTCGCCCTCGATCTCGGTTGGCGGGAAACCGGGTGGCAGCGCACCGCTGGCCATTACATGCTGCGGGCAGATCTGGTGGGTGGTGCTATCGAAATAGACAAAATTACCGGTCCGGACGTTGACGGCGCCAACACTAAAGCGCATGGCGCCCGCGTTGATCAGGGCGAAATCGACCAGATGCTCCAGCGTCGCCCGCAACGGGGCCGCATCGTAAAAGCTCAGCGCCTCGGGCGCCCCGTTCGGATAGAGATAGGGCGGCGGCACACGCGGCTGAAAGAAACCTGGTGCGCCACCCAGCACGGAACCCCACGAGCTCAGCTGATTGACGACGGTTCGGCTGTACTCGTCGCAGCCCGGAAACGCAGCGATATACGGCATCTCGAAAGGCGGGGCGCTCACCGTCTCCCAGAACTCCCGCAGCCTTTCGACCCGCCGATCCGGGTGATTGCCCGCGATCAGAGCCGAGTTGATGGCGCCGATCGAAATGCCGGCGACCCAGTCCGGATGCAAATTCGCTTCGGCGAGTGCCTGATATACGCCCGCTTGGTAGGATCCGAGAGCGCCACCGCCTTGCAGGAGCAACGCGATCCGCTCAAAAGGAGGACGTTCCGTCACGACATGCGTCTTTCGGAGCTGCGCCGGACGATGAGCGGATTGATTCGGCATGTCGGAATGCAACGGCAGGGCGCCCCCGGGTGGCGGCTCTCACACCCAATTCGCGTGAAAGCCGGTAATGACGCTTCCAACCCGCCGATTATTGGGAGCAGCCGCGCTGAGAGCCCAGCCCCGGGGTTTAAATTGGGCATTGTTCGGGAAGATCAAGCGCGCCGATGGCCGGCTCTCTCAGACCAGCTTTCTCAGATAGGCGAGACAGGCGGCGCGGTCAGCTTTGAAGTCGCCGGCTTCCCACCAGTCCCGCACCGCAGCGAGCAGCCGGCCGACCCGCTCCCCCGGCGGGATGCCCAACGCCGTCACGTCGCGCCCGGCCAGCGGGAACACCGGCGATGTCCAAGCGCGGGCGAGATCGAGGAGCTCGGTGAGCCGGCTTCGCGAGACTTTCCCTTCGGCCGCCATCAACAGAACAACGTCGCGATAGCGCTCGACCCCGAGACGATGGAGAGCTCGCCGTTGCGACCGGGCATCCCCTAGCGGATCAACCGGCCAAGGTGCCGAGAGGCCGCAAAGCCGAGCGCGCCAGGCATTGGAAAAGCGCAACCGCGCGGCGACCGCCGCGGCACCTTCACGGTCTACCTCGATCAGCGCGGCCAGACGGAGCAGCCGATCGGCCTCCGGCTCGATCTCGATCAAACGGCGCAGGCGATCGAGGCGGCGGGCCTCGGGCAACGCCACCGCGAGCACCCCGTCCTCCTGCATCATCTGCAGGACGGCCACCGGGTCCCGGGTTTCGAGGAGCTTTACGAACTCCTGTGCGACACGCTCTCCCGACAGGGTTGGCAGCAGGTGCGCCGCGGCGCGACAGGCGGCGCGCGCCTGCTCATCGCCGAGACCGGTGCCGAAGCGCGCCTCGAAACGGTAATAACGCAGCAATCTCAGCACATCTTCGGCAATGCGCGTCGCCGGGTCGCCGACAAAGCGGACCCGGCGGGCCCACAAATCGGCCAAGCCGCCGACCGGATCGTCTATCGTACCGTCCGGGGCGAGAAATATTGCGTTGATCGTGAAGTCGCGCCGCGCTGCATCGGCGGCCCAATCGGCGTCGAAGGCCACCCGGGCGCGGCGACCATAGGTCTCGACATCGCGGCGTAAAGTCGTGATCTCAAAGTTTCGTAGCGGTACGACTGCAGTTACCGTGCCGTGTGCGAGACCGGTCGGCACGACCTTGATGCCGGTTTTCTCCAAGAGCTCGACGACGCGCTCTGGCGCGGCGGGAGTGGCGATGTCGATGTCGCCGATCGGCCGGCCCAAGAGCGCGTCGCGCACCGAGCCGCCGACAAACCGCGCTTCGACACCTGCTGCCGAGAACGCCCCCAGCACCGCCAGCGTCGCCGGCTCGACCATCCACCCCTGCGGAGCGAGCCGGTGCGGCTTCTTGCCTTTGGTCATTGGCCGGGCTTCGGCTCCATATGTCCAGGAACGATGTGACCGTTCTCCCATCTTGGTGGCACGTAGATACCTTCTTGCGGGGTGCCGAAATGAACGGTCACGACGAACAGAACGATCGCCAATAGCACCACCCCAGCGCCGGCGAGCCATAGCCACGGCAGTGCCCACCAAAATATCGCGTCGTCTCGCGCCGGTCGCAGCGTGGTAACCCAGAGAAGGTACAGGGCCGTCGGCAAAAGCAGTGGCAAGACAATAGTGAGGAGGACCCGGAGCATTCCCTCCTCAACCGGCGAGCACCTCGGCCAGGTTCACCAGCATCCCTGCCGTTGCCCCCCAAATGTATCGGTTCTCATACGGCAGGACAAAAAAGGTCCGCGTCCGCCGCTCAAAGACGCGCGTCATCCGACGATGGTTGCTCGGGTCGACAACAAAAGAGAGCGGCACCTCAAACACCTCGGATACTTCGAATGGGTCAAGCGAGAGCGGAAAGGGGACCTCGATGATACCCACCATTGGGGTGATCTCGAACCCCGTCCCGGTCACATAAGTATCGAGCCGCCCGACAACTGTCACATGATCGCGCGTCAGGCCTACCTCTTCCTCGGTCTCGCGCAGCGCCGCGTCCGTCGCATCCTGGTCGCTTGTCTCGATCCGCCCGCCGGGAAACGAGATCTGCCCGGCATGCGCGCTTAGATGCGCGGTGCGCTGGGTCAGCAGCACCGACAGGCCGTCGGCTCGGTCGATCAGCGGAACCAGCACCGCCGCGGGGCGCAATTCGCTGCTGGGCGGCGTCCACCCGGGATTGAGGTCGTGATCGCCGCGTGTTGCTTGCCTGAGGGCGGCAGCTTCGCACGGGTCGGCGGCACCGCCAAAGCCTCGCCTTCCGGGTTGCCCGAGATGCGCGAAGCGCGTGATCACCCGGTCTCGCGTGAGTGGATTGACCATTTCCGCTTTCATCATCAACCCCAGTCCGGACCGGGTTCGCCGAGTCGAAAGAATCTGCCGCTGCTCCAAACTCCGAACTGGCTGGTCTCCCCGTTCGGCTCCTCCTTGCCGAGCTCGACCAGATCGTAGAACACCGGACGCGCGAGGCGCGCCTCGAGGTTGTCGCGCACCAGAATATAGGGCGCGGGCTCGCCGCTCGCAGCCGTTTCGACGCGCAGCGGATTGTCCGGCCCGGCCGTCACAATGTCGTCCAGATTTGTGTGGAATATCAGCCTCTGCTCGCGGCCTTCGCCTTCGACGGTCAGCGCCACTGCAAGAAAGGGGACGTCGTCGACCTCGATGCGGCCGCGCTCGGCCGGTGTGACCAGCCAATAGCGGCCATCCTGCTCGCGGCGCAGAACGGAGGCAAAAAGTTTGACGAGCGCCGGCCGGCCGATCGGAGACCCACGATAAAACCATGTACCATCACGGGCGATCCGCATGTCGAGATCGCCGCGATCGATCGGCGACCGCTGGCCGCTGGCGACGGGGCGGGCCTGGGGGGAATTGCCGGAGCCGGCTTTTTGTATCAGGCTCGAACTTGTTCCAGTGTTTGAAGAGGGATCGGACTGCTTGAATTCTACCGCACCCATCAACGCGTCCTCCGGAGATCTCGTTGCCGAGGTTGAAGCCCTAGGCGGCCGCTTGAGCCTCGTCCGCGAGCGGATCGGCGAAATCATCTTTGGTCAACGCGAGGTGATCGAGCAAGCTTTGATCACCCTGTTGTGCGGGGGCCACACCTTGCTGATCGGCGTCCCCGGTCTTGCCAAAACCCGCCTCGTCGAGACTCTGGGCACGATCCTTGGCCTCGAAGACCAGCGCATTCAGTGCACGCCCGACCTGATGCCGGCCGACATTCTCGGCTCCGAGGTCCTCGAGGAAAGCGAGACCGGACGGCGATCTTTTCGCTTTATCCCGGGCCCGGTGTTTTGCCAGCTGCTGATGGCGGACGAAATCAACCGCGCGAGCCCGCGCACCCAATCCGCACTTTTGCAGGCGATGCAGGAAGGCCGTGTCTCGATCGCCGGCCAATATCATCCGCTGCCGCGACCGTTCCACGTGCTGGCGACTCAAAACCCGCTCGAGCAGGAAGGCACCTATCCGCTTCCCGAAGCCCAGCTCGATCGCTTTTTATTGCAGATCGATGTCGATTATCCCGACCGGGACGCGGAGCGGCAGATGCTGATCGCCACGACCGGCATCACCGAGGATCGGCCGCGTCCGGCGATGAGCGTCGCCGAGCTGATGGCGGCGCAACGGGTTGTCCGCCGCATCCCGGTCGGCGAAAGCGTCGTCGAGGCGATCCTCTCGCTGGTCCGCTCTGCGCGGCCCGATGGGGCCGCCACCGAGAGCATGACGCGCTTTGTCTCATGGGGACCGGGCCCCCGCGCCAGCCAGGCCCTGATGCTCGCCTGCCGCGCTCGCGCGCTGATCGACGGCCGGTTCAGTCCGTCGATCGACGATGTTCTCGCGTTGGCACCGCCGGTGCTGCGCCATCGCATGGCGGTCAGCTTCGCCGGCCGCGCCGAAGGTGTGACGGTGGCGCGGGTTATCGAGCAAATTTCGGCGCCGTTCCGATGACCCTGGCTGAATCGAGGCCGGTGACATCGTTGCTGTCCCGGCGGAGCGCGCCCGTCACTGCTTTGCAAAACCGGGCGGAGCAAGCCGCGTCCGTGCTGCCGCCGCTTCTGATAGCCGCCGAACGGGTCGCTGTGACCGTCGCGCAAGGGGTTCATGGCCGCCGCCGCGTCGGCCAAGGCGAGACATTCTGGCAATTCCGCCAATACCAGCCGGGTGACGCGGCCTCGCGTATAGATTGGCGCGAGAGCGCGAAGTCGCAACGCCTCTATATCCGCGAAACCGAGTGGGAAGCCGCGCAGAGCGTGTGGTTGTGGCGCGACGCTTCCGCCTCGATGGATTACAGCTCGGCGGCATACCTGACCGGCGCGGAATGGCCAACCAAACGCGACCGCGCGGAACTCCTGCTCGTCGCGCTGGCGAGCCTTCTCGTCCGCGGCGGCGAGCGCTTGACCCTGCTCGGCAGCGGGATCGCACCGATGAACGGCCGCATTGCGCTATTGCGGGTTGTCGAGATGATCGACCGCAACTCCAAGCCGGACAGCCTGCCGGCCTTTGAGCCATTGCCGCGGGCGGGCCAGCTCGTCCTGATCGGCGACTTCTTGTCGCCGCTCGAGGTGGTCAATTCCGCGGTGACCCGCTTTGCGGCGGCCGGACTGAAGGGCCACATGCTGCAGGTCAGCGATCCAGCAGAGGAAGACCTGCCATTTGACGGCCGCATCCGCTTTGCCGGCGTCGAGGAGCGCGATGAGATCCTCATCAGCCGCGTCGAGAGCGTCCGGGGTGACTATTCCGCCCGCTTCCAGCGCCATCGGGAGGGGCTTGCGGCGATCGCGGGGGCGGTCGGTTGGAGCTTCGGCTTTCACCGCACCGATCGCCCGCCGCATCTCGCCTTGCTGGCGCTCTTTGCCGCGTTGTCGGCCGATCACCGACGGTGAGCGATGCTGGCGCTCGGCTCTCTCGCTTTTGCTTCGCCGTGGCTGCTCGTAGCCCTGGCGGCGCTGCCGATCATCTGGTGGCTGCTGCGGGTGACGCCGCCGGCGCCACGCCACGTCGCCTTCCCGGCAATCCGGCTGCTTCTGGGGCTGACTCCGCGCGAAGAGACGCCGGCGCGCACGCCATTATGGCTGATCCTGTTGCGCATGGCGCTCGCCGCGCTGGTGATTGTCGCGGCCGCCCATCCGTTGCTTAACCCGCAGGCGCGCCTAGCCTCGACCGGGCCGATCCTCGTTATCGTCGATGATGGCTGGGCGGCGGCGCGCGACTGGCCAACGCGACAGGCGGCGATCGCCGATCTGTTGGCTGAGGCCGAACGCGAGGACCGCCAGGTGGTCCTCGTCGCCACTGCCCCGCCTGCCGCAAATGAGCCGCCGGCGCCACTGGCGCCGGTCCGTGCGGCCGATGCACGCGCCGCAGTCCAGGCGTTGCAACCCAAACCATGGCCCGTCGATCGGCGGGCCGCGCTGGCGCGGCTTAAAGCGCTGTCGCTGACCGACGCGTCTTCTGCAATTTGGCTCAGCGACGGGGTCGCCGACGGCGACAGCCAGGCGCTTGCGGCCTATCTCGCCGACCGGGGTAGCTTGCGCTACCTCGCGGCGGAACCGGGCCAAGCCCCGCTTCTGCTCGGCGCCGGCGACCTGCAGGCAAATGATCTCGGCGTCCGGCTGCTGTCGCTGCCGGCAACAGCGCCGCGGCTCTTTCAGGTTCGCGCCAGCGCCGAGGATGGCCGCCTGCTCGCTCGTCAGGCGGCGACGATCGAGCCCGGCGCTAAGGGCGTCGAAGTCCGGCTGCCGATGCCGAGCGAGCTCAGAAACCGGGCTACTCGCATCGAAATCGAGGGCGATCAGTCGGCCGGCTCGGTGTTGCTGGTCGATGAACGCTGGCGACGCCGCCCAGTCGGTATTGTCGCGGCGACGAATGCCGGTGGGCAGCCGCTGCTCAGCGAGAACTACTACGTCGAGCGCGCGCTGGCCCCGTTCACCGAGATCCGGCGCGGGCGTCCAACCGATCTGCTCAAACGCGAGCTCGCTGTGCTGATTTTTTCGGATGTCGGAGCCGATTCGCCGGCGGAGGAAGCGGCCGTCCTCAAATGGATCGAGGCCGGTGGCCTGCTACTGCGCTTTGCCGGTCCCCACCTCGCTGAGCAGCCCGATCAGCTGCTGCCGGTGCGGCTGCGTCGCGGCGGCCGCACGATCGGCGGCGCGCTCTCCTGGGAACAGCCCGCGCATCTCGCTGCGTTCGCGCCGGACAGCCCGTTCGCCGGGCTCGCAGTACCGGCGGATGTGACGGTTTCGCGCCAAGTGCTGGCCGAGCCCGATCTCGACCTTGCCGCCAAGACGTGGGGGCGCTTGGCCGACGGCACGCCGCTGGTCACTGCCGAGAAGCGCGGACAAGGCTGGATCGTGCTCGTCCACACGACAGCGAACGCCGGTTGGTCGAACCTTGCCCTCTCGGGATTGTTCGTCGAGATGCTGCGCCGCACCGTGGCCATGAGCCAAGGGGTGGCGGCGGCGAGCGAAGAGGCGCTGCCGCCGCTCGACACCCTGGACGGCTTCGGGCGCTTGCAGCGCGCCCCGCCGACCGCCCGTCCGATTCCCGGCAAGGAGGTGGCTTCGACGATCGCATCGCCGCAGCATCCGCCCGGCTTTTACGGCACGACAGACGCCAAGCGGGCGCTCAACCTCTCGGTTGGGATCACGGAATTGAAGCCGGTCGAGAGCCTGCCGCCCGGCACCATACGGGAGAGCTTCCCGAGCGGCCGCGAGATCGATCTTCGACCGCCGCTGCTGACCGCGGCGCTGCTCTTAGCGCTCGCAGATTTGCTGATTGCCTATGCGCTCCGCGGCTTGCTGAGAAGACGCCTCACGCAGTCTGCCGCGGCCTTTCTCGTTGCGGTGCTCGGCGCTGCATCGGCAGCTCGCGCCGACGACGCCTTTGTCGTGCAAGCGACTTCCGAGCTGCGATTGGCCTATGTGCGGACCGGGAACGACCAAGTCGATTCGGTGAGCCGCGCCGGGCTGATCGGCCTGACGGCGACCCTGAACCGGCGGACCGCGGTCGAGACCGCCGAGCCGCTCGCCGTCGACATCGAGCGCGATGAGCTGATCTTCTTTCCGCTACTTTACTGGCCGGTGGTTTCTGACCAAGCGCCCCCTTCCTCGACAGCGGTCGAGCGGATCAACCGCTATCTGGATACTGGCGGGACGATTCTTTTCGACACGCGCGACGGCGACGACCAAACCCCCGGCTCGTTCGGCGGTGCCGCGCTTTCCGCGCAGCGGCTGCGCCGCCTGGTGGGCGCCATCAAGATTCCGCCTCTGGTGCCGATCCCGCCCGATCATGTGCTGACCAAATCCTTTTACCTGCTGCACGAATTTCCGGGCCGTTGGAACGCCGGGTCGCTGTGGGTCGAGCCCGCCGAGGATCATGTCAATGACGGGGTCTCGAGCATCATCGTCGGCGCCAACGACTGGGCCGCCGCTTGGGCTGTCGATGGACAGGGGCGTCCGGCTTTCGCCGTGGTCCCCGGCGATGAGCCGCAGCGTGAGATGGCAATGCGGTTTGGCGTCAACCTCGTCATGTATGTGCTAACCGGAAACTACAAGTCGGACCAGGTCCATGTTCCGGCGATCCTGGAGCGCCTCGGCCAATGAGCGTTGGCGCGTTCACGCTGGCAACCGCACAGCTCCTGCCGTGGACGGCGATTGCGCTGCTCGGCGCCGTTTGTGCGCTCGTCCTCGGATTCGGGCTGCTGCGCCGCGCGCGGGGGCTGCCTTGGCGCGTGATCGCCTTTGCGATCCTGCTCGCCGCTCTGGTCAATCCTTCCATCGTCGAGGAGCAGCGCCTACCACAACGCGACATTGCCATCGTCGTCGTCGACGAATCGCCGAGCCAGCGCATCGGCGATCGCCAGCGCGCGACCGAGACCGCGCTCGCCTCGCTCAAGGATCGGCTCGCCCGGGAGCGTGGCCTCGACCTCCGCGTAATCCGAGCGGGAAAGCCGCAACCCGGTGCCGGCGACGACGGGACCAAGTTGTTCGCGGCACTCGATCGAGCGATGTCAGAGGTGCCGCGGCAGCGCCTCGCCGGCATCGTCATGATCACCGATGGCCAGGTGCACGACGTCCCGAGCGGCGATGCAAACGCGCTGAAAGAGGCGATCGGGGCGCCGCTCCATGTCCTGCTTTCCGGGCATCCCGATGAAGGCGATCGACGGCTCGTCGTCGATCAAGCGCCGAGCTTTGGCCTTGTCGGCAAGGAGCTGAAACTGACGATCCGGGTCGAGGATCTGCCTCAAGGCTCAGCGAAAAAGCAGGAGCGGGGTGCGGCCGGCCAGGCAAGGGTCACGTGGCGCAAGGACGGCGGCACACCGCATCCGATCATGATACCCGTCGATCGCGACGTCACGTTGCCAGTCGCAATCGATCATGGCGGACCCAATGTCATCGAGCTCGAGGTCGAGCCCGGAGCGCAGGAGCTCACCCTCGACAACAACCGCGCGGTCGTCGTCGTCAACGGCGTGCGGGACCGGTTGCGGGTGCTGCTGGTGTCGGGCGAGCCGCATGCCGGCGAGCGGGTCTGGCGCAACATCCTGAAATCCGACCCGTCGGTCGACCTCGTCCATTTTACGATCTTGCGACCGCCCGAAAAACAGGACGGCACGCCGATCCGCGAGCTGTCGCTAATCGCTTTCCCGATTCGCGAACTTTTCGATGTCAAGCTCGACGAATTCGATCTGATCATTTTCGATCGCTACAGCCGGCGCGGGGTAATCCCGCAGGCGTATCTCGAGAATGTCGCGCGCTACGTTCGCAACGGCGGCGCTTTTCTCGAAGCGGCCGGCCCGAGCTTTGGCACGCCCCTGAGCCTGGCCCGCACGCCGCTTGGCATGATATTGCCGACTGAGCCCACCGGCGACGTCTTCGAAGAAGGCTTCAAGGCCCGGCTGACCGATCTGGGTCGCCGGCACCCGGTTACGGAAGGGCTCTCCGGGGCCGGCGCACCTGGCGGCGAACCGACATGGGGGCGCTGGTTTCGTCAGGTCGAGGCGCGCGTCCATCACGGCACGACACTCATGAGCGGCGATCATGGCGATCCGCTGCTCGTGCTCGACCGAGTCGGCAAGGGACGCGTGGCCCAGCTGCTCTCCGACCAGATGTGGTTCTGGGCGCGCGGTTTCGAGGGCGGCGGCCCCGAGGCTGAGCTGCTGCGCAGGCTCGCTTATTGGCTGATGAAGGAACCCGACCTCGAGGAAAATGATTTGCGGGCGGTCGTGGAGGGCGATCGGCTTGCGGTGACGCGGCAATCGCTTGAGCCCGACGACCGCCCGGTCACCGTGACGGCGCCCGACGGGTCCACCCAAAGCCTGACGTTATCGCCCGATACCGGCGGCCGCGGCACCGGCAGCCTGCCGATCGGCGAGATGGGCCTCTACCGGGTAACCGACGGCAACCGCACGGCGCTCGCAGCGGCTGGGCCACTCAATCCGATCGAATTCGCCGACGTCCGCGCCACGCCGGAAAAGCTGGCGCCGGTTGTTGCCGCGACCGGTGGCGGCATCTTCTGGGTGGGCGACGGGACGATGCCGGAAATTCACCGGGTCTCGCCCGATCGGGCGGCAGCCGGGCGCAACTGGATGGGGTTGCGCGCCAACGGCGACTATACCGTGACCGGGTTCAGCGAAATGCCGGTGCTGCCGGGCATCGCCGTCCTGTTGCTGATTGCCGGGGGATTGCTCGCGGCGTGGCGCCGCGAGGGCAGCTGACTTGCAGCGGTCGCCATACCGGGGTGAACTTCCGTGCTGAGAAGATTTCTCGCGCCGCTCCACCCGGACGGGTTCAAATTCGTGCTCGCCGGTGTGGGGGCGACGATTCTCCTATTCCCGCTATGGGTCCGCGGCGGCTGGATTGCCGCGTTGGTAACACTATGGCTGGCCTATTTCTTCCGTGACCCCTGGCGGGTGACCCCGACGCGCCAGGGCCTGCTGATCAGCCCCGCCGACGGAAGCGTGGTGTCGATCGCGACAGCGGCGCCGCCGCCCGAGCTGGCGATGGGCGGAGCCGCCGTTGCGCAAATCGGGATCTTCCTCAGCGTCTTCGATGTCCACGTCATTCGCGCGCCCCTGGGCGGCAGAGTCGCGGCATTGCGCTACACCAAGGGGCGGTTCCTGAATGCCAGCCGCGACGAGGCGAGCCGTCACAACGAGCGCATGGCGATTCGGCTCGCTCCGCCGGAAGGCCCCGAGATCGCTTTTGTGCTGGTTGCCGGTCTGCTCGCCCGACGCATCGTCTGCGACCTGCGCGAAGGGCAGGAGGTCGTCACCGGTCAGCGCATCGGCATCATCCGCTTCGGCTCGCGGGTCGACGTCTATTGCCCGGAGGGCTATGTACCGATGGTCATTGCAGGGCAGCGAATGGTGGGCGGAGAAACGGTGCTCGCGGACCTTCTGGCGCACGAGCCGGCCCGCCTGGGTTTCGCTCAATGAGCGCCGACGGGCGTGAAGGGAGGCCGGGCCTGAAAATGCGTCGCGCCAGGGCGCGGCGGCCGCGAATGCGGGTCCGCCGGTTTTCCGGCCTGTCGGTCAACCGCATGGTCCCGAATGTACTGACCCTGCTCGCGTTGTGCGCCGGGATGACGGCAATGCGTTTTGCGATGGGTGGGAATTTCGAGGGTGCCGTGTTTGCGATCATCGCGGCCGGCATTTTCGACGGCCTCGACGGGCGCATGGCCCGCCTGCTCAAGGCCACATCGAGCTTTGGCGCAGAGCTCGACAGCTTGTCGGATTTCGTCAGCTTCGGCGTGGCTCCGGCTACCGTTCTTTATCTCTGGACGATGTCGGAGCTGCACGTTTTAGGCTGGGCGATCGTGTTGTTTTTCGCCGTGTGCTGTGCGCTGCGTCTGGCCCGCTTCAACGCCGGCACCGACGCTGTGGTGCCGTCCTACGCCGCCCCCTTTTTCAGCGGGGCGCCGACGCCGGCCGGCGCGGGGCTGGTGATGATCCCGATGTTTCTCAGCTTCGAATGGGGCGACTGGCTGTTCCGCTCGCCTTTCTTGAGCGCCATCACGATCACCGGGATCGCGCTGTTGATGGTCAGCAAGGTCCCGACCGTGTCACTAAAGCGGATCCGCATTCCGCAGCATATGGTGATCCCGACCCTGCTCGCTTTCGGCGTCGCGACCGCCTTTTTGACCACCGCACCATGGCCAACCCTGATGGTCGTGGGGGTGGTTTATCTGGGCTCGATCCCGCTGACGATCCGCTCGTACTACAGGTTGAAACGCGCCGCCGAAGCGCGCAGGACCGAACCGGCCGAAAAGCACGACATCGTTCCGCTCCCGGGGCCTGCCACCGCGCCTTTCGGCGAAGTGAACCCATCGGCGACCGAGTGGCGCCATTAGCGGCTTGCGGAGACCGCCTGTCGGATGACAACTCCGTGCGGCTCGGTTAGGGTGACAGTTGATCCGAAAGGCGTCGGTCAACATCGACATTGACCCGGTGGCATCCAATGCGGCGGCGGGAGCTTGCGAGGCGTCACTTTAGCGGCAACTGAATAGCGTAGATCATTTTTCGCGTAGGCGGCGCACGCCTCGCCATTCTGCGTTTCCGCATTGTCCTCCGGGTCTGACCAATCCAGGAGGTCGCCATGGCAGAACTTCGCCCGACGAGCCGAACAGCAACTCCGGCCAGCTTTGTGCTCGGACGCAAGCTCGACAGCATCCCGTTCGGCGGCTACCACATCTTGATCATCGTCGTGCTCGCCCTCGTCGGGTTTATCGAGGGCTATGACTTGGTGATGACCGGCTCGCTGCTGGTGTTGGCCAAGGTGCCGCTGCAGCTGACGGACACTGATATCCGCTGGCTCGCCGTCGGCCCGACCTTCATGCTGTGCCTCGGCGGCTTCTTCTTCTCGGCGGTGTCCGACCATTTGAGCCGCAAAAGCATCGTGCTGATCGGCGTGATCGCGACGACGTTTCTGACGCTGCTGATACCGCTGGTGCAAACCGCCGACCAGCTGATCATCCTGCGCCTGTTGACCGGCCTTGGCGCCGGCGGCGTCGTCTCGGCGGCTTTCCCGATCGCCGCCGAATTGATGCCGGCGCAGCACCGGCGTACCTACAGCGCCGTCTATGAGATGGCGTTAGCCTCCTCCTTCACCGTGGTGCCCTTTATCGCCGGTCTGCTCGCCGGCAATGCCAACGCGTTCCGGTTTCTGGCATTGCCGGGCGGCTTGGCGGTCACCGTCATTCCGGTCATCGTTTATTTCGTACTTCCCGAAAGCCCCCGCTGGTACTTGCGCAAAGGCCAGCCTCAGATCGCGGTCGACATCGTCAACCGCATCATCGCGCGATCCGGCAACAAGGTACCGCCGCTGACGTTAGCGGCGCTCGGCGACACGACGCCCACTGCCCGCGAGAAGCTGCCGCCTTATTGGGCATTGTTCGCCCGCGGGCAGCTGCGCTGGACCGCAGTCGGCATCCTGAGTGGCATCTGCGCCGGCACCGCTTTCTTTTTGATTTCTGTGCTCTTGCCGAAGGCGTTGAACGATCAGGGCTTTGCCGTCAGTGCCAGCTTGGGATTGACCTCGATCGTCTATGCAGCGAGCTTTTTCGGGAAGGGTTTCACCGGCTTTCTGATGGAGATCATCGGGCGGCGCTGGACGATCGCCTATGCGCTCAGCGGGTCGTTGCCGGGTCTCGCACTGATGTTGTTGGCGCATCGCGCGGGCGACTTTGCGGGCGTGATGATGGTAGCGGGAGGCCTTATCATGGGCTTTACGGTGCTGTCGGCATTCACCGCCACCCGCGTCTATCTGTCCGAGCAATTCCCGACGGCATTGCGCGGGCGCGGGCATATCTTCGGCGAGTCGTTCGGGCGGCTCTTCGCCGGCGGCCTCGCCCCGTTCTTGATGGAACCGCATACCGGTTCGGCGCCGATCTTCTTCGGCACGATATTCGTCGTCGTGGCAATCGGCGCCTTTATCCCTCTAGTCTTCGGCCGCGAGACTGTCGGCCAGCTGGAAACCGTGACTGAGGGGGTTCCAGCGCTGGCTTGAGGCCCACCGAGGAGGCTACGACCGAGCCAAAAGAGCCGCCGCCAAATCGGGAGGAAACAATAGCAGAAATCCACCCGGTTGGACGACCGTCATCGGCCGCCGCCCACGCGCTGGGTCGCAAACTCGACAGTATTCCGTTCAGTCGTTACCACCTGATGGTGATCGGGGTATTGGCGCTTGTCGGCTTTGTCGACGGCTACGATCTCGTCATGACCGGCTCTCTGCTCGTGCTTGCGAAGCAGCCGCTGCACCTGACCCCGACAGAGCTGCGGTTTCTTGCGATCGCATCGACAATGATGATCGTCGTTGGCGGCTTCATCGCCTCGGCAATCTCCGACCACTACAGTCGCAAGACCATTATGTTGATCGGTGTCGCCGGGATCACCTTCTTCACCTTGCTGATTACCTTGGTGCAGACCGGTGAGCAGCTGATCATCGTGCGTCTGCTGACCGGGCTCGTGGGCGGTGTCGCTGTCATTGCACCGTTCCCGATCGCCGCTGAACTGATGCCGGCACGGCATCGCCGCACCTTTAGTGCCATCTATGAGATGGCGCTCGCCTCTTCGTTTGCAGTGCTGCCCTTCGTCGGCTGGCTGCTTGCCGACAATCCGAGTGCCTTTCGGCTGATGGCGCTTCCGGGCGGGCTCGCCTTCTTCGTCGCCCCGGTGCTGATCTATTTCCTGATCCCCGAAAGCCCGCGGTGGTATCTGCGAAGAGGTCACGCCGAGGCGGCGGTCGATACGGTCAACCAGATGATCCGCCGCGCCCGCAGCCCGGTGCCGCCGCTGACGGTCGCGGCACTCGGCGACAATCTGCAGATGGCGCGCGAAGAGCTGCCACCCTATCGGGCGTTGTTCGCCAGAGGCCAGCTGCGCTGGACGGCGATCGGAATCTCCAGCTACGTCTTTGTCGGCACCGCCTTTTTTCTGATTTCGGTGCTGTTGCCAAAGGCTTTGGTCGATCAGGGTGCCGCGGTGACCATGAGCTTTGGCGTGAGCTCTCTGGTATTCACCGCAAGCATACCGGGAAAGGGTTTCACGGGCTTCCTGATGGAGATCATCGGGCGGCGGTGGACAATATTTTATGCCCTTGCCGGCTCGCTCCCCGGCCTTTTCTTGATGATGATGGCGCATCGAGCAGGTTCCTATGCTACGGCGATGATGGTCACGGGTGCGCTGCTGACCGGCTTCACCGCGCTTTCGGCCGCGACTGCCTTCCGGGTCTATCTCTCCGAGCAGTTCCCGACCGCACTGCGCGGCCGCGGACATGCCTTTGGCGAGTCGACGGGGCGGATCTTTTCCGGAGTGCTGGCACCCTTCCTGATGGAACCGCATGTCGCCTCACCGACGATCTTCTTCGGCACGATACTGGTGGTGGTGACGATCGGCGCCTTCATCCCGGTGCTGTTCGGCCGCGAAACCGTAGGGCAGCTTGAAACTGTCACCGAGGGCGCCCCGGCGCCGGCCTGACGCTCGATCCTGAACAGACGATCGGTGTAGCCTCTTAGCCAGCGAGGGAGGCGACATTATGCGCTTCGGCATCGGCCAGCCTGTCACACGCAAAGAGGACCCGCGGTTCCTGACCGGGCGCGGGCGCTATGTCGCGGACATCGATCTGGTCCGCCAGGGGCACGCCGTCTTTGTGTTTTCGGCGCATGCGAATGCGCAGATCCGCGCGACCGACAAGTCGGCGGCAGAGCGGATGCCGGGCGTCTTTGCCGTGCTGACCGGCGAGGATTGGGCGGCGGATGGGCTCGGCACGCTCGATCCCGAGGTGATGGCAGAGGATATGGGCGGGCCTGCCGGCTTTCGCACAAAGCGCCCACCATTGGCGCAGGGCCGCGTGCGCTATGTCGGCGAGCGCGTCGCGGTCGTCATCGCCGCTACCGAGGCGCAGGCGCGTGACGCGGCGGAGCTGGTCTCGGTCGATTACGAGGTATTGCCCGCGGTTGTGCTGGCCAAGGACGCGGTCCGCTCCGGCGCAGCGCTGGTGCACGACGGCGGCATCAACAACATTTCTTTCACGATGCGCATGGGCAATGCCGAGGCCGTCGACACTGCCTTTGCCCGCGCGCATCAAGTCACCAGGTTGTCGCTGCGCAACAACCGGCTCACTGCGGTCACAATGGAGCCGCGCGGCTGCATTGGCGATTACGACCCCGGCACGCGTCGCTGGACGCTCTACAGCAGCACGCAAAATGTGCACGGCGTCCGGCAAATGCTTGCGCACCAGATTCTGCACGTCCCCGAAAGCCGTATTCGCGTCGTCGCGCGCGATGTCGGCGGCGGCTTTGGCATGAAGGGCAACGTCTACCCCGAGGAGGCGGTTGTCCTCTGGGCGGCGCGCCGCATCGGGCGGCCGGTCAAGTGGATTCCGTCGCGTTCCGATGCCTTTCTCGGCGACGCTCAGGGCCGTGACCAGAACGTCAGCGCCGAGCTGGCGCTCGACGCCAACGGCAGGTTTCTGGGATTGCGCTGGACCGGCTCGCACAATGTCGGTGCTTATATTGAGGGCGCGGGTGCCATCCCGATCCTATTCTCGCTAAAGCTCGCCCCCACCGTCTACGACATCCCGGCCGTGTCTGTGACGAGCAGCCTCGTGTTCACACATACCGCACCGACCGCACCCTATCGCGGCGCCGGTCGCCCCGAGGCCGTCTACATCACCGAGCGGCTCGTCGACCAGGCAGCGCGCGAGATGCGTATGGACCCGGCCGAATTGCGCAAGAAGAACCTGATCCGCTCCGACGCCTACCCTTATGAAACACGCACCGGCTGGATCTACGACACTGGCAATTACGCTGCGGCAATGGCCAAATGCCAGGCATTAGCCGACTGGGACGGTTATTCTGCACGACGTGCGGAGAGCGAGGCCGCGGGCAAATTGCGCGGCCGCAGCATCACCTACTATGTCGACAATACGGGCGTCTTCAACGAACGCATGGAATTGCGCTTCGACCCCTCCGGCGAATTGACGATCGTCGCCGGCACCCTGTCGCACGGGCAGGGGCACGAGACGAGCTATGCGCAGATGGTTGCCGACTGGCTCGGCGTGCCGGAGGACAAGATCCATCTGGCGCAGGCGGACACCGACGAGGTCGCGATCGGCCGCGGCACCTATGCCTCGCGCAGCATGATGATCGGCGGCAGCGCCTTGCGCGCCGCGGCCGATGAGGTCGTCGAGCGCGGCAAGCGCTTTGCGGCGCACTTCATGGAAGCCGACGCCGCTGACATCGCCTTTGCCGACGGCGCCTTCACAATCGCCGGCACCGACCGCTCGATGCCGATCCTGCAGGTGGCGCAGATGTCCTTTATCCCGGTGGGTCTGCCGTCGGAGCTCGGTGTCGGCCTGCAGGGCGCCGGCGCATTCTCGTCGGACGTGCCAACCTTCCCCAATGGCTCCCACATCTGCGAGGTCGAGATCGACCCCGAAACCGGCGAGGCCGCACTCGACCGCTACACGGTCGTCGACGACATCGGCACTGTGATCAATCCGCTCCTGGCGAAGGGGCAGATCCAGGGCGGTGTCGCCCAAGGCGCCGGCCAAGCCCTGTATGAGGACATTGTCTACGACCGCGACAGCGGCCAACTCGTGACTGGCACTTTGCTGGATTACGGCATCCCGCGCGCCGACACACTGCCGCGGGTTGCAGTCGATTTCAGCCCCGTCCCGAGCCCGACCAACCCATTGGGTGCCAAGGGTGTCGGCGAAGGCGGCACCGTGGCCAGCACACCGACTGTCATGAACGCGATCCTCGACGCGCTTGCCCCGCTCGGCGTCGCGGACGTGCCGATGCCCGCCACTCCCGAGCGTATCTGGCACGCGATCCGCAAAGCTTCCGCATAGTGCAAGATGCGCGGCGATCAAACGCGGCGTCAGTGAGCGCAGTCTTCTAAAGCAGATCGGCGACGGCGTTCCAGTAGCGCCGCATAGAGGCGATGTGATCGCCGAGGGAGCGGCCGGCGATGCGGTGCAGGTGGCCGCTCGCGTAATAATTGGCCAGAGTCAGATGCGTCACGCCGATCGATTTCCAGAACCGCACCTGGTCGCGCCACTCGGCCTCGGCGCCGGCACCGGCTGAGACCCGGGTGTCGATGCCCATCGACGCCGGGTCGCGTCCCGCTTCCTCGGTGTAGCGGTGCAAGGTGGCAATCGCCGCCTTTGCCTCATCGCCCGGCGGATAGGCGAGCGGCATCCAGCCGTCGCCCCATTTGGCGCAGCGGCGCAACGTCACATCGGCGTGGCCGCCATACCAAAGCGGGATCCTGCGCCTGGTCGGCAGCGGGTTGATGCCGGCATCTTCGATCGTGTGCCACCGGCCTCTGAAGGTGATATGCGGCTCGGCCCACAACGCCCGCATGACCTCCACCTGCTCTTCCGAGCGGCGGCCGCGATTGCGAAAATTCTCGTTGAGGCCGGTGAACTCGATCTCGTTCCAGCCGACCCCGATGCCGAGCCGAAACCGGCCGCCTGATAACACGTCGAGACAGGCGGCCTGCTTGGCGACGAGCACGGTTTGCCGCTGGGGCAGGATCAGCACCTGGGTCGAGAAGTCGTCGATGTTGGTGCAGCCGGCGAGAAAGCCGAACAGCACGAACGGATCGTGATAGAGATCGGTCGAGCGGGCGCGCGGCTGGGTCCAGCCTGGGCGGCTGGCGATATTGGCGCCCAGCACATGGTCGGGTGCGGCTATTCCTTGGTAGCCGACCTCCTCGGCGGCTTGCGCAAATTCACGCAACGCCGCCGGCTCGCCGCCGATATCGACGATCGGGAGAGCCACGCCGAGTTTCATTTGCATCTCCGTTGGCTAAAGTCTTGCGGGCGAGGCGCCGAAAATAGCACGGGTTCGGGCCTTACTCACTCGATGACGTCGTCGGCGCGGCCGAGCAAGGTGTGCGGGATCGTGAGTCCCAGCGCCTTGGCGGTCTTGAGGTTGATGACCAGTTCGAATTTCGTGGGCTGCTCGACTGAGAGATCGGCCGGCTTGGCGCCCTTTAGGATCTTGTCGATATAGGCTGCAGCGCGCCGGTGCATGTCATGGACGCTCGCCGCGTAAGACATAAGGCCGCCCGCCTCGACGAACTCTCTCCGGTAGAACATCGCCGGGACCCTGACCTTGACAGTCAGGTCAACCAACTGCTGTAAATGCTCGAGAAAGATCCCGGCGCCGAGCACATATAGAGCGCCGGCCCCTTTCTCCAACATCGCCCCGACCGCCCGCTCGAACTCGTCCGGCCCCCGCACCTCCGCAGGGAGAAGCTCCAGGTTCAACGAGCGAGCCGCTCCTTCGACCTCTTTCAATCCCACAGTGCGGAAGCTCGGATCCCAGAGGACGCCCACCCGCTTGGCGTCCGGGACAGCGGTGACGAGTACTTCCAGCCGTTTGGCATCAATGTCGAAATTTTGCAGGCTCAGCCCCGTGAGATTTCCGCCTGGTCGCGCGAGCGAAGGGACAAGGCCTAGGCCAACGGGATCGGCCGCCCGGGCAAAGACGATTGGAATCGTTTGGGTTGCCGTTTTAGCCGCCTGCGCCGCCGGGGTGCCGATCGCGAGGATGACGTCCGGCTGAAGCTGGACCACCTCGGCCGCAAGCTTCGGGAGAATTTTATTGTTTCCCTCTGAGTAACGCCGCTCGATTTTAAGGTTCTGCCCCTCGACCCAGCCGAGATCTTGCAGGCCTTGTGCAAACGGCTCGAAGGACTTCGCCCCAAGCGACGGGGTCTCGTCCGACAAAATCCCGATCAGCGGGGCTTTCGCTGGTTGTTGCGCAGGCGCCGACAGCGACCCCGCGAAAAGACCGAATAAAAGGGCGAGAACAAGCGCGGTCTGTTTGATCGTCATCGCGGCTCCCCTCGTGACGGGCGCGCGCCTTGATCAATGGCCGCGGCTGAGCTTAGCCTAGGCGGCACCTCCAGAGGAAGGAAA
>Ga0306920_100001325_pt1 | contig 30574 bp, 23 predicted proteins | sample flu12Cox44000170_FD_204666 | JGI IMG/M metagenome (GOLD analysis project Ga0306920, IMG submission 204666) | Lab enrichment of tropical soil microbial communities from Luquillo Experimental Forest, Puerto Rico - flux4day.12C.oxic.44.000.170 (v2)... | ecosystem: Environmental > Terrestrial >... | reverse complement strand
GCCCGGGGCCGAACTCCTCGGCTCCTCGCTGCCGGCGGCCCATACCTTGCCTGCGGTCCTTGAAGCCCAACCAGGAGAACCGCAATGAACACCACGATGTCGAACGTCTCGAAGCTGATCCGCGGGTCTGCTTTCCAGCATCACGGTGAGCTACCGCGACCTCGAGCTCTCAAGTCCCGAAGGTCGAATGTGCTCTATCGGCGAATCCAGGCGGCTGCCAAGGAAGTCTGCGGGTACCCGGGGCAGATCTCCTCGAGCAGAGCGTCTGGAAGAGCTGCTATCACGACGCGATCGCGGACGCCATCGGCAAGGTGAACAGCCCTCTGCTCACCGCGGTGGACACCGGCCATCCAGCCGCGATCACAGCGATGCTGGCGAAGTGAAGGTCCTGGTGATGGCGACACCCCGGAGAGCGCGTTCGGCCGCCTTGCCGTAAGCGGCAGCTTTGGCTCGGGCGCGCTCCTCACTCACTCCTGATGCTGGCCCGCTGCAACGTGGGGAGTCAGGCCCTCGGCGTATACTTCAGGCCTCCGTGCAGTCTACGGCTTCGCGCCCCGACGGATGCCGGGAAGAGAGAGTGCTATGAACCCAGTGATCTCTCTGGCAGGTCTGTGTCTCATTCTGGCCAACACCGTGTTTGCGGCTCCACCTCCGGCGCCGGCGCCGGCTCTGGAAGCGCCGACCGGATTTGACAACCGGAGCAATGGAATCACGGATGAGGCGACGCATCAGGCGGATCTAGCGAAGTTCGATGAAGTAGAGCAGGCCGCGAACGGCCTCGGGCCGTTATACAACGCGCAGTCCTGCCGCGAATGCCACCAGAATCCGGTTTCCGGTGGAGCGAGCCAGGTGTCCGAGCTTCGCGTCGGCCATTTGGATCGCGACGGACACTTCCAGAATCCCCAGATTCCGATTGCGCGCGGCGTCGAGGTCATTACTGGCCGCTCCCTCATCAACGAGCGTGCCATCTGTTCCAACGGGACCTTCCCAAGCACGGAGATTCAGGAGCGCGTGCCCGACACTGAGACCGTCCGTGCCATTCGCATGTCCGTGAGCCTGTTTGGCGACGGATTTGTCGAGGCGGTCGCTGATCAGACGCTCATCGACCTCGCCAAACAGCAATGCACATCCACCCATGGGAGGATCTGTGGCCAAGTGGTGCAGGTGCCGATCGTGGAAGCGCCTGGACAGATGGGCGTCGGCCGGTTCGGCTGGAAGGACCAGCACGCGAGTCTCTTGTCCTTCACCGCCGATGCCTACTTGAATGAAATCGGGATCACCAATCCGCTGCAACCGTACGAGGTAACGAGGCTGTGCAACACCGCTCCCGAGCCGAACGATACTCGCGGTCCCGACGGATTATTCGACATCGATCGATTGACGAGGTTTGTCCGCGCTCTCAAGGCGCCCCCGCGGGACCAGGGACTCGCGCTCACACCGTTGGCGAGGCACGGCTCCGACTTGTTTGACAAGGTGGGGTGTGCCACGTGCCATGTCCGATCGCTGAAAACGGCTGCAGCCGGAGCAAGGATTGATGCGGGCACCTTCGTGATTCCACCGGGTCTCGGGTCAATCACCTTCCACCCGTACGGCGACTTCCTGCTGCACGATGTCGGCACCGGTGACGGCATCCTGGAGGTGCATCCGGAGCACTACGGCCGTGGAGTCTCTCAGCAGATGGCGGGTTATCTTTCAAAGCAGCATCTCGAGAGCACCCAGAACAAGGTGCGCACCGCTCCCTTGTGGGGGGTGCGACTACGCCCGCGGCTCATGCACGACGGCGCCTCCCTCACTTTGCGCGATGCCATCCTGCGGCACCGTGATGAAGCACACGATGAGAGCCGGAAGTTCGACCGCCTCGACAAGCAAGATCAGGAAGCGTTGATCGAATTCCTGCGATCCTTGTGACAACCTTCGGCGCCCCGGTGCAATGACGACGATTGCGAACACGGTGCCTCGGCGACCGGCGGTGAAGTCGTGGTCGCCGCTTTGAGTCCGTCTGGCGGCGTCACGACTCCGTACTCGTTCCGTTCCGCGTCCCACAGGTAGTAGGTCTCGTTGGCATAGTAATAGGGAGTCCCACTCCACCAGATGGTCGTGTAGTACGGTGGCAGCAACGGCACGAACAGCCCGAGGGGTGCATCCACAACGACCCAGGCTCCACCCCAGCATCGATACCACTCGCCTCTCCAGCGGTACCAGTTGCCGCCTTGAAAATAGTAGCGCTCGCCATTTCGGCCGATGAGGTTTGCCACGCCGCCGGCGGGAGGCGTGTGCACAGCATAGCCGCGGTCGTAGTAGTAGCGATTGTGCGAGAACTGCGAGTCGAGGTGCTGGTGTGTCGCCGTGCCGGCCTCACCAGCACCACCACCGCCGCCGCCACCGTTGTGCGCCCCGGCATGTTGAGTCAATACCGGTCCGATTGCGACCAGGAGCACCGCACCCGCGGCTGCTAGCGAGTTGCCGCGCTGCCTTTTCCCGTACATGGACGTCGTGCCGCCGGTTCACCCTCTACGGAAACATCGGCCGGCGCATTCGGTGGTGCGGGTTCCGATGACCGTCTTGAGGCGCGTCCTGGACGCCTCGGGTCGCTGGCCGACACCGCGTGCCCACAACGACCTCACGCACAACCCAGAGATCGGATGGGCACGGAGTAAACACATCTTGGAACAGCCCGCGCGGGAGCGTGATCTCTGGTGAGCCAATTCGCCTCGCTCTCTCTTCTGCATCGCCATGGAATCCCCCGCTTTGTCTATGCGAACCGCTCGAACGTCGGCCAGAACTTCGACTCGCTGTCTTCGTGGAGGTGGTGACGCTAGCACCGCTCTCGACGCGGACTCCGTGCATACGGTCACAGATGAGGCGATCTAGCCGTAGCTGTAGCAGTGCGGTTCAAGCTCGAACGTGTCGGCGGGGAATCAACGAAATCAAGCGGTTGCAGTCTCCCACCCCGGACCGGCCAACGGCTCTTCGCAGCAGCTTCGGCGCGCGTCGATACCGACGATCGATGCTAAGTGGGGATCAGTCGCTTTTCGGAATCCCGTTCGCCGATACGCTCAGCGACAACGGCCATTGGTCACGGGTGGAAATCCTGCATGCGTTCATCGGCAGAACTTGAAGCTGAGGCCCGTGGCAGGCGATGCGGTGTTTTTTCCGACGTTCTGGACCCACATGCACTGTGGCGAGACACCGAAGTCGGAGGACAAGTACATCGTTTCGTCTTTTCTCTGCTTCGACATTCCAGCTGCCAATCGGGAGTCGTAAGCCTTCAGCCGGATTCAACCCGGCTGCAGCCGGCGAGCTCCCTCAGTGGAAGATCGCCAGGGCCCTTACTTCGATGCTCTCGCGCGGCGACACCCGCAGATGCCTCGGGTCCGTGAACGCGCTATGCGGTGCGAGTCGGCCGGCTCCTGGCGGCGCCGAATCGAAGTTCTTGAAAAGCCAGGCCTCATCGACGGTCATATCGGACGCGAAGTACCACCGCTGGTCGCGCTTGTGCATGAGGTAGTAGATCTCGCCCGTGCGGTCCGGATAACGCAGCTCGACAGTACGCAAGCTTTCCTCTCCCACGCTCGATCCGTCGCAGAGGGCGAGCGGCGCATCGCGCAGCGGGCCGCGGATCGGGCGCCAAAGATTGACCTGCAGGTATCGGGACAGTCCCTCCTCGGCGTGGGGCCCCAGCTCGTACCGCAGACGCCGTAGCGCCGAGGGCGGTGTGTAGTCGGTGTGCGCATGATGTACCGGCCGCCCCAGAACGGGCCGCGTGACCTGTATCTCGAGCGCGCTGCCGCGGCGGACATTGTGATCGAACACGACGACTCGATCGGCACCGAGTGCGGCCTTGATGATCTCCGCGCTTTCGGGATAGTAGCGCCGGCGCACGTGGCTTTCGTCGTAAAAGCGGCGTACCCGCGTTGGCCACCATCCGAGCGTCGCACCGTGCTCGTCCATCCCCAGGGGCCGCGCGTCGCGCACGTCCTGGATCTGCACCGCGTGGCTCGCAAAGCGCGCCGTCTCGGCTTCCGCACCGGTCGGCGCCTCGTGTGCATAGGTAAAGGGCCGTTCCAACCCGGGGGCGAGAAAATCGATCTCGGCCTCCACTACGAGCGGTTGGGCTGTTATGGCGAGTGCGCTGCTCATGATATTTCTCCGTAATTCCCTCACCGCGGACAGTCTCAGCGCGTGGGCCTACCCCAGCAAACGTGATATCTGAGCGACACTTAAGAAAAACTAAACGCTTCCCGCTCTCGACACGCGCAGCGGCCGGCGTGCTCGCGCGACGGCGCGGCTGCACCGAGCGCTGGCGAAATCGGGGCGTGCGTTGTCGGGCGCGGCGCGGCAAGCAGAGTAAAATGCCCTCGTCCACTCCGTTGAAAGGAAGTACCCATGCCGACCAACACGGTCCGACTTCACCGCGTGCTGCGCGCTCCGCCCGCCAGGACCTTTCGCGCCTTCCTCGAGCCGGACGCCATCGCCAAGTGGCTTCCGCCGTATGGCTTCACCTGCAAGGTGCAGCAGATGGATGCCAGGGTCGGCGGTACCTTCAGGATGTCGTTCACGAACTTCTCGACGGGTCACGGCCACTCCTTCGCGGGCACCTACCTCGAGTTGGCCCCTGACGAGCGGATCTGCTACACGGACCGCTTCGATGATCCCAACCTGAAAGGAGAGATGCGCACGACGGTCTCGTTGAGGAAAGTGTCCTGCGGGACTGAGCTCACCATCGTCCAGGAAGGACTTCCTGACATCATCCCCCTCGAGGCTTGTTATCTTGGCTGGCAGGAATCATTGACGCTTCTCGCGAAGCTCGTGGAACCGGAGATACCCGGTTAGGTATCCCGGCGTCGTGATCGCCTTCGCGGCGAGCGCGCACGGATTGCACTACTAGGCGGCCATGAGACTCGCTGTCGCCGAATTCTCCGCGCCCTGGAGCCGCTCGCTGCGTCTGCTGACGACCTTTTCGGTCGTAATTCTGCTTACCGTGGCGATGGCCGGCGGGCTGCTCGGGCCACGGCAGTCCTGGGTCGTTCGTGTGGCGATGGTGGGTGCACCGCTCGCCGTATTGCTCGGTGCGCTGGTGTTCATGGTGCGCGGTTATGTGCTGACGGACAGTGGCATCGAAGTCCGGCGCCTCGGATGGAGCACTGCCCTGCCATTTGCTGGGCTCGTCGCCGTGAGCGGCGCGCCGCAAGGGCTGCGCGGCTCGCTTCGTCTGTTCGGCAACGGCGGGCTGTTCGCCATCAGCGGGTGGTTCTGGAACCGCAGGATCGGGCGGTTCCGCGCGTACGCGACCGATCCCGAGCGGGCGGTGTTGCTGCGCTATCGCGATGGAAAGCAGGTCGTCGTGACGCCTCACGATGTGCAGCACTTCATCGTCCGCGTAAGGAGCCTGGCCAACATCCCTTAAGGCGAACCGGTTTTCCGATAGAGTGATGATGTGCGGCGTCATCGCCCAGGGGGTGCCCCTTGAAATCGTGGCTGACTCACACAGGGGCGCTTGCCCTTATCCCGCTTGTCTTGAGCGGACTGCCGGCCGATGCCGCGGATCGCGTGCCGATCTATGCCGCGCTGCAGGGCGAGTTGCTACTCGATAACTCACGGGTTCTGGTCGAGCGATTCGTGCTAAAGCCCGGGCAGTCGACCGGCCGGCGCAACCATGGCGGTGATCAACTGCTGGTGTTCGTGAAGGGGGGCGTCCTGAGGTCGACGGCGACCGGGCGCGCGACCTTGTGGCGAGATGGCCACGTGGTCTGGCAGAACTCCAGCGACCCCTCTGATGAAGGCAGCCAGAACGTCGGCACGCAGCCGGTCGTGATGATCTGGGTGACCCTGAAGCCGTCGGCGCGGCCTGCTCTGCCCCTTACGGCTCCTGCGGCCGAGCGGCAGGATGCCCATCTTAACTATCCGAATATCCCGGGCGAGGATCTGCTGGAAAATGACCGGGTGATCGTGCAACGCTTTGTCGTGAATCCCGGCCAATGGGAGGGCGTGCACGCGCACCGTCCCAACATGCTCTATATCCACATCAAAGGCGGTCAATGGGCAGCGCGCTCGAAGCGGGAGCCCGAACACCCCTACCCCGCACCTTCGCCGGACGGGGAGGTCGGCTGGATGCCACCGATCGACATCAGCGAAGGGCACGAGTCGGGCAATGTCGGCAATCAGCCGATTGATCTGATCTGGGTGACCCTGAAAGACTGACAGGCTCCCGGGACAGCCCGCCCTCGCTGCCGCGGTACGCGGCGAACTTCACGCTGCCTAGAGGAATCGCTGCAGCCAGTCGATCCAGCGTTGGTACACGTCCATTTGGCGAACAGGGTCGTTCGGGAAGTGTCCACCCATCGGGATTGCGTAGAACTCAGTCGTGACGTGGTTGTCCATCAGCGCGCGATAGAGCCCGAAGGACTGCGTGATCGGTACCCGAAAGTCGCCGGTGTTGCACATGATGAGCGTCGGTGCCCTGATCTTCGTCATCGAGCTCGAGGGCGACTGGCGGCGATTGAGGGTCATGCCCTCGCCGCGGTAGGGTGACGCGCCGGTCGCTTCCGATTGCATGACGTTGCCATCGGACAGGTTGTACATCTCCACCCAGTCGGTGACCGCGGCACCGGCAACCGCCGCCTTCCACACCGGATAGTGGCCCGCGAGCCAGGTAGTCATGAACCCGCCGTACGACCAGCCGGTGACCGCCATGCGTGCCGGATCGACCAGTCCGCGGCTCTTCAGGTACTCGACCCCTGACATCACGTCCTCCCCCGGTCCCTGGCCGGCATCCTTGTAGATCGCCGCGAACAACGCGTTGCCGCCGCTGTCGCTGCCACGGTAGTTGGGCTCGAAGACCAGCCAGTCGTGTGCCGCCATGACCTGTGGCAGAAGATTGAATCGCTCGCGTGAGGAGGAGTTGGGTCCGCCGTGAATGAGGAGCACCAGTGGGTAGCGGCGGCCTGGCTGGTAGTTCGCCGGATAGGTGAGGACGCCATCGAGCGTTCGATGACCGGGTCCCTGCCAGCTCACGCTTTCGGTGCGAGCCAGCGACAGATCCGCGAGCGGTGCGTTTTCGTGGGTGAGCGGCGCCGCCGTGCGACTGCCGGGCGCGATCAGGTACAGCTCGTAGGGATCACTCTTCGTCTGGCCGACGAACACGATCTCACCGCTGCTGCCGACGGCGGCGTCCAGCCAAAAGACGTTGGTCGGCATGACGCCTTCCAGGGGAATCCGCTCGGAGGAGCCATCGAGGCTGAGGCGCCACAGGCCCACCGTCGTTCCAGTGTTGCCGCCGACAATCAGCGAGCGGCCGTCGCTTGCCCAGTAGGTGCCCCAAACGTTCAATTCGAGGTGTGCGCTGATATCACGGCCGGCACCCCCGGCAAACGGCGCGAGCCACACATCCTGGACCTCCCAGGCGTGCGCGTTGCGGCTACGCCAGTAGGCGACGCTCGTCCCATCCGGCGAAATCTTCGGATAGCCCTCGAGGCGCGTATCACCGGTCAACGAGCGGATCGCCCCGCTCGCGACGTCCAGCACCTGAACGCGCGCGAGGAGCTGATCGCCCGTCGAGGGCGTCTCCTGGCGTACGATCACGATGCTTCGGCCGTCTTTCGACCAGCCGATGGGCGAGACCGGCGGCCCGGGCGGCAGGCTCGATGGCAAAGACCAGGTGCCGCTGGTCAAACGCTTCGCCTCTCCACCGGTCGCCGGGACGAGCCACACATGCGTTGGGCGCACGGCCTCGGAAATCGTGAAATCGTCGTTGCCAACCCGGAAGACAGTCCGAAACTTGTCTTCGCCCTTCAGCTCGGGTTTGGAATCCGCTACCGCGTACGCGATGCTCGCACCATCGGGACTCCACGCGAATTGCGACACTCCGTCTTTGCCCTTGGTGAGCAGCAACGCATCGCCGCCGCTCATCGGCAGCACGAAAATCTGTCCATTCTTGTCCGCATCCTGCGCAATGAACCCGATGCGGTCGCCCGAGGGCGACCAGCGCGGATAGCTCGCATGGTGGCGCTCGCGGGTGAGCGGCCGGATGTGCCCGCTCGAGAGCTCGATCAGCATGATCTCGGAGCGAAATTCATCGCTCTCGAGATCGGCGCGTGTCTCGATCACCGCAAGCGTCTTGCCATCGGGGGAGAGCTGCGGATCGGAAAGGCGCACCAGGCGCGCGAGGTCACGCACACTTGGACTTTGGGCCGCCTGCGTCGGCGTCGTGCAGAACCACAGGCCGACGACCGCCGCTGCCGCGACGCTCCGGGTCACCTTCATGGAAGCCCCCAACGTTTGAGTTATAGGCACACTATAGTGCCAATGCGGGCTGGCGGCTGCCATTCGGCGCGCCGGACTGGCATAGTCTTTCCAGGTGCACGGGCTGTGCGGCATCTGGTCGCCCACGGATGGTCCCGAGCCGTGCCACAACTTGGAAACTGGCGATGCGCTACCGCCTACCGGCAGTCCTGCTTCTACTCCTCGGCTTACTGCCCGGGGCTCCTGCGGTCGCAGCCGCGGAGGCGCAGACCACTGCTCCTCAGCCGCCGACCCGCGTCTCGCCGTTGACGGCCGAACAACTCATCGAGATTCTCGATGAGACCGTGGACTGGTATCGAACGCTCGGGATCCAGCAACAGAGCGCTACCCAGCCGAGCGATCTGCTCCTGCTTTATGCCAATCGCCAGACCGCGGACGAGGTGGTGCGTCTCGCCTTTCAGATCGCCCGGGCGAACGCGGAACTGCTGAGCAGCGAGGCGAGCTCAGCGCCAGCCACCGGCGCCGCCGTTGATCGCTCTCCCCAGGCGCTCGCGCAGAAGCAGCAGAGCACTGCGCAACGGGGCGATGACACTCAGAAGGAAATGGACTCGGTCCGCCGCGCGCTCGCCACGGCGCCCCCGCGCGCCCGGTCAGATCTCAACGCGAAGCTCCTCGAGCTGCAGGGCGAGCTCGCCATGGTCAAGGCGCAGAGGAATCTCCTCGACACCATGTCGCAGTTCGTCTACGAGAACGATGCGCAGCGGGCCAATATCAGTGCGTTGAAGGCGCGCATCGACGCGATCGCCGCGACCATACCGGCCGCGAGTTCCACGACTGCCGCGACATCGCTCGCGGCCACAGCGCCCGGGGGCTCGTCGACGGCCGCGGCAGCGCCCGCAGGCACCACCTCGGGCAGCGCGACGGCGCCCCGCACGCTCGGTCTCTGGGACCTCTTTGCAGCGGCGCTCAACCTCTCGCAGAAACTGACCAACATCGAGGCCGTCGATCAGCGCACCCGCGCGCTGCAGGAGACGTTCCGCAGGATCCGCACGGCGCCGAACGAGGAGCTGCAGAGGTTATCGGCGCAAAGCGATCAGCTCGCCACCGCCGCCGACAACGCCAACGGCGCCGCCCTCAAAAGCCTGCGCGATCAATTCGACACGCTGGCCTGGCTGTTTACGCAGACTTCGGCGATTGCCATACCCCTGAGCAAGGTGTCGGTACTGCTCTCGCAGTATCGCGACAACCTCGATAAGTGGCACACCTCCGTGAAGCGCCAATACCGCGAGGTAGTGGCCGTGCTGCGCGGGCGCCTCGCCCTGCTGCTCGGCGCGCTCGCCGCCGTGATCGTGGGCTCCGAGCTGTGGCGCCGCGCCGTGCTCAAGTACGTACGCGAGCCGCGTCACCGCAATCAGCTGCTGCTGATACGCAGGATCGTCACCTGGGTGCTGATCCTGCTGATTCTGGCCCTCACGTTCATCACTCACCTGAGCTCGTTCGCCACCTTCGCCGGCCTGCTCACCGCGGGACTCGCCGTCGCCATGCAGAGCGTGCTCGTCTCGGTCGTGGGCTACTTCATCCTCATCGGCAAATACGGACTGCGGGTGGGCGATCGTGTGCAGGTCGGCAACGTAACCGGCGAGGTCATCGACCTGGGTTTGATCCGCATGCACCTCCTCGAGCTCACGCCGCAGGAGCCGCGCGGACCGACCGGTCGGGTCGTCGCCATCGCGAACTCGATCGTCTTCCAGTCCTCCGGCGGGCTGTTCAGACAGATACCGGGGGTCAATTTCACCTGGCACGAGCTCACCGTGAGCTTGCCGGCCGGGAGCGACTACGTCGCGCTGAAGAACCGCCTGCTCGTGCGACTCACTGCCATCGTCGATGAGTTCCGCGGCGAGATCGTGCGCCAGGCGCAGACGATCAGGGACACGACCTCGCTACCGGCCTCGACCGATGTGACACCGCAAGTGCAGCTGCAATTCTCGCCGTCAGGCGTAGAGGCGAAGGTGCGCTACCCCGTGCCGCTCAACCGCACCGCGGAGGTCGATGAGCGCGTCTCGCAGGAGTTGCATCAGCTCACGCAGCGCGCCGCCACCGCCGCGACTACCTGATCAGGTGCGCACGGGAGTTGCCGCCGAGTCGCCTCAGCTCACGTGGCGCCACGCACCGCACGAGACGCGCATGATCTAGGCGAGCCGCGACGGACACGTGCTGGCAAGCGCCGCGATCACCGGATACTTTGCGGCTGCAGACGACTGATCAGCGGTTTCTACAGCAGCTCAGGCGGGGGCTGCGGCGCTCTGGGGGAGTGATGGCGCTTCCGGGTCCTGTAGGGGGGTGCATTACTGTGACTCGAGGCGCGGGTTCCACTATGAATCCGTGATTCCTGCGCCTCGCTGCGCGCGAGCGCCATCCGCCACGGCAGAGTGGCCTCGCTCGGCACCCAGCCGACGATGTGCCCGATCGTCAGGTAGATGACGCGACCGCTGTGGAAGTCGACCTCTTCGTCGTCGCGATCGTCCTGCGAGGGATCAAAGCGACGGATGTAGCCGTCGCAGAGGCTCAGCATGTAGCCCACCGTGTGCAGGCCCTGGTTCGCGATCGCGTCGGACGAAGAGAAGAATGGTGAGAACGGCTTGTTATGGATCGAGCAGATGTGGGTATGGAAATCCGCGACCACATCCCGACCATAGAATTCACCGAGATCGACCCCGAAAGAGCGTCTTGATGTAATCAGTCCGGAGGCTTCGAAACCGCCGTTCACGGCGCGCACGACGCCCCCACACTCGTAGCGCGGATTGCAGATGGCAGCCGCGTGCGTGAGGCCGCTGATCGCTGCCTCGTCGATCGTCGCGAACACCCCCAAAGCTGCTAGAAGACTCACCATGTGACCGCTCCGCACCTGCCTGGGCGATCCCGCTCAACCGCGCTTCCCCGGGCGCGAAGCCCGGATCGCTCAGTCGAGCTCATCTCGACCGCGTAGCGTCGCTGATCGAGCGTCCGGTTCCCAGAGTTCCCGTTGTCGCTGCCCCCGTCGGTGCGGTAGGTCACGTCTTGGTCTGAGGGTCTGCCAGGCGCGCAGAGCTGAGCTGTTGTTCTCACCTTCAAACTGTGACGGCGATCTAGTCCCACCGTAGCAATGAGACAGTCGTCAAGTCCCAGAGGTTTCCCGGCAGCCGTGAATCCTTCCTCGCCAGCGCGGCGTGGAGAGCGACGGTCCTGGAGAGCTAGCGGGAGGCGCTTCGGTGATCGGAGGCAGCCACGAGTCGGCATCGTCCGATCACCGGTGAGGTTCATCTCCCCTTGACCACCACTTCTTCTTTGAGTCCGCACTTGGGACAGGCGTACGTTTGCACCATCCCCCCCAGCTGGCCGTGCGGACGGCTGGTGGCCACGCGCCAGCCGAACTCGAAACATCTTGGACAGCGGTCCCCCTTTGGATTAGCGTTCGATTGCATCTGGCCCTTCAGCGCGGCGTTCTCGTTCAGGAGTTCGTCGAGCTTCAGTTGCACTTCGGCCAGCTCGAGCAGCAGGTCTGCGACAATTCCCCTGAATTCCGCATCCCTGCCCCGGTCGCTGATCACTCGCAAGCGTGTGGCCAGCGTTACGGCGCGGGAAATCGCCGGAAGCAGATCGCTGCTCATGAGCGCACACAGTATAAGAGGCGCGCCCCCGAGCCTGCGGCTTATGTCACACTGCGCGGCACCTCGTACGGCCGTGCCAAATTCTGTGACGCAGTCGACATTTTGAGCCCCTGCGGGGGCGCCGCGGGGAGTGCTCCTGCCTCAGGCGCACCTCGCCGTAGCGCCTGCGGTCCATCGGATTCCCGGACCGTTGCGTCGGGCGCGGCTCGGCGCCTTGGGTCGCAGGGCCCTCGGCCAGTTCCCGATGACGCCGGGAAGGGAGGCGTCGATCCCGCCCAGCGCGTAGGTCCGGTAGCAGAGCTCCCGCGCGAGCGCGGCGCGATCGAGATGGTGTGCGAGCATCTCGTACGGAATTACCCTGCCGACCACGACCCGTATCGGATTGCGGATATGGCGCATGTTCTCGCCGATCAGCAGACCCCAGCGCAGCGTCAGGCTGATGTGGCTCACGATCTGGAACAAACGACCGTTTTGCCCCGCAAACCACACCGGTAAGACGGGAGCCTGCGTCCGTGTCACGACCTGCCCCACGAACGGGTGCCAGGTGACGTCCATGGCGGGCGTTCCACCCCAGCGGTCGACCGACGTCGATATGCCTCCGGCCGGCAGGATGATGAGCACCCCGCCCTGCTCGAGGGTGCGGCGGGCCTCGGCGCGCGCGGCGACGTTGGTCTTCTGCGCCTGCCGCGTCCCCGAGAAATCCAGCGCTATGGCGTGCTCACCCATTTCGGGCAGATAGCGGCCGCCGTTCAGCATGATCTTGAAGTCCCCGCGCACCTGGCCGATGAGCCAGCACAGCAGCAGCCCATCGACGATGCCGAATGGGTGATTTGCGACCACTACCAGAGGTCCGCGCCGCGGAATCCTCTCAAAAGCCCGCGACTCGAGATCGGCTCTGATCCCGGCGAGCCGTACCGCATCCTTCCAGAAGGTTGCCGGGTGGCGCGTGTCGGCCCGGTAGGCATCGTACTTTTCCTGCAGCCGTTGCTGACCGGAGGCGATTTCGATCATGCGTATTAGCGCGCGCTGCGCCCAGTTCACACTCGTGTCGGCCATGGAATACGGTTTGCTGTCGGGCATCCTGTTTAGACTCCGGCTGCCAGCCCCGCGAGATTAGGCCTGCCGATTGCGACGAATTCATGACGAGGCATGGCTCCCGGCGCTCATCGCCGGGCAGGTGCGCCGGCCATGGCGGTCAGGCGGTTGGCCGCTCGATCAACGCGAGGTAGGAGTCCGACTGCTGCCGATCGAACACGACCTCGGTACCGTCGGCCGAGATGTCGAAGTCGCCAATCGTGAAGTCCGGTGGCAGTACCGCGAGCGGCCGCTGGGCGCCCGTGCCGAGATCGAGAAGCCACAGGTCTTTGTGGCCAATTTCACCGCGGAGAATTACGAGCCGCTGCGGGTCGTGCAGAAACGCAACGCGGCGCGCGCCGCGGGTGAGCATTACACTTGGGAGCGGGTACGGCCGACCGTCCGCAGCGGCTGCCCGCAGCGGGAAGGTCGTACCGACATCCGCGCCCGAATACACGAGAAACCGCCCATCCGGTGACCATACCGGGTCGAGCGAGTACTCGGCTATCAGGGGAATAGGCGCATCCCCATTCAGCGGAATCCGCATCACCCGCGGCTCACCGTCACGGATCACGGCCGATACCAGCGAGCGTCCATCGGGCGCCCACGCGAGATTCCCGCGTAGCGCGAGCGAGTCGGTCACCACTCGCGCATGACCACTGTCCGGATCGACCAGATAGAGGCGCGATCGCTCGCCCTCGCGCGCTGCGAACGCGACGCTCCTGCCATCGGGCGACAGTGCCGGCGAGCCGATGATGCGCGCGTGCAGACTGCTCCAGATCTCGCGCGTTGTCCCCCGCTGCAACGACCAGAGGCCTTCTCTGCTGCCCTGCCCTGACACATATAAGAGAAGGCCGGGACCGAATCGCGGTGCAAGGCCGTTCGCCGCCACGAGTGAGGGGCCCGATGCCGTCGCGGCCGCACTCTCTCCGCCGAGCGACAGGCGCCACAGACTCGTGCGAGGAGTGGCGATCGTCGTCACCAGGCGCGAGCCGTCCGCACTCGCGGCGAGCGATGTGTAGCTCTCGAGCCCGGTGCTGATCCGGTGTGGCAGCCGCCGCTCGACGTCCACCGCGTACATCCAGGGCCCCGATCCGTCCGCGTCGGTCGCCAGGTACACCAGCGTGCGCGGATCGAGCATCACGGGATAGGCCATGCGCGCCTTCTGCGCCGTAATCTGTTCGAGCCCGGCGCCGGAGGGTCGGACTCGCCACACGTCCCAGTCATCCGGAGGCAAGCCACGCAGAAAGTAGATGAAGGCGTCGTCGGGGGACCACAGCGGAAAATGGCAGTGCACGCCCGCGGGCGCCAGGTAAATCCTGCGGTCCTGACCGTCGCCCGGCTCGCGCACGAACAACGGATCGCCGGGACCCGTGGTGTGGTACACGAGCCGGCCGTCACGGGACCAGGCGAACTCCGCCGCGCCAGGCAAATACGGACGCAATGGGCCCCCGCCGACGGGGACCGCGAGCACGTTCACATCGTCCGGCTGCGAGCCGTCCGCCCGGCGCGTCCATATCGTCACCAGCGTTGAGTCGGCGGAGAAGTCCAGCACGCGGAGCACGGGATTGACGACGTTGGGTATCGCGCCTTCGGTCAGATTGCGGTAGCGACTGGCCCCAACCACGCCACCCCAGACGTCCAGGTGTCCGTCCTGCTGGGCGAGAAACGCCACCTGCTTGCCATCGCGCGAGAGAGCCGCAGCCTGCTCAGCGCCGCCGAAGTCCGCTAGCCGGGTGAATCGGGCATCTGCCAGCGGACTGTGCCAGAAGTCGCGCCCCTCCCTGGTCAGCCAGGCCAGGGCACCGGCGAGCAAGCCTGCCGCGAGCACCGCGAGGAGGAAACGGGTGCCTCGCCCAGGCCGCTCCTCGGTGGACGGGGCCGTCTGTTCCGGGCGAGACGCCTGAATCGGCTGAGCGGCGCCCGCCGTCTGCGCCTCGAGTCCCGCGCGCCGGCTCTCCCACCAGGCATCGAGCTCGGAGCGATAGGCGAACACGGAACCGAGCTTGTCGTGCAGGTGGCGGTGCACCGGCATGCCCTCGCGCCGCTCCCAGCGCTGTACGGTGCTGACGTCACGCCTCAGGTAAGAAGCGATCTTCTTCCACGAATCAAGGCGTTCTTCCCCGCCATCTCGCGTCGATCTTCCCTGTGCGCGGGCCTCGGAATCGTCCAACGTGCGCTCCAGGCCATCGCAAGTCGGCCTTCACGGAATCTTATACGGGTCTTCCGGGACCGCAAACCGCTGCATTCCAACGCAGCCACGCAAGTTCGCGACTTTGCAGGGCTTTGCAGCTTGCACGGCTTTTGCGGTGGTTGGACCGTGTACTGGCCGGGGTGCCCTCGCACCCCTATCCAACCGTAAGGAGTGAGTCAATCATGAAAATTATCCCCAAGGGGCTGAAACTCGTCGCATTCCCGCTGTTGGTGGGCGGCGGCATTGCCGCACTCGTCTCGTTCCCGCCCGCCATTGCGACACCAGCTCTCAACTTCAAGAGCGTCATCGTGGTGCGGACTTTCTTCGACAAAATCCGGATTACGACTCAACACCAAGGGGAGGATGACGTTCAAGGTGCGGACCCCTTCAGGGCGAAGATCGACGTGGACGATGCCGATATCTACGTGGTGGATACGACCGTCCCACCGGGGGGCAACAGCGGCTGGCATACGCACCCGGGTCCGAGCATTGTCGCAGTCAAGAGCGGAACCGCGACGGTGTACGACGGCGATGACCCGACCTGCACACCGGTGACCTACCCGGCAGGCACCGGGTTCGTCGACGCCGGCGGCGGACACGTGCACATGGTTCGCAACGCTGGCAATGTTCAGCTGGAATTGATCGCGTTCCAGACGATCCCGGCCGGCGCTTCACGCCGCATTGACGCCCCCGATCCGGGATTTTGTCCCAACCTCTGAGGCGGAAGGTGCGGCATGCCGTCGGCCGACAGCAGCATGCCGCACCGCAGCCATGGGGCACGCCGTTCCGCAGCCGGCGTGCTCATTGCGTGCTCACGGCACGCTCATTGCCGCTTTCGGTACCCCAAACGTCGCGGCAAAGTCGTAATCTATGGCTCACAGACCGAAAGGAAGGAGCTGCCAATGACTCTCAGGATCGGCGACATCGCCCCGGATTTTCAGGCGGAAACCACCGAGGGCCGGATCCGTTTCCATGACTGGATTGGTGATTCCTGGGCGGTGCTCTTCTCGCACCCGAAGGATTTCACCCCGGTGTGCACCACCGAGCTCGGTTACATGGCAAGGATCAAGCCCGAGTTCGACCGGCGTAACGTCAAGATCATCGGCTTGAGCGTCGATCCGGTCGACAGTCACTCGAAGTGGGCGAACGACATCAAGGAAACCCAGGGTGTCGCGCCGAACTACCCGCTGATCGGCGACCCGGATCTGACGATCTCGAAGCTCTACGAGATGCTGCCCGCGAGCGCGTCCGGGGATCCGGCGAAGCGCACGCCCGCCGACAACCAGACGGTCCGCAACGTCTTCGTCATCGGGCCGGACAAGAAGATCAAACTGGTCCTGGTCTATCCGATGACGACCGGCCGGAACTTCGACGAGGTGCTGCGCGTCATCGACTCGCTGCAACTCACCGCGAAGCACAAGGTCGCCACTCCGGTGAACTGGAAGCAGGGCGAGGACGTCATCATCGCCGGCTCGGTGTCGGACGATGAGGCGAAGAAGATCTACCCGGACGGATGGAAGGCGCCGCGACCCTACATGCGCATCGTGCGTCAGCCGCGCCCGTAGCCCTGCGCCGATGCGGGCGGCCTGAGCATGATATTCCGCCAGCTGTTTGATGGGGTCTCGAGCACCTACACCTATCTGCTCGCCAGCCGGCGCGGCGGAGAGGCACTGATCATCGACCCGGTGCTCGAGAAGGTCGACCGCTATATCCAGCTGCTGCGCGAGCTCGATCTGCGGCTGGTGAAGGCGGTCGACACGCACCTGCACGCCGACCACATCACCGGCCTCGGTGCGCTGCGCGACCGCACCCATTGCATCACGATGATGGGTGACAAGAGCCGGGTCGATGTGGTGTCCATGCGGGTCGCCGACGGCGACCGACTGTTGATCGAGGGGGTGGAGCTGGAAGCCCTTTACACCCCCGGCCACACCGACGATTCCTACTGCTTCCGCATGGAGGATCGGGTGTTCACCGGCGATACCCTGCTGATCCGAGGCACCGGCCGCACCGACTTCCAGAACGGCGATGCCCGCGCCCAATACGAGTCGATCTTCGGGCGACTGCTGCGGCTTCCGGATGAGACGCTCGTCTATCCCGCCCACGACTACAAGGGCGATACCGTGAGCACGATCGCCGAGGAGCGTCGCTTCAACCCGCGCCTGCAGGTGAAATCGGTCGACGAGTACGTCGAGCTGATGCACAACCTGAAGCTCCCCAACCCGAAGATGATGGACGTTGCCGTGCCCGCCAACATGAAGGTCGGCCTCCACCAGGAGGAGATCGTGCGGCGCGACTGCGCGTGGACGGCAGAGCAGGCGATCGCTGGGGTGGGACAACCCGATGTGGTGCTGATCGACCTGCGTGAGCGCAGCGAGCGCGAGCGCCACGGCATCATTCCCGGCTCGCTCCACGTGCCTTATCCCGCTCTGGCAGAGAACACCGCGCCCGGGGGCACGTTGCATGCGCTCGCGACGGCCACCGGCAAGCGGCTGCTGTTCTATTGTGCCTTCGGTGAGCGTTCTGCCATGGCGGTGCAGAGGGCGCAGGAAGCAGGGCTCTCCTCTTCATGTCACCTGCAGGGCGGGCTTGCCGCCTGGAAATCGGCCGGTGGTCCGATCGAATCCGCTCAGAAACGATAAGTTGGTACCGAGCGCGATCACGTAGCCGACAGGTCCACCGGATCAGCATAGCCCGATGCCGTGGGGCGCTCCCCGGAGCGTTCCGGTAAGACCAGAGTCGCACTGACAAAGCGCGGGCACATGCCGCACTATGACTCCGCTCGCCGGTGAGCCCCCGGGTGCTCCTGGACCAGTTGGCCGCGGCGGGGACTGCAAAATGACAGCACCAGCAACCGAGTCGTACGCACGCGCCCTGCGGCGCGCACAGGAATTCTCGCTCGTCCACGGCGGTCCCTTGTTTCAGCTGCTGCTGCGCTCGCACCTCTCGAGCGATTCGCTGACCTTGGTGGCGCGGCGCGTCATCGTGTTCGTGCTGATCACCTGGGTGCCTCTCCTGGCACTCGCCGCGCACGATGGGCACCTGCTCGATGGGGACGTCGCCGTCCCCTTTCTGCTGGATGGGGAGACGCACATCCGTTTTCTCGTGGTGGTGCCGCTGCTCCTCGCAGCCGAGCTGGTGGTGCACAGACGCCTGATGCCTGTGGTGCGCGCGTTCCTGGATCGGGATCTGATCAGCGGAGCCGATGACGAGCGCTTCGATGAGGCGATCGACTCCGCCTTTCGTCTGCGCAACTCGGTGCCGGCCGAGCTGTTGCTGTTCGCTTTGGTATACGGGGTTGGTGTGCTGGTCGTGTGGCGCCACACGGCGCTCGATGTCTCGACCTGGTACGCGCACGCCTATGCGGGAAGCCACCGGCTCTACAGCGCCGGGATCTGGTACGCGTACGTGAGCCTGCCGATCTTTCAATTCCTGCTGCTGCGTTGGTATTACCGTCTGTACATCTGGATCCGGTTTCTCTGGCAGGTCTCCCGCATCGAGCTGAGCCTCGTTCCAACGCACCCGGATCAGCTGGGCGGCCTGGGATTCCTGGCCAACACCGTCTTTGCTTTCAGCGTGCTGCTGGTGGCGCATGGTGCCATGCTCGCTGCGCAGATTGCTAACCGCATCTTCTTTGCCGGCGCGACACTACCGGACTTCAAGGAAGAGATTTTCGTGATGCTCGTGTTCCTGCTGGGTCTGGTCTTCGGGCCACTGCTGGTGTTCTCACCGCAGCTCTCCCGTGCAAAACGGCGGGGTCTGCTCGAATACGGAGCGCTGGCGGAGCGTTACGTCCGCGACTTCGACGGCAAGTGGCTGCGCGGCGGTGCGCAGGAGAGCGAACCCCTCATGGGGTGTGCCGATATCCAGTCGCTCGCCGACATGGGCAACAGCTTTGCCGTGGTGCGGACCATGCGTCTGGCTCCGATCGGTCGGGATGCTGTGCTGGAGCTCGCGGCTTGCGTGCTGGTGCCGTTGGCGCCCTTGCTGCTCACCATCATGCCGGTCGGGGATCTGGTGAAGAAGCTCCTCGGCGTAGTGCTTTGACCTTGGCGGTCTTCGGCTGCCTTGCGCGCCGCCCGACCGCACGCCTACCCAGCTGGCGGAAAACGTGCCTCCAGCACCACGACGCTGCGGGAATTGACCCGATACTTCGACGCGTCGAGCGGCACCTGACGCGTGGGTTCCACCATGTCATGCGGTGGCGCCTGCGCCGTGTCCACGGCCACGCGCCACACTCGCGCGGGAAGCGCCGGCAATTCGACCTCGAGCACCTGATCCGACATGTTGAGGACCGCATGGAGATCCGCTTCGTCGTTCGCGATGCCGGCAATGGTGAACGCGAGTACTCGCGCACCGGCATCGCCCCAGGGCGGCTGCTGCAGCCGCGTGCCGTGCCAGGCGATGTCGGCAATGCCGCGCGCGGGAATCACCTTGCCCTGGTAGAAGTGATTGGCGGTGAGACTCGCGTGCCGGCGGCGCAGCGCGATCATCCCCTGGGTGAACGCCAGCATCTCGCGCTGTGACTCGAGGCGGCTCCAGTCGAACCACGACAGCTCGTTCGCCTGGCAGTAGGCGTTGTTGTTGCCGAATTGCGTGCGCAGTACCTCATCGCCCGCACACAGCATCGGCACCCCGCGCGAGAGCAACAGCACGGCGAGCAGGTTCTTGGCCTGGCGGGAGCGCAGCGCCAGCACCGCGGCGTCCGTGGTGGGACCCTCGACGCCGCAGTTCCAGCTCAGATTGTCGTTGCTCCCGTCCCGGTTGTCTTCGCCATTCGCCTCGTTGTGCTTGGCGTTGTAGCTCACCAGGTCGGCGAGCGTGAACCCGTCGTGGCAGGTGATGAAATTGATGCTGCTGCAGGGGCCGCGGCCAGTGTGGGCGTACAGGTCGCTGCTGCCCGCGATACGGCTCGCGACCGTCCCGGTGAGGCCCGGGTCGCCGCGCACGAAGCGGCGCACGACATCGCGGTAAGCCCCGTTCCACTCCGCCCAGGTCGCGCCGGGGAAGGCCCCCACCTGATAAAGGCCGGCGGCGTCCCAGGCTTCGGCGATGAGCGGGAGGCCGGTCAGCTGGCGCGACAGCTCGATGTCCCAGGGGAGCGGCGGATTCGCGAGCACGACTCCCACGTCCCCGCGCGTGAAAACGCTCGCCAGGTCGAAGCGAAAGCCGTCGACGTGCATCTCCTCCACCCAGAATTCGAGGCAATGGACGATGAAGGCGGTCACGAGCGGATGATTGCAATTGATCGTGTTACCGGTGGCGGTGAAGTCGAGATAGCGGCGGCGATCGCGTGGGTCGAGGTGATAGACCACTTCATTGGCGCTACCCCTGAAATTGATCCACGGACCGTCGGCGCCACCTTCGGCGGTGTGATTGAAGACCACATCGAGGATGACGCCGATGCCGGCTTCGTGCAGCGCCCGCACCAGGTGTTTGAACTCCGCCGCCTGCCGGCCGGGCGGCGTCGCGCCGCAGTAGCGGGGATGGGGACTCCAGAAACTGTGCGTGTTGTATCCCCAGTAGTTACTGAGCCCGCGTGCCGCTGCGGCGGGCGGCACGCTTTGCTCGTCGAACGCCATCACCGGCAGCAGCTCGACGTGCGTGATGCCGAGCTCCTGAAGATAGGGAATCTTCTCCGCGAGGCCGCTGAAGGTACCCGGCCGGGCCGCACGCGAGGAGGGATGCCGGGTAAAGCCACCGACGTGCAGCTCGTAGATCACGGCGGCTTCGAGCCCGCGCGCGATCGACCGCTCGCCGCTCCAGTCGAACGACCGGTCACCGACCACGGCCCGTAATGCGCACGTGCCGGCATCGGCAGGATCGGCTGCGCGTTTGCGGTCCCACAGGGTGTCGCTGACCTCACGCGCCCAGGGATCGGACAGCTCCTTGCGCGGGTTGAAGCGTCGCCCGGTGACCGCCGTGTCCGTTGGCCCGTCCATCCGCCAGCTGTAGTGCGCACCCGGCGCGAGCCCCTCGACGAACACGTGCCACATCAGGTTGGTACGGTTCCGGTCAGGATCGAGCGCGATGACCTGGAACGGCCGCGGACCATCGGCGGCCTCGTACAGCAGCAGCTCGACCCATGTGGCTTGCGGGCTGAAGATCGAGAAGTTGACACCGTCGGCAGCGGGCGTCGCACCGGGCGGATAGCGCCGGCCCTCGCGGATTGGCACGGCGTTCGCACTCAGCTCAGGCTCGGATCGAGCGTGATCCGCACCGGCTTCGTACTCCAGATGTTGTCGCTGTACTCGCGCACCGCCCGGTCAGAGGAGAACTTGCCACTGCGCGCCGTGTTGAGGATCGACATGCGGGTCCAATGCTCCGTAACCTGCCAGGCGGTGTTGACACGCTCCTGGCAGGCGACGTAATCGGCATAATCCGCCAGCACCAGGAACGGATCCGAGTTCCGCAGGTTGTCGATGAGCGGCTGGAAGATCTCGCGATCACCACGGGAGAAGGCGCCGGCGGCGATGAGCTCGAGCGCTGCTTCGAGCTCAGGATTGCGCTCGAGCTCGCGGGCCGGCCGATAGCCTTCGCGCCGCACCTGCTCCACCTGCTCGACCGTAAGGCCGAACAGGAAGAAATTGTCCGCACCCGCTTCGGCGCGCATCTCGACGTTGGCGCCGTCGAGCGTGCCGATGGTCAGTGCCCCATTCAACATGAACTTCATGTTTCCGGTGCCCGAGGCCTCGGTTCCGGCGGTCGAGATCTGCTCGGACAGGTCGGCCGCGGGATAGATGAACTGCGAGTTCTTGACGTTGAAGTTTGGCAGGAACACGACCTTCAGCCGCGCGCCGACCGCCGGGTCCTTGTTCACCACTTCGGCCACACCGTTGATGAGACGGATGATGAGCTTCGCCATGTGGTAGCCGGGCGCCGCCTTGCCGCCGAAGAGGCAGCAGCGCGGCGCGGCATCCAGCCGCGGCTCGCTGCGCAGCCGGTTGTAGAGTGCGATGATGCGCAGCGCGTTGAGCAGCTGGCGCTTGTATTCGTGGATGCGCTTCACCTGGATGTCGAACAGCGCCGCCGGATCGACCACGACGCCGGTGCGCTCGCGGATGTGTCGCGCCAGCACTTCCTTGTTGCCGCGTTTCACGCGACGCCATCTGTCGTGGAACGCGCGGTCGTCCGCGCGCGCTTCGAGCGCCTTGAGCCGCGCGAGATCCGTCACCCAACCCTCGCCCACGGTCTCATCCAGCAGCTGCGCGAGTGCCGGGTTGCTTAGCGCCATGAAGCGTCGCGGCGTCACGCCGTTGGTGACGTTGTGGAAGCGCTCCGGCCACAACTCGGCAAAGTCGCGCAGCACGGTCTGCTGCAGCAGTCGTGAATGCAGCGCCGCCACGCCGTTCACTGCATGGCTGCCCACGGTCGCGAGGTAGGCCATGCGCACGCGTTTCTCGCCAGACTCATCGATGAGCGACATCCGGGCGACGCGCGCCTCGTCGCCGGGATAGCGCTGCCGCACATCGGCGAGGAAGCGGCGGTTGATCTCGTAGATGATCTCGAGCGGGCGCGGCAGCAGGGTGCGGAAGAGCGGCAGACTCCAGGTTTCGAGCGCCTCCGGGAGCAGGGTGTGGTTGGTGTAGGCGAGCGTACGCCGCGTCAGATCCCAGGCCTCCTCCCACGGCAGCAGGCGTTCATCCACCAGCAGCCGCATGAGCTCCGCCACGGCAAGGGATGGATGGGTATCGTTCATCTGCACCGCGAACACCTCCGGCAGTCGTTGAATCGGCTCACGCTTGAGGTCCAGCAGCCGGAGCATGTCCTGCAGCGAGCAGGAGACGAAGAAATACTGTTGGCCGAGGCGCAGCCGCTTGCCCGCCTCCGGCTCGTCGTTCGGATAGAGAACCTCGGACAGGGTTTCCGAGACGACCTTCTCGTGCACCGCGCCGTAATAGTCGCCGGTGTTGAAGTCCTGGAAATCGAACGACTCTATGGCTTCGCTCTTCCACAAGCGCAGCGTGTTGCAGGTGTTGACCCGGAAGCCGAGCGCCGGAATGTCACAGGGGACGCCCTTCGCCCGTCGCGTCGGTATCCATCGCACCCGATAGCGTCCCTGCTCGTCCCTGTACGTCTCCGTGTGGCCACCGAAGCTGACATACGGGGTGACGTCGTTGTGCACGATCTCCCACGGGTTGCCCATCTGCAGCCACTTGTCGGTGACCTCGACCTGAGCGCTATCGCGGAACTGCTGTTCGAACATGCCGAACTCGTAGTGGATTCCGTAACCGATCGCCGGTATCTCGAGCGTCGCCATCGAATCGAGGTAGCAGGCCGCGAGCCGCCCCAGTCCGCCACTGCCGAGGCCGGGCTCTGGTTCGAGCGCGAGCAGCGCGTCGAGATCCTGGTCGAGCGCCGCCATGGCCTCGCGGGCGTTGGCCTGAGTGCCGAGGTTGACGAGGTTGTTGCCGAGCTGCGGGCCGATGAGGTACTCCGCCGACAGGTAGACGGCGACCTTCACGTTGCGCTCCTTGTAGGCGGCCACCGTACTCTCCTGGCGCGCCAGCATGCGGTCGCGCACGCTGTATGCGAGCGCCATGTACCAGTCGTACGGTGAGGCAATGCGGGGAAACCGTCCCTGCAGGTACAGCAGGTTATCGAGCACGGCCTGTCGCAGCGTACCAGCGGCAAGTCCGGTGCGGATCGCTTCTTCGGGCGCAGTCTTGACCGTCGATGGTCTCGTGCTCACGGCTGTCCTCGCAGGTGTAGTGGCGTTTCGGTCAGCTCGCCCCCGCCAGCGCGGTCTTGATGAGCGCGCGCGCCTCCATCAGGATGAGTTGCAGGTGCTCCTGGCCGCGGAAGCTCTCCGCGTACAGCTTGTAGATATCCTCAGTGCCGGAAGGTCGCGCCGCGAACCAGCCATGCGCCGTGATCACCTTGAGGCCGCCAATCGCGGCACCGTTGCCCGGCGCGTTCACGAGCATTTGCTGGATGGCATCGCCGGCGAGCTGCGATGCATGGATATCGGCGGGTGAGAGCTTCAGGAGCGCCGCCTTTTCCGGCTTCGTGGCGGGCGTGTCGATGCGCTCGAAAGCCGGTGCCCCAAGCTTCTTCGTGAGCTCTTCGTAGAGCTGTGACGGGTCGCGTCCCGTGCGCGCCGTGATCTCCGCGGCGAGGAGGTTCGGGATGATGCCGTCCTTGTCCGTGGTCCACACCGTGCCGTCCTGCCGCAGGAAGGAAGCGCCGGCGCTCTCCTCGCCGCCGAAGCCGAGTGAGCCATCGAGCAGTCCCGGCACGAACCATTTGAATCCCACCGGCACCTCGTACAGCCGGCGACCGATGCTCGCCGCGACGCGATCGATGATCGCACTGCTCACGACCGTCTTGCCGACCGCAGCATCGGCGCGCCAGCGCGGCCGGTGGGTGAAGAGGTAAGCGATCGCCGCCGCGAGATAGTGATTGGGCGGCATGAGACCTGCCGTGCGCGTGACGATGCCGTGCCGGTCGGCGTCGGTGTCGTTGCCAAAGGCGATGTCGAAGCGCTCGCGCAACGCAATGAGGCGCGCCATCGCGTAGGGCGAGGAGCAGTCCATACGGATCTTGCCGTCCCAATCCAGCGTCATGAAGCGGAACGTCGGATCGACGGTAGCGTTAACCACCTGCAGCTCGAGTCCATAGCGTTCGGCGATCGGTCGCCAGTACGCCACGCTCGCCCCGCCGAGTGGGTCGACGCCGATGTTGAGTCGCGCACTGGCGATCGCCTGCATGTCCACGACCGCACCGAGATCTGCCACGTAGGAATCCAGGTAGTCGTAGCGGTGCAGCGTCGCGGCACGCCGCGCCGCCTCGTAAGGCACGCGTGCAACGCCTTGCAGCGAAGCCGTCAGCAGGGCATTGGCGCGCTCCTCGATCCAGCGCGTGACCGCGGTATCGGCCGGTCCGCCGTGCGGAGGGTTGTACTTGAAGCCCCCGTCCTCGGGAGGGTTGTGTGAGGGCGTGATGACGATACCGTCCGCCTGTTGTGCGGGCCGGGGGCGGTTGTACGCAAGGATGGCATGCGAGACCACCGGGGTGGGCGTGTAGCCGTCCTCGCGGTCGATCATGGTCTCAACGCCGTTCGCGGCCAGCACCTCGAGCGCTGAGCGCAAGGCGGGCTCCGAGACCGCGTGCGTGTCCCTGCCGATGTAGAGCGGGCCGCCGATCGCCTCGCGCTTGCGGTAGTCACAGATCGCCTGGCTGATGGCGAGCACATGGAACTCGTTGAACGAGCCCCGCAGCGCCGAGCCGCGATGACCGCTGGTACCGAAGCTGACGCGCTGCGCGGGATCGGCGAGGTCGGGTTTCCGCGCGTAATACTCCTCGCGCAGCTTCTCCGGATCGATCAGCACACTCGCCGGTGCAGCCTGACCAGCGAGCGGGCTGACCCCGCTTGGACCGCCGGACTGACCGCCCGCCGCCGGCGCAACGACCGTCGTGTCGCTCATCCCGGCCACATCCACTCGCTGATCTCGGGGCGGTCCCTGCCCTCGGCGTGCGCGTAAGCGAGGCTGTCGATGATCGCGTTCTTCATCTCTTCCTTCAGGTGTGCCGCGCGCGCAGCGAGCCCCGGCACGCGGTCGATCACGTCGATCACCAGATCGAAGCGATCGATCTGGTTGACGATCGCGAGCTCGAGCGGCGTGTTGATGTTGCCCTTTTCCTTGTAGCCGCGCACGTGGATGTTGTCGTGGTTCGCGAAGCGGTAGGTCAGCTTGTGGATCACCAACGGGTAGCCGTGGAAGTTGAAGATCACCGGCTTATCGCGCGTGAACAGGCTGTCGAACTCGCGCTCGCTCGAGCCGTGCGGGTGCTCGGTCGCGGGCTGCAGCTTGAACAGATCCACCACGTTGACGAAGCGCACCTTCAGATCCGGCAGCCGCTCCCGGAGGATGGCGGTCGCGGCGAGCGACTCCGCCGTCGGGACATCGCCGCAGCACGCCATGACGACATCCGGCTCGGTGCCCTCGTCGTTGCTCGCCGCACGCCAGATGCCGATGCCCTTGGCACAGTGAACCACTGCCTCATCGATGGTGGTGAACTGCAGATGCTTCTGCTTGTCCGCCACGATGACGTTGATGCAATCGGTCGAACGCAGACACTGGTCTGCAACCACCAGCAGTGTGTTGGCATCCGGCGGCAGATAGACCCGGGTTACGCTCGGACTCTTGTTGGTCACGATGTCGATGAACCCCGGATCCTGGTGGGAGAAGCCATTGTGATCCTGGCGCCACACGGTCGATGTCAGCAGGATGTTCTGCGCCGCGACCGGGACGCGCCAGCGCACGTGGTTCTTGGCGATATCCAGCCACTTGGCGTGCTGGTTGAACATCGAATCGACGACGTGCGAGAAGGCTTCGTAGGTGGCAAACAAACCGTGGCGGCCGGTGAGCAGATAGCCCTCGAGCCAACCCATTAGCGTATGCTCCGAAAGCATCTCCATCACCCGCCCGTCGCGCGCGAGCTCACCGCCATCGGCATCGTCCGGAATCATCTCCGCCATCCAGGTCTTCTTGCTCACCTCGTAGATCGCCTGCAGGCGATTGGAGGCCGTTTCGTCCGGACCGAACACGCGAAAGCTCGTCATGTTGTTGCGCATCACATCGCGCAGGAACTCACCCAACGGACGCGTGTTCTCGTGCCGCACCGCGCCGGACCTGGCGACTTTCACGGCGTAGTCGCGAAAGTCGGGAAGCTTGAGCTCCCGGCGCAGCAGCCCGCCGTTGGCGTGCGGATTGGCGCTCATCCGGCGCGTGCCGCTGGGCGCAAGAGCGCGCAGCTCCTCGCGCAAGCGCGCGTTGGCGCCGAACAACTCCTCGGGCTGGTAGCTGTGCATCCAGCTCTCGAGCAGCTTCAGGCTCGCGGGATTGCTGCGCACATCCCCGAGCGGCACCTGGTGCGCTCGCCACGAACCCTCGAGTTTGTGGCCCTCGAACTCTTTGGGACCGGTCCAGCCCTTGGGCGTGCGCAGCACGATCATCGGCCAGCGCGGGCGCTCGGGCTTGCCGCTATCGCGCGCCTTCTTCTGCAGCGCGCGGATCTCGCCAATGACCGTATCGAGCGTTGCGGCCATCGTCTGATGCATCTTGCCCGGCTCCGAGCCTTCGACGAAGTACGGCTTGTAGCCGTAGCCGACTAACAGTGACTCGAGCTCCTCATGCGTGATGCGCGCGGGTACGGTCGGATTGGCGATCTTGTAACCGTTGAGGTTCAGGATCGGCAGCACCGCCCCGTCGCGGATCGGATTGAGGAACTTGTTCGAGTGCCAGGCCGTGGCGAGAGGCCCGGTCTCGGACTCGCCATCGCCCACCACGCAGGCGACGATGAGGTTGGGATTGTCGAGCGCCGCGCCGTAGGCGTGCGCGAGGCTGTAGCCGAGCTCCCCGCCCTCGTGGATCGACCCGGGTGTCTCCGGCGTGCAATGAGAGCCGATGTGACCCGGGAAAGAGAATTGCATCAGGAATTTCTGCAGTCCTTCGATGTCTTCGCTCTTGTCGGGATACACCTCGGAGTAAGTGCCCTCCAGATACGCGGGCCCCAGCACGCCGGGTGCGCCGTGGCCGGGCCCGGCGATGAAGATGATATCGAGGTCGTCGCGCTTGATGAGACGGTTGAGATGGGTCCAGACGAAGGACAGTGCCGGACTCGCGCCCCAGTGACCGAGCAGGCGATATTTGATGTGCTCGGGCTTCAGCGGTTCTCTCAGCAGCGGATTCGCGCGCAGGTAGATCATGCCCACCGCGAGGTAGTTACAAGCGCACCACCAGGCATCGATGAGACGCAACTCTTCGGTCGAGAGTGGGCCACGCGTACTCGCGGGCGGTGATTCTCGGCTGGCCATTCCCGGTTCCTCCTTCGCGCCTCGCGCGGCTCGACTTTCATGCAGACGCCCCCGGACGCCCCCCAAGTGTCGGGTGTCACGGTTCCGTCACAAATGAGCGATCCGAGCGGGCGGATTTCCATTCGACCCTATACTCCATCCTGCCGCCTTCGGTACAGGGATCAAGTGCATCACGCCAGAGCGTCAGCGCGGCGGTTGCAGAGGCACGCGTCCGCAAGACCAACCGTGTCCCTTCAGCGTCGTACCACGGGCGGGTCGCGACTCGAGCGGCTCGCTATCATTGTCAGCGCGATGAGCGGGGTCTCCTCGTTTACGACGACTGAGCTGCTGCGCGACGGACGGCGGGTCGAAATTCGCGCGCTCAGACCCGGCGATCGCGCCGCGCTGCTCGCGGCGGCCGACCATACCAGCGATCAGTCGCTCTACCGGCGCTTCTTCGGTGTCCGACGTGCGTTCAGCGAGGAGGAAGTCGCAGCATTCGTCAACGTCGACTTCGTCGATGAGATCGCCCTCATCGCCGTGCTGCGCGAGGGCGAACGGGAGGTCATCGCAGGCGGGGGGCGTTATATCGTGGTCCGCCCGGGAACGGCCGAGCTCGCTTTCACGGTCGTCGACGAATTCCAGGGTCAGGGAATCGCCAGCGCGCTGCTGCGGCATCTGACAGCGTTGGCGCGCGCGGCCGGGGTACGCGAGTTCATCGCCGAGGTGCTGCCGGATAACACCGCGATGCTGCGAGTGTTCGAACGAAGCGGATTGCGAATGGAGCGAAAGCGCGCGGACGGAGTGGTTCACATCACCCTGCAGGTCGTCTGAGAGCGCAGGCCCACGGCGAGCCGCCGACGCGCGCCCCGAGCGGGGGTCGGCGCGCACTGCGGGTGGAGGCAACATAACATGCGGCGAGGCAGCCGCTGCTCAGTTCGATTGCGGCGCGCGCGGCGTCAGCGGCCGCAGTAGTCGGCCGCACTCCTGACACTGTCGTCGGTGCAGATCGCGTGGTCGTTCAGATTGCACTTCTGACGTCCGCCGGTCGCCGTGCCGCAGGTGAGCTTCAGGCTTCGGCCGTTACGGCACTTCAAGGTGAGGTGGCTGACGGTGATCGTGCCGCTGACTCCGGTGTGTCCAACGCCGCAGCCGAGCTGTACGCCGGTCTCGAGCGCGGTCAGACAGTAAGTCTCGTTGTCGGGGTAAGGGTTGGCGAGGCACGTGCCGGACTGCGCCGCTGCGGCAGTCACTGCAACGGGCGCGACAGCGGCCGGAGCAGCGGCCGCGGTGGCACTGCCCACGACATACGTTCCAGATGGCGCTGTGCCGGTTCCGTTACCGACCACCAACGTCCCTTTCCACTGGGGCGCCGCTGGCCCTGCCACAGCGACCGTGGCCGTGGTCCCGTCGGGAAGATTCCAGCACCACGGGCGACCGTCGAAGGGATACGTCTTACCGGGATCGATGGCGACACCCGTGATGACGTTGCCGATCGATGGGTGGTACGAGAAGCTGAGCGTCGCCACCTCGGCCGAGTCGTTTCGAAAACCGTAGCAGTGTGTGTCAGCTCTTGCCGTGTGGCAGAGCAGCGTCATGAAGACTGCAGCGGCGCCCAAGACAACCTTCGGAGACGTTGCAGCCGGTACCGGATGCCTGAGCCATGGCCACATAGGCGCGGAATGGTACTCCGGGCGCAGCCAGAGCCGGGTGCCACCGAGCCGCAATGTCAGAGTGAAGTCGGGGCGCCGTTTGGAATCGGAGCCTTCGGCGCACTAGTGCACGCGAACTTCATCGCTGCCTCGCCGATCGTGTCGGGCTCTGGATAGCTCCAGTCGTAGCGATCGCGCGCATCGGACGCGACAACCTTGCCGTCGCCCCCTTTCCCGCTGTACTCCGCAAACTGCATCAGGGCGTGCCGCCCGAGCCCGCATTGGTAGGCCCACAGCTGCAGCATCGATCGATAGGGACCCTTGGCCGGGTCAGATTGCTCCTTGTCGTAGGAGAATTTGACCCACGCGAGAACGACATCTCCCTGCCGCTTGACGCCCGCGAGATCCATTTCCACGGATCTGTCCGCGGCCGTATAAAGACGCTTCCACTGTGCCGCCTGAGCAATCACCGGCGGCAGTGCGCCGCACAGCACACCCGCCACCAGCACCGTGAGCCACCGCATATGCATCTCCTCCGTGACGATGCTAGCGGCCGGTGTACTGGGCCTCCCGCGACCTGCGTCACAGTCCTGAGCGTGACCGAGACAGGAGCGTAGCAGGAGCGCGAGCAGCGTGCCACGCACACGGCGCGGCGCAACGTGCGGCTGCCAATCAGCAGGCGCGCCTGACGCCGACGCTTCCTGAACTTGGGTGCTAGGGCGGGCAGCAAAAAGCGGCCGGAGGGGTCGCCTCCGGCCGCCATAGGGCACTAAACCCTCTGCGCGATGCTCATGCCTCCTCGCGCTCGCGCAGCAGGTGCGCCATCAGCATGCGGCGTGCACGTTTGCCCTGGCGCGCGCGGTGGCCGACGAGCAGCCGCAGCAGGCGCTGCTCGTTATCGCCACCTTCGGCGAACTCATCCTCGCCCTCGTCTTCTTCCTCCCCGGCCTCGCCCCGCTCGCGCAGC
>Ga0306920_100001324_pt1 | contig 30579 bp, 25 predicted proteins | sample flu12Cox44000170_FD_204666 | JGI IMG/M metagenome (GOLD analysis project Ga0306920, IMG submission 204666) | Lab enrichment of tropical soil microbial communities from Luquillo Experimental Forest, Puerto Rico - flux4day.12C.oxic.44.000.170 (v2)... | ecosystem: Environmental > Terrestrial >... | reverse complement strand
CCGTCAAGACATCATTACTGAGATTGATAAAGTCATTTCTGACAGTGACAGTAGACTTTCCCGGATGGATTCCGTACAGATAATTGTCCTGGGCTGCTATATGGGTCGCCCCGAAACATATAAGCAAAGCAAGAAAAATGGAAAACGAATCGTACCTTGAGTTTTGGCATCTAGGCTCCACGGTGATGGATTGTACAGTAAGCGGGCTAGTAGAAATGCAGTTTTGCTAAGATGCTCTGGGATTGTGGTTCAAAAGTGTGAAAGGAAAGCCATGACAGACCGGCCTCGGAGCAGTGATCCGTTTGTGGCTATGGTTACGGCAAAGGCGGAAGTAGATCTCCGGTTGAGCGATTTCCACCCACGTTCCATGCTGGTCTCCCCCGTACATGAGGTCACGCGCCCAAAATGTCCCGTCATTGACTACCACAATCACCTGGATGCTCAAACGCCGGGCGATGTTCTCCGAATCATGGATGCGTGCGACATCGAGCGGATTGTAAACATCACCATGCGAACAGGTGAACCGGGACTGCAGATGATCCAGAAGTTTCATGAAGCGGCCCCCGGAAGATTCGCAACCTACGGATGGATGGACTGGAGTGACTTGCACTCGCCGCACTTTTTCAATCGATGCGTGAACCGTCTGGAAGAGTTAGTGGAACACGGCGCCTGCGGACTGAAAATCTGGAAGGATCTCGGAACCGCGGTACGGGAAGCGAACGGAACGCTTTTGCGGATTGACGACGAGCGGCTGGTTCCCTTGTTCGAGAAAGCTGCTGAACTCTCTGTGCCCATCATGTTTCACATTGCTGACCCGGACGCCTTTTTTCTGCCCATCGACAAGTCAAACGAACGCTATGAGGAATTAGCTGCGCATCCGGAATGGAGCTACTATCGTTCACATTTCAGCAAACCGGAGCTTCTGGCACAACGGGACAAAGTCATCTCACGTCATCCGAAAACCGCCTTTGTAGGCGCGCACGTGGCCGAGCATCCGGAAGACCTTGCCTATGTCGGCCGGCTTCTCGATAAGAACCCAAACCTTCACGTCGACATCGGAGCCCGATGCGCCGAACTTGGCCGGCAGCCTTATACCGCACGCGATTTTTTTATCAAATATGCCGACCGTATTCTCTTCGGCACGGACTTGATTCCGGAGGTGAAGATGTATCGTCTTCATTTTCGCTTCCTGGAAACGCGCGACGAGTATTTCGAATATCCCTCGCACGCCTCCCGGCAGGGACGCTGGAATATTTATGGACTGTTTCTTCCAGAGGATGTACTGCATAAGATCTATAGAGAAAATGCCTGCCGCCTTCTTGGGCGAATCGCACCAACGAAAAATCCCTAGGGCGAACAAATCGGCAGTCAAGGGTTGTCATACGAAAGTGGCCAGAGTCGATCGGGAATTACTGCAGTGACATGAGAGTTTTCTTGAGCGACTCCGTGCTGATTTCTTTTTCCCATCGTGCGATCACGAGTGTCGCCACGCCATTCCCAATCATGTTCACCAGCGCCCGGAACATGCTCATGAAGCGGTCAATACCCAGGATCAGGGCCATTCCCGCGACAGGAATAGTTGGAATAACCGACAGCGTGCCCACCAAAGCGATAAACGAAGCTCCCTGCACTCCGCTGGCTCCCTTGGAGGTGAGAATGGCAACTGCGAAAATCGTCAGTTGCTGAAGCAAGGTGAGCGGCGTATTGGTCGCCTGCGCGACGAAGAGTGCGGCGAGTGTCATATAAATACTCGTGCCGTCGGTGTTGAACGTGTATCCCGTCGGAACCACCAGTCCAACCAGAGGCTTCGAACAACCCAGCCGTTCCAGCTTTCCCATCAAAGTGGGGATCGCGGTCTCTGAAGAACTCGTAGCAAGTACCAGGAGAATCTCTTCCTTGATGTGAATAAGGAACTTGAAGATGCTAAACCCCGCGAAGCGGCCGATGATCCCAAGAATGATAAGTACAAACAAGATGGAAGTGACGTAGAACGTGGCGATCAGTTTGGCGAGAGGACCGAGGGCAGCGATGCCATGTTTTCCAACCGTAAAAGCCATGGCGCCAAACGCTCCGATGGGGGCCAGACGCATGAGTATGTTCACTGCCCCGAAAACCGCATGAGTCAGCGCTTCAAACAAAGCTACAAGCGGTTTGCAGCGCGGACCGACCGCCGACAGGGAGAACCCGAAGAGAATGGAGATCAGCAATACTTGAAGAATATCTCCCTTCGCGAATGCGTCGACGACCGTGGTCGGGATGATATGCAATAGAAATTCACCGGCGCTCTGCGCCTTGGCTTGGCCGGCGTAATCTATAACAGCTTTCGCATCCAGGGTGACCGGGTTCACGTTGAAGCCGGCGCCGGGCTTCACAGAGTGAGGAGCCCTTAGCGACATTCCCGGAGCAAGGGGGTAGGGCTAGCCCAGCCACTTGGCCGGTTGTTGTACCGCCTCAGCAAGGTCAACTAAGAATTTGGCGGCGCCGGCTCCATCGATGGCGCGGTGATCGCTGGAAAGAGTAACCGTCATGACCGGCCGGATCGCCGGTTTTCCTTCCGCCGCTGCAACCCGGTCTGAAATTCCTCCAACGGCCAAAATCCCCACCTGTGGCGGAGGAATGATTGCGGTAAACGAGTCCACCTGGTACATGCCCAGATTGCTGAGTGTGAATGAACCGCCTGTGATATCCGCAGGACGAAGTTTGTTGGCACGAGCGCGTTCCGTCAGTTCCTGCCGGCGGAGGCAAATATCCGCGAGCTGCATGGTATCGGCGTTATGAATGACCGCGCTGACAACTCCCTCCTCCACGGCGATAGCAACACTCATGTTCACGTCTTTATTCGGCTGAATCGCACCGTCCGACCAGGACGAGTTCATGCGGGGATGTTTAACGAGGACGCGCGCCACGAGAGCAATCAACAGATCGGTTATGGATAAGCGCGAGTGGTGAGCCTGCTCAATTCCCGGCGCGAGCCGCTTCTGAACGGCAAGCAACTCCGTGCAATCGTAGTCGCGAGAAACAAAGAAATGCGGCACCGTGGTCCAACTTTGGGTGGTGCGCTCTGCCATCAACCGGGCAATGCTGCTCAAGGGCTGCGCGGCTGGAGCGGCAGCGGAGCCGACATCCTTTGCAGTGGCAAATGCTTGGACATCCTCGGCGGTGATAACGCCGCCGGGACCGGTTCCAGAGATGCGCGCGACGTCCACGCCAAGATCCATCGCCATCCGCCTTGCCTTTGGGGAAATCTGTGGGGCCGCAGACGCATGCTTTACCGCTGGAGGCGAACCAGCAGTAGAGCCTCGTTCCTGTGTGCTTGTGGCACGGGCGGAAGGAGATCTGGGATTGCCAACGGCCGGTAGCTTCTCACCGGGCTTGACGAGCCACGCGATCGTCTGCCCTACCGGAATCTCGTCCCCAACCTGCGCCGAGATGCCTGCAAGCAAGCCATCGCCTGGTGCTTCCACTTCCACGACCGCCTTGTCCGTTTCGATTTCCAGTAGCGGCTCGCCCTTGGCGACCTGCTCGCCTTCCTTCTTTCGCCAGGCCAGCAACTTGCCTGTTTCCTGCGCCATTTCGAGCGCAGGCATCACCACGCTAATCGCCATAGAATTTTTCAGAGCTTGAGAAAACTCTCTCAGTCGGCTGCTCCCACTCCTTCTTTTTTCGCGCTCGCCTCGACCATTTCCACAACACGCCGGCTGGGGAGCGCTTCGTTTTCGCGCGTCGTCGAAAGCGCCCCGTTCACGGTGAAATAATGGGCGCCGGCTACCATGAGTTGCTCGGCAGGGAAGCGCGTGATCACTTCATGTCCCGTCTGTGTAACGACAATTTCTTCCTCAATGCGAGCCGCGCTCCAGCCGTCGGTCGAGGGCCAGAAGGTCTCGAGGGCAAAGACCATGCCGGGCTTGATTTCGTGCGAATGTTCCAGCGAAACCATGCGGCTGATGACCGGCTTCTCCCAGATCGCAAGACCAATGCCGTGGCCGAATTGCAAGGCGAAGGCCGCCTCTTCATCGGGAAAACCAAATTCCTGGGCCTTTGGCCAAACCGACGCGATTTCCGCGGTTGTCCTGCCTGGGCGCACCAACGAGATCGCGGCGTCCAGATACTCGCGGCAGCGTTTGTAGGCGTCAATCATCGCGTGAGACGCATAGCCGATGGAGAAGCAGCGGTAGTAGCAGGTGCGGTAGCCCATATAGGAATGCAAAATGTCGTAGTAGACGGGGTCGCCGGGGCGCAGCACGCGATCCGAAAAAACGTGCGGGTGCGGGTTGCAGCGTTCACCCGAAATGGCGTTGACCGCTTCGACATACTCGGAACCCAGATCGTAGAGAACTTTGCTGGCCAGGCCAACGGCCTGGTTCTCGCTCATTCCCGGCTTCATTGCGCGGTACAGTTCATCGTAGGCCGCGTCCACCATCATGGCGGAATGATTTAGCAGGGAAATCTCGTCTTCTGTTTTGATGACCCGCGCATCGGACATTAACTGCTGGCCGTCCACAACCCTGATGCCTTCCTTTTGCAAGGCAAAAAGAATTGGCGGCTCGATTACATCCACGCCGAGCGGTTCTTTGTCGAGGCCGCGCTTCTCGAGCTCAACCTTGATTTTTCGCGCGACGTTTTCGGCGCGCCCCATCTCGGGGGACATCGCTCCACGAAGCAGCGGGATCCCCGGGCGCGAGCGTTCGCCAAGCCACGGGCAATTTCGCTGGTGGTGCCGGGCGGCGGAGCCAAAGTCCCAGAGAATCGGTTCATCGTTTTGTGGAAGAAGCGCAAATCGGCTGATCTTGTCCTGCGCCCAACTTCCGATGTGGGTGGAGGTGATATACCGGACATTGTTCATGTCAAAGCAGAGCAGTGCGCCCATTTCCGATTTGGACAGCAAAGCCTTTGCGCGCGCCAATCGTTCGCGACGCAGCCGATCGAAATCAATCCGATTCTCCCAATCCACGGCCATCGGCCCATAGGTTTTCAGTGCCACGATGGTCCTCCTTTCCGCTCTCCCTAATCCTTACCACAAAGCGAGCGAGCTGCCTCAAATACTGTTTGTTCCGTGGGTACAGTGACATCTTCCAGCGGAGGAGAGAAGGGTATCGGGACATGCATCGCTCCCATTCGCTTAACGGGCGCTTCGAGATTGAAAAAAGCGCCCTCCGCAATCACGGAAGCGAGTTCTCCCGTCACCCCATAGCGGCCATAACCTTCGTCAATCACAATGGCCTTGGACGTCTTTTTTGCCGACTCCACCAGAGTTTTCTCATCGAGGGGCCAAGTGGTTCTCGGATCGATCACTTCCGCACTGACTGCAATTTTCTCGAGGAGGCGCGCAGCTCCCAATGCGACTTGCACCATGCTGCTCGTTGCCACCAAGGTGATATCGGTGCCCGCGCGCTTCACATCCGCTACACCGAACGGGATGGTGTACTCTTCCGCGGGGACGTGACCCTTTTGTCGGTACATCATCTTGTCTTCAAAGAAGATCACCGGATTCTCGTCGCGAATCGCGCTTTTTAATAGGCCCTTCGCATCATACGGCGTCGAAGGCATCACGACTTTTAATCCGGGCACGTGACTCAGCCACGCATGCAGGGATTGCGAATGCTGCGCCGCCGATCGCCGTGTGGCTCCTAGTGTGGTTCGCAGCACCATCGGCACCTTCCATTTTCCGCCGGACATGTAATGAACTTTTGCGGCCTGGTTGACCAACTGGTCCATCGTCAGCGTCAGGAAATCGCCAAACATGATGTCGATCACCGGGCGCATGCCGGTCATGGCGGCGCCGACTCCAACACCGGTAAATCCCGCTTCCGAAATTGGAGTGTCAATTACGCGCGCGGTGCCGAACTCTTCCACTAGGCCAGACAATACTTTGAAGGGCGTTCCGGCCTCGGCGACATCTTCACCGAGAATGCAGACCGTGCTGTCACGGCGCATTTCTTCCGCCAGCGCTTCTCGGACCGCCTGCGCAAACGTCAGTTCGCGGATAGCGGAATCAGGCATAGACGTCTTGCTCCGCTTCTACGGGGTCGGGATACGGCGTCGCGATCGCGAAATCCACCGCTGCCTGCATCTCCGCGCGCACTTCGGATTCGATCCGGTCTAATGCAGCTGCGTCGGCCAACTTCTCGCCCAGCAGCCAGTCCGAAAACAATTTGATGGGGTCGCGCTTGGCTTTCCACTCCTGTTCTTCCTGCTTGGAGCGGTAGTATTCCCGATTGATGTCGCCGACGTGATGCCCCGAATAGCGATAGGTGTTGCATAGAAGAAAGGATGGCCCGCTTCCACCACGGGCGCGATCGACGAGCCTGGCTGCGACGGCATGCACGGCGCGAACGTCTTGTCCGTCAACGCTCTCCGAAGACAATCCAAATGCCGTACCCCGCGCCAGGACTTCACCCGCAGTAGTTTCCGAAAAGTGCGTGTACTCGGTGTAAAGATTGTTCTCGCAGACATAGATGACGGGCAATTTCCAGAGTGCGGCGAGGTTCATCACCTCGTACAAAACTCCTTGCCCCAGCGCGCCTTCTCCGAAGAAGCAGACGGCGACTTGCCCCTTGCCAGCGTGCTTCGCGGAAAATGCTGCGCCTGTAGCAATTCCGGCGCTTCCGGCCACGATGGCGTTTGCTCCCAGATTGCCGGTCGCCGGGTCGGCTATGTGCATTGACCCGCCCTTGCCCCGGCAATAACCCGCTTCCTTTCCGAGAAGTTCGGCGAACATCCGGTCGGGCGACGCGCCCTTCGCAACGCAGTGGCCGTGCCCGCGATGCGTGCTCGTGATGTAATCGTCCGCATGAAGCGCTTCGCAGATTCCCACAGCAACCGCTTCTTCGCCCACATAAAGATGCGCCAGTCCCGGCATCAACGCGCGGGTATACAGCTCATTCACCTGCTCTTCGAACAATCGGATCATCTGCATGCGCCTGTACATCCGGAGCCACTTCTCGAGGGAGACTCTATCGGAGGTTTTGGTCTGATCTGTCGTCTGGCTCATCGTTTCACTCCCGACATTTCCGCCAGAACATCGAACACCACCGCAAAATCCTTTTCGACCAGCCCCATGCCTCGCGCTGCGGTCAAAAACTCGTTGGTCACTGCCGTCGAGGGCATCGGTACATCTAAATTACGGCCGAGCTCCAGCGCCAAAAGCATATCCTTCTGCATCATGTTGACGTTGAACCAGGCTTCCTCCGGTAATTTCAATACGAACGGCCCGCGGTATTTGATCATGGGAGAAGCAATCGCACTGTTCGTAAGTACGTCCACCGCAACCTCGCGCGAAATCCCGCTTTTCTCCGCAAGAAGCACGCCCTCGGAAAATGCCAGCATCTGGACGGCAAGACTGAGGTTGCACGCGATCTTGATGACGAGTGCAAGTCCGTTCTCTCCCACGTAGGTAACCTTGGGGCCGATGTCCTGGAGAAGAGGTTTGATCTTCTCGAATGTTTCCTTTCGCCCCCCCACCATTACGGACAGTTTTCCTTCTTGCAGCGTGATCACGCTTCCCGACACGGGCGCATCGACCATGTCCGCGCCCTTCGCGCGAACTTTTTCTGCAACCGACCGGCTGTATTCCGGGCTGACCGTGCTGATATCAACGTAGATTTTGCCGGGTGCCAATCCAGCCAGGATGCCATCAGGCCCCTCGACGATGGCCTGAAGAGCGGCGGAGTTCGTCACCATGGAAAAAACAACATCCGCCGGAGCGGCAACGGTTCTAGGAGAATCCGCCCACTGCATGCCTTCTTTGATCAGCCATTCGGCTTTGGATTTGGTGCGGTTGAAACCCTTGACGGAATGCCCCTTGCTGAGCAGCCGCTTGACCATCTCGCTGCCCATCACACCGAGCCCCACAAAGCCCAGGTTCGCCATCTCTTCTTCTCTCCCGACCGCAAATTCTTCTGTGCTACTCGTTTTCTACCGGGGCATTGCCGGAATCTTCACGCACTTGGCGAAGATGTGCGCGCATGGCCGCCCGCGCTCCCGCCGGGTCCCGGTTTTCAATCGCTTCCAGGATCCGCTTGTGATGATACTGGCCGCGCTCAGGGCCGCCATCGACTTTAAAGATGCGCATCCGTTGTTCGCGAAGCACTCCGACGATCGAGTCGATCAACGAAAGAATCAGGGGATTGGCGGCGGCCTCCGCCAAAGCCAAATGGAAATCAAGATCCGCTTCGATAAATGCATCGGGATCTAGCTTTGCATTATCCATAATGCGGACGGCTTCTCTCATCTCCACAAGGCTCTCTTCATCCGAGCGCGTTGCCGCCAGCGCCGCGATCTCAGGTTCTAGGATCTCTCGCACCTCCGCCAGGTGTTGCGTTCCCTCGGCTTGTCCCGTTTTCATCATCCGGTCTAGCGTCACCCGGATCGAATTCGAGGTGCCACTGGTGATAAACGTTCCGCGACCTGCGTAAGCCTCCACCAAACCTTTTTCGCGCAAGGTCTTGACCGCTTCTCGCACCGCGGTACGGCTCACTCCGAATTGCAATGCCAGTTCGCGTTCGGCCGGTAACTGATCACCTGGCTTAAGAGCGCCCGCTTGGATCGAGTCTTCAATCTGCTGAACAATTTGTTCGTAAAGGCGGGAAGTTTGGACCAGCTTGTACATTTGCTCGTCTCCCGAAAATCCCCAAGGCGACACGAGAAGACCTGCACTCCAGCATCGTTCCAGCATCGTGTATTCCGGGCAGGTAGGCGGAGCCCTGCCGGTCTATTGGTCGGACCACCATATAATAATCCATTTTGCTAGCGCAACTCTTTTCTTAACTATCCAGTTGGGCTTCTTGACGCCTGCGGGGCGCGTAAAAAAGGGATCTGTTACATCGGAAATATTTCTTGACACCTCTAATTATATGGTGGTACTACCATCGGACCAGTCATTTTCTTCTAGTTTGGGAACGGCAAGCTGCTGGATTTTCAGGGGGAGGGATCCGTATGAACCGGTGTTCACAATTCTTTTGCCCCGAGAGACGTTCCAATGCAATTCTTCAACGGGTCATAGCTGGGCTAGCTTTGCTAGTCCTTGGCACCGCTTTTTCGCCTTTGGCTTGGGCGCAGGGTACGACTGGCCGGATCCTCGGGAGCGTCCACGACACGCAGGACACGGCCATCGTCGGAGCAAAAATTACCATCACCGACGTCTTGCGTGGCGCCACTAGGACATTGTTTTCGGATGACGATGGCGATTATCTTGCTTCGGATCTGCAACCGAGCACCTACAGAGTCTTCATCGAAGCCAAGGGGTTCACGAGTTTTGACCGCAAGGACGTCACCCTCGAAGTCGCGAAGGATGTCCGCGTAGACGTGATGCTAAAACCGGGCGAATCCACGGAAGTCATCACCATCACCAGTGAAATTCCCCTATTGGACACCACTAATTCCACCCTGGGAGGTACGCTCAGCAACAAAGAGATTAATGCGTTGCCCTTAAACGGCCGCAACTATGAAAACCTGCTGCAATTGCGCCCTGGCGTGATGCGTTATCCCGGAGGAGGTTTCTCGACCACCAGCAGCAACGGCTTGCGTGCCGAAGACAACGCCTATCTCATCGACGGCCTTTTCAACAGTGAGCCATTCTCTGGCCAGAGCATCATCAATGGCGCGGGCATCGCCGGCGACTCCGCTACGATTCTTCCCATTGATGCGATTCAGGAATTCAACGTTGTGCAGAGCCCCCCGGCGGAATATGGCTGGAAGCCGGGCGCTAACGTAAACGTCGGCCTGAAATCCGGCACCAATCAGCTTCATGGCACGGTTTATGGTTTCTTCCGCACGACGGCTCTGGATGCACGGAACTTCTACAATGCGGCTGTACCGGGCCCGGAAGGCCAAAAGGCCACTCGAGATTTAAAACAGTTTGGCGGAACGGTTGGTGGGGCGGTTATCAAGGAAAAACTCTTTTTCTTTGGCGGCTACGAAGGACAGCGTTATACCGTCGGAAACATTGGTCTGCTGGCGACACCCGCCACCGTAGGCTTGCCTACTCCAGCAGTCCCCAACTGCACCTTTATCGCGTCGGGTGACTGCGCCAACAGCGCCATAAACGCCATCGCCGACATCCATGCAGGTTTTCTCGCAGGAATGATTCCGAAGGACGTAAGTACCGCAAGCCTTCAGATCGCCGGCTGTACCCTGGGACCTCCGATTACCTGTAATGGAACGGGCATACCCACAAACGACGGCACGAATCCCGCGGGGAGCAGCACCATCGTCTATGGCCTTCCCAACACTGTCAGCGTGAACAATGGTGTCGCGAAAGTGGACTATCAGCCAAACGCGAGAAACGCTGTCAGCGCTATGTATTTCTACGGAAATAACGATGGCACCGTTCAGGACGCCAGTCAGTTGCAGACCAAATGGCTGACCCAGATTCATACGCGCGCGCAGGTGTTTGGTATCAACTACGTATGGACGCCAACCACCCAGTGGGTGAACGAAGCGCGTTTCGGATACAACCGTCTGTACCAGCCCACGCAGGTCAACGATCACAATGTTCCGGCCAGCACCTACGGGCTCAATACCGGAGTGACCAACCCGCTCTACGGTGGTCTACCCCGCATCAACGTCGCTGGCTTATTTGGATTTCCGGCTTCGGGTATTGGCGGATTTAACTGGCCAAAGGTGCAAGGACCTGATCAAAGATACCAATTCATTGATCATGTCTCCCGCTTGTTTGGGAAACATGCCATCAAGTTCGGCGGCGAAATCCATCATGACACTTTCAGCGGTGCGGCCTACGGTGGCGCGCGCGGCAGATTCAAGTTTTTGGGGGGCACGGCCTTCAGCAACGCCGACGGCAGCCTCGCTTCTTCGCCGATCGAGGATTTCTTCGCCGGTGCCCCCCTGAATGGAACCCTGCTGGTCGGAGATCCAACGCGGCACATCGGCAACTGGAGTTTTGCGGGATTCGGGCAAGATGACTGGCGGGTCACCAGCCATCTAACCTTGAACCTCGGTCTGCGTTATGAGATCAGCACCGCCATCAGTGATTCAAGCGCACAATTGGCCAATTTCTATCCCAGCGCCGGGTTATTGCAGGTGAACCACGGTATTAACAGTCCCTATAAAATTGATCCCTACAATTTCGCTCCGCGCGTAGGGTTTGCCTGGGACATCGGCGGCAACAACCGCACCGTCATTCGCGGCGGCGCGGGAATTATTTATGAATCGATCAACTGGGAGGCCTTTCTGGCCTTAAACAACAACCTGGGCCTTAGTACCATCCCGACCGCCAGCAGCACCGGAGTCAGCCCTGGCACCGGCAACATCGCAACCGGTCAAGTTGTCTACCCGTCCTCCAGCCTGAATTGGTATGCCACCGGAAGCCAGACCGTTTTCCCTTCAGGTCCGCTGGATTGCAATGCCAATCCCTGCACCATCATGGGCATAACGCCAAATTTCAAGACGCCTTACGTTTACGAATGGAACTTGAACATCCAGCATGCCTTTAACACCAAAATCACGCTGGAAGCGACCTATGTCGGGAATCACGGCTCCAAACTCCTCGGAATTCACGATATCAACCAGCCCACCGTGGGCGCTGGTTGGGCCGCCTGCATCGCATCCAATTATGATCCCGGCATCTGTGGCGTGGGGGCGGATGGCGGAGCCGAACAAAACGCGCGTCCGTTTGTCAGTGCATTCCCCTACCTCGCGCAGATCTACCAGGTCGGGAACATCTATCGTTCCAACTACAATGCCCTGCAGTTGACGCTAACCGGCCGGGATTACCATGGGCTTAGCTTCCTTATGGGTTATACATACTCTCATGCGCTGGACAACGTCGGGGCCAACTGGGATTTCGGCGCCGGTGCCGGACTTCCCATGGACAGTGCCAATCCCATCCGCGAGTATGCCAGCAGCGATTTTGATATGCGAAACCGCTTTACACTTTCACTGACATACGCAATTCCAGGTAAGAAGTCCTTTGCGCAAGCGCTGGAAGGCTGGCAGGTGAACACGATTGTCAGCGTATACGGCGATCAACCGTGGGGTCCGATCGATGCGGGGACCGACGTAAGCGGTACCGGGGAATTTGTCGACCGTTGGGACTTCTTCGGCAGTCACGCAAGCTTCAAACCGACAATTTCGAGCGGAGTTCCTTATTTCGCAGGGAACAGCAACCCGGCATGCGCCACCCAGGCACTTTCGCTCGACGGAGGCACGGCGGCGGGTCACACCGCTGCACTCGGCTTGTTTGGCTGCTATGTGATGGGTCAAGGTATGATGTTGCCGCCGGCCTTGGGAACTTTCGGGACCATGGGGCGAAACACGTTTCGCGACTTTGGATTCCGCAACGTGGATTTCTCGGTGATCAAGAACTGGATGATCGCCGAGCGTTTCAATCTGCAATTCCGCGGCGAATTCTTTAACATTTTCAATCACCCCAACTTTGCTAATCCCTTCGGCGGACAGAATGGTTGGGGCCACAATGATCCCTCCGTACCGGGACCGGGAGGCTTTGGTTGCTCTTGCGCTACTCCTGACGTGGCCGCTTCTAACCCGATCATCGGTTCCGGCGGCAGCCGCGCCGTTCAGCTTGGCCTGAAGTTCACTTTCTAACTTTATCGCGCCTTCAGGCCAGACCAAGCGAGGGCCGGGCAGCGACCCGGCCCTTTTTCCACTTCTGCCGATTTCTATAAGCTTTCGGGCTCGGGAGTGCCTTTGCAGTGAAGCAATTTCTCGTCATTCTTGGTTTCTTAACCGTGCTTTTCACGAACCCGCAGATAACAGCACGCGGGCAATCGGCTAAGCCCTCCCCGCCCGTGCTTCGTGTTCTGTGTCTCCCGGCGCGCCCTCTTGCCCTGATTGTTGCGCAGGAACAGCACCTTTTCGAAAAGTATGGAATCGAGGTGGAGGCCGAAGTAGCCGCCAATTCGGAGGCTTTGCGGGCCGGACTCGCGGCCGCAAAATTCGACCTTGCTCATGCGGCCGTAGACAATGCGGTGGCGCTAGCGGAAAACAATGGCACGGATGTTGTAGTAATTGTGGGCGGAGAAGACTCAACGAACGAGCTGATTGCGCAGCCCGCAGTTCATTCGATCGCCGACCTCCGTGGCCAAACGGTCATCGTGGATGCCCCCAACACTGCCTATGCGCTCCAACTGAAGAAAATTCTCCTGCAGAACCAGCTTCAGGCTTCGCAAGATTATCAGATCAAGGTCGTGGGCAGCACTCCTCTGCGCTTTGCCGCCATGCGTGAACACAAAGAGTATGCCGCATCCATTCTTGGCCCACCAGCGTCGCTGGTCGCAAAGCACGAGGGGTTCATATCTTTGGGTTCCACCCAGCAATTCCTTGGACCTTATCAAGCGATTGGAGGCTTTACCCGCCGAGCATGGGCCAACCAAAATCAAGATCTGTTGGAGAGATACATTGCCGCCTTCGTCGAGGCGCAGCGCTGGATTCAGGATCGGGCTCATAAGGCAGAAGTACTCACACTTCTAGAAAGGGAATTCAAGATTTCAGCGGATCTCGCGAAGGAAACCTACGAAGCGTGGGTCATTGCGTCCCAGGGGCTTCAACGCGACGCGAAAATCAACCTTGCAGGTTTCCAGACCGCCCTGAATCTGCGTGCGGAATTGGAAAATACCTGGCAGGGAAAAGCGCCAGCCCCCGCCAAATATTACGACCCGACCTACTATGACGCAGCGCTCGCAAGAATCAACGCGCCAAAGTGAAGATCAACGCGTCGCGTTTACCGGTTCCATCTCCAGATTGCGCGCCAGCCACGGCACGATCACCATTCGCAGAATCACAGGATCGGGGTAGACCTTCACCTGCCGTCCCAGATGGCCTCCTTTTGGATTGATCCAAGCCTCTTTGGGCGTGTCTCCGCTGCTCAGCAGCAGGTACGCATCCGACACCGGCACTTGTGTGTCTAGCGCTCCCGCGATGACGAGCATGTGCGAGGTCGGTTTTCCGATGAGGCCCTGCGCCACGAGAGAAAGCTTTGGAAATGTGTCGGCCAGTTCGTCAGGAGTGTTCACGTTCTCCAGAATGGCCTCCATCGCGGACGCTAGCCCGAACAAATACTCGCGATTCCCCCGGAGCTTGCTCAAAACGAAATCTCTCTTGAACGCCGCATCAACCGGCGGAGATTGCGCCACCACAGCCGTTAGACGGTCGTGTTCTTCGATAGCCAGCTTCGTCGCCCAATATGCGCCAAAGCTTTGCCCGACTGCGGCAATTCGCGTCTTGTCCACGTCGGGTCGCGTCTGTAAATAGTCAATCGCGCGAGAGAACATACGCTCGGAGTTTGTGCTCGCTTTGATCGGAGCTTGCCCGGTCCCGGGTGAATCTATGGCCAGAAAACCGATTCCATCTTGCAGTATCGCTCCGTAGTTCGTGGCCATATCTTCCTTGCGGCTGTCCAGCCCGCTGATCGCAAGCAAAATGGGAACTGGACCTTTAGCATTTTTTGGCAGCCGTAGGTAGGCTACGATTTCTGATTCCTCGAAGGGGATGTGCACGACTTCCAGCGGAGGATCGAGAAACTTCGCGGCTGCCAGGAACGCTTCGAGCGCTTTCTTGTAGGAGCGTTTCTTTCCCTCCGAGGCCGGTACGGGCCACCGGCCGAAGGAATAAAGCCTCCAAGCCCGTATGTAAGCTTCGCGCGCCTTCGCCGGATCGCTCGCTTCCAGGGTTTTTCCTTGCGCCATGTAGCGGTCGGCAACCTTCATAAACGCAGCGGCCCACTCATCGTTGTCCATCTTGTTTATAGACGTAAACGCTTCACGCAGATCCACCGGATCCAGGCCTATCAAGGGATACATTCCATTTTCCGCGCGGGCAATTGCTTCGGTCTTAACTTCATCGAGACTACGCTCGCCCCGCTCCTGAGCCACGGTGTCTCGGCAACTCCAGATCAGCCCGAGCAACACAACGAGACCGAATTTCAGAAAATTAGTTCGCCGTGATCGATCCATCCAAATCCTCATATGTTGCGCTAACTCTGGTGAAGTCAGAGTCTTACAGACTCTATAACAACTCAATTGACGGCTCCAGCAGCAGAGTGGTAGAACCATCATACCAGTCTGATCCATGCGCGTCAGCTCGTGTATTTCATCTCCTGGCTGTCAAGACAATGACCCTATGAAACTCGATATTAATGGCAAAGGATTCAACGTAACGGCCGAGCCGGAGGCGAGTCTACTCAGCGTTTTACGTGAGGAGCTGGACCTCACCGGAACAAAGTACGGCTGCGGGGAAGGCCAGTGCGGAGCTTGCACTGTGCTCGTTGATGGAATCGCAAGACGGTCTTGCCTCACGTCAGTCGGCTCTCTTCAAGACAAGAAAATTATGACGATTGAGGGGCTCGCAAAAGGCGAGGCCTTGCATCCTCTGCAGCAGGCCTTTCTGGAGGAGGACGCCATGCAGTGTGCCTACTGCACTTCCGGGATGATCATGTCTGCCGTGTCGCTTCTGAGTTCGAAACCAGCTCCCTCCGAGACTGAGATCGTTCAATTTATGCAGGGAAACATTTGCCGGTGTGGAACGCATCCGCGAATCGTTGCCGCCATTCGGAAAGCAGCGAAGTGGCTGCAGGCGGCCCACTCATGACGCTAAGGGAGGAGTCGCGGACAGTCGTGGAACCCGAGCGCTACGAATTGAGCGCACCCTCGGCTTACCATTTTGATTCCACGCGGCGCGAGTTTTTTAAGTTTCTCGGCGCCGGTATCCTGATCGTGGGCTCTTTCAAACCCGCCGGTGCATTCCAGGAATCGGGTGGCGGGCGAAAGGCCGCCTCTGAAGATTCTCTGCCAAAGGAAATTGGTGCATGGCTCCACATCGGCGAAGACGGTAGCATTACAGTCTTTACAGGCAAGGCCGAGGTCGGCCAAAACATCCGCACCTCGTTATCGCAGGCAGTCTCAGAAGAGCTCAAGGTACCTATCAGCCGAATCACGATGGTGATGGGCGACACGCAGTTGTGCCCCTTCGACATGGGCACTTTCGGAAGTCGCACGACCCCAATCATGAATTTGCAGCTGCGCCGGGTTTCCGCGGCTGCCCGCGATACAATAATCGGCATCGCCGCCGCAGAATGGAAGGTTGATGCGAAACAGTTGAAAGCGGTAGATGGCAAGATTGTGGACACGAAAACCAGCCGCTCTGCAGAATATGCATCGTTGGTCAAGGGCCAGCAGATTGTCCAGGAATTGCCTGTCGAAGATCCCCTGATTCCTCCCGCAGACTGGACGGTAGCTGGCAAGTCCCAGTCAAAGGTGGATGGCCGCGAGTTTGTCACGGGAAAACACCGCTACCCGTCCGACCAGCGATTGCCGGACATGCTTTACGGTAAGGTCGTTCGGCCCGCGTCATTCAACGCCACGTTAGTTAGCGTGGACCTAAAGGAAGCCGCGAAGCTCGCCGGTGTAGCGATTGTCCAGGACGGGAATTTTATCGGCGTCGCCGCACCTAGCACCACACTCGCAGAACGGGCCGCCGGCCTCGTCAAGGCTGAATGGAAAAGCGACCCGCAGCCTTCCAACAAGGAACTCTTCGAGTATCTCAAGAAAAATGAGCTGCCCGCGAAGGACCGCGGCGATTCCTCCGTATATGCCGTCGGCTCTACTGACAAGGTCCTCGCTTCTGTGGCGCACCGCCTGAAGAAAAGCTACACCGTCGAATATATCGCCCATGCGCCGCTCGAGCCTCGCGCCGCGCTAGCTTCCTGGAGTGGCGATCAACTTACGGTTTGGACGGGAACGCAGCGGCCCTTTGGCGTGCGCAGTGAATTGGCCGCGGCCTTTCGTATACCCGAGGAAAACATTCGCGTACAGATGCCGGATACGGGCTCAGCCTACGGCGGGAAACATACCGGTGACGCGGCAATTGAAGCGGCGCGCCTCGCCCGTGCTGCAAAACGCCCCGTGAAAATTGTCTGGACCCGCGAGGAGGAATTCACCTGGGCGTACTTTCGGCCAGCCGGACTGATTGAGGTCACAAGCGCGGTAGACAGCGACGGTAAAATCATCGCTTGGGAATTTCATAACTACAATTCCGGCGCTGCCGGAATTCGCACGTACTACGACATTCCCAATCAGAAGATAGAGTTTCACCCGACGAAAACGACACTGCGGCAAGGCTCCTACCGTGGGCTTGCCGCAACAGCCAACCATTTTGCCCGCGAAACGCACATGGACGAACTGGCGCATCAGCTCAACATGGACTCCCTCGAATTTAGATTGAAAAATCTCAAGGACGAACGCCTGCGCGCTGTATTCGAAGCGGGTGCGAAAAAATTTGGGTGGGGAAGAGCAAAAACGGCACGGGGTCAGGGGTTTGGCATGGGCGGTGGTTACGAAAAACTTGGCTATGTGGCCACATTTGCTGAAGTCAGCGTGGATGCCAAGTCGGGCAACGTAAAGATCACGCGAATTGTGACTGCTTTTGAGTGCGGCGCAATCGTTAATCCTCAGGGGCTTCAGAACCAGGTCGAGGGCGCCAATATCATGGGAATCGGAGGAGCGCTTTTTGAAGCCGTCCAGTTCGATAATGGCCGCATTTTGAACGCCCATTTTTCCGAATATCGTGTGCCACGGTTTAGGGACATTCCACCGATCGAAACTGTGATGCTGGATCGCAAGGACTTGCCGCCTGTTGGAGCTGGGGAAGCCCCTATTGTAGGAATCGCACCGGCAATCGGAAATGCCATCTTCGACGCCACCAAGACGCGATTGCGCGCCCTTCCGCTCGTGCCTTCCGGCCTTGGAAGTTAATTAACTGCGCAGGGCGGTCCCGATGAAAATTGCAGGGAAAACCTGAGAGACTGGCTCACTTTTGGCCTGTAGAAAATTACTGCTGGATAGAAAAAGGGGTTAGGGACCCTCCTTTGGGCGGAAGGGGTGCCTCTGACCTTTTTCTTATTTGTACATTTCTATTCGGTGCTGTCCCCGCCATTCAGGATGTGATAGTTTCCTCGCAATTTGGTTTACAGTTCTTCGTGATTCCCCGGTGTGGAGGAGAGATGAATCGCAATCGCAGAGACATTCTGAAAGGTGGAGGTCTGGCGTTATTCGGCAGTGGTTTCCTCTCGCGGCTCGACAAAGTGGATGGTATGCAAACGCAATCGGGCAAGGAATCGCTGCGCGAAATCGTCAAGGTTCGCAACTCCGGCACAAGTGAAAAACTTTTGCTCGGTCCCAAGCCAGGAGAGGAAGGACCACCCGAACCCGCCAAGGAAGACCGCCTGCCCCTCGAATGGAATAAACAAACCGTTGCCCGATTCAAGGAAAAGCTCGCCCAACAGAATATTCATGCCTTCCTCCTGCGCGACCAGCTCAATATTATTTACCTGACTGGCTACTGGCACACGAAAACCGAACGTCCCCAAGCCGTCTTCATGAATCGGGACGACGCGGCTCCCTGGTATCTCTATCCCGGTCTCGACCGTGACCTCGTCAGCAGTTGGTGGTTCGGTGGCGGCTGGCGCTATTTCGACTTCAAGCACGCCGAAGGTTCCTACCCCCCGGAAGGCAAGGTGGTCCAGGGCAAAACCGTGGATCTTTTCGAGATGCTTCTTCAGGGCATCAAGCAGCGCGGCGTGCAAGGAAAGAAAATCGGTATCGACGGCAAGTTCTACAAGGATGACATGGAGAAGGCCAAGAAAATTCTCCGCGGCATTCAATGGGTGGACGTTAGCGACACCCTTCTCGATATGCGCGAAGTAAAGACTGCAGAAGAATTGGCTCTTACCCGTCGCGCTTACACCTATTTCGACCGCGCTCACGCCTATGCCCGCGACTACATCCTCACCTTCGGCACCGACGTCACCGATTACGAGGTCGGCGCCGCTGCCACTTTCTGGATTAACAACCAGCTCTACTCCGATCTCGATCTTGCGAATGGCGCGCCGCATCACGGCGTTGGCGCGGGAGTGGAGATTGCCTGCCGCGTCGGCCCGCTGTGCGCCTATCCGCATCCCAACCAGCCGCTCTTCAACCGCATTCAGCGCAATATGCCCCTTCAAGTCGAAGGCGACGCGCACGTCGGTGGACACGGTGGCGAAAATTATCGCGCCTTTATCATCGCGGACAATGCCGGAAATTTCGATCCTCACATGCAAAAGCTCTGGGAAGTAAGCCAGCGTAGTTGCGACATGCAAGTGGAATTGCAAAAAGAAGGCTCAACCTGCTCCAGCGTCGCCTTCGAAATCTTGAAATACCAGGTCGATCAAGGAATGCAGGATTTCATCTATCATCGTCCGGCTCACGGGGAAGGCTCGGAAGGGCATCAGCCTCCCTATCTTTCGCTGGGAGACTACACCGTTCTCAAACGTAATATGACTTTCTCCGAGGAGCCCGGCTTGTACGATCCCAAAACACTCTGCGGTTTCAACTGGAGCGATTGCGTGGTCACCGGCGCAAAATCCGGCTACCGCATGAGCCGCGTCGCTTATTCCAAGGAATGGTGCTGGCTCAAACTCTAGCGGACGCCTCCATCAGGTTGTGGAAATCTATGAAATGGCGGACACGCTCGCCTCGCCAAACGCTATATCGTATTGGTACTAAATGACTTACTATGGTTCCGGGTACCCACTGGATCGCCCGCGTGAAAGTCCGTACTGTTCTTACACGGCTAGGAATCCTCTCGCCAGAAGAAACGAATGAATGCTTAGTCACACTAATTTAACGAGCATTTAACTGTGAACTCGGGGGTGTACGATCATGTGTTCCATTTTCCTACGTCTTCGCGTTTCACGCAGCGCTCGCGGGCTTTCGCTTCTCCTCATTCTGCTACTGTTCGCCGCGCCGGGTGCCAAGGCTCAGGATACGCCTCAGCCTCCTGACCCGAAAGTAGACAAAGAGTTCTATACGCCGAAAGACCGCCTGGCTGCGATGCAGGCGGCTACGATCTTCGTGCCCAAGGCCGTGAGCGACGCCAACATCCTCCAAGGTCCCGAGCAGAATCCGAAACAGTTTCAATTCCATCCCGGCGACAAGGTCTTCTGCGACTTCGTCAAGCCTGGCTCTCAAATGGGCGGAAAGACGCCCAAGTTCGATTGCCAGATCACCAAGGTCCAGAGCGCCAACGGCCAGGTCCAGACGCTGACTCCGCAGATGGAGGAAGAGCCTGTCAAAGTTAAGTTTGGCTCGGGCGACAACGAGATCTACGCCGAAGTCGTGTCCACGCGCCTCATGTGGGCGCTCGGTTTCTACGCCGACTCCTGGTTCCCGGTGAGCGTCGAGTGCAACAACTGTCCCGCCGATCCTGAGTCTGGCTCCGGCGAAAAGGCAACTCGCTCGTATGATGCCGCGACCATTGTACGGAAATACGCCGGGCACAAAATGTACGAAGAGGGGAAGAGTGCCGAGGGATGGAGCTGGAAAGAGTTCGAACAAGACAATGGCATGGCAAACTACGAGAAAGATGGCCTCATCTTGTTAGCCGCCTTTATCCAGCATAGCGATAACAAGCCTGAGCAGCAGCGCCTGGTTTGCGATGGCGTCAAAGTGGACCAGAGCGCCCATCCCTTCACAACCACTTGCAAGGATTCGAAGATGATCGTGCAGGATGTGGGCGCCACTTTCGGTGGCGGCGGCGCGTTCACAAGCAACGACGGTGCCAAGATGAATCTCCAGAACTGGTCGGGGAAAAAATTGTGGAAGAAGACCGGCAAGCCTGGAATGAACGAAGCCGATTGCCCGGTGTGCCAGGCGCATTTGAGTAAAAGCATGTCGGCAAAGGATGGACTCGGCGATCCGACCGTTAGTGAAGAAGGAAGGCGCTTTCTTGCCGGCCTGATGTGCCAGCTTACCGACTCTCAAATTCAGGATCTCTTCAAGGCCGCGAACGTGGCCTCGATGCCGAAGTATCACAACAGCGACGGCTCCTTTAAGCAGGGGTTGGATGAAACCACTATTGAGAAGCAGTGGGTAGAGGCCTTCAAGGCTAAGAGGGAAGATCTGGCCAGTGGGCGCTGCCAATGGAAGAATAAGCCCGCCGACCTTACCGCGATCGACAACCCCATGGGTCTTGCCACGGTTCCCAATTATTGCATGGTTCCCCCGCACTGAGGCGCGCAAGCCCAGCCTCTTTGCCCAGCAGAATCATCAAGAGACAGGTAATGCCATGGCCAAAAAAATCATGATCGTGCGGCACGGCGAAAAACCAAGCGATTCCATTCGTGGAGTCAATGTCGAAGGCCAGCATGACAAGAACGAGCTGTCCACCAAAGGTTGGCAACGCTCCGGTGCCTTGATTCGATTCTTCAATCCGATGAACGGCCAATGTTCTGATCCCGCATTGGCGAAACCCGATGCCATTTTCGCGGCTGCTCCCTCGGAACACGTTAAAAGCATGCGCTCGCAAGACACGGTTGGTGCTCTTGCCGAATCCCTGGGCTTGCGTATCAATCTTAAACACACGAAAGGTGATGAGAAAAAGCTGGTGGAAGACGCTTTCGCCACGCACGGAGTGGTGCTGATTGCGTGGGAACACAATGCAATTCTGGATATCGCTAACCGCATTTTGGGCAACGACGAAACGAGCCCCCAGAAATGGCCCGGATCGCGCTTCGATTTAGTTTGGGTCTTCGATCATCAGTCCGAGGGATGGAAGTTTACCCAAGTTCCCCAGTTGCTCCTGCCGGACGACAATCCTCACGTCCTTGACACTCCGAAAGGGCGAGCGGCCGGCAATTAAGCCTTAAACCCTCGATCTCCTTTCGCCCGCGATTTTCACTTGGCAAATTCGCCCGCTATGTCGTTTACTAAGTCTGCCGTTTTTCGCTTTCTGGGATCCTCAGGGATTTTGTCCTATGGACGCGAATCGAAGAGAGTTCTGTCCGATCGTCAGCCGCCCGATGGAAGTGGGTAATCAGCATAGGAGAATTTCAACATGACGACCCGTTTTTCCTGGAAAGCTCTTGCTCTCGCCTTCGGAATTTCGCTGTCGCTTTTGCCCCCCCTCGCACTTGCCCAAGATTCCCATGCCCCTCACTGGGGTTATTCCGGCAAGGATGGTCCTGCCGATTGGGGCAAGTTGGACTCCGCTTTTACGTCATGTTCCGTCGGTCACGCGCAATCACCCATAGATATCAAGGGTGCTAAGCCAGCTGATCTCCCGCCTCTTCAATTCGATTACAAAGCTGTTTCCCTGACCATTATTGATAATGGCCACACCATTCAGGTGAACTACCCTGCCGGGAGCACTCTCACAGTCGGCGACAAGACTTACACTCTGAAACAATTTCATTTCCATCATCCCAGCGAAGAGCATGTCAATGGCAAAGGCTACGACTTGGTGGCGCACCTCGTTCACGCCGATGCGGAGGGGCACCTCGCCGTTGTCGCCATCCTCTTCAAGGCTGGCTCCGCCAACCCCTTCCTTGATACCATCTGGAAGAATATCCCCGCGACCAAGGAAAAAGTCAGCGACGTACCTTCCGTCACCATCAACGTCAAAGACCTTTTGCCCGCCGGCCATGGCTATTTCACGTTCGCGGGATCTCTGACTATTCCTCCTTGCTCGGAAGGCGTCACCTGGTACGTCCTCAAATCCGACGCTCAACTTTCCAGCGGACAACTGGACGCGTTCGCTAAGATCTATCCGCTTAACGCTCGGCCCATTCAACCCACCAACAATCGCCAAATTCTTGAAACCAAATAGCCAAGTGGTTCTCCCTGGGGCGTGCCCCCCCCCGCCCCTCGCAGGGACCTTTTGTTTGACAGAGGCTTGTCCTGAGCTTCCAAACTGACTGACCCATTCGTTCTTTCTTCGCCTCCCCCTCTGTCAAAAGACCGTGTTGCCCAACGCCTTACTCCCGTAGTAGTGTCCCGGCATGGCCAAGAAGCCACATCACAGCAAGAAGGGGGGCCGCACAGCCATGTCAGCCGATCATGACGAGAAGAACGCCGCCAACGGCGAGCTGCGCGAAGGCGCAAATGTAGACAAAATCCGGGATATTCTTTTTGGTTCCAACATGCGGGACTACGAGAAGCGTTTTGCCCGCCTCGAGGAGCGCCTTACCAAATCCTCCGACGCGCTCCGCGAAGACCTTAAAAAACGCTTCGATTCCCTCGAAACTTTCGTTCGCGAAGAGATGGAATCGCTCAATCAGCGCCTCAAAACCGAGAAATCCGAGCGCGCCGAAGGGCTGAAAGAACTGTCTCGAGAATCCCGCGACTCTTCCAAAGTCCTGGAGAAAAAGCTCTCTCAGCTCGAAGATCAGCTTTCCAGTGCGCAGGGCGATCTGCGTTCCCGCATCCTCGATCAGTCCAAGACGCTCAGCAACCAGATCCAGAAATCCCAGGAAGAACTGGAATCGGCTCTCGAACACGAAGCGGCAACTCTGCGCACTGACAAAACCGACCGCGCTCAGCTCGCTGATCTCTTCACCGAAATGGCCCTCCGCCTGAAAGACGAATTGGAGTTACCCGAAAAGTAGCCGAACAATTTCCTTTGGCTCTTGGGAACGGGCCCGTCCCGACCTCTTGCCCTCTCAACCACCATGGCAGACGCGTCCACAAGCCGATCCCCTCGCGAGCCCGCGGACGAACCCTCCGCCAATGGCACTGGTTCCCTCGAGGAATTGCGCCATCTGATTCTCGCCCCGGAGCAGGAAGCTCTCGATCGCCTCCAACATCGCGTTGCCAATCACAAAGCGCGCACGGAAGACGTCAGCACCGTCGTTGCTGAAGCCATCCAGCTTCGCCGTCAGCAGGGTGGCGACGACGCCTTGAGCGATGCCCTCTCGCCTACGATCGAAACAGCCCTTCGTGAATCCGTGCGCAAGGATCCTGCCACGCTTGCGGACGCGCTTTTTCCCGTGATGGGCCCCGCGATTCGCCGCTCCATCCTCGAGACGCTTCGCTCCTTCCTTGATTCCTTCAACCAGATCATGGACCAGAGCCTTTCCTGGCAGGGGCTCCAGTGGCGTTTCGAGGCACTTCGTACCGGCCGTTCGTTTACCGAGGTCGTGCTGCTCCATAGCCTTGTCTTCCGCGTCGAACAGGTTTTTCTCATTCACAAGAAAACCGGTCTGCCCCTGGAGCACGCCGTTGCGCCTTCCGTCGCCACGCAAGATCCAAGCCTTGTCTCCGGAATGCTTTCGGCCATCCAAAATTTCGTCCGCGATTCCTTCAAATCTGCCGAGGGACAGGGTCTAGGCCGTATGAATGTCGGTGAACTCGACGTGTGGATTGAAGACGGGCCCTACGCAAGCGTTGCCGCAGTCATTCGGGGCGTTGCTCCGCGGGCGCTCCACGATAATCTTGCGGAAACACTCGAAAACATTCACCGGCGGTTCTCCTCCGAGCTCGAGCATTTCGACGGCAATACGGCTCCCTTTTCCGCCGTCCACGGGGATCTTGCCCGCTGTCTCGAATTCAAATACAAGCAAGAATCTGCAAGACCTGGCCGCGGTTATGCCTGGGCTGCTGGCGCGCTTCTCCTCTTGCTTCTGGGGGGCTGGCTCGGTTGGCGCTGGTGGCAATTCCATCGCTGGAATCAGTTGGTTGCTACTCTTCGCGATCAGCCCGGTCTCGTCATTACTTCCTTCAGCCGCGAACACGGCCGCTTCGTCATTCGCGGCTTACGGGATCCGCTCGCGGCCGATCCCGCGCAGTTCGTCCAGAAGGCAGGCCTCGATCCTTCTCGCGCCGAACTCCACTGGGGCGCTTACTACGCGCTCGATGATGTCATCGTCCAGCAGCGCGCCACCGCGCAGCTCGCTCGCCCTTCCGGGGTCACACTTGTCGTTGAAGACGGCGTTCTGTCCCCACGCGGCAATGCCACTTCCGCGTGGGCCAACGATCTTTTGCGTCGGGCCACTCTCATTCCCGGCATTCGATTTGTAAATCTGTCGGGCCTGCAAATTGCCGAAAGCGCCGCGTTCGAACGATCCCGCAAGGACATTCAGAATTTGGTGATCACGTTTCCCATCGCCAGCGCTGCGCTTTCCTCGGCCCAAATGGCCGCGCTGCGCGGCATCGCCACTCATTTGAAATTCCTTTTTGATCCACCCGACGGCCATCAGGAAACTTTGCTCCTTGTGATCGGCCACTGTGACAGCAGCGGACCGGAAGCTACCAACCAGTCACTCAGCCAGCGGCGCGCAGACCGCGTTACGCTGCAACTCATTCAATTCGGCATCCCCGACAGGCGCCTGCAGCCAAGAGGAGTAGCCACGGCGGAGCCATTGCGCCCCGAGGATACCGAGGGCGACCGCCAGTACAACCGCAGCGTCACATTTCGCGTGATCTCTCCGGGAGTCCACTGACCTCCGCCATGATCCAGAAAAAAATCTGCATGCTCGGGTCCTTCGCTGTCGGAAAGACCAGCCTCGTCCGCCTCTTTGTCGAAAGCATCTATTCCGAAACCTATCAGACTACCGTCGGCGTCAAAGTCGATAAAAAAGCCGTTGCCCTGGACAACACCGAAGTAACACTTGTTCTCTGGGACCTCTACGGCGAAGACGATTTTCAGAAAATGCGTTGGTCCAATCTGCGCGGCGCTTCCGGTTATCTCCTGGTGGGGGACGGGACGCGAAGCGCAACTCTCTCGAAAGCCCTCGATCTCGAGGAGCGTGTCCGCAAGGAAGTCGGTGCGCTCCCCTTTGTGTTCGTTATCAATAAATGCGATCTGGCTCAGGAATGGGAAATCCCTGCGTCTTTTGAAGCCGAAACTGCGGCCAGGAAATGGACCGTCCTCAACTCCAGCGCGAAAACGGGCAAGAACGTCGAAGAAGCTTTCTTGCAACTCACTCGAAAGATGCTCGGGTGAACATGCCAACCCTTCTCCACCGCTTCCTCCTCGAGCTTGGCTTTGCCCTCCTGGAATACCAGGGTGGAGGCAGTTTCGTTCTCCTCACGGAACCACCGGGATGGTTCAAGGAACTTTGGGGCGCGCCAGAGTCCACAGAGGCGAAGATTCACCTGGCCGGGAAATCCCCGTTCCTCGAGAATTTCCTTCAGGACGCCGAAAGCTCTTGGAAATCCCCGCAACCCGCCGAAGTTCAATCGGACATGTGGATCGAAAAGTCTCTTGCGGGAAGGGAAGTCCCCCTGCAAGCCACCGCGCTCCATTTGGATGGCAAGCGCATCCTCGCGCTGCGCAGTCCTGATAAGCATTACCGCGAGCACTCACAACTACTCCAAACTGCGCGAAACTCTGCCCTCGTGCATGAGGAGCTTCTTCGCGAAATCCAGAAGAAAGAAATCCTTCTCCATTGCATCGTTCACGATCTTTCGCAGCCGCTCAGCGCCATGCGCGCTGCTTTCGAGTGCCTTTCGGCCGAAAGCGTCAACGAGAAAGTCAAAGGGTTCGCGGACCTCGGAAAGCTTGCCAGCGAACAACAGGAATCCATGATCGTTGGGATCCTCCAGGCTTTCTCCGCCGACCTCCACACTTCCCTTGAGGGCGCCAGGGATGCAAACGTCTCGCCCGATCTTTTGGCGTGCGCCACTGCAGCCATGACCACGCTCTCCCCGGCCTTCGAGGTCAAGCGCGTCCGTTTGTCCTTCGTGCCCAACCTCGACGGGCAAGCCGATTGGCACGTCGCGGGCGAAGAGACGCGTTTGCGCCGCGTGTTCATGAACCTGCTTGAAAATGCGCTTCGCTATACACCCGCCGGAGCCGCCGTCAAGGTTGGCCTCGAACAGGGAGGCGGCATCTGCACCGCCTACGTGGATGATCAAGGACCTGGCCTGCCGGAAGATATGCGCCCCGCCGAGATTTTTGCGTTACTCTCAAAAGGAAAGGAAGGCGGCGGAAAAGCCGGCCTGGGCTTATACTTTTGCCGGATCACCATCGAGCGCTGGGGTGGCTCAATCGGTTGCGCCTCGCTCCTCGAAACCGGCTCCCGGTTCTGGTTCCACTTGCCGAAGGCTGCTCTGGCTGCGGATTCTGTCCCCTCTCCCGAGCGAGCGCTTTCCCCTCAACCCGGCCGCAAGACCGCTGCGGCGCAAAGGCTGGCGATGAAGATCCTTTTCGCGGACGACCAGGAAGACATTCGAACGCTTACGACCCACCAGCTTGAACGCAGCGGCCACAAGGTCCTGACCGTGACCAACGGAAAGGAAGCCCTGAAAGCCGCGCAGGGGGAGATGTTCGACGTTTTGTTGCTGGACGAAGAGATGCCTGCGATGACGGGAGTGCAAGTGGCCCACGCGATTCGCGAGAAAGAAGCTGCCTCAGGCGGCCACGCCTTTCTGGTTGCGGTCACCGGTAACAACACCGTTCAGGATCGCGACCGTTTGTTGGCCGCTGGTTTTGACGCTGTCGTGGGAAAACCTTTCCGCATGGAAGCCTTGAATAATCTATTCCGCGGAATGGAGACGCTGCGCAATTCCAGCGCCGGCGCCATCGAGCAAGACGCTCCCGTGGATACGGATCCTATTCTGGTGCTTTCCCAGCGCGTAAATGGCGACAAGCAATTGATGAAGCAGATGATTAACACCTTTTTGCACGATCTTCCGGGCCGCTTGGCGTCTCTGCGCAAAGCCGTGCAGCGCAAAGATGCGCCGGAACTGGCCACGCAAGCGCACGCCCTGAAAGGAACCCTGAGCATTTTTGGCGCTCCTCAGGCGCACGCGCGCGCGCAGGAACTGCAAGATCTGGGGCGGAGCGGAGACCTGCGCCGCGCCGGCCAGGTACACGATTTGCTGAAGGAAGAGATTGCGAACCTGGAAGAAAACCTGAGAGGATACGCACAGCAAGCCTCCGGCGCACCGCGCTCCAAAGGTGCAAAACCGCAGCGGCCGGCGGGAAATCGGCATAAACGCTAAAGACGTGTCGCCTGCGTAGCGATCGAGTTCGGCGATTTGGAGTCTCCGCATGTCTCACATTCTTGTAACCGATGACGACGCCACCCTTCGTCAGATGGTGCGCGGCATTCTGACAAAACAGGGCCACACCGTGAGCACCGCCGCCGATGGCATGGCCGCTTTGCGCGCCATCAAGAGCAAGAAATTCGACCTCGTTCTTCTCGACATCTGGATGCCCAAAATGACCGGGCTCGGCTTGCTCGGCACCCTCTCGGGTGAGAAGAAAATCCCCAAGATCATCATCATGACTTCGGACAAAACTTCGGACACGCTGCTCCACGCACTCCGCGGCCGCGTCTACCAGTTTCTGATGAAGCCGTTCGATGCCCATGTGCTCTGCACCACCGTGGAGAACGCGCTCTCTGCGAATCCCGAAACTCCCGCCATCGAAGTGCTTTCCGCCAGCCCGAACTGGGTGGAACTGCTCGTTCCTTGCGAGCGTTCGGTCGTTGGGCGCGTCCAGAGTTTTCTCGGCATGTTGGAGACGGACCTCCCGCCCGAGGTCATGGAGAAAGTGGGCTACGCATTTCGCGAGCTGCTGAACAACGCGATCGAGTGGGGCGGCCATCTCGATCCGAACCAGAAAGTGCGCATCTCTTATATCCGCACAAAGAAAATGCTCATATACCGCCTCGACGATCCGGGGCCGGGGTTCAAGCTGGAGGAAATCAAGCACGCCGCCATCAACAATCCGGAAGACGATCCCCTCGCGCACGCCCAGGCTCGCGAAGCAAAAGGTATGCGGCCCGGCGGGCTCGGCTTGATGCTGACACAGCAAATGGTCGACGAACTCGTCTTCAATGAAGCGCGCAACGAAGTCGTGCTGGTGAAATATCTGTGAACCCGATTTCCGCGCAGAGGCGCGATTTTGCTGCCGGATTTTGATTTCCTTCCCGTAAAGCTTCTCTAGTACACTAGCCCGAATCATTTTGGAACTCATTTCTTCCTAAGGAGCACGTCCTATGTCATCAGGCACCTTGAGTGGCGCTGAATTCAAGAAAGAATTGCGGTCAGGATCGCCGAAGTTCGGTTTGTTCCTGAACGCGCACAGCCCAACGGTGGCCGAGCAATTGGCCCACAGCGGGTATGATTGGCTGCTGGTGGATACCCAGCACGGCCCCATGGGTTACGAAAAACTTTCTGCCATGCTGAGCGGCATCTCCAACGGCGGGGCAAAGTCCATGGTGCGCGTCGGCGGATACACAGACCGGCCGGGCATCCAGCAAGCGCTGGACATGGGTGCGGACGGCGTACTGATCCCATATATTAATACCGCAGACGAAGCGCGACAGGCGGTGAGTTGCGCGCGATATCCCACCGCGGGAACGCGCTCCGTATATTTTCCCCAGCGCAGCATGAATAAGGGTGGCTTACTCGGATACGCGGGTGGTGCAAACAGCAACATCATCGTGGCTCTGCAGGTGGAAACCGCTGACTGCATCAAGAACATCGCGGAGATCGCGGCGGTTCCCGGTGTAGACATCCTCTTCCTCGGGCAGAACGATTTGTGTATGTCCATGGGCTTGTACGAAAAGTACGAGTTTCCGCACATGTACACCTCGCCCGAATTGGGCAAGGCCACCGAAAGCCTGGTTGCCGAAGCTGGTAAAAATAAGTTGATCCTCGGCCTGTTTCTGTTCGGCACCGCCCGCGTCGGCGAATTCCTCGAAAAGGGCTTCACGTTCATCAGCGTCGGCAATGACCTGCACCACGTCCTGACCCAGGCCGGCGCCTACGTGAAAGACATGGAAGAAATCGCGAAGTCCAAAGGCAAGTCCTGGACCCGCCGTCCCACCGCCCTGTTCTAAGCCGAGGCAGCCCAGCGCCAAGTGAAGAGAACCCAATAGACAATGTGTGACAGGCACCAGGTCTAGACCTGCAGACTAGGGCGCCTGACTCTACTTCACGCTGTTCGGTGCTTCCTTGAAGTCTTCGGAGCGAGGGGCAGAACGCAGAGCCGCGAGTAAGCCCTCTGGGGGGACAATGAGGCGGCGCGAAGAGAGATCGAGCCAGCCTCCAAAAGAGTTGACCCGCGCTGCCAGCTTCCCATCCGTTCGATAAAACGTGTTGCGAATGCCGAAGCGCATCCCGCCCGGTGGCAGCAGGGTCAGCTCCAGCGTGCAGCGAAGTTCCTCGAGCAGGTTGATCTCTCGCGCATATTCGAGTTCGTCGCGCAGGATCACTGGGCCGATGCGCAGGCGCATGAACTCCTGCATCGGAAAGCCATTCTCCGAAAAGAACATCATGCGCACGTCGGCGGATTTATCGAGATAAGCGGTGTTGCGCATGTGGCTATTGAAGTCCATGTCGCCCCACCCCGCGACCAGTCGTCTCTCGAACATGCCGTCCTCCGAGCCTGCCGAAGTCAACATCTTCTGCGGAGAGTCCCTGCCAGGGCGAACGCAGCTCCGGACATGGCTACAATCTCAAAACTGCTGGTCCATTTTCCCGGATCGTGGAGATGTGCGAGAAGTCCCGGCAAGTGCAGAAACAAAAAGAACGACAACAACAGAGCGCCGAGCAAAAATGCAGCAATGCGAACGCTCTTTTCCATCGTGATCGCCAGCCCCGCCAGAAAAATAATCGCCCCGGCAAGATAAGCCCTAAGCGGCCGCCCCGGAAACCATGGCGGCCCGACCCCAGCTCCCGTACGCGCAAAGAGGAAATGCTGAACGCCGAAAGTCATCATCGCCAGGCCGTAAAGAATTCTTCCGAGTTGCGCGAACCTATCCATGTTTTTCGTTTCTCTCCACTAGCGTTCTTTTCGAGCGGCAGAAGCGACCATCAACGCGCCCCCGCACATCGCCAA